>OGPA01002298.1_pt1 | contig 13908 bp, 12 predicted proteins | sample 1552841 | NCBI WGS metagenome assembly OGPA01 (sample SAMEA2579916, study PRJEB22360) | human gut metagenome | reverse complement strand
TTCGATATCGATTTTATAAATTAAAAAATATTGTAGAGAAAGATGTATATGCAGGTTTGTAGTATATACATCTTTTTGTTGTTTTTCTATAAAATTTTGCTATCATAAATGTTTTTGTCTGCTGAAAGCAGGGATTTTTTTTGTTTTTTGGAAAACAGTAAAATAGTACCGAAAAAGCAGGAAGAAAGAATGAAAAAGGTAGGAAAGCTGTTATTCGGGTGATTTATAAAAAAAGATTGTCACTGTTTCATTTGTAAGATGAATGTAAGCTTGTGCTGTTAAAATAATGACAGGACAAATAAATAGAAAAATTTTAATAAATAAAGGTGGGACAAAATTTGTTGAACATGATAGTAGGTTTCATAAAAAAGATTGCCCTGCTAATTTTTCTTTGTGCTGTTCTGGTTGGCATATTGTTGATCTACAACGGATATCAGGTGTATGAAAAGGCGGTACAGGAAACACCGGTGCGGCAGGGATTAAGCGAAATTCAAGATAATCCTCATTATACCACGTTGGATGAAATACCGCAGATTTATAAAAATGCAGTGATTTCTACAGAGGATCATCGTTTTTATGTACACAAGGGCATTGATGTTGTGGCTATTGCCAGAGCATTATGGCATGATATTCAGGCTGGCAGTATGGTAGAAGGCGGCAGCACCATTACCCAGCAATTAGCCAAGAATCAGTTTTTTACTCAAAAAAAGGAATTAACCAGAAAAATTGCCGAAGTGTTTATGGCGAAAGAAATAGAGAAAGAATATAGTAAAGATGAAATTTTAGAATTATATATTAACAGCATTTATTATGGTGATGGTTATTATTGCATTTACGATGCCAGCATGGGATATTTCGGTAAAAAACCATCAGAACTAAGCGATAGTGAGGCTACTTTACTGGCTGGGATTCCCAACGCACCTTCTGCTTATGCACCTACTGTAAATGCCGAACTGAGTCGGCAGCGGCAGCATCAGGTTTTAAAGGATATGGTTATATGGGGGTATCTGACACAAGAAGAGGCTGATGCCATTGCGCTTTGATGCTTTTATTACTTTTGTGTATCGTATAAAGGGACAGGCTGAATTTTCTGTAAAATAGTCATTGTACCGGCACTCGCTACATATACTGCTTAATAAAATACTCCGTTCAGTGTGGGCGTGGGAGGTACATTATGCAGGAATATATCGAAAAGCGTGTGTTGGAAATTTGTGAATATATTATACAGACAGGGGCCACTGTACGTCAGGCGGCAACACAATTTGGCGTCAGCAAATCTACAGTGCATAAAGATTTGACGGAACGGCTGCCTGAGCTAAACAGAGAACAATTTGAAAAGGTGAAAGCTGTCCTAGAAAATAATAAAGCGGAACGGCATTTGCGGGGTGGAGAAGCAACCCGACAAAAATATGCCCATCAGATGCAATCTTGGACAAAAAATGAGAAAAATAGAAATTTGACCAGAAATATGACTTGTATTCATGGAAAAAAAATAATAAAATAGTAAGTACTAAATTTATGTTTATTAACTAGAAGTGTTTATAAATAGAAACTAGTCAAAAATTGATGAAAATAAAGAGATCGTTATGAAGGAGCGAAAACCAATGTGTTTTTTTAAGGGAGAAGATATCGCAATTGACTTGGGTACAGCTAGTGTATTGGTATATGTAAAAAAAGAAGGAATCGTATTAAACGAGCCTTCTGTAGTAGCGATTGATAATAATACAAACAGAGTAATTGCTGTTGGTACAGAAGCGCGGGAAATGCTGGGACGGACACCGGGCAATATTGTTGCCATCCGTCCTTTGCGTGACGGCGTGATTGCGGAATATGAAGTTACAGAAAAAATGCTGAAATATTTTATCAGCAAAGCCGGTAAAAAGAATTCTTTTATGAAGCCGCGGGTTATGATTTGTATTCCATCCGGGGTTACCAGCGTAGAAGAACGGGCAGTAAAACAGGCTGCGTTGGCTGCCGGCGCAAAAGAAGCCTATTTGATAGAAGAACCTGTGGCAGCCGCTCTGGGTGCCGGAATTGATATTGCAGAGCCTAACGGCAGTATGATTGTGGATATCGGCGGGGGGGCTTTTCGGCGGCACTACTGATATTGCCGTTATGTCCTTGGGCGGTGTAGTATGCAGTAAATCTATCCGTGTAGGCGGTGACAAATTTGACGAAGCCATTGTACGTTATATCCGTCGGTATCACAACTTGGTGATTGGGGAACGGACTGCCGAAGAAGTAAAAAAAGAAATCGGCAGCGCTTACCCGTCTTTGCGGGCCGGAGAAACTGCAGAGCTGAAAGGTCGGGATTTAATCAGTGGTTTGCCAAAAACTGTTACCATTTCTGCCGAAAAGGTGAACGAAGCGATTGTAGAACAGATTGAAGATATCATTGCTGCTGTAAAAGAAGTTTTGGAAAAAACTCCGCCAGAATTGGCCAGCGATATTATGAATCGCGGTATTGTAATGACCGGCGGCGGTTCTTTGCTGCATGGTATGGACATTTTGGTATCAGAGCGGACAGGCCTGCCAACCTATATTCCAGAGGATGCAATTTCCTGTGTAGCCATTGGGACAGGCTTAGCTTTGCAGAATATTGATGTGTTGCGAGGGTCTGCTAAAAAAGAAATTTACTAAAAACAAGAATATTGTCCTATAGGACATGTTGTTTGAGCTGCTTTGGAATGATAGCTGCTGTTATTATTGTGGAGTGGCTTTCTTTTGCATAAAGATGTTAAGATTCTATAAAAAAGACAGTCTAATAAAGTTGTTGTTAAGACCTTACAGGGGGAAAAGGATTTTTTTCTATACAGTTTTTCTGGCGAAAGGGTTTGTCAGCCTTGATGGTTGTTAAGGTTGGCAATATGTACTGTATTGGAGAATGAAAAGTGAGGTTGAAAATAAAATGGATAAGAAAAAACTCGGTTGGATTGCTTTCTTTTTCATCCTGTTAGGTTGCTCGTTTGCCAGTGTTTGGTTGACAGATTTAACGGCAGAGCAATTATTATTTAACTTGCATGTATCGTTGAAAGGCGTAAATAATAATGCGGTATGGAGCTGTCTTTTATTTGCATGCTCTTGCAGCGCTGCTATTATGGCGGCGGCAGTGGCTTTGCTATATTGGCAGCGGCGGGTGAACCCTCAGGGGTTTATAATAAACTGGGTGGACAAGCTTTTGCATCGCCGCCGCACAGTGGTTGCTGTGTCTGTTTTGTTTTGCTTATTATGTGTCAATTATAATTTGGAATTTACAGAATTTGTGCGTCACCAGATGATTGTAACAACCCTTTATCAGGAAGAATATGTAGATCCCAAAACAGTGACTTATCAATTTCCCGAAAAAAAGCGTAACTTAATTTATATCTTTTTAGAATCCATGGAAGTGACCTACACCAATGTCAATGAAGGTGGGGCACAGTCTACTGACCTAATTCCCCAGCTGCGCGGACTAGCGCAGGAGAATGTTAATTTTTCTCCCACAGCGGGTTTTGGCGGCAGTTTTACTTTGCCCGGCACGACATGGACCATGGCGGCCATGGTAGGGCAGACCTCCGGCCTGCCATTAAAGTTACCTTTTGATGGTGAAAAGTATTATGGCAATTACAGCAAAATGCTGCCCGGCGCTTGGTCTATTGGGGATATCTTAGAGAAAGAAGGATATACCCAGGAATTGCTGGTTGGTTCCGACAGCAGTTTTGCCGGACGGGGAGATTACTTTGCCCAACATGGCAACTACATTATCAATGACTATAATACTGCGCTGGAAGATGGCCGTTTACCAAAAGATTATCACGAATGGTGGGGTTATGAAGACCGAAAGCTATTTGCTTATGCCAAGGAAGAATTGCTGCGTCTGTCAAAAGAGGACGAGCCTTTCAATTTGACCATGTTGACAGTGGATACCCATTTTGAAGATGGTTATATCTGTCCGCTTTGTCCTGATGATAATCGGGATCAGTATGCTAATGTGATTCGCTGCTCCAGCAGTCAGGTTTATGAATTTATTCAGTGGATACAGCAGCAGGATTTCTATGAGGATACCACCATCATTATTTCTGGTGACCATTTGAGTATGGACAGTAATTTCTTTAACCGGATTGAGGACACTTATGACAGACAGGTATATAATTGTATTATTAATCCGGCAGTAGAAAATCCCAAAGCCTATGAGAAAAACAGAGTTTTTACAACGTTGGACATGTTCCCGACTACGTTGGCTGCCATGGGTGTTACCTTTGAGGGTGAACGTTTGGGATTGGGAACCAATTTGTTTTCCGGTAAGGAAACATTGGCAGAGCAGCTTGGTTTAGAGGAATTGACAGAACAATTATCCCGTCATTCCAACTATTATAACTATCATTTTTTGTATACCAACTAATGATTTCTTGCAGAGGTATAAAAAAGTTCCCTGTGTAGCTGCAAAAGCAGTGATACAGGGAACTTTTTTGTGTGATTAAAAATAAAAGACAAAAAAATCACCGCCTGGGCGGGGCGGTGATTCAAAAAAGAAAAGGTAAAAATGTTGGAGGGAACAATGAATAACTTATTCATGTTCTGTGACCATATTATACAATAAAAAAATCCCTCATGTGTTAGCAAATAGTTACAACAACATTAAGAAACATTCATGGAGATGCAGCTACTCTCATATTTCAACAATCGTTTACAAAAAGTCGGTAAAGGGTTCCATATGTTTTTGTGGAAGAGGATAGGAGACATATTTTGGATGGAGGGAAACCAAATGCAAAGATGGGGATTGATTGTACTTTTATGCCTGCTTCTGGTAACAGGCGCGGTTAGTGACCGATACCGGCATCAGGAAGAAAGGAGCGCACAGGAAAATATTACAGTAACAGCGCCCTTTAATCCGCAATATACAGCGAATCAAAAACCACAAAGCAGCGTCGATACCATAGCAGCGTTAACCGGTATTGAACAGTTTAGCAAGCGGTATCATACCGGCGGCGCAGGACAGAAAATTGCTTTGATTGACAGCGGCATCGATCTGAGTCATACTGCATTTCAAAAAAATGAGAATCATACAGAAAAGGTGGCAATTTATCGAGATTATACCCAGGAAGGCTTGTTATACACACAGGCTGTATCTTGTTATGGCGGGAAAGTAGCAGTGGGCGGTACTGTGTATCATGTGGGCAATATTGATAATGCAGCGCAGCAGTATCGCATGACCTTTTTAAATTTGGGTGAATTACAGCCAAAGTTGTTTCCGGAGAGCATACGCCAGTTAGCGGTGTTGGTGACTGCCACCAAGCAGGAGTATGATTGTGTTTATATTGACACCAATCAAAATTGTGATTTTAGTGATGAGCAGCCATTGTATCTTTATAATGAGAAACAGCAGCATATTACATTACACAACTCAGGTTATAACTTGAATTTTGCGTTGACCAGTATTACAAAAAACGGTAAGCAGCTGCAATTGACAGCAGATACTTTGGGTCATGGTACTTTTCTGGCAGGCTTAATGGCCGCCAATGGCAAAGACTATCAGGGTTTAGCGCCGGAGGTTCAGCTATGTGTATATAAAATCTTTAATCGGGAAGGAGAATCTTCGCAGCAATTATTAGCTAAAGCTATTCGACAGGCTATTTTGGATGATGTGGATTGTATCAATCTCAGTTTAAGCATACCAAAAGAAGAAACAGTCACTCCCCAATTGGCTGAGGTACTAAACCAGGCAAAAGCGGCTAATATTCCTGTTATCGCGGCGGCAGGAAATTATGGGCCGGGCAAAAATACAATTGCTTATCCTGCCCGTGAGCACACTGTGATTGGTGTAGGCAGTTATGTGTCTCCTGATATGTATCGTCTGGACAAAGCGGTAATGCTAGAGCAGCCTTTTATTGCAGATTATAGCGGGCGAGGGCAATTAAACGGAGACAGCTGCCCGCTGGTGGTAGCGCCGGCAGGCATGGTATCAACGGTGCCTGGCTGGTATGCAGAAGCCTATTTATACGATTATGGCACCAGTATTTCATCAGCTATCGCAGCAGCGGCAGTTGTGCATGTGCAGGAAGCAGCAGAGCAGAAAGATCAGATATTGACTATTGAGCAGCTGCAAAATTTGTTGGCGGGCTGGGCTGATGATTTACAATTTTCTTCTTCTGAGCAGGGTTATGGTGCATTAAAATTAAAAAAAATGCCACAGCAGATCAAAAACGTGCCGCAGCGCAGCGGTATGAAAGAGGAAACGACCGTATATACTGCTGACGATGGTTTGCATTGGAATTTTGCCGTACCGCAGGGGCAGGCTGTTTCCTGGTATGTGCAGGTAGAAAAGGGCGCCAAAAGCCTTACAGCTACAATACAGATTGATCAGCAAGTACCGAAAAATAAGCAGGAGCATTTGGTGGCTTTAGGACGATGTCAGCTCAGCTTATATAATCCAGATGGAAAACTGGTTGAGCAGACTCCTTATCTGGGTGCCTCCTACAGCAGGGAAATCATTACCAGCGGTGCTGTCAGTACCAATCACCCCAAAGCAGGTATATGGGAAATTGTGATCACATCTGCGGACAATCTAAGTCAGTATAATCATTTTGAAACAACCGGTTCTCTGTTGGCAGAACTCAAATAGAGTATGTTTAGGGATTTTTTATAACATAGAAAAACACAGGCGGAAAGGTGTTTTTAATCCTTTCTGCCTGTGCTTTGTAAAGTATAAGCGACTAAGTATTAGCTATTTACATTACAGTAAAGTTCATATCCGCCGCACAGGCTTTTGCACTGAAAACCGTTTTGCATTAAAATGCGGCATCCAATATAGCTGCGCAAACCGGCTAAGCAGGTAACGTAAATAGTTTTGGATTTATCCAGCTTATCCAGATTATCCCGCAGAGAGTCTAATGGGATGTTGATAAAGCCGGGAATATGGCTTTTGTTGTATTCTTTTACAGTACGAACATCTAGCAGTGTAACCTGTTCAGCGTCCAAATCAGCAATGGCATCATAATGGAAAATATCAATTTTTCCGGTTAAAATATTTTCTGCTGCCAAACCGGCAATATTTACAGGGTCTTTAGCAGAAGAAAACGGCGGCGCATAGCATAGTTCCAGATGTACCAGATCATACACAGTCATGTTGGCGCGGATGGCAGTGGCCAGCACATCACAGCGCTTGTCCACACCGTCTTTGCCAAATAGCTGAGCACCTAAAATGCGTCCGGTATCTTTGGTAAAGATAACTTTCATGCTGATTTCGCAAGCATTGGGATAATAACTGGCATGAGACATCGGAAATACATAAACTTTTTCATAATCAAAGCCGGCAGCTTTGGCGGCATATTCTGTTAATCCGGTTCCGGCGGCAGTCTGTTCAAAGCATTTTAAGATAGCCGTACCCTGTGTTCCTTTATACACGCTGTCCAGACCGGCAATATTATCTGCCACAATGCGCCCCTGCCGATTAGCCGGGCCAGCCAGAGGAATATGTGCCTTTAAACCGCTGACAAAATGAGTTACTTCAATGGCATCACCCAGAGCATAGATATTCGCATTGCTGGTGCGCAGATGCTCATCTACCTGAATACATCCCTTTTCGGATATTTGCAGACCGGCCTGACGAGCCAGGCTGCTTTCCGGTGCAACACCAATGGCCAGAATCAGTAAATCGGCACAGTAGGTTTGTCCGGCAGCAGTGTGTACACAAACGATACTGCCCTGTTGTTCTACGGCAGTTACTTCCTGATTGAAATAAAGATGACCCCCTTGTTTTTTTAGTTCTTTGTGCATCAAGCAGGCCATGTCATAATCCAGTGTGCTGCGCAGAACTTGATTGGACCGTTGCAACAGTGTCACATCCAGGCCAATACGGCGTAGATTTTCTATCATTTCCAAACCAATATAACCGCCGCCAATCACGATAGCGGATTTGCTTTGATTGTTTGTCACATAATCTTTGATTTTGTAGGTATCAGGAATATTGCGCAACGTAAAAATACGATCGCTGTCTGCCGGAGCAAAAGCAGGACGAATTGGTTCGGCACCTGGTGAGAGCACCAGTTTATCATAGGTTTCTTCATAGCTTTCGTTTGTACGCAGATTTTTTACTGTGACTGTTTTTTTATCTGGGTTAATGGCTACTGCTTCTGAAAATACGCGTACCTCTACACGGAAACGGGCATCGAAGCTCTGCGGTGTTTGCAGTACCAGATATTCTTTTTTGGTGATAACATCACCAATATAATAAGGCAGGCCGCAGTTGGCAAAAGAAATATATTCTCCCCGCTCCAAAATAATGATTTCTGCCTGTTCGTCCAAGCGACGCAGACGAGTCGCCACCGATGCGCCTCCAGCTACACCGCCAATAATTAGAGTTTTCATAGAAATATCCTCCTGTTGGTTGCATAATTATTATCACAATATCGGGCAATGATTTTTTACTATACATTAAAAGTATTCTATCAAAATTCGGAAAAAAAGCAAAGATAAAAAATCGAGCAATGACAAGCGGCAACTTTGTACTTATCAAATATAAAAATCAGACAAAATGCAGATACTGTTGGTAGTTTATAATCTTACAGGAAAAAATATATAAACAATACTTCTTCCATTATTAAAGAATGGTAATTTTTATGGAAAAATAGTTCAAACTTTTTTTGTATGGCAAAGCCATGCCCTTTGAAATACGAAACAGGTATGTTATAATACCGATAGTGATATGATTATCGGCTTTTCTATTTCGTTAAAAACGAAAATAACAGAAAAAATTTAAGGAGGATACACAAATGGCATTGGTAACAACGACAGAAATGTTCAAAAAAGCTTATGAAGGTGGCTATGCAGTTGGTGCATTTAATGTAAACAATATGGAATTGGTACAGGGGATCACAGAAGCAGCTGGGGAATTAAATTCTCCATTAATTCTGCAGGTATCTGCCGGAGCAAGAAAATATGCCAACCATACTTATCTGGTAAAATTGGTAGAGGCTGCGCTGCAGGAGCAGAGCCATATTCCAATTGCGCTGCATCTGGATCATGGCGCTGATTTTGAAATTTGCAAAGCTTGTATTGATGGTGGTTTCACTTCGGTAATGATCGATGGTTCCCATCATTCTTTTGAGGAAAATATTGCCGTTACCAAAAAAGTAGTAGAATATGCCCATGCCCATGGTGTTGTGGTAGAAGGGGAACTGGGTCAGCTGGCCGGCATTGAAGATGATGTCAATGTCAGTGCCGAAGATGCCAAATATACCCAACCAGACCAGGTTGAAGAATTTGTAAGCCGTACAGGCGTAGACTCTTTGGCAATTGCCATTGGAACCAGTCATGGTGCCTTTAAATTTAAACCGGGCCAGAAACCAATGTTGCGGTTTGATATTTTGGAAGAAATTGAGCATCGTTTGCCAAACTTTCCAATTGTACTGCATGGTGCATCCAGTGTTTCTCAGGAATACGTAAAAATTATTCAGGCCAATGGCGGTAACTTGGCAGATGCCATTGGTATTCCAGAAGATATGCTGCGTCAGGCTGCCAAAAGTGCTGTCTGCAAAATTAACATTGACTCGGATCTGCGTTTGGCTATGACAGCAGGTGTGCGTGAAGTGCTGTTCAGCAAACCGGAAGCGTTTGACCCAAGAGAATACTTAAAAGTCGGCAGAGCCAATGTAAAAGCAGTGGTTGCTCACAAAATTAAAAATGTATTGGGTTCCGAAGGCAAAGCACTGTAAGATAAAAATGCCGGAAATTAATTTGTTTGCGGTAACAAGCAGATTCAATACAATACCTGAATCTGTATAACAGTATGAAAAAATAGGAAGGAACTGAAGAATATGAAATTATTTTTAGATACAGCCAATCAGGCTGAAGTAGAACAGGCTGTAGCCATGGGTGTAATCAGTGGCGTTACCACTAATCCTTCTCTGGTAGCCAAAGAAGGCGGAGATTACATTGAACGGGTAAAATATTTTTGTGAACTGGTAGGCGGTCCAATTAGTGTAGAAGTACTGAGCAGCGATGCGGAAGGCATGCTGCGGGAAGCACGTGAACTGGCCGCGCTTCATGAAAATATTGTAATCAAGCTGCCAATTACAGCAGAAAGTTTGGGTGTTATGAAACAGTTAAAAGCAGAGGGCATCAAAACCAATGCTACACTGTGTTTTTCAGCCAATCAGGCAATTTTGGCTGCGCGGGCAGGTGCTTCTTTTGTCAGCCCATTTGTAGGCCGGCTGAATGATATTGGTCAGGAAGGCATGACCTTAATTGAGGAAATCAGAACGATCTATGATAACTATGGCTATGATACCGAAATTATCGTGGCCAGTGTACGCAGTCCGCGGCAGGTAACCGATGCTGCCATCATTGGCGCAGATATTGCCACCATTCCGTTTAAAATTTTGCAGCAGATGGTTTCTCATCCGCAGACGGATTTGGGAATTGCCAAATTTGAAGCAGACTGGGCGGGTCGTAAGTAAGAACTACGCTAAAATTGTTTTTTACAGAACAGACAAAAAACTATAAATTTAGTACGGAGGCGTAATAAAATAATGGATAGAAGTTTAGGTATGGAATTTGCCAGAGTTACAGAAGCAGCAGCAATTAACTGTGCCCATTGGATTGGAAAAGGTGAAAAAAATCTGGCTGATGGCGCAGCAGTAGAAGCCATGCGCAAAATGTTTGATACAGTGGATATCAGCGGCACAGTAGTAATCGGTGAAGGCGAGATGGATGAAGCGCCAATGCTTTATATCGGCGAAAAAGTGGGAAAAGGCGGCGTAGAAGTAGACATTGCTGTAGACCCGCTGGAAGGAACCAATCTGACCGCAAAAAATATGAACGGTGCCATTGCGGTTATGGCCATTGCCGAAAAAGGCGGTTTGCTGCATGCGCCAGATATGTATATGGATAAAATTGTAGTTGGTCCAAAGGCCAAAGGCGCTATTGATATTAATTTGTCCCCGGAAGAAAATATGCGCAATGTAGCCAAAGCATTGGGTAAAGATGTCAGCGATTTGACGATTGTGCTGCTGGAACGGGAACGGCATCAGTATATTGTAGATGCCGCCCGCAAGCTGGGTGTCCGCTGCAAATTTATTTCTGACGGTGACGTTTCCCCTGTTATCACCACCAGTTTTGGTGATGGCGGCATTGATATGATGATGGGAAAAGGCGGTGCGCCGGAAGGTGTGATTGCAGCAGCAGCTATCAAATGTATGGGCGGCGATATGCAGGGCCGTCTGGTGCCGGAAACCGAAGAAGAAATCAGACGGGTACATGAAATGGGCATTGATGATGTAAACAAAGTTTTAACCTTAGATGACCTGGTATCTACTGATGATGTATATTTTGTAGCTACTGGTGTGACCAAAGGCGATATTTTGAATGGCGTTCGTTTTACCGACAAATATGCTATCACCCATACAGTTGTTATGCGGGGTGTGACTGGTACAGTGCGCTTTATCGAAGCGTATCATGATTATGACCGGAAGCCGGATTATATCAAATTAAAATAGTCAATCGGGTAATTTATTTGAAGGTGGAATTTATTTGCTATATAAGCAAGAAGAATTAGAAACAAAAACAATGGTAGATTTATACCGGATCGCCCGGGAACTGGAAATACCATATTACTCCAAACTGCGCAAAGCAGAGTTAATTTTTGAAATTGTAAAAACATCTACGTTGAAAGAGCGTGAAGGGCAGCTTTGGGCCAGTGGTATTCTGGATATTATGTCAGAAGGATATGGTTTTTTGCGTCCGTTGGGGTATTTGCCCAGCTATGATGATATCTATGTGTCCCAGTCACAAATCCGCAAGTTTGATTTGCGCAGTGGCGACAGGGTAGAGGGTTGGAGCCGCAAGCCCAAAGAAAATGAGCGTTATTTTGGGTTGCTGCGTGTGGAAAAAGTAAATGGGGAAGATCCTGCTGCTTCGCCGGATCGGCTTCATTTTGACGGTCTGACGCCTATTTATCCGCAAAATCGCTTGCAGCTGGAAACAGATGCAAACGCTTATGCTATGCGTATGATTGATTTGGTTGCGCCGTTGGGCAAAGGGCAGCGTGGATTGATTGTAGCGCCGCCGAAAGCAGGTAAGACCGAATTGATTAAACAGGTGGCAAATAGCATTGCCCAAAATAATCCAGAAGTAGAAATCATCATTTTGCTGATTGATGAACGACCGGAAGAAGTAACAGACATTGAACGCTCTGTAAAAGCCGAAGTCATCAGTTCAACCTTTGATGAACCACCGGAAAACCATGTAAAGGTAGCAGAACTGACACTGGAACGAGCCAAACGGGTAGTAGAGTCCAAAAAAGATGTGATTATCCTGTTAGACAGTATTACCCGATTGGCACGGGCCTATAATCTGGTGATGCCGCCCAGCGGTCGGCTTTTGTCCGGTGGGGTGGATCCCAGTGCGCTGCATAAGCCAAAACGATTTTTTGGAGCGGCGCGCAATGTGGAAGAAGGCGGCAGTTTGACTATTCTGGCATCTGCATTGATTGAAACAGGCAGCCGTATGGATGAGGTTATCTTTGAAGAATTTAAAGGCACCGGCAACATGGAGTTGATTTTGGATCGCAAGCTGGCAGAACGGCGCATTTATCCTGCGTTGGATATCAAACGTTCTGGTACCAGAAAAGAAGATTTATTGCTGACCGAAAAAGAACTGTCTATGGTATGGCAGATGCGCAAAGCATTCAGCAATCTGGATACTGCCGAAGCAACCGAAACATTGTTGGACGGCATGAAACGCAGCAAAAATAATGAAGAATTGTGCCGTATGTTTGGCAAAAATAATAAGAACTAGATAAACCGGCAGGAGCAAAATCATTTGTTCCTGCTTTTTTGTCTTGATTTCATGAAAAACAAAATTTGGCGTGATAATCCATCCCAATTTAGAGTTTTTGCAAAGGATAGGCCAGCCTTATGCGCACAAGTCAGGCAACAAACAGTCTTCCGATAGTACAGCATCACAAACAATGGTTAATACGATGCTTTCGTTTTGTTGTTTGTGTAATTGGTATGGCAAAATTGCTATAGATTTTTCTGCCGGTGGAAAAGTTATGGAGAAATGAGAACTGTGCAGTATTTGCTATAATATTTTACGGTTGACGAATATTTTTTTCTGTGCTAGGATATAAATATAAAGAGAGTAACCGCGGCGTACGGCTAATACGCTGATAAACGGTTCATCTCCCATAATCGTTTAGCGACAACTCGCCTCACTTTTCAGGGTTAAGGCGGGTTGTCTTTTTTTATAAAAGAACTGTTACCTTGTTACTTGCGTAGCAAGGCGATAACAGCGACAAGCAGAGTCAATGTTGCGATAATCGCCCCATATAATTCGTATGTCATCGTTATCACCTCCCCTCAAAGGGAGGAAAACCGCCTACCGTTTTTGGTTACTCTCATGCGATATTATAACATACAAACATACATTCTTTCAATCGGATATTCGTTTTATAATTACTTTTCAGCAGCACCTTTACACAAATTTGCAGTAAAAATATATCTTGTTGAAAAAATTTTCCTATGGTAGAATAAACTTAAGAAGGGTACATACAGTTTTGGTACGTGTGCGAAGGGCGGTGGTCGTTATGCTGGGAGAAATTCTTATGGGGTTAATGATGTGGCTTCTTGTACCGGTGGCAGTAGTTATTATAACACTTGAGAATTATTTTGAAATTGTTTCACTACCGATTTTTTTATTACTTTTTTTTGCAACCGCACTTATTACCTATTTTCTTGCCAAAAAGACTAAATTCTACTGGTATTGTCCACTGATTGGTTTATTAGTAGGTTTTTCCGCAGTCGGAGTAATCGGATGGCATACCTTGCAGCTTGCATGCTGTATTGGCGTGATTCCGGCGTTATTTGGTATCATTATTGGCAAGTGGCTGCGTTGGCTGAAAATTAACTAACTTGTTGTTTTTAGAAAAGA
>OGPA01002297.1_pt1 | contig 13913 bp, 8 predicted proteins | sample 1552841 | NCBI WGS metagenome assembly OGPA01 (sample SAMEA2579916, study PRJEB22360) | human gut metagenome | reverse complement strand
CCGTTCTGCAGCATATGCAGCACGTTACGTTGCAAAGAACATCGTAGCAGCAGGACTTGCAGAGAAATGTGAGATCCAGTTATCCTATGCGATCGGTGTAGCACAGCCGACATCCGTTATGGTAGATACTTTCGGCACAGGTAAATTATCCGATGAGAAGTTAGTTGAGATCATTCGTGAGAACTTCGATCTTCGTCCGGCAGGAATCATCAAGATGCTTGACTTAAGAAGACCGATCTACCGTGGAACAGCAGCTTACGGCCATTTCGGACGTACAGACTTAGACCTTCCGTGGGAGGCAGTTGATAAAGCTGAGACATTAAAAAAATATCTGTAAGAGATATCTGAAATACAAAACTCATTTGTCTTCACAAAAAGTTTAGACAATTTTATATAAATTAAATGGGATTTGAAATTTTTCATGCTATAATAGGTCATAAAGGTATGTTTATGAAGGTCATAAAATACCCTTATGACCTTTTTTGTGGGAACAGAAACCGGAAAGGCGAACATGTAATATGAAACTGAAATCAAAAATCATCATTTCTTTTTGTATTATCATATTTGTTCCGATCGTGCTGATGATGGCGGCACTTTTCAGTTTTCAGCGTATACAGGTGAAGGCGATTGAGCAGACTTATGGAATCAAGGAAAATAATTACAGCTATTTTTCCAATTCCATGCAGCTTTTAAGCCGTTTTACGAAAGAATGTTTCAAGGAACTGAAAGATGCGGCGAAGAATGATCCGGCACGGCTGGAGGATCAGGAATATTTAAATGAACTCAACCAGACATTAGAGGAGAAGAGTTCTTATCTGATCGTGAGAAAGGATAAAGAGTTAATTTATATCGGTGAGGATGCAAGCATTTCGCTGCTGACACAGCTGCCGTCGTATGGGGATACGGTGAAAGATGAGGACGCCGGCACTTACATTGATGGTGACGAACAGGTGCTGATCAAGCAGATCGACTTCCAGTTTCAGGATGGGAGTGACGGAAGTGCCTTTATTGTTACGATCTTAGAGGAGACAGTTCCGGAGGTAAAGAAACTTCTCATTGATGTGCTGATCTCGATCCTGCTGATCCTTGTGCTGACTGCGACGATGCTGACCATCTGGATGTATACCAGCATGATCAATCCGATCAAAAAACTGCAGACGGCGGCACAGAATATCAAGGACGGCAATCTTGATTTTTCAGTGGAATCGGACAGCAGGGATGAGATTGGGGAACTCTGCAGATCGTTTGAGGAGATGCGCCTGCGCTTAAAGGATAATGCGGAGGAAAAGATTGAGGGCGAAAAAGAAAACAAGACGCTCATCAGCAATATTGCACATGATTTAAAGACGCCGATCACGGCAGTAAAAGGGTATGCGGAAGGACTGATGGATGGCGTGGCGGATACACCGGAGAAGCGGGATAAATATATCCGCACGATCTACAATAAGGCAAATGAGATGGATACGCTTTTAAATGAGTTGACATTGTATGCTAAAATTGATACGAACCGTATCCCTTACAATTTCGCAAAGATCAATGTATCGGAATATTTTAATGATTGCGTAGAAGAGATCGGACTTGATCTTGAAACAAAAAATATCAGGCTTGCCTACTTTAATTATGTGGACGAAAATGTTTTGATCATAGCAGATCCGGAGCAGCTTCGTCGTGTGATCCACAATATTATCGGCAATTCCATCAAGTATCTGGATAAACAGCAGGGATTTATCAATATCCGCATCAAGGATGTCGGTGACTTTATTCAGGTGGAGATCGAGGACAACGGAAGAGGTATTTCCGCAAGAGATCTGCCATATATTTTCGACCGGTTTTACCGCGCGGATGCGTCGCGCAACTCGGCAACCGGCGGCAGCGGTATTGGTCTGTCCATTGTAAAGAAGATCATAGAAGACCATGGTGGAAAGATCTGGGCGACCAGCAAAGAGTCCATCGGAACGGTCATGTATTTTGTAATTCGTAAATATCAGGAGGTACCAAATGAGTAAAGTTTTGATTATTGAAGATGAGGTTGCAATCGCAGACCTGGAGAAAGATTATTTAGAACTCAGCGGGTTTGAGGTGGAGACTGAGAATGACGGCGTGGTCGGATTAAAACGTGCGCTCTCCGAAGATTTTGATATGTACATTTTAGATCTGATGCTGCCGGGCATTGACGGCTTTGAGATCTGCAAACAGATCAGAGAGGAAAAAAATACACCGATCCTCATGGTATCTGCCAAAAAAGACGATATCGATAAGATCAGGGGACTGGGACTTGGCGCGGACGATTACATCACAAAGCCGTTCTCACCGAGTGAGCTTGTCGCGAGGGTAAAGGCACACCTTGCCCGCTATGAGCGCCTGATCGGAAGCAACGCAGTAGAGAACGACGTGATTGAGATCCGCGGCATCCGTATCGACAAGACAGCAAGACGTGTCTGGGTCAACGGGGAAGAAAAACAGTTTACGACCAAGGAATTTGACCTTTTAACATTCTTAGCAGAGCACCCGAACCATGTGTTCACGAAGGAAGAACTCTTCCGTGAGATCTGGGATATGGAGTCGATCGGAGATATCGCAACTGTGACCGTGCATATCAAAAAGATCCGTGAGAAGATCGAGATGAATACCAATAAACCTCAGTATATAGAGACTATTTGGGGTGTAGGATACCGCTTTAAACTTTAGTTTTTATCCCAAATATTCTCCGACTATTTGGGGTGTAGGATATACATTTAAACTGTAAAGGTTTTTTATTTTGCATGTATCAGAGAAAAGAAAAATGGCGCGGAAGTCAGAAAATGGCTTCCGCGCCTTATTGCCAGTACATCGTTTTCAAAGAAGTAATATGAATTTGATGAAAGTACAGATCAGAAACGGAAGATTTTGATCATTTGATTGATAAGAAAGAAGCGATTAACCGTCTTCGCTATGAAAAGCCGGATATGCAGATTTGCTTTCGGACAGAAGATGCTTTGAAAAAGCTGCATTTCCGACATGCATTGCATGAGTGATGGATATCTTGCAGAAGAGCTTGAGATAGAGTATAAAAAGGGTATATAATAAAAATGTTCGGGTTCAGATAACAGGACAGAAAAACAGGGCACATTTTTCATATCCCGATCAATATAGGATAAGCGAGGAAGCACAAATGAGTAACTACGAAAAACCAGTTGTTGTAATGGCAGAAGAAAGCACAGAGGGCGTGTATCTTGCAAGCGGAGAACACCTGGAACAGTGCAGATTTGGAAGAACAGAGGCATCTGCAGGGGCAGATGCGTGCCAGGAATGTTCTAAGAGCGGTGGAAAGAGAGCTACTCATTTGCCGGGAGAAGAATCTGCAAGGAGAGATGATTTTAAAAGCTGCGTGGACAATATGCCGATCAAGCAGTAGAAATGAGGAACAGTATGCAGCCAGCGATCATTTATGAAGATGAAGACATTATCGTCTGTAAAAAACCGGCAGGCGTGGCGACACAGACCAGACGCATCGGGCAGGCGGACATGGAGAGCCTGCTAAAAAATTACCGTGCATCCAAAGGGGAGCTTCCTTATATTGGTGTGGTACATCGGTTAGACCAGCCGGTGGAAGGCATTATGGTGTTTGCAAAAAATAAAGAAGCAGCGGCAGATCTAAGCCGCCAGATCAAAACAAAACTGGCGGACAAATATTATTATGCGATGACGGACGGCGTGCCGGAAAAGAAAAAAGGAACCTTAGAGGATGAACTTTTACAGAATGGAAAGACAAATACCTCCGAGGTGGTGGAAAGAGGAACACCGCAGGCAAAACATGCCAGCCTTTCCTATGAGGTGGTCGAGCAGGATGGAAAACATGCCGTTTTGCGTATCAAACTTGATACCGGACGCCACCATCAGATCCGGGTGCAGCTTGCACATGCAGGGATGCCGATCGTTGGGGATAAAAAGTACAACTTCAAAGAAAACATTGCACCGTCGGGCGGACAGCTTGCACTGTGCTCTTTTAAGATCGCGTTCCGGCATCCGAAAACGCATAGAAAACTGGAGTTTGAAATTGACAAGCCTTTTGGTTTATCATAAAATAAATCCAAAGGTTTAGATAGAAGAGTAAGGAGATTTATCATGGCAAAGGACAAGAAGTTAGTAGAGGCAATCACTTCCATGGAGGAAGATTTTGCCCAGTGGTATACAGATGTGGTCAGGAAAGCGGAACTGATCGATTATTCATCCGTAAAGGGATGTATGATCCTTCGTCCGGCAGGCTATGCGATCTGGGAAAATATTCAGCATGAGTTAGACCGCCGTTTCAAAGAGACCGGTGTTGAGAACGTATATTTACCGCTGTTTATCCCGGAGAGTCTGTTAGAGAAAGAAAAAGATCATGTGGAGGGATTTGCACCGGAGGTTGCATGGGTAACTTATGGTGGTTTGAATCAGCTTCCGGAACGTCTGTGTGTCAGACCGACTTCTGAGACATTGTTCTGTGATTTCTATAAAAACATCATCCAGTCTTACCGTGATCTGCCAAAGGTATATAACCAGTGGTGTTCTGTTGTAAGATGGGAGAAGGAGACACGTCCTTTCTTACGTTCCAGAGAGTTCTTATGGCAGGAGGGACACACCGCACATGCGACCGCAGAGGAAGCAGAGCAGAGAACCATACAGATGTTAAATGTCTATGCGGATTTCTGTGAGGAAGTACTAGCAATGCCGGTTGTACGCGGACAGAAGACGGAAAAAGAAAAATTTGCAGGTGCGGAGGCAACTTACACGATCGAAGCACTGATGCATGATGGAAAGGCATTACAGTCAGGAACCAGCCACAACTTTGGCAATGGATTTGCGAAAGCATTTGGCATCCAGTATACGGATAAAGATAACAAACTTCAGTATGTATATCAGACATCCTGGGGTATGACGACACGTCTGATCGGCGCGATCATCATGGTACACGGCGATGATTCGGGTCTGGTGCTGCCGCCGCGTATTGCACCGGTACAGGCTATGGTCATCCCGATCCAGCAGCAGAAAGACGGTGTGCTTGACACTGCAAAAGAAGTCTGTGAACGCATCGGAAAAGTCTGCCGTGCAAAACTTGATGATTCCGACAAGAGCCCGGGATGGAAGTTCTCTGAGCAGGAAATGAGAGGTATCCCGGTTCGTATCGAACTTGGACCAAAGGATATCGCAGCAGGCAAATGTGTGGCAGTACGCCGTGATACCAGAGAGAAGATTGAGATCGCATTAGACGAACTTGAAGCAAAACTGCCAGAGCTGTTAGAGCAGATTCAGAAAGATATGTTTGCGCGTGCAAAAGCACACAGAGATGCACATATCTGGGATGCACATAATTACGAAGAATTTACCACGATTGCAAATGAGAAACCGGGCTTTATCCGTGCAATGTGGTGTGGGGATCAGGCTTGCGAGGACAAGATCAAAGAAGAACTTGCAGTGACCTCACGCTGTATGCCGTTTAACGATCAGGAGCACATTTCAGATGTCTGTGTATGCTGTGGAAAGCCGGCACACAAATTAGTATATTGGGGTAAAGCATACTAAGATAATTAATAGTCTGTTTGAAAACAGATGGATTACTTTGAATGAAAACAGAACTGGAAAATGATCCGGGGAACACAGCCAGGTTTCACGGATCACAAGGTTCTGTTTCCTTTTTACATAATATGAAAACGATTCCGGTAGCGTTTCTACGATGAATTACAGGACAGAAAAAGTACATGTAACACAAAATATTATTTTTCCAGGGGGCAGGAGAAGATGATAGAAAAATATTATGATGGTGCGATAGAACAGGTAGCAGCCGGTTTGGGAACTGTGGAAAAGAACCATCTTTTAGTCAGATACAGTGGACAATTTTCCGTAGAAAACTTAAATGATACAAAGCAGCTTGAGAAAAATGAAGACATTTTCGTACAGGTACATGAATTTGAAACGGGGGAGATTACCTGTGCGTATGAGCCGTATCTTACCATGATCTGTGATGGGTTCAGGCGGTATATGACGGGAAGTTTTGAAGAATTTATGGAAACGTGTGATGTGTATTATCTGCACCGGCCGGTTTTGCTTGGTTATTTTAATCAGGATAATACAGGGCGGGAGGAGATCATTTTGCTTGATGAGGTGGCATATGAGCAGGAACGCATGTTGGCGGCACTTGAGCGCATGCTGTGTGCCATTGCTGACAGGCATCCGGTTCTGTTTGTTTTGAACCGTTTTCAGCTGGCTTCTAAAAGTACCATGCAGCTTACGGCGCGCTTTTTGAAATGTGAAAACTGCAATATCGGTCTTGTGCTTGGCGTGAGTGATATCCAGGCAATGCCGGAATTTCTGGTGCCGGACTGGGAAATGCTGTATGAGACATTAGATGATGGCAGTAAGATTTATCATATCGGAAATTCCGGCAGAAAAAAAGAAGAAGCCATAGATGACGAAAAATACGTTGACTATGGGAGTGAAAAAGTGTACCGGAAACTGCAGAATATGGTGGAATTTCTTGATTTTGACCAGGCGGCATATTATTTAGAAACCATTGAGCGAAAGATAAAATTTGATAATCTTTTAGTGGATGATGCCGCGCGTTTTCGCATGTGGCTCTTATTTGTCAAAGTATCGATTTTAAGACAGGATATTCCAAAAGCGCTTGAAATCTGCGAGGATCTGGAAAAAATCCATCTTGCCGGAAAGGAAGAGGAGTGTGCATATGAGCAGGATTATCTGATCGCGACCGCATATATGTACCAGGGAAAATTAAAAGAGGCTTTGGAGATGGCAGGAGAAACATACCGCATCGCCGGGAAAATGTCCGATGATTACCGTATGTTTTTATCCGAACTGTTGGAGGCAAAGATCCAGATGTCCGGCTGGTATAACATCTTTTTCTGTGCACAGGATGTAAAGATAAAGGAAAGCCTGATCCAGAATCTGATCCGTTACAACTATCGCAATCACCTGGCACATGTATATATTTATGCGTACGATAACAAGCCGGAGATCGTGAAAAAAGCAAACCAGTCCGAGGAGCTTCTGATTTATTTCAGCAGGGGAATCCGCATAGCAAAAAAACTTGGAAATGAGTATCTGATCAATATGGCATACCAGAAAAATATTATGCTGTCATCGACAAACGGTATGTATGAGATATCTCTGCTTTATTCGGTGAGGACTTATGAGGCACTGAAAGATAAAAGATCAATCCAGGCAGGGCGTATTTATTCGGGGATTGCATATAACTTATGTGCGATCGGTGAAAATGAGCGCGCGATGGCTTATTACAGGCATGCAATCCGTCTGTTTTATCATCTGAGGGAACCGGAAGATATTGCGGAAGTGCAGTATAACATGTCTTTAAACTGCATTATGTGTGGACAATATGAAAAGGCGGAGTTTTATCTGACACAGTGCATGAAAGCGGTGGAGCGTCTGCATTTAAACAGCTTAAGAGTCTGCAATCTATCCAAATTATATGGACTGCTCGCTCTTGTGTCGATCTTAGAGGGTAACCGGTTTAACTGTGAACGTTATTTAAACAACTGCAGGCAGTTTTTAAATTACGTTATAGAAAAAGAAAAGATGGGGGATGGGTTTGGAACAGTCCACGATTATGCAAAGATCGATGATGACATGTTTTTGTATACATTCTCCCGCGGACTTCTTGCTGTACACGATGGAGATTATGAAAAAGCAGACACAGATTATGAGAAAGCGGAGGATTATCTGAGCCGATCCGAGGGAAATCAGTTTTTCAGCTATGCACTTTTCCGGCAAAAGTGGATGGAATGTTTCAAATGTCTCGAAAATCAGAAAGGTTATGAGAAGCAGAAAAAAACGTTAGAAGAATACGAAAGGCAGCATTTCAGTACCTATGGAAAACTGGCGAAAAAAATGATGGATACACTGCCGCCGGTGGATGAGGCGGACGGGCAGCAGGATGTTTCCGAACAGGAATTAGACGTACTGCTCTGGCAGGAGAGCATGGTATTAGCCTATAAGAGCAAGAAACACCAGCTGGATTTTATTTCGACCTGGCAGAAACTGATTGATGTGACCGGGGTCTGTGCAGAGGAAATGATCGATGCGGTCATGAAAACATTTTTAAATCACTTTAATGTGGACTGTGCGGTGTATGCGCGCTGTATGGAGAGACAGACGCAGGTATTATACAATAATACCGGGATCGATTTAAACGAGGAGCGGACGGGCAGGATCATCGCATCTTTAAAGCGGAATCCGGGAGGCTACGCGATCTCAAAGATCAGCAGCAACTATAACGAACACCAGGATATCACGGCATTGTTTGGTGAGGATGACGTGTGCTCTTTGGTGGCGGTGCCGTATTTTAACAATGCAAAACTCGAAAGTTTTCTGATCACCTATGTGAGGATGAAGGATAACTGGCATTCTTCCGTAAACCGGTATATGCTCGACGAAGATGATTTAAATATGTATCAGCTTTTATTCCGCGAGGTAAAATATTCTTTGAACCGTCTGGACGCATATGATAAAATATACGAGATGAACAATAAACTTTACCTCGCAGCAGTCACTGACCAGCTCACCGGAATTTACAACAGGGAAGGTTTTTACCGTAGGATCAAAGATCTGATAGATGAATTTTCGGGTGGAAAACGGAAACCGGAACTGGGTCTGATGTTTATTGATCTCGATAATTTTAAGCATTATAATGATACTTACGGTCATGATGTCGGCGACCTGGTTTTAAAGGAAATGGCAGATATTTTTTCCGGTCTGTGTGAAAAACAGGGATTTGTCTGCCGCTATGGTGGAGATGAATACATTATTGTATTTTTCACTGCGGATAAAGAAAGGCTGAAGGAAACGGCAAAGCAGATCTATCAGAAGATCGATCAGGCGGACGGTTTTGAAAAAGCGATTTCTGAGAAACTGAAAAAACAGATTTCCATCCGGAAAGAGCAGCGCATTTCCTGCTCCATTGGAATCGTGTCGGCAGAAGACATTCATGGCGAGGAAGAAATCAACCAGATGATCAAGAGGGCGGATGATCTGCTCTATTCGATCAAGACAACGAAAAAGGGAACTTACCGTATATGAAAATCGTTTTGCCGGAAAAAGTAAAATTTATCATAGAAACATTGGAAACACACGGGTATGAGTCGTATGCAGTCGGCGGATGTGTGCGCGATACCATGTTACACCGCACACCGGGCGACTGGGACATCACGACGCAGGCGAAACCGGAGCAGGTCAAAGAAATATTTGCCGAAAAGAACATTCATACCATTGACACCGGGATCCAGCACGGAACCGTGACTGTGATGGTGGAACATGAGGGATTTGAGGTGACGACCTACCGGATCGACGGGGAATATGAGGATGCGAGACATCCGAAAAATGTACAGTTTACCGCGAGTCTGTTAGAGGATTTAAAAAGGCGTGATTTCACGATCAACGCCATGGCGTACAATGACAAAAACGGCCTGATCGACGCGTTTGACGGTGTGGGTGATTTAGAGCGCGGCGTGATCCGCTGTGTGGGATGTGCCATGGAACGTTTTTCCGAGGATGCACTGCGGATGCTTCGCGCCGTGCGTTTTGCGGCGCAGCTTGGGTTCGACATCGAGGCAGAGACAAAAGAAGCGATGGTAAAACTTGCGCCTGATATTGCAAAAATCAGTGCGGAGCGGATACAGACTGAACTGGTAAAATTAATTACATCCGCACATCCGGGAGAAATCAGGACTGCATGGGAAACAGGACTTACGGCAGTGTTTCTGCCGGAGTTTGACCGTATGATGGCGACACCGCAGAATACAAAGCATCATTGTTATTCGGTCGGGGAGCACACGGTGGCAGCGCTGGAACATATTGTGGGAGATAAGGTACTGCGCCTTACCATGCTGTTACATGATGTGGCAAAACCTGTGTGCAGAACCACGGATGTTTCCGGCAATGACCATTTTTACGGACATCCCAAAGAAGGCAGTGAGATAGCAAGAAAGATCCTCCGCCGGTTAAAGTTTGACAATGACACGACCGATAAGGTGTGCCGGCTGGTGTGCTGGCATGATGACAATCCGCCGCTTTCCGAGAAAAACGTAAGAAGGGCGGTAAGCAGGATCGGAGTGGAACAGTATCCTGCATTATTTGCAGTGAAACGTGCGGATATTCTGGCACAGAGTGAATACCAGAGAGAAGAAAAACTCTCTTATGTAGATGGCTATGAGGCGTTATACCGGGAAATTTTAGAGAAGAACCAGTGTCTTACAATACGGGATTTAGCTGTAAATGGAAGTGATCTGATCGCTGCCGGGATGAAACCCGGAAAAGAGATCGGGGAGACATTAAAAAGTCTTTTAGAACTGGTGCTTGATGATCCAGAACTGAATAACAGGGAACTGCTGTTAGAGCGAATCTGTAGTCATGAATAAACAAACCCTCTCATATGATGAAGAGACACGGGGTAAGACCGTAATCAATCATATGGGGGGCGTTTTTTTGTATAATCGACCGGAACAGATATTAGAACAATACGAACTGGAAGTAAAGTCCATCTCAAGAGGACGGGACAGCTATCAGTGTGATACAGAGCAGGGACCGAAAATTTTGCGGGAATACAGAGGATCAAAGGAGCGGGCCGGGTTTTTAGCGGATATGCTGGATCATCTGAGTGGACAGGGAAGAACGGTGGAGACGGTAATGCGGACAAAAGAAGGTGAGCCGTTTTCCGTGAACGAGGAGGAAACAAAATACATATTATATCAGGCATTTCCGGGGGCGGAATGCGACACGAAAAACAGGGCGGATATGCTTTCTGCAGTAAGAGAACTTGCATTGCTTCACCAGTCTGCGCAGAATTATGAGGGCAGTGTGCCGGAGTTTTTAAAGTCAGGGCAGAATAATCTGCTTCTTCTCTATGAAAAAAGAAACCGGGAATTGAACAAAGTCAGAAATTATATCCGTGCAAAAAAGAAAAAGAATGATTTTGAGATGATGTTTGCGGTCTGGTATCCGGAGTATGTGAAAAAAGCACAGGAGACGACGGATATTTTAAAAGATCTGGGAATCCAGGAACAGCTGATCGGATTCTGCCATGGGGACTATAACCAGCACAATGTCATTTTTTCACGGGAAGGGATCGCGGTTGTCCATTTTGAAAATTTCCTGTATCAGGAGAGCGTCGGGGATCTTGCCAACTTTATCCGGAAAATGATGGAAAAAAATAACTGGAATGCCGGACTTGGCATGGATCTGATCCGCGGATATGACCGGGTCAGAAAACTGTCGCCGGAGGAACTGAAATATCTGTATGTGTATCTTGCATACCCGGAAAAATTCTGGAAGATCGCCAACCGTTATTATAATTCACACAAGGCGTGGCTGTCGGGAAGAAATATAGAAAAACTGGAAAAAGTCGTTGCACAGGAGGACGCAAGGGAGCAGTTTTTACAGATGCTCTTTCACTTTACCGTATAGACAGTTTGCGGTATAATCAGGTAAGTAAAAAATTGTTCAAAGCTACAGTAGGAGACAGGAGAATACATGAAGATAAAATATCAGATCATATTACTGCTTACAGCAATGGTCATGCTGCTTGGCGGATGTGGGAAGAAAAATACGGTCGTGACCGGACGCTATTATTATCCGGATCAGGAGAAAGATGCAAAAACGGAAGAAACGTCGGATGATGCAGATGAGTCGGCGGAGACGACTGAGAAAAATGAAGCTGTGATCGGAAGTGACCAGTTTCTGATCAAAACAAATGACATGCAGGAGGAATGCCTGACGTTAGAGCAGATTGCATCCGGGAAAGAGTATGTGTATTATTACACACTTGCGACCAGGTTTCTCGATAAATACGGAAACCGCACTGCAGTGTCTTATTTTGAGCCGGGCAGAGTGATCACGGTGGGAGAAAAAGATGACCAGGGAAAAGTCACACAGGTGCAGATTTCAGATGCCGTCTGGGAATATCCGGATGTATCGCGTTATTCGGTGGATATGGACCGTGGTATTTTTAAGATTGGAGATGAGCGGTATTCCTATGATGCAGATCTTTATATCTGTGAGGATGACCTGAGAAAACAGTTGTCTGATCTGACTGATTTAGATACACTGCGTGTGACCGGTATAGGAAAAAAACTGATTTCCATTGTGGTTACGACCGGACATGGAGAGCTTGCTCTGACCAATACGGATCTTTTTGAGGGAAGCTTTATCCAGATCGGAAGCAAAATTTTTGCGGAAGTGACCAAAGATATGACAATGGAGCTGCCGGCAGGCACCTATACTGTGACGGTGGCAAATAATGGGTACGGCGGCAGTACGGAGCTTACGATCGAGAGTGGAAGAACAGAGACACTTGATCTTAATACCTTAAAGGGCGCGGGACCGAAGTTTGGAAATATTTTATTTGCCGTGGATGTGGAGGATGCGCTCATTCAGATCGATGGAAAGGTTGTTGATACGGAAGAGGCGGTTCCAATCCAGTATGGAGTGCACAGTCTTACGGTCACGGCGCCAGGGTACGATACCTTTAATAAGAAATTATTTGTTAATTCTGAGGAGGCAACGATCGTAGTCGGAATGTCGGGTGACGGCACCGGAACAGACAGCACCACGGAGGAAACGGAAACAGAAAATACTGCGGAAACAGCAAATGAAGCGGACAGTTCGGCAGAGGGAGCGGCAGGAAGCCTTGCAGGAAGTCTTGCAGGAAGTCATACGGCCGGCGAAAGCGGTGGAACAACATCGGGAAGCAGTACCGGAACAGTAGCCGGAACAACTGCAGGAAGCGGTACTGACACATCGACCGGCACGGCAGCAGGAAGCGGAACCGGCACGGGTACATCTTCGGATCTTTATACAGGAAACAGTACCGGAGATGGAACATCAACAGGCAGCAGTGCGGACTATTTATCTACATTGTCAGAGCTTCTGTCAACATTATCCGGTAACAGCAACTAAAAAGGACAGAATTGTACAAATTTAGCATGGAATAGTACTTGAAAAACAGGTTCGTTATCGCTAATATAAAAATAGAATCATAAGTAAGTATGGGAGGAAAGAAAAATGGGATACAAAGAAAATTATGAGAGCTGGCTGAACAATCCTTATTTTGACGAGGATACCAGAAATGAACTGAAAAGTATTGAGGGAAATGAAAAAGAGATCGAAGACCGTTTTTATATGGATCTGGAATTTGGTACAGCCGGACTTCGTGGTGTGATCGGAGCCGGAACCAACCGCATGAACATTTATACCGTGCGCAAGGCTACACAGGGACTTGCCAATTATATCAGCAGGGTAAACGGACAGAAACGCGGTGTTGCCATTGCCTATGATTCCCGTCATATGTCACCGGAGTTTGCAGATGAAGCGGCACTCTGTCTGGCAGCAAACGGAATCAAAGCGTATGTATTTGAATCTTTAAGACCGACACCGGAACTTTCCTATGCAGTGCGTAAATTAGGATGTATCGCCGGAATCAATGTGACCGCAAGCCATAATCCGCCGGAATACAATGGATATAAAGGATACTGGGAGGATGGTGCACAGATTACACCTCCACATGATACCGGAATCATGGATGAAGTAAAAAAAGTAACTGATTACGCAGCGGTAAAGACCATGCCGCTTGATGAGGCAAAGGCAGCAGGACTCTATCAGGTGATCGGCGCAGATATCGACGATCCGTATATTGCAGAGTTAAAGAAACTGGTGCTGCATCAGGACTGCATTGATAAAGTGGGCGGAGAGTTAAAGATCGTATACACACCGTTACATGGAACCGGAAATATTCCGGTACGCCGCGTATTAAAAGAACTTGGTTTTAAAAATGTATACGTTGTTCCGGAGCAGGAGCTGCCGGATGGAGACTTCCCGACCGTAAGCTACCCGAACCCGGAAGCAGCAGAGGCATTTGAACTTGGACT
>OGPA01002291.1_pt1 | contig 13949 bp, 13 predicted proteins | sample 1552841 | NCBI WGS metagenome assembly OGPA01 (sample SAMEA2579916, study PRJEB22360) | human gut metagenome | reverse complement strand
AAAAGTAGAGGGAACATTTACCGCCAACAGAACTGCTGAAGTGGAATGGGCATTCCATATCGGCGGAGATACTGTTCCGGAGGGAACGGTTTTTACATTTGATAATATGTCATTGGAATGTACTACAAGTGATGAATATGATTATCAGCCTGAAGAAGAATGGGTAAGATCTGATATTCTTACAAATCAGCTGGGGTATTTTCCGCAGATGAATAAAAAGGCTACGCTCCTTTCAGATTCAACATCTCCTGTAAAATTTGAATTGAAGGATTCCGGCGGTCAGACTGTTTATGAGGGTGAGTCAGAGCCTAAAGGACTAGATGCCGATTCAATAGATAATGTTCATGAACTGGATTTTTCTGATTATGATCAGCAAGGTACTTACTATATTGAAGCTGAAGACGGAGCTAAAAGCCGTGAATTTCAGATAGGAAACGGCGAGATGTATTCTTATATGCTTTACGACTCTCTCAACTATTTTTATCAAAACAGAAGCGGTATTGATATAGAGAGTCAGTATATAATTTCCGGAGACAGTTCTTCTCTGGCACGAGCAGCAGGGCATCCGTCCGATGTTGCAACAATTGAACAGACATGGGGTTATTCCGGCAGCAGCGGAACTCAGGACGTGACCGGAGGCTGGTATGACGCCGGAGATCACGGCAAATATGTTGTAAATGGTGGTATTTCACTATGGACAATGCAAAATCAATATGAGATGGCTCTGAAAAACGGCAGTGAAGCTGTTTATGCGGACGGAACTATGAGTATACCGGAAAATGCAAACGGTTATCCTGATCTTCTTGATGAAGCAAGATATGAGATGGAATGGATGTTCAAAATGATGGTTACAAGCGGAGATTATGCTGGAATGGTATATCATAAGGTACATGATGCAAAATGGACTGCCCTTGCTCTTGCACCTGCCGATGATACGGAAGAGCGTATTATTAAACCGCCCACGACTGCTGCAACACTTAATATGGCGGCATGTGCGGCACAGGCTTACCGTCTCTGGAAGAATATTGATCCTCAGTTTGCAGAACAGTGTCTCACAAATGCTGAAACTGCTTATGAGGCTGCAAAAAAGCATCCTGATATGTATGCTCCTCTTGACGAATCAGTCGGCGGCGGTCCTTATGGTGATGATGATGCAACAGATGAGTTTTACTGGGCAGCATGTGAGCTTTTTCTTGCTACAGGTGATCTTGCATATCAGAAAGATATTGAATCGTCGCCTCATTATCTGAAAATGGAAGTAAAGCTATCCGGCGGAGAAGATGTTGACAGTTCAGGCAGCTTTAACTGGGCTCATGTTGCCGCACTGGGTAATCTTTCAATGGCTTTGAATACTGAGAAGATGGGTACTCAGGCGAAGGAACAGCTTACTAAAAGTATTTCTGACGCAGCCGATTATTATGAAGAACTTACTGAAAAGCAGGGGTATGGTCAGCCGTATGAACCGGGAACTATTAACTATAAAATTGACAAACATGGTTATATCTGGGGTTCAAATTCATTTATCATGAATAATAATATAGTAATGGCTTATGCTTATGAGCTTACCGGAGATGATGATTATCTTGACGGAGTGGTAAGTGGTATGGATTATATTCTCGGTAGAAATCCAATGGACTATTCCTATGTTACAGGTTATGGAACTCATGCTGTTGAGAATCCTCATCATAGATGGTGGTCATATCAGGCTGATTCAACTTTTCCGAAAGCGCCTAACGGTGTGCTTGTAGGCGGACCTAATTCGGGTATGCAGGATCCGTGGGTGAGGGGATCAGGCTGGAAGTTGGGAGAAAGAGCGCCGGCAAAGTGCTATATGGATAATATTGAAGCATGGTCTGTAAATGAATGTACTATTAACTGGAATACTCCGCTTGCATGGGTCAGTGCTTACCTTGCTGATAAAAACGGCGGTGTTATTGTAACAAAAGGAAGCAGCGATGCTAATGCTAACAAGTCTGATAATGAGATCGTTCAAAATTCCGCAGCAGGAAAAAATCAGCAGAACAGTAATAACGATCTCGGAAAAAAAGCTGATACGCTAAGAAGTGAAAGCAGCGGCGGTTGGGGATTAGTTCCGTTTTTCATTGCAATAACCTCAGCAGTTTTGGTAATAGAGTGTGTAATTTATTTTGTAAAGCGTTCAAGGAAGAAGAAAATTTCGATGAAATAATTGCAGTAAGGTATGCGTTAAATCAAAAATTATTAAAAAATGGTTGTATTTATGCAGCCATTTTTTTATTTTTTATGTAATCTTTTTGTAATATATAGCTGCTTTAATGTAATTTTGTTATATTATTAGTAAAATGTTACAAAAAGCAGAGTGAAATATGGACAATATTATGGATTGAAAAACCATTAAAGTCATGTTATAATAAATAAGTAATTATAAAAGTTACATTTTGGTTAAACGTAACGATTTTGGATGAAAATAAGATTACATTTTAATTAAGAAAAAGAGGAACGGTTATGGTCAGAAAATTTAATAAAATAATTGCATCATTTATAGCCGTAATTTTTATGTTTTGCACGTCTTTTACAGTTTTTGCTGCTGACGGCTATAAGGATTGGACTCAAGGCGATTCCAGATGGGGAAATAAAACTTTAGGCTCATGCGGCGACACAATGGCGGAAATCGGATGTGCAGTTACTTCAATTGCAATTTTAGTTGTTCATTCAGGTTCGAAGAGTGAAAGTTCCTTTAATCCGGGAACCTTGTGTGATTATCTCAGTAAAAACGGAGGATTTGATAATTATGGAAATGTATATTGGGGCACAGTTTCAGGATTAGTGCCGAATTTTACTTTTGAAAAGAAAGCGTCATTTTCTTCTAATACTAAATCAAGCATAACAAATGAACTGAAAAATTACATAAATCAAGGGTATTATATTGTTATGTCTGTTAAATATGACGGACATTGGATTGCTATAGATACTATTAAAAACGGTGAAGTTTATATGATAGATCCGGCGCAGAATAAAACGGACAAGCTGTTTGATTATTATGATGCTGCCGGAATGCTTCAGGTAAGGCTTTACAAGGGTAAAAACCTTCCTTCAAAGATTGACGATACATCGGTTACGACACCTAAATACTTGACCGGACATTATATAACTACTGACGCACTTAATTTAAGGCAGTCTTATAGTACTTCTTCAAATGTACTTTTAACGATTCCAAAGAGTACTACTGTTGTAGTAACACGCGTTTATAATAACGAATGGGGACAGGTTGAGTATAAAGATAAAACAGGCTGGATTTATTTGGAATACACTAAGTATACAGAGAGTTCGTATAGCTATAAGACAGGTAATTATAAAGTGAATTCATCAACCGGAGTGTATATGCGTTCGGGAATAGGAGGACAGAATTCTACGGTATGCCTTGTTCCATATAATGCTGTTGTAAATATAAGCTCTGTAAGCGCTAACTGGGGAAAAGCGGCATATAACAGTAAAAGCGGCTGGATTTGTATGGAATATCTTAATTATTCGGGACCAGCTTCAACTCAGGCTACTACGACTCAAAAAGTTACTACGACTACTACTGTTAAAACTACAGTCAAAACTACAACTACAACCAAACCGGTAACTACTGCTGTTACAACTACAACAAATCCGCTAAAGAAAGGTGATGTAAATCTGGACGGTAAAATTAATAAGACAGATTTAATATGCCTGAACAGATATCTTGCTAAGCCTTATGAAACAGATTTTCCAACAAGTTATAATATGGATGTAAATAATGATAAGATTATAGATGAACGTGACGCAGTGTATTTGTTTAAAAAAATAAATAAAGGAAATTAGAAAATGAACTGGACAGAAGTTAATATATATACGGAAACCGAAGGTATTGATATATTGTGTGCTTCCTTAATGGATATTGGAATAAAGGGATTTGTTATTAAGGATTCAAATGATTTTAAAGAGTTTTTGGAAAATAAGAATGGTAAATGGGATTATATTGACGATGATCTTATGAATCTTAGTAACTGTGAAACATGCCTTACAGTTTATCTTCCTGACAATTCTCAGGGAATGGAAATGATGATATCCTTAAAAACATTGCTTAAGCAAATGAAAAGTAATGATAAAAATAATATTTTCGGACGTCTTGAATTGGAATTGTTACAGGTTAAAGAGGAAGACTGGGCAAATAACTGGAAACAGTATTTTAAACCGTTGAAGGTCGGTAAAAAATTGCTTGTAAAACCGTCATGGGAAGAATGCAGTAACACTGACGGAAGAGTGATATTGGATATTGATCCGGCGTCAAGCTTTGGAACAGGGCAGCACAATACGACAAAGCTTTGTCTTGAGCTTCTTGAAGAATCATTGAATTCCGGAGATAGAGTACTGGATCTTGGTTGCGGCAGCGGGATACTTTCAATAGGTGCAATGCTTCTTGGTGCAAGTGAAGTAACAGCCGTTGATATTGAACAGAATGCCGTTGAAACTGCTATTGAAAATGCCGCAAAAAATAATATTACCAAGGATAAGTATATGGTATATTGCGGAGATGTTATCAGTAATAAGGAACTGTGTGAAAAAATCGGAGGCGGATATGATTTAATTACTGCTAATATTGTTGCGGACGTTTTAATTGCAATGAAGGATATTTTTCATCAAAAGCTTAAAAATAATGGAATCTTGATTATATCTGGTATTATAACCGAGCGTAAGGACGAGGTAGTTAATGCCGTAGTTCATGCTGGATTTGAAGTTATAGATACTGCTGAAGGAGAAGGTTGGGCAGCAGTAAAGCTTAAGGCAATATAAATAAAAAAGCAGGTTTTAAACCCTGCTTTTTTTAATTGCACAAATGTAGTATGAGTGTTATAATATAAATGGAGGCGATAAAATGAAATTAGCAATTTTTGATCTGGACGGAACATTAGTAAATTCACTGGCAGATATTGCCGAGGCAACTAACTATGCAATGCGTATTCTTGGTTTTCCTGAGCATGAGCTTTCGGAATTTAATTATCTGGTAGGAGACGGGGTTGCAAAACTTATTGAACGTGCGCTTCCCGTAGAAAATCAGGATAAATTTGATGAAGCATTGTCATTATATAATAATTATTATAATAAGAATTATACTGTAAAAACATATATCTATGACGGTATTGAAAAAATGCTGAATACGTTGAAAGAAAAAGGTTTTGAACTGGCAGTAGCTTCAAATAAAACTCATGAATTTACAGAAAACGTTATTTCATATTATTTTGGCGATGAACTTTTTTCAGAGGTTTTTGGAAAATCTGAGGGAAATCCTGTAAAGCCCAGTCCGGCAATAGTTGATAATATAATGGATAAGCTCAATATTTCCAAGGAAAATACTGTCATGATCGGTGATACATGTATTGATATAAAAACCGGAAAAAATGCCGGAATTAAAACTATTGGCTGCCTTTGGGGATTCAGGACTCTTGAAGAATTAGTAAATGCAGGAGCAGATTATATTGCTGATAAACCTTTAGATATTGTGAAATATTTATGTGAATAAATAAAAGCGTGCTTTTAAATGAAAAAAGCACGCATATTAATTTGAATTAACCAACAATACTTCCCATATCGTAAAGACCAGGTTTTTGTGATTTAACAAAAATTGCAGCATTTATAGAACCTTCAGCAAAAACGGTTTTTGATGCGGCAGAATGAGAAATTGTGACAGTTTCATCATTTCCTGCAAACAAAACTTCATGTACGCCAACAATAGTACCGCCTCTTACAGCGTGAATACCGATTTCATTCGGTTCACGTTTTTTGCGCTGTGAGTGTCTGTCATAAGTATATTTCATGTCATCGTTTCTGGTCTCATTTATAGCGTTAGCGATCATTAAAGCAGTACCGCTGGGCGCGTCAATTTTTTGATTATGATGCTTTTCAATAATTTCAATATCAAACTGATCTCCTAAAATTGCAGTTGCTTTTTTAGCAAGCTGAACCAGCAGATTAATACCTAATGACATATTCCATGAGAAAAATACCGGAATCTGAGCAGAAGCCTTTTTAATTTCAGAAATTTGTTCGTCACTGTAGCCTGTTGTTGCTAAAACTATAGGAGTTCCTGTTGTCATGCAATATTCCAGAAGAGGTGTAAGGCAGGAAGGATGAGAATAGTCGATAATAGCGTCAGGCTTTTCAGGAAGTTCATTTACAGCACTGTAAATAGGAAAATCAGCATACTGATGAGTATTAATATCAATACCGCCTATAACTTTACAGTCCTTGCGCTCTTTAATACAGCGGTAAATTGTCTGTCCCATTTTGCCGTTTGCACCGCAAATTACAATCTTAGTCATTTTATGATCCTTTCCGTATATATTAAATCAAACCGATTTTTTTCATAGAATTTTTCAATGTTTCGATGTGTTCGTCGGTCATTTCACATAGAGGAAGTCTGCAAGGTCCCGACGGCATTTTCATTTGATTCATAGCTTCCTTTATAGGAATAGGATTGACTTCAATAAACAGGTTATTGATAAGTTCAAGATACTTCATTTGAAGCTTTGCTGCTTCTTCACAGTTGTTTGCAAGACAAAGCTGAGTGATTTCATGTGTTTCCTTTGGCATAATATTTGAAATAACAGATATAACTCCCTTAGCGCCGATAGACATCATAGGAACAATAATATCATCATTACCGCTGTAAACGTCCAGTAGATCGCCGCACTGTGCAATAAGCTTTGAAGTATAGCTTATGTTTCCGCTGGCTTCCTTGACAGCAACGATATTTTTGTGCTGACCAAGAATTTTATAAGTATTCATGTCAATGCTGACGCCTGTACGGCCTGGAATATTATACAAAATAATTGGAATGTCAACAGCGTCTGCTATTGCTGTAAAATGTGCTACAAGACCTTTTTGTGAAGCCTTGTTGTAGTAAGGTGTTACAAGCAGAAGTCCGTCCGCACCCTTTTCCTGAGCAATCTTTGAAAGCTCTACTGCATATTTTGTATCATTGCTGCCGGTACCGGCAATAACCGGTATTCTTCCGGCAGTTTTTTCAACGGCAAATCTGATACATTCAATATGTTCGTCATCAGTCATTGTCGACGCTTCGCCGGTTGTACCGCATACAATAATAGCGTCAGTACCGTTAGCGATCTGGAATTCAATATTTTCAGCAAATCCGTCATAATTAATTGAACCGTCTGCATTCATCGGTGTTATAATTGCAACGCCGGCACCGGTAAAAATTGTATTTTTCATTTACTTTGACCTCCTTAATAAAGTCAATCGTATAGTAAGCCATTTATATCAACAGCTAACTTTTAATTATATAATAATGTAAATTAATCAAAATAACCCTTAGCAGCCAACAGCTCAGCCAGGAGTACGCCGCCGCCTGCCGCACCTCTAAGCGTATTGTGAGACAGGCATACGAATTTGTAATCATACTGAGTGTCTTCTCTGAGTCTTCCTACAGAAACTGCCATACCGCCTTCAAGATTTCTGTCCAGCTTAGCCTGAGGACGATTATCCTCTTCAAAATAGTGAATAAACTGCTTTGGAGCCGACGGCAGATCAAGCTCCTGCGGAGCGCCCTTGAATGCAGCCCACTTATTAAGAATTTCTTCTTTGGAAGGTTTTTTGTCAAATGATACAAAAACAGCAGCTGTATGACCGTCTGAAACCGGAACTCTAAGGCACTGTGTTGTGATAGAAGGAGTTTGAGCGTTTACGATCTTGTCGCCTTCAATGTGTCCCCATACTTTTAGAGGTTCCTGTTCAGATTTTTCTTCTTCTCCGCCGATAAAAGGAATAAGATTGTCGAGCATTTCAGGCCATGTTTCAAAAGTTTTGCCTGCGCCTGAAATTGCCTGATATGTGCATGCGAGGACTTTTGTAATACCGTATTCCATCAAAGGATTAAGTGCAGGAACATAGCTTTGGATTGAACAGTTTGATTTTACCGCAATAAAACCTTTTTTTGTTCCAAGACGCTTTCTCTGTGATTCTATGATTTGAATATGATCATCGTTTATTTCCGGTACTACCATAGGAACATCTGGAGTACCTCTGTGAGCAGAGTTGTTTGAAACAACGGGAATTTCAGCTTTTGCATATTTTTCTTCAAGAGCTTTTATTTCGTCTTTTTTCATGTCAACTGCACAAAATACAAAGTCAACAAGACCTGCAATTTTTTCAATATCGTCAACGGCGTTTAATACAACCATATTCTTCATTTTTTCAGGCATAGGAGAAGTCATAGCCCATCTGTTTCCTACCGCCTCTTCATAGGTTTTTCCGGCAGATCTTGGAGAAGCGGCAAGAGCCGTAACCTCAAACCAAGGGTGATTTTCCAGTAATGTGGCAAATCTCTGACCTACCATACCTGTGGCGCCGATAATACCTGCTTTGTAATGCTTCATTTTTACTAACTCCTTACATAGTTAAAATAGTTAAAAATAATAAATTAAAAAAACCGGTTGAAAACCGGCTCATCATACGATATAATAGAAATATTGACATTACAACTATATTTAAATTGAATGCCGATAGCTCTCCATCAAACGTTGATGACAATCGCAATCCTGTTAAGACTGCAATCAGAACAGATTTTACCGGGATCTGTTCTTCGGCAGCATTGCCTTTTACGTCTGCATAAAAAGTCGGAATGGTTTTCCTGTCAGACGCTACTCATCGCAGCCGCACCTCTACCATAGTTTTTATAATATCATGTTATTCTTGTTATGTCAATACACTTTTTTAAATTTAGGGGAATAAAAATGAAAAAATCTGATTTTTACTATGATTTACCGGAAGAATTAATAGCTCAGACTCCTGTAGAGCCTAGAAATTCATCAAGACTAATGAAAATAGACAGGAAAACTGGAGATATTGTTCATTCCCGTTTCTATAATTTATGCGATTACCTTAAAAAAGGTGATTTATTGGTACTTAATGATTCAAGAGTACTGCCGGCAAGACTTTACGGTGAGAAAAAAGATACGGGAAGCTTTATTGAATTTCTGCTTCTGGAGCAGAAAGGAGATAAGCTTTGGGAAATTATTTGCCGTCCGGGAAAAAAAGCTAAGGTTGGTACAGAATTTTCTTTTGGGAACGGTATACTAACTGCAAAAGTTATTGAAGTAAAAGATGATGGAAACAGAATCGTAAAATTTTCATGTGAAGGGAATTTTTATGCAGTACTTGATGAAATCGGACAAATGCCTTTGCCTCCTTACATAACCGAAAAGCTGGAGGATAAGGAACGTTATCAGACGGTTTATTCTAAAGAATTGGGTTCTGCCGCTGCTCCTACTGCCGGACTGCATTTTACTAAAGAGCAACTTGAAGAAATCCGGTCAATGGGTGTTGATATTGCTTATGTTACCTTGCATGTAGGACTCGGAACATTCCGTCCGGTAAAAGAGGACGATATATTAAATCATAAAATGCATAGCGAACACTATCATTTAAGTGAGGAAACTGCTGAAAAGATCAATCGCACAAAAGTGTCCGGCGGACGTGTTATAGCTGTAGGTACAACTTCATGCCGTACTCTTGAAAGTATGGAGCTTGAAAACGGTTTGGTAAAGTCCGGAGACGGATATACTGACATTTTCATTTATCCGGGATATAAATTCAAGCTTCTTGACGGACTTATCACTAATTTTCATTTGCCGGAAAGTACGCTGATAATGCTTGTGTCGGCATTTTTAGGTTACGAAAATACTATGAATGCGTATAAAATTGCAGTTGAAGAAAAATATAGATTTTTCAGTTTTGGGGATGCTATGTGTATTTTGTAAGAAGGAGGATTTTATGGAACTTTCAGTATATTTTAAAAGTATAATTGATCAGGATATATGTCCGATAGTTATATGTAATCTTTCACATGAAATAATTTATATGAATCCGGAAGCAGTTGAAAGATATGCTAAAAGAGGCGGTATTGAACTGATAGGAAAATCGCTTTTAAATTGTCATAATGAGGATTCAAATTCTAAAATAAAAAAAGTTGTCGATTGGTTCAGTGCAAGCACGGAAAATAACAGAATTTTTACTTTTCATAATCCGAAAGAAAATAAGGACGTATATATGATCGCTCTTAGAGATGATAACGGCATTCTTATCGGATATTATGAAAAGCATGAATATCGAAATGTAGAAACTATGAAACAATATGATTTATGTTAATATTATGATATAGATTAAACAGGGAATCAGTGATAAAACAATATCGGACAGGAGTAAAAATTATGCCTAATATACTAATTGTAGAGGATGATATAAATATTAATAACCTTCTTTGTGAGGTACTTAGGAAGGCAGGTTATACATGCGAACAGGCATTTTCAGGAACAGAGGCAAAGCTGCTTCTGGATATAAAAGAAAAGGCTTATACGCTTGTACTGCTTGACTTAATGCTGCCTGGTGCAAGTGGTGAAGAGGTTTTAAAAGAGATAAGAAAACAGGGAAGGCTTCCGGTGATTGTGCTGACGGCAAAGGATAGTATAGATGATAAAATCGGAGTGCTGACAGACGGAGCAGATGATTATATAACAAAGCCCTTTGAGATTAGAGAGGTATTGGCACGTATTCAGGTGCAGCTTCGTCATATAGAGGCAGAAACAAAAAGTGAAGCAGAAGCAGAAACAGAAGCAGAAACGGAAGTGATAATAAAGGATGGTATACAGGAAGGACAAGGCAGCGGAAGGCTTGAGTTCATGGATATGGTGCTCACACGCTCTACCTTTGAGGTAAGTATCGGTGGCAGGGTGCTTCCTAAGATTACAAAACAGGAATTTGCAATACTGGAATTGCTGCTTAAAAACCCGAAGCAGGTGTTTAGCAAGGAGGATATATTTGAATATGCGTGGGATGAGCCATATATGGGTGAAACAAAGACCCTGGATGTGCATATAAGCAATATCAGGAAGAAAATAAAAAACGTTACACCTGATGAATATATAGAAACAATATGGGGGATTGGATATCGCCTGCATGAATAATTTACTCTTTTTTTACTATTTATTTGCGATTGATTAGGATTTATTTTTTATGATAAGAGCAGTTAAGAAAAGGAGGAAAAAGCTTTGAGTGAATTATTATTGCAGACAAGGAATCTGACTAAGCAGTATGGCAGACACAGGGCGGTTGATGATGTAAATATGCACATTAAAAAGGGGGCGATATATGGCTTTATTGGAAGAAACGGAGCCGGTAAAACGACCTGTCTTAAGATGATTAGCGGACTGTCAACACCGTCTTATGGCGAAATAGAAATGTTTGGGTATAAGGGAAAGGACTTACAAAAGGTACGTTCAAGAGTAGGGTGTCTTATAGAAGCTCCCGGACTTTATGGCAATATGTCGGCATATGACAATCTGAACATTTAATGTAAGCTTACGGGGATTAAGAAAAAAGGATATATAGAAGAGCTGTTAAAAACAGTGGGCCTTGATACTGTTGGAGAAAAGAAAACAAAGCATTATTCGCTTGGAATGAAGCAGCGCTTAGGAATTGCTCTTGCACTTGTAGGTGAGCCTGACCTGCTTATTCTTGATGAGCCGATTAACGGACTTGATCCGCAGGGAATAGTGGAGGTGCGTGAAACCATCCAGAAGCTTGCTAAGGAGCGAGGTATGACAATATGTATTTCAAGTCATATCCTGGAGGAATTATCAAAGATTGCTACAGATTATGGCATTATTCATAATGGATGCCTTGTGCAGGAGCTTACAAGAGAAGAGCTTATGAAAAAATGCAGTGAGCGCATAGAGCTTACACTTGATAATCCTAAGCAGGCTATTCCTGTGCTTGATGATATGGGCTTTAGTAGCTATCAGGTTATAGATAAAGAACATATTCATATATTTGAAAGACTGGGAGAAAGTGCCAGGCTGAACATGGAGCTTGCAAAGGCGGGAATTCCAGTTAAAGGAATATCTATTACAAGTGAAGAACTTGAGAATTATTTCTTAAGGCTTACAGGGGGTGACAATCGTGCTTAATATGATAAAGATGGATGTATACAGAATGTTTCGTACAAAGAGTATGTATGTAATATGGATTATATTGCTGGCATCAGCACTGCTTACCTCATTTCTTTCAAAAATAGATTATGATGCAGTTAATAAGGAATGGGAGCAACAGCAGGCAGTGGAAAGCAATAAGGAACAGCTTTCGCAGCAGAATGCAGATAATGTCAATATTGGTATGAGTGTGGAATTACCTACGGAGCCAGGGAAGAAGGTTACGGTAATGGATGTTTTCTTTTCTAATGCACAGGGGAAATTTTATGCACTTTTTCTTGTAATATTTGCGGTTATGTTTGCAACAGCAGATATTAAGAGCGGTTATATTAAGAATATTGGTGGACAGGTGTCACAAAGGGGTATGCTTATTGTTTCAAGGGCAGTTGCGCTTGCCTTATTTACAGCAATTACCTTTGCAGGGATATTTGTATTCCAGGCAGCAGCGAATATGCTTGCGTTTAAATGTGTGGTGTGGGGTAACTGGAAGGAGATTATACCTTATTTCTTAACGGAACTTACGCTTCATTATGCATTTGTGTTAATATGTATGGCAATAGCAGTTATAATTAAGAACAATGTCATAAGCATGACCTTGTCGGTATGTCTTACCATGAATATAATGAGCATTGTGTATGCCTTTATAGATTATGTAGTTAACAGAAAGGGACTTCATAATTTCAGCATCTATAAGTATACAGTAACTGGAAGGATGGCAATGCTTCCTATGAATGCAGGCAGGGATGATGTTGTTAGTTCAATGTGTGTGGCAGTTATATTTATTATTATAATGCTGTCATTAAGCAGTTATATTTTTCAGAAAAGGGATATTTAGAGGATGAGGATTATTATTGGAATATTAGCAGTAATAATTATTATACAGGCATTTATTATGTGGAAATACCAGCGGCAGATTAAGGACATCTGCCGCCAGTTGTCGTTTCTTATGGAACACGATAGTAACAAGCTGATTCAACGTGAAATAGATATGGGGGGAATAGGTGAGCTTTCAGATAAATTGAATGAGCTTCTTGACCTGCGTAAAAAAGAAAGAAATGAGTACAGAAAAAAAGAAGAGCTGATTGCAGATACATATACTAATCTTTCACACGATATAAGGACACCGCTTACATCGCTGGATGGGTATTTCCAGCTTATAGAGGAATGTGACAATATAGATGACCAGAGGAGATATCTTGATATAATCAGAGAAAGGCTTAACAGCCTTAATGAAATGCTGGAGGAGCTTTTTACATTCACTAAGCTGAAAAATGATTCATATAAGCTGGAGCTTACGGATTGTTGTATGAACAGAATATTAAAAGAAGCTGTATTTTCTTATTATGATGAATGGAAGAAGCAGGGCATCTGCCCAGATATTAGTATTACTGAGGAAATGCTGTATATATCAGGTAATAAGCAGGGCTTAAGGAGAGTTATACAGAATGTCATAAAAAATGGTCTTGATCATGGGAAAAAGAATATAAGTATCAAGCTTACCCGTGAGGATAATTACGCCTTGCTTAAAATCAGCAATTATGCGGAACATCCTGAAAATATTGACTTAAGCCATGTGTTTGAGCGTTTTTATAAAGCAGATGTGGCAAGAGGCAGAGCCTCAACCGGACTTGGTTTATCTATTGCAAAAGAGCTTGTGGAGCGTATGAATGGAGATATAAGTGCAAGAATAAAGGGAAATGATTTCATTATCGAGATAAAAGTTTTGCTTGTAGTATAATATGTGAGTATGTCAGGTGGGGTGGACAATATTGATCATGGAGTGGGAAGAAGATGAACAAAAGGGACTTCAAGTAAAGACACCATCATGAAAGCAGCAGTATATATATTGTATATGTACGGTAATTGTGGGATGAAGTGTCTATATGAAACACCGTATACCTATATTGATGTCATATTTTGGGGACCATTATGCTCGTTTATTGG
>OGPA01002282.1_pt1 | contig 13987 bp, 13 predicted proteins | sample 1552841 | NCBI WGS metagenome assembly OGPA01 (sample SAMEA2579916, study PRJEB22360) | human gut metagenome | reverse complement strand
AAGATGCGAATAAGCATTTTAAACACAGCGACTACAGAGCAGATGGGATAGGGTAGTTTTTCTTTTTTCGTCTATACCAAATCTACAAATCAGTAGTTCTTGATTTTGTAGGAGAGCTGTGTTAGAATATACACAAACAAATATTCGGAACATATGTTTATAAAGAGGTGATACTATGACAGAAACAGAGATTTCTCTGGAGAGAAAGTTAAAGATTTTAGCAGATGCAGCGAAGTATGATGTTGCGTGTACTTCGAGTGGATCAAGTCGAAGAGGGAAGAAGGGGCATCTTGGGAATACGGTATCTGCGGGTATCTGTCATACATTTTCTTTAGATGGGCGGTGTGTTTCTCTTTTGAAGATTCTTTTTAGTAATGATTGTGTTTTTGACTGCAAGTATTGTCCGAGTCGTGCTGCGAACGAGAAGGAAAGAGCAACATTTACCCCGGAAGAGATTTGCAGGCTTGTGGTGGAGTTTTATCGTCGGAATTATATTGAGGGGCTGTTTTTAAGTTCTGCGGTGGTGAAGAGTCCGGCATATACGATGGAGCGAATGTACGAGGCGATTTATATGCTTCGGAATAAGTATCATTTTAATGGTTATATTCACGTGAAGGCGATACCGGGAGCACCGGATGATATTATATATGCACTTGGATTTTTAGTAGACAGAATGAGTGTGAATCTGGAATTACCTACTGCCGAAGGCTTGAAGAGACTGGCACCGAATAAGAAGCCAAAGAATCTGATTCGGCCGATTCAGCAGATTCAGAGAGGGATACAGACGCAGAGAGTAGCACTTGGTAAGGATAGCCGAATGGAGCGGGCGAAGGGAAATCAATATTTGTCAAATAGCATATTTAATGAGAAGAATGTTTCTGGTATTCATGGAAAGTCCGTTGTTTCCCTCATGGAAGGTACACAGAAAAATGAAACCAATATGGAGAATAATATAGGGAATAATAAAGATAATTTGCAAGATAAAGATTTTTTACCGTCTAATTTTTTACAGAATATAGGAATGAGAACACAATCCCGCTTTGTTCCGGCGGGACAGAGTACACAGATGATTATAGGGGTATCAGGTGAGAGTGATTTTCATTTGTTATCATTGACACAGCAGCTATACCAGCAGTATGACATGAAGAGGGTTTTTTATTCAGCATATGTGCCATTGAATGATGATCCGGAACTTCCAGCAATTGGAACCGCACCACCTCTTTTACGGGAACATCGTTTATATCAGGCAGACTGGCTGCTTCGGTACTATGGATTTCAGGCGGATGAGCTCCTAAGTTCGGACCGGCCGAATTTTAATACATTTATAGATCCGAAGTGTGACTGGGCATTGCGACATCTAGAATACTTTCCTGTAGAGATTAATCAGGCAAGCTATGAACAGCTGCTTCGTGTTCCGGGAATAGGGAATAAGTCCGCAGGGCGAATTGTCAGGGCAAGAAGACAGGCGGCACTTGATTTTGAAGATATCAAGAAGATGGGAGTGGTATTAAAGCGGGCAGTTTATTTTATAACCTGCAGAGGTAAGATGAAGTATCATACACCGATAGAAGAAGACTTTATTACCCGCCAGCTTATTGGGACGAATCAGAAAGATAACTGGAAGATAGAGCACCCAACAACATACAGACAGCTATCTTTATTTGATGATTTTAATTTGACGTGAACTCCCCAGCGCCTAAAGAAAGCAGAAATGATATGGTAATTTTTACATGTAAAGATAGATTTGATGATATGATGACCTGTATTTACGAAGCGTGGGCATCTCATCTTGGACATAGTAATATAAAGTTAAGAACAGAGCCGTTTGGAACAATGGAACTTTTTTGTGAATACCGTCATGTGGAGGCAGATAAAGAGAAAACAGAGAGTGTGATAAGAACGATTCAACAAAAGATTTCTTTTCGTGCATATCAGATGGTATATCATGCAGCGATGGCAGCGGATGAAGAGGAGAAGCTTGATAGCATCTATCGTTTTTTAATATTGGGATTTCATTATGGAAGGCAGATTCTAGATTCACTACAGAATCCGATCGTAATGAAAATATTTGAGCTAGAACGAAAAGCAAGTAATGAAGCACATATATTTAGGGAATGTATTCGGTTTACCGAGATGGATCATCACATACTTGTGGGGATAATTTCTCCTAGATGTGATGTTATTACCTTACTTGCACCACATTTTGTGGATAGATTACCTTCTGAAGACTGGATGATCATAGATGATAACAGAAGAACAGCAGTGGTACATCCGGCAGACCAGCCATATTATCTGACATCTCTTTCCGAAGAAGAAATGTCAGAATTCCTGGCAAGAGAATCTGCAGCAAAGGATACCGATAGTATGACTGCACTGTGGAAAACATTCTTTCAGACGATTGGGATTAAAGAACGTAAGAATCCCGTATGTCAGCGCAATCTTATACCGCTCTGGTATAGAAAGCACATGTCAGAAATGCAGGATTAATCCTGAAAGAACCAGATTTCTAACGAAAAATTGTTCCAAAGTTTTCCTGATCGTAAATTTTAAGTAATTCCTGTACGCCTTCTTTTACTTCATCACGAGTAAAATCTGCTGCTTCAAGTTCAGCATCAGCCATACGGTTTAGATCATAATAGAAGAACAGACCGACTTTTAATATGTCCGGATTAATTGGATTAGCATATTCATAGAGAATATCTTCTGCATCATTAATATTGCCATCGTTGATCATTTGCTTTAACTTAGGATAGAGCGTATTTTCCTGAAGAAGACCTTTTTCAGCATCAAGCCAGCATCCCGGTTTGATTCCATAAGCAATTTTAAGATAAGTTTCTATTAATTCATTTGTTAAGCGTAAGTCAAAATCATCACGAAGCATGTTGTAAAACCTCCTGTTTTTCATAATGTACTCACAGACGCTTCTCACAAAAGTAAGGATGTGAAGAATCCCAAAGTACATAGCATCATTAAACTTTATAATTATACACTAGAGTTCGCGGAAATTTCAATATTTATCTTATAGCAATCAAGTAAAATCCTATAAAAGTTCAGAATTATAAATGGAATATATTTACAAATCATGAGACGTTTTACGAAGTATTATAGAAGAGTTATGATTAAAAATCTTTTGACATTAGGAATATTTTGTCATAAATTATAAGTATTAAAGAATGCTTCGTCATTCTTATTGTGAGATACGCATCATGCAATGCATGATAACCTCTATTGGGATTAGAGAAGTAATTGGGGATGGAGAAATCGTATGGAAGATGCTTATGTATTACAGCTTTTAGAACCGAAGTTTAAAGAGTTTCATTTGTTGTTTTGTGGGTATGCGGAGTGTGAACCTCTGCATAGTTATGGACCGGCAACAAGGCCAAATTATATTATTCATTATGTAATGGGAGGAAAGGGGATATATCAGGTTGGAGAAAAGAAGTACCATATTTCCAAAGGACAGATATTTTTAATTGAACCAGAGAGCCTGACATTTTATCAGGCTGATAAAGAGGAACCATGGACATATTTATGGGTTGGATTTGGAGGAACAGAAGCAAAGAGTTTTATTCAGGATATTGGATTGAACAGCAGACAGTTAGTCTGTCAGTGTGAAGGAGGAGAAGAACTTAAAGAAATAGTATTTTCCATGTTGAAACATACAAAATCAACAACAGAGAATTTATATTATTTACAGGGAAGATTGTTCGATTTTTTTTCGGTTCTTGCAAGAGAAATTACATTGAGGCAGTTTGAAGATGATACAACGGAAAGTATGCATGTTCAGGAGGCAATTGATTATATCAAGAATAATTATTCGCAGGGGATTACGGTAAATGATATAGCGGATTATCTGGCTTTGAACCGAAGTTATCTGTATACCGTTTTTAAAAAAAGTCTAAATATCTCTCCGAAAGCTTTTTTGACGAAGTTTCGTATTTCAAGAGCGAAGGAACAACTAACATTAACGGACTTTTCAATTGAATATATCGCACATTCTTGTGGATATAAAAGTGCTTTAAATTTTGAAAAAGCATTTAAACAGGAAACGGGAGGTACACCAAGTAAATATCGCAAAGAAAACAGAAAGACAACAAAGGAACGTTTATTACGTGTACAAAAAGAACTGGAGGAATATGGAGATAAAAAGACAAAATATTTGTAGTTGTTAAAGATAGTTATAAATCATAGATAGAAATAATTTACATATAAAATGATATAAACAACACCCGATAGACAACATTTTGAATGGTTTTACAAACAAAATGTGCTAACGGGTGTTATTTTTTTGGGTTATACTGTAATCAGTTAGGAACAAGCGCGCAAAATTCCTCAGAAAAATAATTAAATTAAGAGATAGATTGTTCTGGAGGAGGAAAAGGATGAGTAATCAAAAAAGTACAAATAAACATCCGCAGTATAAATATGCGTCTACAAGAGAAAAATATTGTTTTGGTATCGGTGCGATAGGTAAAGATGCCATTTGTAATCTGGTTGGCTCTTTTTTAATGTTATATTTTACAGATACCTTATATTTAGCACCAGCTTTTGTTGGTGTACTGTTTCTGGTGGCAAGAATATGGGATGCGATTAATGATCCCGTAATGGGAATGATCTGTGATAATACACATACAAAGTTTGGAAAGTTCAGAATATGGCTTGTTATTGGAACATTACTAAATTCTGTTGTATTCGTACTATTGTTCCATAGCTTTCATTTATCAGGCACTTCATTATATATTTATGTATCGGTAATGTATATACTTTATGGAATGACATATACGATTATGGATGTACCATATTGGTCATGGCTTCCAAACTTAACAAATGATCCGCATGAGCGGGAGAAAGTATCTGTTATTCCAAGATTTTTTGCAAGTCTTGCAGGATTCTCAGTAGCAACATTTGGACTGTATATCATTAATCATTTAAATAAAATAGCTGGGGAGAAAAATCTCTATGCAGAAACAGGATATACATTATTTGCGATAATTATTGCAGTTATCTTTATCGTAGCAATTGGTGTTACTGTATTTAACGTAAAAGAAGAATCAACAATCGGAGTTTACGCAGAGAAAACAAGTTTAAAACAGGCTTTCCGTATCATTATTAAAAATGATCAGTTACTTGCTTTTATTGGAATTTTACTTACATTTAACCTTTGTACACAGATTGCAAAAAGTTTCGCCGTTTATTATTTCAAGTGCGTATGTGGAAATGAATATTTATATTCTATTTTTGGATTTGCCATTATTGCTGAAATGGCCGGCTTGGTATGTTTCCCTAAGATTTCAACAAAGATTAGTCGTGAAAAAGTGTATGCATATGCGTGTGCGCTTCCAATTGCAGGATTTATTTTACTTGGAATCGCAGGATTCATTGCACCAAAAAGTGCAGTACTTGTTGTAATCTGTTGTGCGTTATTATTCTTTGGTTCAGGACTTTCCTTAGGAGTTACAACATGCTGTATGGCAGATGTTATCGATTATGGAGAAGTAAAATTTGGAGTTCGAAATGAAAGTGTTACCTGTTCAGCACAGACATTTTTGATGAAAGCAGCAACAGCAGCAGCTGGGGGCTTAAGCGGAGTAGGACTTCAGGTTGTAGGATATAATGCAAAAGCAACGGTGCAGAGTGCAGGAACTATTTTAGGTATACGTGTACTTATGATTGTCATTCCGGTTATCCTTGCAGTAGTTAGTTTCTTAATTTATAAGAAATGCTATAAGTTAAAAGGTGCCGCAATGGAAGAAGTAACAGAGAAAGTAAATGAAATTCATGCACAGAGAGAAATAGTGACGGAATAAAAAGAGAGGCAGGAGAATCATTTATGGAAAAAATTATTTTTCACAAAGAAACAAAAACATTTCATTTATATAACGAAGAAATCAGCTATATTATGTGTGTCTTAGAAAACGGACATATGGGACAATTATATTATGGAAAAAGAATTCATGACAAACCAGATTTCTCCTATCTTGTAGAAAAATGTGGTCGTCCGATGACTTCTTACATTTTTGAGGGAGACCGCAGCTTTTCTTTAGAGCATATAAGACAAGAATATCCTGTCTATGGAACAACAGATTATCGACATCCGGCAATTGAAATTATGCAGGAAAATGGAAGTAATATTTCTGAATTTCAGTATGTAGGTTATGAGATTTTAAAGGGAAAACCATCGTTAAAAGGACTTCCGGCAACTTATACAGAAAGTGAGGAAGAGGCAGAAACATTAAAAATTATATTAAAAGATAGTCTGACAGGAGCAAAACTTACATTATTATATACTATTTTTTCTAAAGGAAGTGCAATAGCCAGAAGCGCACATATATGTAATGAAGGAGAAAAAGTATTACATTTGCAGACGATGATGAGTCTTAATTTAGATCTTCCGGACAAGGATTATGTGTGGATGCAGCTTTCCGGGGCATGGTCTAGAGAACGATATGTAAAGAATCGTATATTAGAGCAGGGCATTACTGCAATAGACAGTATGCGAGGAAATTCTTCGCATGAACACAATCCATTTATGGTACTGAAACGTCCGAATGCAGGAGAAACATCGGGAGAGGTTATTGGATTTAGTTTAATCTACAGTGGAAATTTCCGAATGCAGGCAGAAGTAGATACCCATGATGTAACAAGGATTACTGTAGGAATTAATCCAGATCGATTTGACTGGAAATTAGAACCAGGGGAAGAATTTCAAACTCCGGAAGCGGTTATGGTCTATTCTGATCAAGGGTTAAATAAGATGAGTCAGACTTTTCATCGTTTGTATGCAAAAAGACTTGCCAGAGGTTATTGGCGGGACCGTCCAAGACCAATTTTAAATAATAATTGGGAAGCAACTTATTTTAATTTTACAGAAGATCGTCTTGTTCAAATTGCTTCTAAAGCAAAAGAATGTGGAGTAGAGCTTTTTGTATTAGATGATGGATGGTTTGGACAAAGAAATGATGACCATGCAGGTTTAGGTGATTGGGTTGCAAATCCAGAAAGACTTCCGAATGGTATTAAAGGATTATCAGAGCGAATTGAAGCGATGGAAATTAAATTCGGACTGTGGTTTGAACCGGAAATGACCAATAAAGATTCTGACTTGTATCGTGCGCATCCAGATTGGATTTTGCATACACCGGGAAGAAATGCATCTCATGGCAGATATCAGTATGTTTTAGATTTTTCACGCAAAGAAGTAGTAGAGTATATTTATGAGATGATGGCAAAGATTTTATCTGAAGCAAAAGTTTCTTATATTAAATGGGATATGAACCGTAGTATTACAGAATGTTACAGTGTGGCACTGCCGGCAGATCGTCAGGGAGAAGTATTCCATCGTTATATTCTTGGCGTATATGACTTATATGAGAGACTGACATCAGAATTTCCGGAAGTACTTTTTGAATCATGTTCAAGCGGTGGTGGACGTTTTGACCCCGGAATGTTGTATTATGCACCCCAGGGATGGACAAGTGATGATTCCGATGCAATTGAACGTTTGAAAATTCAATACGGAACCTCTCTTTGTTATCCGATAAGCAGTATGGGAAGTCATGTGTCGGTCATTCCGAATCACCAGGTATTCCGAAAAACCCCGTTACATACCAGAGCAAATGTAGCTTATTTTGGTACTTTTGGCTATGAACTTGATTTAAATAGTCTGAAAGAAGAAGAAATCGCAGAAGTAAAAGAACAGATTATTTTTATGAAAAAATATAGAAAATTATTTCAGTTTGGTGATTTTTACAGACTAAAAAGTCCGTTTGAAGGAAATGAGACGATTTGGATGGTTGTGAGTGAAGATAAAAAGACAGCAATTGTTGGATATTATCGTACATTAAATGGAGTGAATCAGGCATATAGTAGAATAAAATTACAAGGATTAGATCCAGATATGCTTTACGAAAATATTTTAAATAAAACAGAAAATTATGGAGATGAACTGATGAATTTTGGTCTGATTACAACAGATGTAACGGCAGGAGAAGTTCCGGGTGATGCAACTCCATGTACAGATTTTGAATCAAGAATTTATATTTTAAAGGCAAAAGAAAAATAAAAAGGGTAGTATGTTATGCAAAAAGAAAATCAGATAGAATCTAAAACAAGAATTCTGTTGATGGTAATAGGTATTTTATTGATCGGTCTGTGCGTGTCTTTCCTTCGAATTGCAGGCTTTGGTGTCGATCCATTTAGCGGAATGAATCTTGCAATTAGTGGATTTATTGGATGGTCATTTGGTAACTGGCAACTTGTTATAAATATCGTATTACTAATTATTGTATTTTTTACGGTGCGGCATTGCATAGGGTTAGGGACAATCATCAATATGGTATTTGTAGGATATATTGCAGACTTTATTTGTTTCCTGGTAAACGACGTTGCACAGATACATATAACAATGCTGCTTCGTATTATTGCATTAATACTTGGGCAATTCATGGCATCAATGGGAGTAGCATTGTATATGACAGCAGACATGGGAGTTGCCCCATATGATGCGGTGGCTATTATTATTGAAAAAGCAACAAAAGGAAAAATTCCATTTCATATTGCAAGAGTAAGTTCAGATATTACAGTAGTGATGATCGGGGTGCTGTTTTGCATTATAGGTAAAAACAGCGTGTGGAGTATTGTAGGAATCGGAACGATAATCAATGCATGTTGCAATGGACCGATGATACAATTTTTTAAAGAAAAGGTTATAAAACATTTGATAAGACAAAAATAAAACATAAGTATATTTATAAAAATGATTTTGATCTATGTATTTTGGCATAGAATCAAAATCATTTTTTTGTTATAATATCCTTGCCAAAACAGGAGGAAAATAAAAATGGTAAAAATAGATTTAATTACAGGATTCTTAGGTTCGGGTAAGACCACATTTATAAAAAAATATGCAAAGTATCTTATAGATCAGGGATTAAATATCGGTATATTAGAGAATGATTTTGGGGCAGTAAATGTCGATATGATGTTACTTCAGGACATTGCAGGAGAAAAATGTACATTGGAAATGGTAGCAGGTGGATGCGATAAAGATTGTCATAGAAGAAGATTTCGCACAAAACTTATTGCAATGGGAATGTGCGGATATGACAGAGTGTTGATCGAGCCGTCCGGAATTTTTGATATGGACGAATTTTTCGATGCCCTTCATGAATCTCCGCTTGACAGATGGTATGAAATAGGAAATGTAATTACAGTCGTAGATGCAATGCTTGAAGAGAATCTCTCAGAAGACGCAGAATTCATCCTTGCATCGGAAGTAGCCGATGCAGGCATTGTTTTATTAAGTAAAGCGCAGGAGGCAGCAGAGACCGATATAGAACGCACAAAAGCACACCTTAATAAAGCAATGGAATCTGTCCATTGCGACCGCCGATTTGAAAAAGAAATCTTTGCCAAAGATTGGAATAAACTTTCTGATGCAGATTTTAAAAGAATTCAGTCAGCAGGCTATGTTGGTGCAGATTATGAGAAAAAAGACATTGCAGAAGAAGATGCATTTCAGTCATTATATTTTATGAATTTAACTATGCCGGTAGAGAAACTTGAAGAAAAAGTAAAACAAATATTTAACGACAAAGAATGTGGGAATATCTTTCGAATAAAAGGATTTATGCAGCCAAAACCAGATCAGTGGATCGAACTTAATGCCACACATCAAAATATTACTATACAACCGATAAAAAAAGGACAGGAAATCTTCATAGTAATAGGAGAAAAACTAAACAAAGAAAAGATAAATACTTATTTGTAGATTTCATATTGACGAAAAAAGAAATACTGTCCTATCCCATCTGCTCTGTAGTCGCTGTATTTAAAATGCTCATCCGCATCTTAAACACGCTCCGAAGCCGCATCTGGGATAGGGTAGTATTTCTTCTTTCTGTCTAATCGAAATCTACAGTTGGTGAGAATGGAGATTGCCAAAATCCCTTTTTCGAAAATCTTTCTAAATTTAGATATAGTCAAATGTAGAAAGAAAAAGTTTCTTATTATCTTATCTTCGTTAAAAGGAATACCTTGAAATAAAATATAGAAAATATTAAAAATTAAACATAGTGCGAATCATAAGCTACGCAAAAAACGCAGGCCATTCGCACTTAAAAAAGGAAAAATAGTACAATATATTGTGATATAAAGCTAAAAATAGTGGACAAAAAAGTTGTTGAGGCTAGATATGTACATGATAGTTGAGGTATCACAATATGTTGCAGTCGCCTCCTTCTTGGAGGCGTGGATTGAAATGTTCCCTGTGTTGCCTCTTTAATATCACTCATCAGGTCGCCTCCTTCTTGGAGGCGTGGATTGAAATTCCAGAATCAATTCTGCTCTGTCTACGCTCATCCGTCGCCTCCTTCTTGGAGGCGTGGATTGAAATTCTGACCAGTTGTAAAATCCGTTTTGATAATTGGGTCGCCTCCTTCTTGGAGGCGTGGATTGAAATCCATTACGCTACCTCCTTGATCGTGATGCCGTATCGCGTCGCCTCCTTCTTGGAGGCGTGGATTGAAATCTGTATCGTTCCTTTGATTAGCTCACTCATTTCCCGTCGCCTCCTTCTTGGAGGCGTGGATTGAAATACAGGTAATTCCTCCCAAATGTTTTGATAAATTCGTCGCCTCCTTCTTGGAGGCGTGGATTGAAATTCTTTTGTCTTGTAGAATGTTGTATGTCTAAATGTCGCCTCCTTCTTGGAGGCGTGGATTGAAATCGTTATGGACGAATATTCGGCAACAGTAAATGAACGTCGCCTCCTTCTTGGAGGCGTGGATTGAAATAAACAAAAGAGTACCTGTAAAAAACAAAGTAATAAGTCGCCTCCTTCTTGGAGGCGTGGATTGAAATCAAAATGGAAACAGCCGATTACATTTTGAGCAAGTCGCCTCCTTCTTGGAGGCGTGGATTGAAATAAGAATGGTTGGACAGAAATGATGTTGCTATTAGTCGCCTCCTTCTTGGAGGCGTGGATTGAAATTAGTAATAAGTTAGATGAATATAACACTGGAAAATGTCGCCTCCTTCTTGGAGGCGTGGATTGAAATTATCGAAGGTTTAAAAACAGCAACAACAAATTTGTCGCCTCCTTCTTGGAGGCGTGGATTGAAATATCTATCCATAATATGGTATTTTGTCTAGCAAAAGTCGCCTCCTTCTTGGAGGCGTGGATTGAAATACCGACAACCAGAGAAATGCGTGTGGGAATCAAGTCGCCTCCTTCTTGGAGGCGTGGATTGAAATCTTTCTTCTTTACTTATTGTATTTCTCCCTAAAAGTCGCCTCCTTCTTGGAGGCGTGGATTGAAATCATAATAGAAATTTGGTATGGTAGTCCACAAATGTCGCCTCCTTCTTGGAGGCGTGGATTGAAATCTGAAACTTCTCTTCAAATTTCTGTACAACTGGAAGTCGCCTCCTTCTTGGAGGCGTGGATTGAAATAAAAACATCTCGAATCATAATACAGGTAGATGCCGTCGCCTCCTTCTTGGAGGCGTGGATTGAAATGGTTCAGGCCACTAAGAATGGCGAAGTATATGAGGTCGCCTCCTTCTTGGAGGCGTGGATTGAAATTCTTGGTGTTAAACGGCGAATACCATAATCTTCGTCGCCTCCTTCTTGGAGGCGTGGATTGAAATAATATTTTTTATCGTCTTTGGATTGCCGTTTGTGTCGCCTCCTTCTTGGAGGCGTGGATTGAAATTTCTGGAGGTCTGGAACTTTCTCCGCATCCTCTTTAGTCGCCTCCTTCTTGGAGGCGTGGATTGAAATCGAAATGGGAAAGTGTATTATAAGAAAATGAGTGCCGCCTCCTTCACGGAGGCGTGGATTGAAATCGATATGCAAAAAGCAGAGAACGCTGTTTTGAGGTCGCCTCCTTCTCGGAGGCGTGGATTGAAATATCGGGGCATTTGATTATGGCAGTGTTTTAAGAAAAACCATTACGCAACTAACAAACAGCGGCATGAGGACAATTAATTATCCCTTTGGATGGACCAACAGGGTTGATGTGGCTGCCAGAAGGGCGGTCTTAACAGGAGTAGCACAGGTTTGCGGAAAGATTAATGAGTATCATGCACAGCAGCTTGGAACAGAATACTTCGAAGTGGACTGGCACTCAGGAGCAAGACCAGCCCATGCAGTGTGGCAGGGCAGAATATATTCGAAGCAGCAGCTAGTTTCTGTTTGCGGTTTAGGGACAGTAACGGGACTTCTTGGAGCAAACTGTTATCATATGTATTATCCGTTCTTTCCTGGCATTTCGGTAAGAAATTATACAGATGAATGGCTGGATGAACAAAATAAGAAAGACAATACTCCGAAAAGCTTTGATGGAAAAGAGTATACGGCTTATGAAGCAAGACAAAAACAGAGAAAAATGGAAACAGCCATGAGAGCGCAGCGGCAGAAAGTAAAACTCATGGAGAGCGGCGGGGCGGATAAAGATGAAGTTATGCTGCATAAAGCAAAATATCAGGCTCAACTAGGCGAATATGCCAGGTACAACAAGAGGATAGGGTTAAAACAGCAGCGAGAACGTATCTATCTTGATATGAGAGAGAGAGTAGCTCCACGAAGTCTTAAAGCTGTGAAACAATTTCCACCAGAGATGATTCAAAATGCTGGAAGAGATATTGCACAGTATAGAAGATATAAAAATGTGCTTGGAAAATCTATTGGTTCTCTTGTAGAATTTGGCCGCATGAAATATAATGATGATAAGAAATGGAAGGACATAAAAGAAGCTTATACAGATGTCAATTGGCAGAGAAAAGCTTTGGTAAATCGAACAAAAGGAACTGTTCATTCCGTTCCGTATATGGGAACCCCTAACAGTGTGTTTGATAATTATAAAGATGGGGTAATTCAAAGCAGGAGATATTATGGCAAAGATGGAAAGCCGAAGTTAGATATAGATATTAGTGATCATGGAAATGCAAAGGAACATCCAGTAGTTTCCACACTATAATAATTGGTATCTAACGGATAAAGGCACATTGAAGAGAGAAAGCAAGCATGATAATGCACTTAAGTTAGGGCATAAAATTGCTAACAGCGATATTTTAAGTGAGGTGATGAAGGATGATTGAGCATGAGTCTTATGGAAAATTAGAGAGTCTTACAGAATTAGAAGACGCAATTCAAATGGGATTAGATATTGAGTTCCTTCTGCATGATACGAGGTATAATATCTCTTGGAGGGACGATAAACCATTTATATGCGAATGTCCGGATGGGGCGGCTAAGTTTTTTGATACCCCAGAACTTTTATTACAAGGGTACGAAGTTAACAGCAAATCATTAAGAACTCTGTGGAAAGATATGAAAATATTATCTATGTAATTAACACGTTTGGTAAACAAAGACCAGGCGTGTTATTTTTATACTCATTTTTAAGAAAGGAAAGGTAAAAGAACATGAAAAAGTATGTTGGAACAAAAGTAATTGAAGCAAAACCAATGACAAGAGGAGATTATAGCAAATTCAGAGGCTGGCAGATTCCAGCGGACGAAAATCCAGAGGATGCAGGCTATCTCGTGAAGTACAGCGATGATTATGTAAGTTGGTCTCCGGCATATGTATTTGAGGAAGTTTATAGAGAATACGATGAGAATAAACTTCAGTAACAGCAGTAGGCATGATGAGCGAAGATTATGTCGCTTCATGGTGAAATCAAGAAATTTGAAGGAAAAACCGAAGGAAAGACGGCTTAGAAAAAGAGCACTTTTAAAAATGCAGACAAGGGGTTTTTATGCCCTAAAATACATACAGAAAAGAAAAAATACGGATCTCCCGAAGAAGTTCAAGCAAAATCAAACTTATAACAATTCTTTGTTCTTTAGATGACCTGATACAATTCAGTCAAAAGACACACACTTCTGGAGAATCCCCATTCCCGCCTAACTGTGGATTTGGAATAGTCAGAAAAAAGAAATACTGCCCTATCCCAGATGCGGCTTCGGAGCGTGTTTAAGAT
>OGPA01002274.1_pt1 | contig 14017 bp, 11 predicted proteins | sample 1552841 | NCBI WGS metagenome assembly OGPA01 (sample SAMEA2579916, study PRJEB22360) | human gut metagenome | reverse complement strand
AAGTGTGCATCGTGCATCGACCAAAGTACGATGACTGGAGCTGGCCGAAAGGCAAGGTCGACCCGAACGAATCGCACCGGCATGCCGCCGTACGCGAGATCGGCGAGGAATCGGGCCTGTCCGTGGAACTTGGCCCCTATCTGGGCGACATCGAGTACCCGCTGTCCGAAGAAGGCAGCAAACAGCGCCATACCAAGGATCGGTCGGCGGATACCAAGCATATCCAGTTCTGGATGGCCACGCCGATCAGCGCCATCGACAACCTGCGGCGTACCCATGCGTTTGGCCCGGTGCATCGGGCGGACATCGGCGAAATCGACGAAGTTTTGTGGCTGACGCCGGCCGAGGCCCGCAAGAAGCTCAGCCATTCCACCGATAAGGACATCCTCGCGCTATTCGTTGATCGGGTGCAGGAGGGCGCGCTTGACGCCGTGCCGGTGATTATCGTGCGCCACGGCAAAGCGGAAGCGCGCAAGCTGTGGAAGGGTTCGGACGCGAACCGTCCGATCACGCCGCGCGGCGCGGCTGCGGCATACGCGCTGAACCGCGAGCTGGCGTGTTTCAATCCGACCCGACTGGCCACGTCGCCTTGGGTGCGCTGCCAGGAGACGTTGGAGATGTTCGCGTGGCAGACCGGACGAGACATGGTTCATCTCGATCCGCTCACCGAAGATGCATACGCCGCTGCGCCGGACACCGCATGGGAGTGTCTACTCAGCGAAATCGAGTTCGCACTTGAGCGCCGTCAGCCCATAGCGATATGCATGCACCGGCCGGTGATTGGTGGTATGTTCGGACACCTGCGCAGCATGTGCGTTGCGCCGTCTCTGAGCAAACGCCTGATCGCCAAGACGCCGTTCATGCCGACCGGCACGGCGGTGGCGCTGTTCGTCACTCCGACGCCTCATGGTCCCAAAATCATCGATATTCAGAAGGTTCAACCGCTTGTCTACTAGACCCGCATTTCCTGATTCATCCAACTCCTCGGCCGCTGCCGCTGCAGCTCATGCCGCGCACAATGGTGCCGCCGGCAGTCTGGGCCCGGGCTTCGGCTCGTTGCGTGCGGCCGGAGCGGCATTCGGACCTGCTCGCATGGGTTCTTCACGCCCCTCGCGCCCGGCTCAGCTCGACCCGGCTGTGGCCGATGGATTGGCCGGTGGCATGGACCCGCAGGCGTTGAGCGAGATGAGTCATCTGTCTGCTGCCGCATTGCTGGATCGTGTGCGCCATAGCGAAGACCCGGCGGTTGTTGAGCGGGTGCTCACGTTGGTGGAGACGGTCGGCGTGGATGAAATCGCCGAACTATGGAGCGATGCCGAGCCGGATTCGCTGCCTGGTGTGCTGTGGCGACTGTATATGTTGCGTACGTGGATGCGATCGAATCGCGACTCGATCGCGCATCTGTGGCGCTTGGGTGAGCCGGTGGGCCACTACCGCCTCCGCCATCGCCGGCGTGGATCAGGCTCCCAGTGAAGATGACATCGTGCGATTGGCCGATTCGATTCTCTCCGGTGCTTTTGTGGGCGATTTTGCCGTGGCGCTTGAGCGTGCGGCGGCGTTTACCGATGTGGTGGCGTTGGGCTTGCGCGTGGAGGCGCGGCGCATGGTGACCCGGGCCGAGGCCAACGGCGGCGTCTCCTCGGGTGCGCGTGGGGAGGGTTAGTATAGCTTCTCCTCGGATGCCGATGAGAAGGCCGTGCGCACCAAAGCCGCCCGCCTTATGCACACCGCCGGCAGCCTCATGGCCACCGCCAAGGATTTCCAACACGGTGCCAACCTCTGGCGTCGCGGACGGTTGGAGTAACCCCGCTCCAGGCTCCCTCTGATGAGGGAGCTGTCACGGGCGATGCCCATGACTGAGGGAGAAACCCACCGACCGCACCCCAACAATCAGCTACCGGCCAACGCCACCCCTTCCCCGGCGCGGCGAGACCCATCGCAAGCTATACTAAGTATCCGCGTCGGACCGTGCTTAAGCCCCGGGCTCCATTTTTTGCCGCCGCGAGCGGCCCTTGCGCCGACAGGCGCTTTCGCGGTTCGGCGCTTCTTTTCTTTTACCAGATTCACGCCCCGAGCGTTGCGATGGGCACGACCAGTATGCCGTCATTGCGGCGATAGGCCTTCCCACCTCGGCCGGTAAGGAACATCATGAATTCGGGGTCTCGGACCTGAGCCATGGGATTGCCGCAGATTTTGTTGCGGAAGGATTTGAGCTTATCCGCATTGTCATCGTTCACCTTAAGGTCACTGAGTTTTATTTCGATGGCACCCCACCTGCCGTCAGACAACTCGATAATGACATCAACTTCAAGCCCCTTGTCATCGCGGTAATACGCAATGCGATTCCCGGCACCCGGCATAGCCGACAGATATACATTCAAATCACGAATGCACAGCGTTTCAAACAGATCGCCGAGCGTCTGTGTATCGCGCATCAGAGTATTCGGCGCGGCACCTAAAACCGCAGCAGGCAACGAAGGATCCACGAAATATCGCTTGGGCTTGGTTCGCACACGACTCTTTGCGCGGAGTGGCGGTTCCCAACCCTCCAAATCCGTCAGAAGGTACAAGTCCTTGAACATTTCCAAATAGCTCTTCACCGTCTGCGTATCCGGCTCACGCCGCTCATCGCCATATGCCATATCCGCAGCCAGCGTCGCATATTTTGGTGCCTGCGAGATGTTCACGGCAAGAGCTCGCATCAAAGCTCGTGCAGTTTCAGGATTCTTCTTCATCTTCGGCACGCTGATATCCAGCACACTTGCGATATATTCGCCCGGGATTTCCAAGGCGAATTCATCGTCTAGCTCAAGATTCGCGGGCCATCCGCCACGGCAACACCATCTGGCGATGTCTTCGATACTCGTATTGCATTCGGCAGGCTCGAATTTCCCCTCGAACAAATCGGATAGGCTGACCGCGCCCGTGGATTCTCCGGATTCAGCCAAGCTCATGGGCCACATGCGCAGACGAGCAATGCGACCAGTGCCGCTGTGATGAATGGCGTCACGATCCTTTGGAATAGCCGAACCTGTAAGAATCAGCTGCCCCTTGCGGTTCGCATTGTCATCTATATGGCGACGAGCGGCATCCCAAATTTGCGGTACATCTTGCCATTCGTCCACCAGATGGGGCTCCTCCCCCATCAGCACCAATGCAGGATCGGTTTGGGCGGCCGCGAAAACTGCCACATCATCCAGACGATCAACGCTTCGAGACCGGGAGAGCGCGGTCCATGTCTTGCCGCACCATTTCGGCCCAACGATTTCCACTGCACCGAACGCCTTGAGCAGTTTACTTAATCTGCTATCTACCACGCGTGAACGATAATCAGGCCTGGTCAAGGTACCATCGCGACCACTCAAATCGTTCATATTGCAGCCTTTCCCAGTTCTATCGTTCTAACAATATAGATTTTACACCAGTTTCATTCCCGATTTTACACCTATCTCATTCCCGGTTTTACACCAGTTTCATTCCCTGTTTTACACCGTGTTGTTTTTTACGCTTTACCCTCTCAGAGGTATCAGAGGCAGATCTCGGCACGGACAGGGCATTGTCCTGCTGCAACTGGCCTATCGCAGCAAAAAGTCGAATCACCCACAAATCCAATCCGATAAGCAAGCCGCGCCATTACCAATTCGGCAGGTCGGCAAACTTGGACTAGGCTGGGAATCATGGAACTCCATGTTTTGAATCATCCGCTGGTCGAGCACAAGCTCACCGTGCTGCGCGACAAGAACACCCCCTCCTCCACCTTCCGCGAGCTCGTCTCCGAACTCGTGATGCTTGAGGCCTACGAGGCCACCCGCAACCTGTCCGTGGTGGCCGCGCCGATCGAGACGCCGGTCGCCCCGATGACCGGCAAGAAGCTCGCCTCCCCGCGCCCGATCATCGTGCCGGTGCTGCGCGCTGGCTTGGGCATGCTCGACGGCATGACCCGCCTGATTCCGACTGCTGAAGTCGGCTTCCTGGGCATGAAGCGCGACGAGGAGCACCCCACCCAGCAGGTGACGTACGCGAACCGTCTGCCCGAGGACCTGTCCGGCCGCCAGTGCTTCCTCATCGACCCGATGCTCGCCACCGGCGGAACGCTGGTCGCCGCCACGCACTACCTGGCCGAGCGCGGCGCCAAGGACGTGACCGCGATCAACATCATCGCGGCCCCCGAAGGCATCAAGTACGTCGAGGAGCACATCGACCCGTCCATCGACTTCAAGGTCGTGGTGTGCGCGGTCGACGAACGTCTTAACGACAAGTGCTACATCGTGCCGGGACTCGGCGACGCCGGTGACCGTCTCTATGGCGTAATTGACTGATTTCCCTGGCTCCCCTCCCCGAGGGGAGCCAACATAACGGAACATCTATGCAAATCGACATTATTGCGCCGGGGCGCGTGAAGGAGCGTTACCTTCGCGACGCCATTGACGAGTATTCCAAGCGACTTTCGCGCTACTGCAAGCTCAACATCATTGAAGTGGCAGATGAGAAAACGCCTGACCATGCCTCCGAAGGCGTTGACCGACAGATCAAGGCCAGAGAAGGCGAACGCATCGCCAAGCATCTGAAGGACGGCGCGTTTGTTATTGCCCTTGCCATCAATGGCAAGCAGCTGTCCAGTGAAGAATTGGCCGCCAAAATCAACGACCTTGGATTGCGTGGCACCAGCCATATTCAGCTGGTCATCGGCGGTTCAATCGGCCTTGACGACGCGATTCTGCGTCGTGCTGATTTTCTGCTGAGTTTCTCGAAGATGACGTTCCCGCATCAGCTTATGCGCGTGATTCTGCTGGAGCAGATCTATCGCGCTTATAAAATCAACGCTGGCGAGCCGTATCACAAGTAAAACGCCATACCTCATGGGGCGGGAAATCCCCCATGGGGCGGTAATTGCCCCATGAGGCGGCAAAATCCTCATGGGGCGGTATGCCAAAATGGCTTAATTCCGCGGTTTCACATATTCTTCAAACCGCCCCATGGGCAAGTTACCGCCCGATGAGCCTGTAACCACCCCATGGGCGCATCAATAACGCCCTCAACCTCACACTGCGTCGGGGACGAACGCTTCGAAGATGTGGCGGTCGAAGTAGGGGGCGCACTGAGCGAGTTCATCGCTGCTGCGCACGGTCCATGAAACCGGCATCGCACCCATCGAACGAGCGAGCTTGACTTGCGGCGAAGCGCCACCGGTCCAGTCATAAGCCACGAAATCAGGACGAGACAGCCAGTCGAACGCCAGTAAGCCGGCGGCCCATTCAGCCGCACCATTCTTGCTCAGCTTCGCCGGCCAGCTCAGCTGACCGCGGCACACCTCAGGGTGATGCTCCTTGTACCAATTCACCGCGCCCGGGTGGAAGGATTCGATCACGTACGGGCCGTCATACGCCTCAAGCAAGGCGTGGCCCTTTTCCATGAGCTCTTCGCTACGCTCATCCCAAGCCTTGTTGTCGCTGAACTTGTATTCCACAATCAGCGGAGCCCGGCCGGCCACCACGTCCAGCACATCGGAGAACAGCGGCACATGCTGGTAGTACCCCTTCGGCGCGGCGGACGGCGTGACCACCAGCGGCGGGTTCGCGTCGGCACCCGGCAACGGTTCGGCCTTCAAATCGCCTGACTCGCCGTTCGGGAAGAGCGGAATACGGGCGAGTTCGTCGTAAGTCAGGTCTTCGATGCGGCGCGGATCGCCGGCCACGCGCAACAAATCGGCGTCATGGACCACGACCACTTGGCCGTCGAGCGTAAGCTGCACGTCGAGTTCGATGCCATAGCCAGCCTCGCAGGCGGCGGCGAACGCGGCCAGCGAGTTTTCGGGAGCAATCGGACCGGTCATATCCGCACTGCCGTAGCCGGCCTTGACAGCCATGCGACGGGCAAGCGACACATAATCATCGTTTTCGGCGATGGATCGCTCAGTGGTATCGGCTTGGGCGCTAACCGGATTATCCCCACCATAATCAGCGATATCGGTATAGCCGACCAAACCAGAACCCGCATCATGCAAGCCACGATGGGCATACCATACCTCCGGAATGGAGGGCACGAAATTACGACGCTTGTCATTGAACGTGCGCGGGGCCACGGCCCACACGGCAGCACCGGCGGCGGCCACGCCTGCCAGCGCCACGTTTCTCCAGAGCTTCGACGACATTGGAATCCTTCCTGTTGGGCTGCCTCTAGCCTAACGCTTCTGCCAGCCATTGTGGAGTGGTTGGATCATCCGGTTTCAGCGCGCGGTCCAGGTGGTTGGCGCGCAGTGGCTCCCAGCTGAAATCTGCCAGCAGATCGGCGGGTTTGCAAGGAATTGGAGTGGGTTGCAGACGCAGCAGCCAGGCGCAGTATCCGATGATTTGCTCGGGGGTTACGTTGCGGGCGCGCAAGGCTCCCATATCCAGCGAACGTTCGCGCTTGGCTAAACGCCGGCCGGCCGCATTGTCGATAAGCGGCAGGTGCGCATACTCGGGGTGCTCGGCGAGAGGCTTTTCCGTGTTGCCGCATTCCGGCTCAAAGCCGCCAGCCAACAGACACTGGCGAATCCACATTTGCAGCGCGGTGGAGCGCAGCAGATCACGGCCGCGCACGATATCATCAACACCCATATCGAGGTCATCCACGACCACGACCAGTTGATAGCCGAACAGTCCATCGGCTCGGCGAATCACGGAATCGCCTACCTCGCGGGCCAAATCGTAGTGCTGTGGACTATAGACACGGTCGTTAAAGCATGCGACACCATCAACGATTCCGGCATCGCCCTGCTGTTCCGGCGGCACGGCTCCCGACAGCGCAGCGGAATCGTCAGGCACTGTACGTTGCTTTTCTCCCGCTGCCGATTCCGGCATGGCGATACGGATGGAATGCTGGTCGCCGCGAACCAAACGGGCACGGACCTCGTCGGGATGGTCGTGCAGCAGGCGGCGGCACGTGCCGGGGTACACCATGAAGCCGTCGCCCTCGTTGGGGGCCGAGGCGGCGCGAATGTCGGCACGCGAGCAGAAACAGGGGTACAGCACACCTTGCGAGCGCAGGCATTCGAGAGCGTATTCGTATCGTTCAGTGCGCTGGGATTGGAACATCGGTTCGCCATCCCAGTCGAGGCCGAGCCAATGCAGGTCATCCATCATGAGCTGGTCCGCACCGGCGACCACACGCGGCTTGTCCACGTCCTCGATACGCATCAGCATGCGGTCGCCACGCGAGCGGGCCGAAAGCCATGCACCCAACATGGCGTACACGTTGCCGATATGCATGCGCCCCGACGGCGTCGGCGCGAATCGTCCAGTCACTGGCCCTCCTCGTATGAAGTTCAGCACCATGGTAGCGAAAAGGCTCTCCTCCTCAGAGGAGAGCCAATATAGTGAAGCTCGCCAGCCCGAACTCCCCTCAGTCAGCTTCGCTGACAGCTTTGCTCAGAGAGGGGAGCCAGTGATTGTCACTTGTCTTCGGTGACGTTGTCCACGCTCACGTCCGGATTGTCGGAGACAATCTGGTCGCTGGCCCAGGCGGAGAGCTCCAGATGTTCGCCGCCGGTCTGGTCGACGAGCACGGTGTCACCGTCGTGGACCTTGCCGGCCAGCAGCATACGGGCCAGCTGGTCGCCCACTTCGGTCTGTACCAGGCGGCGCAGCGGACGAGCGCCATAAGCCGGGTCGTAACCGGTGTTGGCCAGCCATTCGCGAGCCGAGTCGGTGACGTCCAGCGTGATGCGGCGATCGGTCAGACGCTGGGACACGCCAGCCACCTGGATATCCACGATGCCGCCAAGCTCCTCGCGCGTAAGCGGGTGGAACATGACGATGTCGTCCAGACGGTTCAGGAACTCCGGCTTGAAGTTCATGTGGACAGCGTCCATCACGGCCTTTTTCTTGGCGTCGGCGTCCATGTCCTCGTTCACGAGGAACTGCGAGCCGAGGTTAGAGGTCATAATCAGGATCGTGTTCTTGAAGTCCACGGTCCTTCCCTGGCCATCGGTCAGGCGACCATCGTCAAGTACCTGCAGCAGCACGTCGAAGATCTCCGGGTTGGCCTTCTCGACCTCGTCGAACAGCACCACGGAATACGGGCGACGGCGCACGGCCTCGGTCAGCTGGCCGCCCTGCTCGTAGCCCACGTAGCCCGGCGCCGCGCCAATCAGGCGCGAGACCGAAGCCTTCTCCATGTATTCGGACATGTCGATGCGGACCATGGCCTTCTCGTCGTCGAACAGGAAGTCGGCGAGCGCCTTGGCCAGTTCGGTCTTGCCCACACCGGTGGGGCCGAGGAACAGGAACGATCCGGTCGGACGGTTCGGGTCGGAGATGCCGGCACGCGAGCGACGCACGGCGTCGGAAACCGCTTGGATGGCTTCCTTCTGGCCGATCACGCGCTTGCCGAGGTACTCCTCCATGTGCAGGAGCTTCTCGTTTTCGCCCTGCATAAGACGGCCCACGGGGATGCCGGTCCAGTCGGAGACGATTTCGGCGATGGAGTCGGCGTCGACGCGGTCGGGGACCATCGGCACGTCGGCGTTGGCATTGTCGGCTCCGCCCGATTCCGCCTCGTTCTTCTCGGCTTGGGCGATTTCCTTCTGGATGGCCGGGATTTCGCCGTAGTTGATGGCTGACGATTTCGCCAGGTCGCCTTCGCGCTCGTACTTTTCGGCTTGCGTACGCAGCTCGTCGAGCTTCTTGCGCAGGTCGCCGATACGGTTGTGGCCGTTCTTTTCGGCGTCCCAACGCGCTTTCAGCCCGTTGAGCTTTTCGCTTTTGTCGGCGATTTCCTGGTTCAAATCGGCGAGACGGTCCTTGGCGCTGTCGTCCAGTTCCGCTTCGGCCTTTTCCGCGGCCTTGTCGTTCTTCGGATTGCCCAGCAGGTACGACTTTTCCATCTTGAGACGGTCCACCTGGCGGCGCAGTTCGTCGATTTCCTCAGGCGAGGAGTCGAGTTCCATGCGCAGGTGCGCTGCGGCCTCGTCCACCAGATCGATGGCCTTGTCCGGCAGCTGGCGTCCGGAAATGTAGCGGTTCGACAGGGTTGCCGCCGCGACCAGCGCGTCGTCGCCGATGGTCACCTTGTGGTGGGCCTCATACTTCGGCGCGATGCCGCGCAGGATGGCGACGGTGTCCTCCACGCTCGGCTCGCCGACGAACACCTGCTGGAAACGACGTTCGAGCGCCGGATCCTTTTCGATGTTCTCACGGTATTCGTCCAGTGTGGTGGCGCCGATCAGGCGCAGTTCGCCACGGGCCAGCATGGGCTTGAGCATATTGCCCGCGTCCATGGAGCCTTCGGCCGCGCCCGCGCCGACGATGGTGTGGATCTCGTCGATGAAGGTGATGATCTGCCCGTCGGCCTTCTTGATCTCCTCAAGCACGCTCTTCAGACGTTCCTCGAATTCGCCACGGTACTTGGAACCAGCCACCATGGAGCCCAAGTCAAGCGAGATAAGCTTCTTGTTCTGCAGGGTGGTCGGCACGTCGCCGGCGACGATGCGCTGCGCCAGGCCTTCGACGACGGCGGTTTTGCCGACGCCAGGCTCGCCGATCAGCACAGGATTGTTCTTGGTACGGCGGGACAGGATCTGGATGACGCGGCGGATTTCCTGGTCGCGGCCGATCACCGGGTCGAGCTTGCCTTCCTTCGCGGCGGCTGTCAAATCGGTGGAGTACTTCTCCAAAGCTTTATACGAGCCTTCCGCGTCGGCGCTGGTCACCTTGCGGTCGCTGCCGCGCGCGGCGGTCAGGGCGTTACGCAGCTTATCCGCGGTAAGACCGTTCTTTTCCAAGATGTCCGCGCTTTGATTCGGTTTCGCGGCCGCGATTGCGACCAGCATGAGGTCGACGGTGACGTACTCGTCTCCCCTCCGTTGCATTTCTTTTTCGGCTTGCGATAGCACCGCCGACAGCTGCCTGCTGACGTCCGGCTGCGTTGTGGTCGATCCGCTGGCGCTCGGCAGCGATTGCATCGCCTGATGCACTTCGGCGCTCACGTTTTGCGCGTTGCCGCCTGCCGCTTCGATGAGCGCGCGGGCCATGCTGTTTTCCTGACGCAGCATCGCGTCCAGCAGGTGCAGGGTGTCCACCTGCGGATTGCCCAGCGCCGCCGCGTTCTGAACGGCGTCCGAAAGCGCTTCCTGCGCCATCTGCGTGAACTTCTGTTCCATATCATCCTCCATGGTTCGCGCCCGGCCGCCCGGCCTTCGCTACCGGGCCGGCGTTCGGACGCATATGTCGTTGTCTGATATGCTCAACCGACTTCATCGCCATTATATTCCCAAAACTTGAGTCCCACACACTCAACTTTTTGCGTTTCTCAAAACCGTCTTTCGACACAGGACGGCAGTCACCGACAATCACCAGCGCTCACCGGCAATCGCAATACATACGAAAAAGGCGGGCAGCAACGTAACGAAATCACGAAACGTTGCAAACCCGCCTAATCCAAAGTCCGCCAGCAAGCCGAAAATCAGCCGCGCACCACCACGTTGCGCAGATCGCCGATGCCCTCGACGTGCACGATCGCCTCGTCACCCGGATCCAGATGACCCGACGCGTTCGGCGTACCCGTCATAATCACATCGCCCGGCAGCAGCGTGGTGAAACTCGTAATCGCCGCGATCTGCTCAGGAATGCCGTGAATCAGATTCGCCGTGGTACCCGACGCCATCGGCACATCCTCACCGTTGAGCGTGAAGGAAATCTTCGCATCCTTCCAATCCACATCGTCACGCGTCACAATCCACGGACCCAACGGGCACGCCGTATCAAAACCCTTCGCACGCGTCCACGTCGGATCAAGACCCTGCAGATCACGCAACGTCACATCATTCACGCACGTGAAACCCAGCACATAATCCATGGCCTGCTCCACCGGCACATTCTTGGCGATACGACCCATCACCACAGCCAACTCCGGCTCGAAATTCATATCATTCGAACACAGCGGAATCACAATCGGATCATCCGGACCAATCACCGACGTGCTCGGCTTGGTGAAAATCACCATATCCTCCGGCGCATGCTTGATATCGGAATGACCGGCCTCATGCATGAACTGCGCATGCGCCTCATAATTCTTCGCCAAACCGTACACCTTCGACGGAATCACCGGAGCCAGCAGACGAATGCCGTCACCATCCACCGGATAGCGCTCGCCGGTCGGCTCGACGGCCTGGCCGGACAGCGGATAGCCGTTCAAGGCCACGAGATAGTCCTTGCCGTCGTTCTTGTCGGTCTGAACGAAGGCGTACTGCGGTACATCATTATGCGTAAAACGTGCGATTCTCATACCCGCAAGTCTACCCGCTCGCCACGCCCGCCGTTCTCGACATGCGTCGCTTTGCGGACGATGCCGATTGCTCGCATTTTTTACGATTTTTGCGATTATTCGCAATGCAGTTCCGCCCGCAACGCCGCCACCTCGCGTTCCAGCTCGTCGATGCGGCGCACCTGCTGGGCGATGAGCAGGTCGCGCACGTCACCTCCCGACAGAATCGGGGCTTCGGCTGCGTTGCGCGGCGCGGGCAGCGTCGCATTGCTTTGCGTTTCCGTCGTTTGCGTTGGCTGCACCGGCTGCGATACCGCAGATCGAGCAGCTTCCGCCGAGTCCGCCGACGGAACCACACCCGCCGACGCCGATGGCATCACTCCACCATTCCCATCAACCGATACCAGCCGGTCCGTGCCCATACGGCAGGCAATCTTGCGCCAGCGCGCGAAACAACGTTCGATGCGCTTATAGCCGATCAGCGATGGGTCGAGTCCGGCTTCGCGGAACAGTTCGACCGGCGATTCGCCCGCATGGTACCGGCGCATGCAGTTGTGTTTGAACGATTCCGTGTAGGTGATGCGTCGCGACGTCGCTTCGGCCACCACCGGCAGCGAGCGCAGATATTCGACTTCTTCCGGACTGAACGCTCCCCCACCGTTGCACATGATGTTCCCTTTCGGCTTGGCGTGCGGCGGCTCCCTTCCACCGCACGGCAGTCGAATGGCCTCCGTCATGCCATTCCCCTGTTCGGCTTGCGATTCGGTTTGCGATGCGCGCTTGCGATACGTGTTTGCGATGCAAGGCCGCAATCCGATTCGTTGTTCGCTTCGTGTTCCATCATACCGGTACGAATGGCGTTTTTCCAACCATTTCAGGCGGTACTAAACCCTAAATCACCCGTATTCGTCACAACAAAAGCGGGTGAACCGTTGATCGCTCAACGACTCACCCGCCCGAACAAGTCCCGTTGCCTGTCTGCTGGCCCGCTCAGACCGCCATCGGCGTATCGGATTCGCGGAAGCGCAGCACGAGCGCCAGTCCGGCTGCGGCACGGCGACGTTACGCGCGGCACGCATCACGGTTTTGCGATTGAAGGTGAAGCGATCGCGCATGATGTGTTCGTCGGCGTCGGCATCGTCTTTGGCAGCATCATTCTTGTCGTTATCGTTGCCGTTTTGAGCCGACGCGGCATCCTTGTCGGCGTCATTCTTACCGTTCTTGTCGGCATCGTCGGCATCTTCAGCAGTGTTGCCATCGTTGTCAGCATCGTCCGCATCGCCGGTTTTGCCGTCATCGGCTGTCGCGCCCGCATCGCCATTCGCCACAGCATCCGTGCGATTTTCGCCGGCATGGTCGTTTCGATCGCCGTCTTGAGTCGGTGCAGCACCATTTGCAGGTACGTCAGCGTTCTCAGCCGTCGGCTGCCTAACCGCCTGCCGTTCCTGCTCCTTCTGCTCATTCGGCTGTTCCGTCTTATCGCACGGCTGCCGCTGTTCCGGCATCGTCTCCGACGGTTGTTCCGGTTGCGATTGCGACTGCAGTTGCGATTGCGCTTGTTCGTTCGATGGCTGATGCGATTCACCGTCGTCCGTAAGGCATTGTGCGTCGTCATCGTCCGTTGCGGACTGTCCGGCAACATCTTGCCCGGCAATGTCGGCAACGTCCGATCCGACTGCGTTTTCAGCATCGGATTGTTGTGTCGATTCCGGCTGGCTCGCTGCGGATTCGGCGGCCACGTTGCCGCCATCCGTCACCGTTTCGTCGGCGAACGCGGTCGCGCCGGCTCCCGTGGTGCCGGCCAGCATCGCAATCGTGACAAGCAATGCGGTGAATTTTCCCATCCGCGCGCCACACCGGCTTATGAAGCCGGCAAGCGGGTCCTTCATCCACTTCATGACATGTCCATCTCTCATGGCGCTGTGGCGAATTGCCTATGCGCCTCCATGCCTTGAACCTTATGGATGAACGTTTTGAAACCCGTCCCCTCCATTGATGGGTTCGGGGAACGTGCGGACCCGCGAAAATCGCGGCCTTCCCCCTTATCCTTTACGCGGCCAGGTGGAAGCGTGCCGCATGATTCGGTGTCGGGGCCGCATCGACCGCACGACCATGCAGCACAACAGCATGCCGCCCATCGTGCAAACGATGGTCATGGCGAGCGCGCCCAGTTCGGTCGCGCGTTCGTCGCGCACGTCGGCCGGATCTGGCGCGGGCAGCGGTATTGCGACGCGATGCCCGGAGACTAGCAGCCGATGCGTGTTGATGCCGTATGGCGTGCAGGTCATCAACGTCAGCCGGTCTTCGCCGGGCACGATTTTCAACCGTGAGACGTCGTCCGGTTCGATCACGCTGATTCGGTCCACTTCGTATCCCAGCGTCTCGTCCATCACTTTGATGTACATGAAATCGCCGTCGTGCAGTTCGTCGAGCCGTGTGAACATCAACGCGCCAGATCGCTCCGCCGGTGCCCCCCGGTGGGCGAGCCAGTGCCGCCGACCGGCAGGCTGGTGCCGTACAGATGCCCGGCACCGACGGCGAGCACCGGTTCGGACGTACCATGCCGAATCGGCAGTTCCACGCCGATTTTGGGCACCAATACCGTGCCCATGATGCCTGCGCCGGAATCCAGCAGGCCCTGATAGTTCGCGTCCGTGTCCGCCGCGGAAAGCCCGGAACCGCCGGAAGGCGCCGAATCGTCGGCGACATCAGCATCTCCGGCAGTGCCAGCCGGTCTGGTAGTGAACGGATCGGCCGCCTCGCCCAATACCGG
>OGPA01002273.1_pt1 | contig 14023 bp, 10 predicted proteins | sample 1552841 | NCBI WGS metagenome assembly OGPA01 (sample SAMEA2579916, study PRJEB22360) | human gut metagenome | reverse complement strand
TGGATCATGGTACGATACAGGTTGCGGTATATGACAACCGATTGGAAATCACTTCTCCCGGAAAGTTGCCAATGGGACAAACTATGGAGCGTATGAAAGAAGGCTATTCTAAGATTAGAAATGAAGCCCTTGCTCATGCGTTTGCATATATGAACCTGATCGAGCATTGGGGAAGCGGTATTCCGAGAATTATTGATAAAGTAAAAGCTGCCGGGCTGCGGGAGCCGGAGTTTATTGGTGGCGAAGTTGATTTGCGTATCAATATTTATCGAGGACAGGTTGACGGCACTGTTGACCTCAATAACGCCATTAAAGTGCCGGATACTATTGGTAAAATGCCGGATAGTGGCAATAAAGTGCCGGATAAAACAGAAATAGTGCCAGATAATATGAAAAAAATGCCGGATAGTGGCAACGAAGTGCCAGATACGACTGAGAAAATACCGGATAGTGAACGGGAACAACAAATCTATAAATATGTATTGGAAAATGGCTCTATTACTACTGCTGAAACAGTAGAGATTTTAGATGTAAAACATCGTAGAGCCAGAGCTGTTTTGCTGAATATGGTTAAGGATGGTTATTTGAGAAAAGAAGGTGCGGCACGAAGCACAATTTATGTAAAAAATACGGAAGGGAGATAATGCAGCATGGATACAGATAAAATAATACAAGATTTAAATCGCAGATTTGCTGCACCTCTTCCTGAGTTTTATCAGCGTCGTATCATTTTCTGGTACGATGAAGATAAGGAATTTGAGGATAAACTGGATGAAGTGGTTTTGGAAAATGCAAAGGTGATTGTGCTGACAGGAAATAATGCGTTTTCTGTAAAAAAACTGCTTTCAGTAGATGATATGACCACAAATTATCTGGTTTACAGTCCGTGTGTCTATAACCGCCCTGATGATAACTGGCTTCTGGATGTGGAGCTTTACAGTGAAGAGTTTCGGGCGGATCTGATTTCTATCTGGATGGATGAGATGGGACTTATATCAAATCCGACAATGAGGAAACAGGTTAAAAATTATCGTGCTTATTTCAATGCGAAAGACCGTCGTTTGAAAGTTAGCGCGCAGAATAAAGTTCCGGAAACACCGGCACAGTTACACATGGCTGTCATGGCGGCAATCTGTGGATTGAAAGATGCACAGCCTAATATGATTCTCCGTAGTGTGTTCCAGGCGGGACTGGATTTGAATAATAACACGGTTTATCAGGATTTTGTAAAATATCATGCAGACGCAGCATTTTGGGCGATGGTTCGTCAGGGATGCGGATTTGTGGAGGAAGAACCAGATCTTGGGCAGTTGGCAATTCATCTGCTTTTAACTGCAGCGACCCGTACCATGCGGCAGGAATATCTTGCCGGACTGGACAGTTTTATTTCCATACCACATCAGGCATATTGCTATGATTTTATTTCTGAATGGCTTCATAGTGATAACATTCCGCAATTATATGATGTGGCACGTTATGTTGAGGATGAAGCCCGTCTGCATCAGCGCTTTGAAAAGCTGGCAGTAGAGGATTTGGTAGGAACAGAATGCTTTCCGTGTATTAATGAAGTGATTCTGACAAAGCTAATGACAGAGATCAGTGACCATATCATTGATGTGGATACCATTACGAATACCGTTGAAAAACGGAGAACTTGTGTATGGTATGAGCCATTTGAGAATTTTTATGACGGTATCTTACAAGTGGCGAATATGCAAAGTTTCTTTAAGGAACATTCTGCCGGATTCCATACCGCAGAAGCGAAAAGTATCTGGAAAGAATATACAGAGGGTTACTATCAGATGGATACTTATTACCGTTTGTTCCATCTTAGTTTTCAAAAGAGTTTGGAGACTTCCAATATTCTGCTAGATGATCTATTCAAGCACGTTGTCGATAAAGTGGAAGGACTCTATAATCATTGGTTCTTAGGTGAGTTGGGCAATAACTGGTCAGATGTATGTGCGGATGAACTGGCAACTTACGGTAAAGTTCTGGAAGTACCGCAACAGGAGGATTTTTACCGTTCCCGTATTCAAACCTCGGATACGAAAGTATTTGTAATTATCTCAGATGCCATGCGTTATGAAGTGGCGGCTGCGCTGGCAGATCAGCTTCAGAGAGAGACACAGAGCAAGGTTTCCATCAGCAGTATGCAGAGTATCTTCCCTTCTATTACAAAGTTTGGTATGGCAGCATTACTGCCCCATAAAGAACTGACAGTAGAAGTTAGGAATGATGTTTTGACGGTCCTTGCAGATGGGCAGTCTACGGCAAGTACTTATCGGGATAAGGTTCTGAAATCAGAAGATCCGGCGAGTGTAGCATTGAAATACAATGACATCATTGCCATGAAGCGAGCTGAACGAAGTGCTTTGGTGAAAGGCATGGATGTGGTTTATATTTACCACGATACCATAGATGAAGCCAGCCACACTTCGGATACTGCTGTTTTTGCTGCGTGTGACAAGGCGATTTCAGAATTGAAGAATCTTGTGCGTATTATCGTAAATGAATTTGGCGGAACAAATATTCTAATTACAGCAGATCATGGATTTCTTTATACATACAGTCCTTTGAAGGAAGAGGACAAAGTAGATAAAAGAGGTTTTTTTGATGTAGATGTAACAAATCCTGACATTACAAAAAAAGAAAGCATCAAGCGGTGTGTAGAATATGGCAGAAGATATGCAATTATGCAGAAAGGTGTGAAACCAGATTACTTGATGCCTGTAAAATTCCTGGGCGGAAATACGGAATTTGATGGATTTGCACCGAGAGAAAGTATTCGTATCAAAATGAATGGTGGCGGTATGAATTTTGTGCATGGTGGTATCAGTTTGCAGGAAATGGTTGTTCCAGTGATTGAGTATCATTATCTCCGCAACGATTCTATGGAATATAGGCGAAATAAGCAGAAATATGATACCAAGCCGGTAACGGTCAATTTACTGTCCGCAAACCGTAAGATCAGCAATATGATTTTCTCATTGAACTTCTATCAAAAGGATGCAGTTAGTGCAAATCGTGAAGCGGCTACGTATCAGGTTTACTTTACGGACGAAAACGGCAGGCAAATCAGTGATGTTCAGAAGATTATTGCAGATAAGACCAGCGACAATGGTGCAGAAAGAACTTTTCGCTGTCAGTTTAATCTAAAATCTCTAAAATACAGCAATACAGCTACTTATTATCTGGTAATTGAAGACGAACAGGGATTGCAGATGCCACAGCGTGAACCGTTTCAGATTGACATCGCCTTTGCGGTGGATGAGTTTAATTTCTTTAGTTAATACCGCAGGAGGATAGGAAGATGGAGCAATTTACAGAGGGTGAAAGCACCCGTGAAGAAATAAAGGACAAGCTCCGCCAGAACTTTGACGGTAAGATTGTTCGGAAAGACCTGACAAAGAAAATCAAGGAAGGGGCAAATGTTCCGGTTTATGTCCTTGAGTTTTTGTTGGGGCAGTATTGCAGCTCAGATGATGAAAATGTTATTGAAAAAGGCGTACAGAATGTGAAACGTATTCTTGCCGATAACTTTGTACGCCCGGATGAAGCGCAGAAGATTCTTTCTCAGCTGCGTAAGAAAGGCAGCCACACAATTATTGATATGGTGACTGTCAGACTGGATATGAAAAAGGACTGCTTTTTTGCAGAGTTTTCCAATCTTGGAGTTGGCAATGTGCCGATTGCTGACGAATACCCGGAAAAGTTTGACCGCCTGCTCTGCGGCGGTATCTGGTGCATTGTTCAGCTGGATTACGAAGTGGAAGGCGACAATAACTTTGGCATTGAGGACATTGATGGGAATCCGCTTCGTTCCAAACAGAAAAAGCAGAAAGATATTTCTCCAATCAGTATTCGTAAGTTGACACCGATTCAGATGCCACATATTGATATTGATGAGTTGAAGCAGGGACGAAAAGCTTTTACAAAAGATGAATGGCTGGATATTCTTCTTCGCTCTATCGGCATGGAGCCGGATGAATTTACATACCGTGAGAAATGGCTGCTCTTGACCCGTATGATTCCATTGGTTGAGAATAATTTTAACCTTTGTGAGCTGGGACCGAGAAGCACAGGCAAGTCCCATCTCTACAAAGAAATTTCTCCGAACAGCATATTGATTTCTGGTGGACAGACGACTGTTGCAAACCTGTTTTATAATATGGGACGTAAAACAGTCGGACTCGTTGGTTTGTGGGACTGCGTTGCTTTTGATGAAGTGGCAGGTATCAAGTTCAAGGATAAAGATGGTATCCAGATTATGAAAGACTACATGGCATCCGGTTCTTTTGCCCGTGGTAAAGAAGAAAAAGCTGCAACAGCTTCCATGGTCTTTGTAGGTAATATCAATCAAAGTGTGGATGTGCTTTTAAAAACATCCAGCCTGTTTGCCCCATTTCCACCGGAAATGGGAACAGATACGGCATTTCTTGACCGTATGCACTGTTATCTTCCGGGCTGGGAGATACCGAAGTTCAGACCGGAGCATTTTACCGATGATTACGGTTTTATCAGTGATTATCTGTCTGAATTTATCCGAGAACTTCGTAAGGAACAGTATGGTGATGCACTTGACCATTATTTCCGACTGGGAAGAAATCTGAATCAGCGTGATACGATTGCAGTTCGCCGTATGGTAGACGGTTATCTGAAGCTGATGTATCCGAATGGTGAGTTTACCAAAGAAGAACTGGAAGAAATCATCCAGATTGCATTGGAAATGCGCCGCCGTGTAAAAGAACAGCTGAAAAAGCTGGGCGGCATGGAATTTTATGATGTGAACTTCTCCTATATTGACCTGGAGGATATGTCAGAGCATTATGTTTCTGTACCGGAGCAAGGTGGCGGTAAACTGATACCGGATGGAATGTGCAATCCGGGACAGATTTATACTGTATCCAGGGGAAAAAGCGGCATGATTGGCGTGTTCCGTCTGGAAAGTCAGATGCTTCCGGGAAATGGCAAGATTGAACGCACTGGTTTAGGTAGTGATTCAAAGTGTAAGGAAGCTGTGAACACGGCATTTAACTATTTGAAAGCAAATGGCAACCGGATCAGCGGCTCTATCAGCACATCGACCAAAGATTATATCATCAATTATCAGGATTTGCAGGGTATCGGTATGACTGAAAAACTGGCACTACCTACATTGATTGCTCTTTGTTCGATTGCACTGGGAAAACCAGTGGTCAACAATCTGGCAATTCTGGGCGATATTACAATCAGCGGTACGATGATAAAGGTGGATGAACTTGCAAACACACTTCAGGTGTGCATGGACAGCGGCGCAAAGAAGGTACTGATTCCGAGTACCTCATTTGTTGATTTCGCAAGTGTCCCGGCTGATCTGATGAGTGCATTTCAGTTGATTCCGTATCAGAGTGCGGAGGATGCTGTGTTTAAGGCATTAGGGGTAGAATAATATGGCAAATAAAATTTGTAAAATCGTTTATTTTGATGAGGATTCGATTACAGACTATGTTCAGATTGTTGCAGGTGGAAGCCTTGAAACAACAACTGAATTGCTTAAATCAAGTGAAGCAAATGAGAAGCAAGAAGGAGGTGTCACTGCTAAAGGTGGAATTGGTGGAATATTCAAAGCACTTGTTGGATGGGAAGCATCTGCTAATGGAGATATTTCAGCAGGACTGGCTTTGAATCGCAATAAAATGGTAAAGAATATTATGAAGAACACCATTCTTACAGACTTCCTGAAAATTGTGGATGATGATTCTGCAAAAAAATCTGCGTCAAAAACGGCCAGAGGTGTTATAAAAAAATTTGATGGTTACATAATTTCTGCAGAAAAAGATTCCCTTTCATATATGGTTATGGTGTCTCCATATTTGTCCATGTTAAAAACAGGTTCATCTGTTCCAGCTGGAGAATTCAATATTGCTATTGATAAGCTGGAAAATGCTTTGAAAAATGCGAAGGGATATTATGAATTTGTAGGAACAAAAGGGAAAAGCAAGGTTATCTTGAGATTTAATATCAATTCTTTTAAGAATGGATATACAATTAGTGATCTACTTAAGATGAATTTAAACATTTATGCAATAAAAGTAGGTAGAACTTCTCTTGATATGTTGGATGTAAGCAAGGAATTGGAGATGGATGTTTCAATAATTCCAAAAGATAATCCATCATATGAAGAAAGTAATGAAGTAGAGGATAATACCGCTTCACAGAAAATTTTAGATGTGTTTGATGTATTACTTGCGGGGGTGGAAGCAATTGATTGACCGAGTTGTTGTTTTTACTGGATCAAAAAGAGATTTTGAACAATATTTAGAAAATAATCTTCCAGAAGATGAAATCACGATACCTTTTATGGAATTGATACAGCATTATAACGCTAGGTTGCGTCCTAATGAATCAGGTGTTGGGGAAGCAGCATTACAAAAAAATTTGTATGTGGATAATTGCATTGTTGGAGCAGATGATTATGGTTCTGTTATGCCGCATGTATTGTCAAATTTTGTGAACATTGTGACCTTGAATTATCAGATAGGCGTTCTTTATGTTCAGAATCCTCCGAGACGCGTTCTTGAATCATTACAATCGGCACTTGATGGGGATATAGAATATAAGGGTAGCAGCTATGTTGAATTGACGAGAACTGTATTAAAAACAATTTATCAAAATCTTGATAATGATGTTTTGGGACAGGATCAATGTAAAAAACAAATTTTGAGTGGAATGTATAGATTGACAACAGGAACACATGGAAAACCGGTTGTGCTTATGCTATACGGACCATCAGGAGTAGGGAAAACAGAAAGTGCAAAGAGCATTAGTAAATCGTTAGGTGGAGATCTACTCAGAATCCAGTTTTCAATGATGCAGACAGAGGAAGCTTTTAATTATGTTTTTGGATCAGAGCATTCAAAAAGTAGTTTGGCACGTGATATGGTAGGGAGAGAGTCGAATGTAATTTTAATCGATGAATTTGATAAAGTTAACCCTGCATTTTATAATGCCTTTTATGAGTTGTTTGATGAAGGACGATATGTAGATACAAATTATGACATCGATCTTGGTCAGGCTGTATTTCTTTTAACGTGTAATTTTGGAAGCGAAACTGAAATTAAGAAAGCCCTTGGACCAGCAATGTTTTCGCGTATTGGAGGCTGTATAGAATATGCTGATTTGACTGTTGAGCAAAAGCAAATAATTATAAATAACTGGTATTCCTCTATACTTAAAACATTAAAGGAAGATGAGAAAGACTTTATTCAGAGTACTGATGTTCACGAGTGGTTTATAAAAAATGCGGGTCGTTATGATAATATCAGAATTTTGAAAGGAAAAATGGAAAACGCTATTTTTGAAAAATTGACTGAACAATTTATAATATCAAAATAGGGTATTTTTTAGATATTTTATTTGTAGACCTAGTATCGTGAAACAGCCATAGCTTTTAAAAACTTCTTTTGCCCATTTATTTGCTTCTTCGTATACCTTTTTTGAAATATTATCTTTTGAAGATATGAGATTTCCTATTTTCGTCTATTCATCAGCCGTAATTTCTGTCTCTCCGAAAGGATCATATTTGGGAACACATACTACGAGTGCAGCTATAAATTCCTTTGCCTGAAACATTATATTATCATGTAAAGATATGGAATCCTCTTTCCAAAATGTTTTGCCATCCCATCGTCCTTTGTAAAATTCATGGTAACAAGTGCCATCCCTTTCGCGATCTGTTACAAAATATTTCATAGCATTTCCTCCACAAATCCCACTCGTATGTGTAAAACCTATAGTTCTGTTATTTTATCAATTTATCTACAGTATGTCAAAAAATATGAGTACAGTAACAAACCGAGGCAAACCTTTGCGGTTTGCCTCGGTTTCATAAAATCCAACGAAAATACATATCCTACAGATACTTCTTGATCTCCTCGATCAGTGCGGTATACTCTTCATCCGAGAGAAACTTCTGCTGCGGATTCATAGCGAAGACGCCGCCCCACTCGTACTCGTCCGTATACTTCGGAACGAGGTGGAAGTGCAGGTGATGGCCGGTATCTCCGTAAGCGCCGTAGTTCACTTTCTGCGGATGGAATGCCTGATGCAGTGCCTCGGCAACATGGTTGATGTCCTCGATGTAAGCGGCACGCTCCTCGGCGGTCAGCTCTGTGATCTCGCTCACGTGCTTCTTGTTGGCAACGATGACACGTCCCCTGTGGCTCTGTTCCTTGAAAAGATATACCTTGGAGGAAGGAAGTTCACAGATCTTGATGCCGAATGCGGCTACCAGATCACCTTCCATGCAATATGCGCAATTCTGATCTGTCATGACGTTCTCCTTATTTCTGGTTGAAGTGTACAGCGAATCCGGCGATCTCATCCTTTAAGTAAGCAACGGTAAGCTCACCCTTGTCATTGTATTTGAAGGAAGACTCATCGAAAGCAAAGCCTCTCTTCTCCAGATGATAGATGGCACGATCCAGATAATTTGTCTGGATGCAGATGTGACCGTGTGTTCCGCGTCCCGGATTCTTCATCATCTCGATTAAGGAACCAACGAACATGGAGCTGTTGCCAACCTTGACATCCTGCCCAAGTAAAGTTGCGAACTTTGCGGACTCTGTGGAAGCAACTTCCTCAGATGCATTGTTGACACCTACATGCAGGAGCTTGAATCCAAGCATGGTAGCAACTGCCTCTTTGGTGAGAGCGGTGATGCCGGCCCAGTCCTTGGCTGCGATCATGTCTTTGTTTACCATCCAGGAACCGCCGCATGCGATGATCTTCTTGAAATCAAGGTAGCTTGTCAGGTTCTTAGCGTTGATACCGCCGGTCGGCATGAACTTCATCTTGGTGTACGGAGCGGCCATGGATTTAATCATGTTCAGTCCGCCAGCAGCCTCTGCCGGGAAGAATTTTACAACCTCAAGACCAAGCTCGATTGCAACTTCCACATCGCTCGGGTTTGAGCAGCCAGGAGTTACCGGAATACCCTTGTCCACGCAGTATTTTACAACCTTCGGGTTTAAGCCCGGGCTGACGATGAACTTCGCACCTGCGTTTACCGCACGGTCAACCTGCTCGGTAGTAAGAACGGTACCTGCGCCGACTAACATCTCCGGGAACTGCTCGGATATGATGCGGATGGACTCCTCAGCAGCAGCGGTACGGAAGGTAACCTCAGCACACGGAAGACCGCCGTCACATAAAGCCTTTGCCAGAGGTGCGGCATCCTCTACATGGTCCAGTGCGATGACCGGGATAATACCAATCTTGGAAAACTCTTCTAATACTTTGTTCATGATTCTTCTCCTTTTACTTATCATTCATGTTCCATAATGCGGAACTATGTTTCATGTAATGGTACAAAATTATTATAACATGTGGAAAAACCTTGTCAACCGATTCAAGAAACAAAATCGTGTATTTTCCATAAAACAAAACGCTGGGACAGCAGAGATTCCAGAGTTGACTTTCGGACAGCGGTCATGGTATGATAACAAGGCAGTTCCGCAATACGGAACGACAGATTGAATGATGAAACTGACTGAGATACAGCATGGGAGATACTATGACAGAAGAAAGAGAAGGAAAAAATCCGGTACAGTCGGCAGAGCGTATTTTTCAGGTGATGGAGACGCTTGCGGACCACGGGGAGATGGGACTGATGGAACTTAGCACGGCGCTGGATCTGCACAAGAGCACCGTACACAGACTGTTAATGTCTCTCATTTATATGGGATACGCAAAGCAGGATGAGGCGACGCAGAAATATATGCTTTCCTATAAGGTGGTCAACATGGCGGGAAAGATCCTCGAGCGGATGGATATTCTGCAGGTGGCAAAGCCGTATATGGAACGTCTCTCGGACCTGTCCGGGGAAGCGGTGCATCTGGTGCAGCGCGAGGGCAACCATATCTTATATATATACAAGATCGAGGCGAAGGTCGGAACAATCCGCATGGTGTCCCATGTGGGAATGGTACATCCGATGTACTGCTCCGGTGTCGGCAAAGCGATCATGGCGACGCTTCCGGACGAGGAAGTCAAAAAGATCTGGAATGAGAGCATTATTGAGAAAAAAACGGACAAGACGATCACGGATTTCTCGCAGATGCAGGAAGTGTTGGAGGAAGTGCGGCAGAATGGCTACGCGCTGGACGATGAGGAGAACGAAAAGGGCGTCCGCTGCATCGCAGCCTGCCTGCACGGCTACCAGAAAGAGGTAAAATACGCGTTCAGTATTTCTGGACCGACCAGCCGCATGACGAGAGAGCGCGTTAAGGAACTTGCGGTGGATGTGAAAAAAGTACAGGAAGAACTGTCGAGAGAGCTTGGTTATTACAAATCTTAAGATTGAATTTTCAAAAATAAAATTCAAAAGAAAAACATCGGCTGCGGGAATAAAAGGAAAGCGCCAGGGTCATACTATCCTTGAAAACAGAAGTGATTCTGAGAAAAAGGAGAATATGACTATGAGAAAGTGGAGAACACTGCTTGCAGGACTGGTACTTACTTTCGCGGTGAGCGCGATGGCTGCCTGCGGTACGAACAATGAAAAAGTCAATGATACGACGAACGGAACCGGCACGGAGAGCACCGTCAATGGAACCGGCACAAACGGAACAACCAACGGCACGACCAATGGCACAAACGGAACGACCAATGGCACAAACGGAACGACCAACGGCACAGTGAACGATACCAATGGAACTTTAAACGATAACGGTGCGATGGACAACAACGGCGCAGCTGATAACAACGGAAACGGCAATGTTGTGGACGACGTGGTAGACGGTGTCGGTGAGGCTGGAAAGGATGTCATCAACGGAGTGGAGAACGGTGTGGATGATCTGACCGGCAATGACAATAATAACAACGGAACCACAGATAATAACGGAAACGGCAGATAGAGCGCGTTTTACGGATGAGGGAAATAGAGAATGGCGAAAGCAAAAGAGGCTTTCGCCATTTTTGATGAATTCCTAAAATAACTATGAAATCTCCGTAATTTCCTTGTGATTAAACAATGTTTGCATTATAATGAACCTAAATTTCATGATAGAAAGCGAATAGGGGATATTAGTGTGAAAAATAAGATTTTTCACACGCAAGATTTGTGCTTCGCACAAACTTGAGATGCGCTTAGAAGCAGCGCAAGAATGGAGGATTAGTATGAATCACAATGATTTCAGAGAGATTATAGATGATGCGCCGGAGACGGGCGCAGATACAAATACAGGAACTGCAGGCAGCAGACAGCCGGGAAGCGCGGATAACGGTGTGCCGGCGGGAAACGCGGCTCACGGTGCGCAGACGGGAAGTGAGGCTCCCCGTGCAGAAGATGTGGCGGAGCATGAGAGCACATCAGGCACCGGAGAGGTGACACAGAGTTCCGCTTCGGATGACACAGACCGGAATCAGGACACGGAGTATGAGGACATCTGCTACATCTGTAGACGCCCGGAACATATTGCGGGAAAGATGATCCGTATTCCGAACAATATCTGCATCTGCCAGGACTGTATGCAGAAGACGTTTGACAGCATGAACGGAAGCGGTTTTTCCATGGATGATATGATGAATATGAACATGGGAAGAATTCCGAACATCAGCATGATCAATCTGTCGGATCTGCAGGGCGGACTGCCGAACAATCAGAAGCTGAAGAAGAAAAAGCCGAAGGCGCAGTCAGAGCCGGTTATCGACATTAAGAAGATCCCGGCACCGCACAAGATCAAGGCGTCGCTCGATGAATATGTGGTCGGACAGGAGCAGGCAAAAAAGGTGATGTCGGTTGCGGTCTATAATCACTACAAGCGGATTGCGGCGGATGAAAAGGACGGCGTGGAGATTGAGAAGTCCAACATGCTTATGATCGGACCGACCGGCTGCGGCAAGACATATCTGGTTAAGACGCTCGCACGGCTCTTGGATGTGCCGCTTGCGATCACGGACGCGACGTCGCTCACGGAGGCAGGTTACATAGGCGACGACATTGAGAGTGTAGTCAGCAAGCTGCTTGCGGCGGCGGACAATGATGTGGAGCGTGCGGAGCACGGCATCATTTTTATTGACGAGATTGATAAGATTGCGAAGAAGCGCAATACGAACCAGCGGGATGTCAGCGGAGAATCCGTACAGCAGGGAATGTTAAAGCTTTTAGAGGGTGCCGAGGTCGAGGTGCCGGTGGGAGCCAGCAGCAAAAACGCGATGGTGCCGATGACGATGGTCAACACGAAGAATATCCTGTTCATCTGCGGCGGAGCATTTCCGGAGCTGGAGGAGATCATCAAGGAGCGACTGAATCAGGAGGCTTCGATCGGATTCCGCGCGAAGTTAAAGGATGAGTACGACAAGGACGAGAAGCTGCTCTCCAAGGTTACGGTGGAGGATGTGCGCAAGTTCGGTATGATCCCGGAGTTTTTGGGACGTCTGCCGATCCTGTTTACACTAGAGCCGCTCTCGGAGGATACGCTGGTGCGGATTTTGCAGGAGCCGAAGAATGCGATCTTAAAGCAGTATGAGAAGCTTCTCGCCATGGACGAGGTCAAGCTGGCGTTCGATGAGGATGCGCTGCGCGCGATCGCACACAAGGCGAAAGAGAAGAAGGTGGGAGCGCGTGCGCTCCGCGCGGTGATAGAGGAATTCATGCTGGATATCATGTATGAGATTCCGAAGGACGACAACATCGGCATGGTCACGATCACGAAGGACTATGTGGAGAAGAAGGGCAGCCCGGTCATCACACTGCGCGGCTGCATCGGTATTGGGAGTACGGAGAATCCGCAGATTGCAGCCAGCAACTGATAATATGGAATAAATAGTTACACTCCGGCATCTATTGTTAAGAAAGCAATGGATGACCGGAGTTTTTTATGCCAAATTGCATGGAGCAGGTATATTCAGAGGAGTATTATGATTTTTTGATTCCGTACGGGGTGGAGGCAGAGGTTCCGTCCACGCCCGGATGCGTGCAGCGCATCGCGGAGGATTACGACATTTTTTTCTACCCGCGAGAGGGACTGCCGCCGCTTTCTATCGGGAATTATACCTACACGGCGATACCAAAATGCTACGCACTGCTCGATACGACGGCGCTCGATGCATCGGGAATCACCCGGCTGCAGAATCAGCCGGTGCTTGCGTTAAAAGGCGAAGGGGTCCTGGTGGGCATCATCGATACCGGCGTAGATTACACAAACCCGCTGTTCCGGTATTCGGACGGCAGCAGCAGAATCCTGCGGATCTGGGATCAGACGGTACAGGACGGAACGCCGCCGGAGGGAATTCTGTACGGTGCAGAGTACCATAAAGAGGAGATTGATGAAGCGCTGCAAGCAGAGCGGCCGTATGATGTGGTGCCGTCCCGCGATGAAAACGGGCACGGAACATTCGTGACGGGAGTCGTGTGCGGGGGAGAGGATATCCCGAACGGCTTTATCGGGGCGGTGCCAAACGCTGGGATTGCCGTTGTAAAGCTAAAAGAGGCAAAGCGTTATCTGCGGGAATTTTTCTTCGTGCCGGAGGGAGTGCCTGCCTATCAGGAGACGCACCTGATGATGGCGGTATCCTATTTAAATGACGTTGCAAATGTGTTAAATATGCCGCTTGTGATCTGTCTTGCACTCGGCAACAGCATGGGGGGACACGGGACGGACGGCCCGCTGTCCAATTTCCTGAACTATATCAGCACCAGGCGGAGACGCTCGATTGTGACAGCAACGGGAAACGAGGCGAACACCAGGCACCATTTTCAGGGGGCGATCCGCCGTGAGATGGAATATGAGGATGTGGAGATCAGCGTGGAGCAGGATATGGCGGGCTTTTTCATAGAGCTGTGGGCGGGCGCGCCGGAACTGTACACGATATCTGTGATCTCGCCGACGGGCGAACGGCTTCCGAAAGTGCCGCTGCGTTCCGGTGTCTCCCAGACCTTCCGGTTTGTCTTTGAGGGGACGACCGTGTCGGTGGATTACCGCATTGAGACGAAGGAGACGGCAAACCAGTTGATCTATCTGCGCTTTTCGGATGTGCG
>OGPA01002268.1_pt1 | contig 14052 bp, 8 predicted proteins | sample 1552841 | NCBI WGS metagenome assembly OGPA01 (sample SAMEA2579916, study PRJEB22360) | human gut metagenome | reverse complement strand
GCGGCAACCTGAATGTCCGCACCGGCGCTGGGCTGGATAACGACGCCTTCACCCAGCTTCCCGATGGGGCGCAGGTAGAAGTCATCGGCACCGAGGGCGAATGGGTCAAGGTGCTTCTGCCGGAGCGGGAGGGCTATGTTCATTCCGACTACCTGACCATCACGGACACGGGCAGCTTCTCCCTCTCCCTGGACGGGACGGACCTCTCCGCCCTGCTGGAGCTGTTCGCCTCCGGCCTCTCCGGGGGCGGAGGGGCAGCCCTGACCCCGGATGGGAACCTGTCCCTCATTGACGACCTGGGCGGGACATCCTCCGGCAAGCAGTTCATCACGGTGGAGACAAAGGGCGGCAACGTGTTCTATCTCATCATCGACCGGGATGACGAGGGGGCGCAGACCGTCCACTTCCTGAACCAGGTGGACGAGGCGGACCTCCTGGCACTGATGGAGGATGGCGAGGCCCAGGAGGCGCCGGCGGTCTGCACCTGTACGGAGAAATGCCAGGCCGGGGCGGTGAACACCTCCTGCGAGGTGTGCGCGGTGAATATGGCCGAGTGCGCCGGCGCGGAGCCGGAGCCGGAACCCGAACCGGAGCCGGAGGCGGAGAAGTCCGGGGGCATGGGCGCCCTGGCGCTGGTCCTGGCGCTGGTGGTGCTGGGCGGCGGCGGAGCCTTCGCCTATATCAAGTTTATCCGTCCCAAGCAGGCGTCCAAGGTCAGCGCAGACCCGGACGACTATGATTTTGCGGATGAGGAGGAGTATATCAACGAGGACGAACCGGAACCGGAGGAAGAAATGGAGGATACGAAATGAAGCTGGTGATCTGTGAGAAACCGAGTGTTGCAAAAGCCGTCGCGTCGGCCCTGGGTGTCACATCCAGGGCCGATGGCTGTTTTGAAGGAAATGGGCTCATCGTTTCCTGGTGCGTGGGGCATTTGGTGTCCCCGATGGACGCAGCCGGGTACGACCTTGGTTATAAGAAATGGAAGTATGATGACCTTCCCATCCTGCCGGAGCCCTTCCGCTATGTGCTGGCGAAGGGCAAGGAGGACGCCTTCCAGAACTTGAAGCACCTCATGGAGCGAGAGGACGTCACCGAGCTGGTCAACGCCTGCGACGCCGGGCGGGAGGGCGAGCTCATCTTCCGGCTGGTCTATGAGATGGCGGGATGCCAGAAGCCCTTCTCCCGTCTGTGGATCTCTTCCATGGAGGACGCGGCGATCCGGGAGGGCTTCCAGGACCTGCGCCCCGGCGCGGAGTATGACCCGCTGTACCAGTCCGCCCTCTGCCGCCAGAAAGCAGACTGGCTCATTGGGATCAACGCCACAAGACTTTTTTCTGTCCTCTACCACCGCACCCTGAATGTGGGGCGGGTGCAGACGCCCACCCTGGCAATGCTGGCTGACCGGGACAGCAAGATCGTCCTGTTCCGCAAGGAGAAATACCATCATGTGCGGCTGGCGCTGGAGGGAACCGAGGCGGTTTCTGAAAAAATCCCGGCTATGGAGGATGCCCAGGCCATCCGGAACGCCTGTGACGGGCAGCAAGCCGTGTGTGTATCCCTGGTGCGGGAGAAAAAGACGGAGAAGCCGCCCAAGCTGTACGACCTGACCACCTTGCAGCGGGAGGCAAACCGGGTGTTCGGCTACACGGCCAAGCAAACCCTGGACTACGCCCAATCGCTCTATGAAAAGAAGTTGCTGACCTATCCCCGGACGGACAGCCGGTATCTGACCGGCGACATGGCGGAGACCGCCTCCGTGGTCCTGCATCTGGCGGCACGGGTGCCGCCCTTCGACGCCTGCCCGGAGTTTTTCCCCGATGTTCTGGCGCTGGTGAACAACAAGGAGGTATCCGATCACCATGCCCTGATTCCCACTCTGGAGTTGGAAAAGGCGGATGTGCCGGGGCTGCCTGTGGGCGAGCGCAATATCCTTCTGCTGGTCTGCTGCAAGCTGCTGTGTGCCGTTGCCGCGCCGCAGGAGTATGAAACCGTTACGGCGGTTTTTGATTGCGGCGGCAAGCAATTCACCGCCAAGGGCAAAACGATCCTGATGGCAGGCTGGAAAGACATTGACGCTCGTTTCCGCGCTGCGCTCAAAGCAAAGCCGGAGGAGGACGGCGCAGAGGATGCGGCGCTGCCGGAGCTTGCCGAGGGGCAGATTTTTGAAACGGTCACGGCTTCTGTTTCCGAGCATTATACCACGCCGCCCAAGCCCTACACCGAGGATTCGCTTCTGTCCGCAATGGAGAACGCGGGCAAGGAGGATATGCCGGAGGATGCAGAGCGGCAAGGTCTGGGAACTCCGGCAACGCGGGCAGCGATGATTGAAAAGCTGCTCTCTGCCGGATTTGTCGAGCGCAAGGGCAAAAGTCTTGTGCCGACCAAGGATGGCATCAATCTCGCTGTCATCCTACCGGATATGCTGAAATCGCCGCTGCTCACCGCTGAATGGGAAAGCCGCCTGACGGAGATCGCCAAGGGCAGCGACGACCCGCAGAGCTTCATGCAGGGAATCGAGGATATGACGCGGGAGCTGGTGAAGCAGTATTCCCACATCACCGAGGACGGTAAAAAGCTGTTCGCACCGGAAAAGGAAGCAGTCGGCATCTGCCCACGCTGCAAAAGCCCTGTCTATGAGGGCAAGAAGAATTTCTACTGCTCTGACCGCTCCTGCCGTTTTGTCATGTGGAAGAATGACAAGTTCTTTGAAAGCCGGAGAACCGTCTTTTCCAAGAAAATCGCCGCCGCACTCCTAAAGGACGGCAAGGCGAAAGTCAAGGGGCTGTACTCTGAGCGCACGGGCAAGACCTATGACGGGACGGTGCTGCTGTGTGATACGGGAGAAAAGTATGTGAATTACCGTATCGAGCAGAGAAAATGATCCGGCTGAATGACGCGCAACATCGCAGAGTGAAAAAGCTGACCCGCTGCCATTGCGCCAACAATGTGCGCGGATGCTGTCTGCTGCTGGACGACGGCGAGCCGTGCGTCTGTGTGCAGGCCATCAGCTATTCGCTGCTCTGCCGATACTTCCGGAAGGCGGTGCTGCCCGCAGACCGGGAGCTATGCGCAGATCTTGCAGCCACGGCGGACACCCGCAAGAAATGTGAGCTGTGCGGCAAGCCCTTTCCCGCCCGCAGTAATCGCGCAAAATACTGTGACCGCTGTGCGCCCTATGCTGCCCGGCGCAATGCAGCCGAACGCAAGCGCCGCCAGCGGGCAAAGGCGCGGTGCGTCACGGTTTAAGGGCTTCAAAAGCCTTGCGGCAAGCGGTTTTCCAGACACGCTTTTGGAGTATGCGGGGTATTCCTATGGAAAATGCGAAAAGTGGCTTTGAAAGCGTGACCGAACGCATTTTACGGAGATAAAAGAACGATTCAGTAACGCAGCAAGCATAGGGAGTGTGGCTACAACTCCCGAAAATCGCCGTCCGGCACAGACCGGGCGGCGATTGCTTGTTGGGATAGTCCCAAACCCTTATGTCAGAAAGGAGCGCAGACGTGGACGAACACCTTTTGGAAGTATATCTTATCAACACCGCACGGCATACCGAGGAAACGCCTGTTGCGGAATGGGTATCGCTGCCCACCGACGCCGAAACGATGAAAGCCGTTTTTGAACGGCTGGGCGTAGACGGGAGCGACACGGAACAGTATCAGGTATCTGCCTTTCATTCCTCTCTGGACGGGTGGAGCGAAGCTTTGAAGCCCGGCGAAAGTCTGGACGATTTGAACTATCTTGCCGCGCTGCTCACCCAGCGCAGCAACGAGGAACGCGACAAGTTTGCCGCTGCCGCACAGTATGGCGACCATGCGGCAAGCGCGGCGGACTTAATCAACCTGACGCACAATCTGGACTGCTACTGGCTTTATCCCACCGTACACAATTCTGATGATTACGGGCATTACCTCATTGACGATCTGGACGAGCTGGAATTGCCGGACGCTGCCAAGAGGTTCTTTGATTATAAGAGCTATGGGCGGGAAGCGGTCAAAGAGGATCGCGGCATTTTTACCGATTATGGCTATGTCTACAATAACGGCAACGATTATGCGGAGTGGTACAAAGCCAACCAAGTGCCGCAGGAATATCGTCTGACTGCGCAGCCCAGCCCCCAGCGGGATATGGACGAGCTGCCGCAGGGCGCGGCGCTGCCCGCAGAGCCGATCCCCGTGCGTCCGCTGGTGCTGACCGCCACCGACACGCAGGGCAGGATCAAGGAGATCACCGAGCATTTGGAACAGGGCGTACAGGAGGTTTTTGAAAGTGAACGGTATCTGGATTATCTGAAAGCCATGTCCCGCTTCCACAATTACAGCCTGAACAATACGCTGCTGATCGTCATGCAAAAGCCGGACGCATCCCTTGTCGCAGGCTACGGAAAGTGGCGCGACGAATTTGAACGCCATGTCAAATCCGGCGAAAAGGGCATCAAAATCCTTGCACCCGCACCCTATAAAATCAAAAAGGATGTGGAGAAAACTGACCCGGACACCGGGCAGCCCGTGATCGACGCAGACGGTAGGCCCGTCACGGAGCAGCAGGAGGTGACGATCCCGGCGTTCAAGGTGGTGTCGGTATTCGATGTAAGCCAGACCGAGGGCAAGGAGCTTCCCGACATTGCCGTGGACGCGCTCACGGGCAATGTGGAACAGTACGAGGACTTTTGGCGAGCCTTGAAGCTGACCTCTCCCGTTCCCGTGACGCTTGAAAAAATCGACGGCAGCGCACACGGCTATTATGACCTTGCAGAAAAGCGCATTGCCATTGACGACGGCATGAGCGAGCTGCAAACCATCAAGACGGCGATCCATGAGATTGCCCATGCCAAGCTGCACGATATTGACCTGAACGCGCCGGAGCAGGCGGAGCGCCCTGACCGCAGCACCCGCGAGGTGCAGGCGTTATACCCATGTTTTTATAATGTTGATCTTTTAAATTATTTTCCATAAATCCTCACTTTCTTGTAAAAAAGATGAGCATTATCAGATATGCTATTATCAGGTTTTCCCCTCGAATGGGAAGCCGGAAAGGAGCGCATTTGATATGCAAATAAACTATTTAGATGCTATTTCATCAGTTCTCAATATGATGAAACAGCCAGACAGTGCATGTAAAAATATAGACATGCACAGAACCTGTTATACTACACTCTTCAAGTACCTGATGGATAAGGGCATTCCTTTTTCAATGGATGCCGCACTGGACTGGCTTGAGATTAAAAAACGGGAAATTTCCTATGAGACGTGTTCTCAATATAGAAATGCCCTGTTCCGCCTCGAGCATTACCTGCTCTTTGGAGATATCAAAAGTTCTTTCTGCCGCTCAGAAGACAGTTTTTTCTGCCGGAGCGGAATATCGGAATCCTTTTTTCGCCTGACATATGAGCTGGAAGAATACTATGCGACCACACAGAATCCCTGCTATTACCATACGTATTCTGTTGCCATCAAGGAGTTCTTCAGGCTTGCTACTTCCCTGGGAGTTACAGAGCCGGAAGCAATAACCATAGATACTCTTATCGAATACTGGAATACTTACTGCAAATCCTGTAAATCTCTTGCCAGACGTCAGAACGCCGTATGTGCCATGACAGCACTTATGAAATATCTTCACCGCAGAGGTGATGTGCCAGAGTGTTACCAGCGGGTTCTTTTTGGTGAGAACGTTGAAATACTGCTTGAGATGAGACTTTCTAAAATAGGTACCGCATTTCATCCGAGTATACCTCTCGCTCTTAAAGCTGATGAATATCTTGACGCTTTGGACGATTGGAAATACATGGAATCATCAAAAGCTGTTTATCGCAATGATTTCACATGGTATTTCATGTTCCTGGAACTTAACCATCTGGAACACTCGGCAGAAACTGTGACATCATGGATAGATATACTCCCGGATTGCCCGAATCAGATCAAAGCCAGCAGTTCCGGATCAGCTCGTCGTTCACACACTATCAGAATGTTTGAAAAGTATCTCCAGGGCATAATGGAATCCAATATAATCGCTGAGCCGATGCGTGCATCTGATCATCTTCCATCATGGAGCAAAAGCATCCTTGATGGTTTCATAGAAAGCCGCAGGCGGGATGGAATGACCGATAAGACACTTACCATGTGCAGGGCAGCCGGATGCAGTTTCTTCAAATATCTTGAAGATAATGGAATAGATAATCCAGTCTCAATAACACCCGATGTGGTTAAAGCATTTCATAACCATGATGTCCACTCGACCCCGGAAAGTAAAAATGCATATGGAACCAAGCTTCGTCAGCTTCTACGGTACATGGCTGACCAGGATCTGATTTCACCAACACTTTCTTTTGCAGTATCTGCAAGCTGTGCGCCTCATCGCAGCATAGTTGATGTTCTGAGCGATGCTATGGTCGAGAATATATATGAATATCGTGAGAAAGCTTCTACTCCCATGGAGCTCAGGGACACAGCCATGGTCATGCTTGGACTTCGAATGGGTATCAGGGGAGCAGACATCCTAAAGCTTCAGGTAAATGATTTTGACTGGAAAAACAAAACTGTTTCCTTCATTCAGCAGAAAACAAGCAAAGCAATAACGCTTCCAGTCCCAACGGATGTAGGTAATTCAGTATATAAATACATCATGAATGGACGTCCGGAATCGGCTGTCACAGGCAACGGTTATATATTTATCAGCCATCAGGCACCATATATTCCGCTTAAAGTTACAACGGCGTGCCGTGGAGCTTTAAAAAGAATACTTGCTGAATATGGATTTGAATTATCTACTGGTCAGGGCTTTCATATGACACGAAAAACATTTGCCACAAGAATGCTTCGGGCAGACAACAAACTTGATGATATTTCCAATGCTCTCGGACATGCACGTCAGGAAACAGCAGAGGTATATCTTGAACGTGACGAAGATAAAATGAGGCTCTGCCCTCTGGAATTTGGAGGTGTTTTATCATGACATACATTTTTGAGAGCGGTCTGGCACATCATATCGAAGGACTTATACAGCAAAAACGAGCTGATGGATATGCCTATAATTCCGAAGAAAAGCTATTAAAACGCTTTGATACCTTTTGCGTACAGAATTATCCGGAACTGACAACAGTCACCTATGAAATGGCAGCCAAATGGTCAGAAGCCAGACCGGGCGAAGGAGATGCCTATCATAATCGCCGTATGTCGATGGTGAAGGTGCTGAGTGAATATATCCTTTCCCTTGGTCAGGAAGCATACATTCCTAATTTTTTCTGCAAGGCTTACCGTCCGGTTCTTTACATTCCATCAAAAGAGGAAGTTAAGGAACTGCTACAGAAAATGGATATCCGCACGTCTCATAATTCAGAGCAATTTAGACTCGATAGAGAATGCAAGATTCTTTTTCTCCTATATTTTTGCTGCGGTCTGCGTCTGTCAGAAGGGCGATTGCTAAAATGGGAGCACATAGACCTGGATAAAGGAATCCTTACTGTCCTTGGCTCAAAGGGTAACAAAGATCGCCTTGTATATCTTCCGCAGGATAGCCTTCCGGTACTTAAAAACTATAAAGAACGTCAGGAAATGCTTTTCCCCGGAATTGACTGGGCTTTTCCGGGAAAAGATCCACATAAGCCTGTTTCGTGCTCTGGAGTAGAATCGAGTTTTAACCGCCATTGGGCCATGCTTCCGGTTGCCAGGACAGTTGATAAACATCCGACACCCCACTGTTTACGCCATGCTTTTGTAGTAGAGAGATTTAATGAGTGGATGTATCAGGGAATTGATACAAACACTATGCTCCCATATTTAAGCAGATACCTTGGACACAAAAGTCCTGATGAAACGTATTATTACTATCATCTTGTAGAAAAGGCATTTGATACTATCCGAGAGAAAGATTCAGTGTCTGGAAAGGTCATTCCGGAGGTGATTCCCTATGAAGAATAAATCAGCAAAGATATCGACTGACCAGCTGTTCTTTTCTCACACATGGAACTTTCTAAATGTTTATTTGGTAAAGCAGGTCGGACGCAGTCAGGCTACAGCAGAATCCTACAGAGATTCCCTTACAATATTTAAAAACTACCTTGTAGGTGAATTAGGTAAATCCATAAGCACCTTTCAGTTTTCTGATTGTACCAAAGAATGTATTTATAATTTCAGAGAATATCTGCTTGCAAATGGCAGCCAGCCATCAACTGTAAATGTAAGAGTCGCGGCTATCCGTGCCTATCTGAACTATGCCTCGGATATGGACATATCAGTCCAGTCAGTTGCCCTGGCGATCAGTCAGATCTCACCATGCAAAACCATTAAAAAGGAAAAACCTATTTTGTCCGATGATGCACTTGCTGCAATACTGTCTGCACCGCCGAATACGAAATTCGGTGTACGAGACCGTGCTATTTTGATTCTTCTCTACGATACAGCTGTAAGAATCAGTGAGCTGCTTAATATTCGCCTATGTGATATCGCAATGGAATCAAAATATCCAAATATTTTCATAACCGGCAAAGGTAATAAAGAAAGAACCATACAATTAACAGCTAAAGCAGTCGAACACCTTAGGGAATATATACGTGTATATCACAGTAATTCTTCCAAAGAAGCATACTTATTTTCCACAACAATAAAAGGTGTAACAGACAGGATGTCCGTTGGAAATGTCCAGCGGATTATAAAAAAATATGCAGCTCTGGTCAGTGAAAAAGGGGTTAGTCTTCCGGATTCGGTTCACTGTCACATGTTCCGCCGAACCAGAGCCACAAATCTTTATCAAGATGGAATCGCCATTGAGCTGGTTTCTACAGTGTTAGGACATGCCAGAACTGATACAACCAAAAGCTACTATGCAAAGCCATCTGTTGAACAGCTTAGAGACGCAATGGAATCTGTTCCAACACCTGTATCTGATGAAGCACCAATGTGGGAGGGTAACGAAGATGAAATGGCAAGACTTTGTGGATTGCGCTAACGAATAATGCACATCTTTTAGTAGAAAAACGTCTTATTTCTCAGCATTCTTTAAAATGATTAACATTTTGGAATGCTGAGTATAAAGCCTCAAATGTTAATGTTTCCATTTGAGGCTGAAAGCGTCGCCTATACGGTGTGCCAGCATTTCGGGCTGGACACGGCGGACTACTCCTTTGGCTACGTCGCCGGGTGGAGCAGCGGCCGCGATATTAAGGAGCTGAAAGCATCCCTTGAAACCATCCGCACCGCCGCCAGCGAGCTTATTTCCGAAATCGAGGGGCATTTTGCAGAGCTTCAGGCGCAGCACACCGCAGAGCAGGAACAGGCTGCTGCGCAGGATATGCCGGAGAACACCTTTTCCATCTATCAGCTCAAAGACGGCGACGCAACGCGGGATCTCCGATTTGAGCCGCTGGAACAGGTAAAGGCTGCCGGACTGCGTGTTGACCGCGAAAATTACGAGCTGGTCTATACCGCGCCCCTCTCCGACACGGACACGCTAGAGGACATTTTCGTTCGCTTCAATATGGACAGGCCGCAGGATTTTACCGGGCATAGCCTTTCCATGTCCGATGTCATTGTGCTGCATCGCGGAGAACAGGAAACGGCGCACTATTTGGATCGCGGCGGCTATACCGAAGTGCCGGAGTTTTTACAGCCGGAGCAGGCCGCAGAGCAGGAAGCACAGGCTGACGCCCCGCCAGCGGAACGACCGCTGACAGAGTTACAGAAGCAGGCTGTTGAAATTGCCAAGCGGTATGAAACGCTTTCTATGCAGGAGAAAATCGGCGTGATCGCGCAGGCGTTCGGCTGCACGTCCGGCACGATTGAAACCTCGCCCTGCACGGGAAAATGGCGCGGCACAAGTGATATTTCCATTCGCTTTGATAACGGCAGCTCTCTGTTTTTGGGAAACCACATAACGCGGAAAGCCAGAACCAAAAAGGTACGGCAGGAGCTTGTCGATAGCGCATTGGTACGGTATAACCCTGAAATCATCCGCGTTGCAAAGGAAACTGCCTATACCTCCCTCAAAGAACGCGAGCTTCAGGACAATGCCATTGCCGCAGAAAAGGGCTTGAAGCCCTACACGCTGCTGAATGTGGAGTTCAACGACGGAGCAGATCAGCAAAGCAGCGGTTACATAGGCTGGTACTATGCGACGCTGGCGGTGGACGGAAAAATCTGTACGCATTTGGAAACAGGCTTGAATCACGACATTGCATCCGGCAGCGTAAGCCCGACACCCACGCGGGAGAATTATTATGCAGCCGGAGCGCTGAAAGAAAGTGATGTGGACTATGTTTTCAACAACGTCGGCTTTTCCTCTGCTTCCGACCTTTACTCTCTGCATCTCAGCGACGCCGCACGGGGACGCGCCGAATTGGAGCTTGCGAAAAAGCTGATCGACGATTACTGCCGCGAAGAATTTCATTCCGGCGCAGATTTCAGCGACCTGTCCGCCGTTGGTATTGGACACACGACCGTTACGGATGATGAAATCCCCATTCAGGCATACGCAAACCTGACAGACTTCCGCATTGAAAAATATTTGGGTGACGTGCTGATTGAAAGCCGACAATATGAATCGCTGGCTGCGCTGATCCAAGGCGAGCTGAACGATTTGGAGTTTGGCGACTTGACTTATGCCAGCGACGAGCAGATTGCCACGTTCCACGACCAAGAGGAAGTGTCCGGCAAGGAAGCACCCTCCCTTGATCCTGCGGTACAGCCCGTCGTGACGATTCTTTGGAGCGAGAGCGATAAGCTGCAAGAGGGTGAACAGCTCCCGCTTGCCCGCGCCGACGCACTTTTTAAGGCGCTGGACGATGAGAAGCGTTCCGAGCGTGAGAAGCCGGGCTATACAGGCGGCTGGTACGATAAAACCAAATTCCGCATTGACTGCACATTCCACGGGGAACGTGACAGCTACGAGGGACGGCAGGACTTTGGCGACGGGGACGGCGCTCTGATCGACCATATCCAAGCCTATCACGAATATTACGCCAAGGACGAAAACTGGAAAAACTTTGTGCTGCACAACGAGGGCGCGGAAGCGTGGGAAAAGGACAAGGCCGAGCGTGAAACGCTTCTCTCCGAGTTTGTACCGTATATGCGCCTGCATTGCAACCTCTCCGAGCAGGAGCACACCGCTGCGGATATGCTGGAAAATGGAGAAAATCTGACGCCGGAGCAGACGGCATATTTTCATGCGGTTCTTGCTCATGTAGACGCTTGCCGGGAAAAGCTGAACGCGGGCGATTATCACTTGCCCGATCCACCGCAGCTTTCCGATTTTGATAAAGAGCTTCAGGACTACAAAGCCTATGTGGAAAGTGAGATCACACAGGAAGCCGAAGCCGCAGGCATGACCGTGGAGGAATATGCCGCCAATGGCTACGAGCCGCAGGAGAAACCCGCCGACGTACAGGAGCAGACGGAGGAAGCGCCGCCCGCAGATACCGCGCCGGAGCAAACCGCCGTCAGGTATTACACCATCAATGAGGGCGCTGCCCGCCGTGCCAACGATGCAAACAGCTACCGCGACTACGCCGCAGGCAGCGCCACCGCCGAATATCGGCAGATGGTGGATCAGGCAGCAGCGATTGCACAGCGGCAAAAAGAACGCGTCGATCCCATGTACCATGAGAAAATTGACGCGCTGCTGGACACCTACGCCCGCAAGCTGGCGGAAAACCTGAACGACCACTATGCCATTGAAGCCCGTGTTCCCTCGATCCTCGTTGCAGGCGGCAGCAATTTCCCTGTTCACAAGAAAGAGAAGCAAAACGCCGCCCGTGACCGCAATATGCAGGAATGGCAGGATGTTCAGGGAATTTTGGATAAGATCCGCAGCACAGGCATGGGCGGTATCAGCATGGACGACCCGCAGGCGGCGGCAAAGCTGGAAGCCAAGCTCGTCAAACTGGAATCGGCACAGGAAACCATGAAAGCCGTCAACGCCTATTTCCGTAAGAATAAGACTTTGGAGGGCTGCCCCAGTCTGACGCCGGAGCAGATCACCAAATTGCAGCAGGAAATGTCGCAGTCCTGGCATCTGGATAAGAGCCGGCCGTACCCCGCCTATATGCTCTCCAACAACAATGCAGAGATCCGCCGCATCCGTGGACGCATTGAACAGGTACGGCAGCATGAGGACACCCATTTCGCCGGATGGGAATTTGACGGCGGGCGCGTGGAAGCCAACAAAGCGGATAACCGTCTGCAAGTGTTCTTTGACGGCAAGCCGGATGAAGCGGCACGGGACGAGCTGAAAGCAAACGGATTCCGCTGGGCACCCAGCGTCGGCGCATGGCAGCGCCAGCTTAACAAAAACGCATACTACGCCGCAGGGTGCATTTCCTGTATTCAGCCTATCTCCGGGGAAAAGCCCATTGACGTGCAGCGCAGCGCCCAGCAACAGGAATCCGCTGCCCCTGACGCCCACCTGACCGGGGAGCGCGTTTCAACGCCACGCGGCAGCTTTCATGTTGCTGATATGACCCGCGAGCAGATAGAAGCCGCAGGCTATGGGTATCACCATAGCACCGATGACGGCAAGTACCTTATCATGGGAAACGGCACACAGGCCTTTGCCATTGCCGTCGAGCAGCGGGAGCAGGGAAACTATATGCGCACGGCGGAGCTGTCCACCGAACAGAACTACAATATGATTGACGGACAGATCAACAACACCCCGTCCGTGGACGAGCTGGAAGAAAAGGCAAAGCGCGGCGAGGTAATTTCTCTGTCTGCGCTTGCCGCAGCAGTCAAGGCCGAGGACGGCAGAACACCCCAGCGCGCCCCGGACGGCAAAAAACCGTCTATCCGCGCACAGCTCAAAGCGGATCGTGCGCAGTCCTGCAAGCCGCAGCAGCGGGAAAAGGAACAGGAAGCCAAGCGGAGCATCCGGCAGGCTTTGGAAATGGAGTGACCTATGAATAAGTTTGAAAATGTGGATGTGCTGGCATCCCTGCAACAGATCATGCAGCAGAACACAGCAGCCTTTCAGAATGATTTTGACATTGACAAGAAAATTCTGACACAGGCGGCAAAGAGTAAAAATGCCGAGGATAAGGTTTATCTATGGTTTTCCCGCCCCAACGGAACGCATTGTCTGCGGGAACGGGACGTGTTTCTGCGCGGAACGCGGGAGCATAATACGTTCCGTTTCTACCATGAGCAGACCAAGGAGCGTGTACTTGCCTATGCCGTGGTGCTGTCCGGTATGGAGAGCGGCAAGGTAAAAGGCAGCATTTATGAGCTGGACTATGCAGCGAAAGCCGAGCTTGCAATCCAGACCGCCTTGCGGACAGACAATAACCGTCTAATCTATGAAAAAGGCTCGCGGGAGCTACCCAAGGAATACCGCTTTGAAGCGACGCCGGATCGGGAGTACGGAAAGTTCGTGTGCTATGAAGCCGTTCCGCATGACCCGGACGCGCTGCGAGATCTGCTGCGCGACGAGAGCCGAAAGCGTGAGCGCCTGAAACCCGGCAATTTCAAGGAGCATATCGGGCGGCTTTCCGACGAAAAGGTGCTTGCCGAAGCGCAGCGCCTTTCGGCGACGTTCCAATCCCTGCAAGCGCCCAACAGCCCTAACGGAACGCATTTTGTAGTAGAAGTATCACCTTGGTTTGAGCGTATCGCATCCAGCAAAGAGCATGAGCGGCTATTTGCGTTGCTTCCGTATAAGACGCTGTATCTTTCCTCTGTCAAGGACAGACACGGCGTTTTCGCTTTTATCAGCAAGGACGAGCGGCGCGATCTGCCGCTGCGCAAGCAGCGTCCCTCTGTCCGGGCGCAGCTCAAAGAGGGGCAGTCAAAAAAAGCCGCTGCACCCAAAAAAGCAGCGGCAAAGTCAAAAGATAATGATTTGGAGGTTTGAGCATGGGCAATGTTTCATTCACTATTGAGGAAGAAAACCTGATTTGCATTTATCACAGGAACGACCGCCGCAGAACGATTACGGCGATTTCCGACGCGCTGCCGAATATGGACGCAGATATGCGCCCGCTGGCAGAGCAGACGATCCATAAGCTGCACAACATGACCGACGCAGCATTTGAGGAAGCGCAGTTCACCATGACGCTTTCAGACGCAGAGT
>OGPA01002261.1_pt1 | contig 14075 bp, 9 predicted proteins | sample 1552841 | NCBI WGS metagenome assembly OGPA01 (sample SAMEA2579916, study PRJEB22360) | human gut metagenome | reverse complement strand
TGGCCAAGATATTTTGTAAAAAGTGAGCAGCAATAATTCGGATTCATATTAAACTCTGCGGCCAGAGATTTTAATGTCAGTTTTTCTGAAAAATGAGTGATTATATAGTTCCTCAATCCTTCAAAATTGTCATCAAGATAGGACGGCTCCGGTGTAATAGTCTTTCGGCTGTCGAGATGATTCTTGGCACGGTTCAGTGCTTCGGAGGTTTCATGTGGATCCAGTGGCTTCAGACAATATCCGGCAACGCCGTAAGAAATTGCCTCCTGTGCATAAGAAAAGTTACTGTGACCACTGACAATAATGAATTCACAGTTAATCTTCTGACTACGGACACTTTTGATGAGTTCCATTCCCGTCATTCCAGGCATTCGGATATCTGTAATAACCAGGTCAGGCTTCTTAGAGATAATGGCAGGAAGTGCTTTCTGCGGTGTCCGATAAGAGCTGACAATTTCAAATCCCATATCTTCCAGAGAAAAAGTTTTTTCTATATCAATGATTGTCCAGGGTTCATCATCGATGATAATTGCTTTATACATAATGCGTACACCAACTTTCACAAAAATCTACAATATTGTGCACAAAAATCCTACTTAAAGTATAAATTCAATATCTATTAAAAAGCAAGCAAATTTATAAATATAATAAAACATCAAGACAGTTGATGAATACATGGGTGAAATATCAGTATGTTAAATAAGTATCAAGAATATTCAGAAAAAATGTAAAATACTCATAAAAAAACACAAAAAACTGAGTTAATTACATGTCAGTGAAATATCGAATTTTATATAATTAAATCAACAAAAAACGACCATAACAAAAGGAGGAGATGTTATGAAAAAAAGAAGAAAAGTTCTGTTTATCCTGGAAATTATCGTACTGCTCCTGTTTATAGGAGGCTTATATGTTTACGGTCAGATCTCAGCCAAGCTGGACAAGATCGATATTCAGGAAACAGATCTTCAGGAACAGGATATCGTAACCAATGACCAGGCACCGCAGATGACGGGTTATACCACATATGCACTGTTCGGACTGGACCACAGAAGCAGGAATGAGAAGCTGAACACAGAGAACAGTGATACCATCATCATTGCAAGTATCAACAACGACACGAAGGCAGTCAAGCTGGTATCTGTTTACCGAGACACACTTCTCAATGTGAAAGATGATACCTATTCCAAAGCCAATGCAGCATATGCCCTTGGCGGACCGGCACAGGCAGTTAATATGCTGAACACAAACCTGGATCTTAATATTACAGATTACGTATCCATTGATTTTGACGCACTGGTAACAGTAGTAGACTGTCTGGGAGGACTGGATATCCCGCTTTCCTATGCGGAGATCGTTCATATGAACAACTACTGCGTGGAAACTGCGGAAGAGACTGGCAAGAGTTATACACCGGTAGAGCTGCCGGAGCCGAAGCCGGAAGATCAGGAAGCGATTGTCGGAACCTATCATCTGAATGGTGTACAGGCTACTTCCTACTGCCGTATCCGTTATACGGCAAGCCTGGATATGGGACGTACAGAGAGACAGAGAAGAGTTATCCAGATGATCGTTGACAAGGCAAAAAAAGCCGGCCTTTCCACAATCTTTGATATCATGGATCAGGTTTTCCCGATGGTCAAGACATCTGTTTCCAAGACAGAGATCCTGAAGCTGATCCCGGCAATGATCGGATACTGCATTGATGAAACAACGGGATTCCCGCAGGACTATAAATTTGCTACAGTTAAGGGCAGTGTCATTGTACCGACAACTCTGGATTCCAATGTACTGAAGCTGCATCAGTTCCTGTACGGAAATACAAATTATACACCGACACAGGATGTACTGAACAAAAGTGCGCAGATCGCTGCGATTGTAGGCGGTGGACAGGTACAGGATACAGCGCCTGCGGTAACGGACGCTCCGAATACAACAACGGATAATTCGTATACCTGGGAGGGAAGTACAGACACTTCTGCCGATTACAGCTACGATGACACGGATTACAGTGATAATACAGACTACACGGATTACGGCAATGACACCAGCGATGATACGGATTATTCCGGTGGTGGAGACGATTCGAATACAGATTATTCCGGCGGCGGAGACGATTCAGGAAACGACGATTCCGGTGCAGGAGATACTGGCGATGATACGTCTGGAGGCGGAGATGAATCCGGCGGAGATGACGCTGGGGGAGATGCTGGCGGCGGAGATGGCGGCGCAGGAGCTGACGATCTCTCAGACGGAGAATAAAAAATTAAAATAATCAACCAGCAGAAGGGACCATCCGGTGAGGGTGGTCCTTTCTGGACAGGAGAGAATTATGAATGCAGTAAAAACAGATGTGATCATACCGGCATATCACCCGGGAGAAGAATTTGACAAACTTCTGGAGCGCCTCAGCACACAGAAATATCCTGTCAATAAGATCATAGTTATGAATACAGAGAAAAAATTCTGGAGAGAAAACTGGGAACAGAAGTATCCGCTGGTGGAAGTCCACCATCTTACAAAACAGGAATTTGATCATGGTGCAACAAGAAGAAGGGGAGCAGAGCTTTCGGATGCGGAGATCCTCATATTTATGACTCAGGACGCATTACCGGCAGACAGAAATCTGGTTGGAAATCTTGTTCAGGCTGTTGCCGGGAATGAAAAGACAGGAGCGGCCTATGCACGACAGCTTCCCAAAAATGACTGCGGTTTCCTTGAAAAATATACCCGTTCGTTTAATTATCCGGAGCAGTCCTGCCTTAAAACAGAAAAAGATATAGAGACCAGAGGAATCAAGACATATTTTTGCTCAAATGTCTGTGCAGCATACGATCACAGGATCTACAATGAGATCGGCGGATTTCCGGAACATGCTATTTTTAATGAAGATATGATCTATGCAGGCTGGATGGTAAAAAAAGGTTATGCGGTTGCTTATGCAGCAGAGGCTAAGGTTTATCACTCTCATAATTACAGCTGCAGCCAGCAGTTTCACAGAAATTTTGATCTTGGCGTTTCCCAGGCAGAGCATCCGGAAGTTTTTGAAGGAGTTCCGTCTGAGGGGGAGGGAGTGCGCCTGGTAAAAAAGAGCTTGTCTTATCTTCTGAAAACCGGACATATCTGGATGATCCCCGGACTGTTTTTTCAGAGTGCTTCCAAGTATGCCGGATATTTCCTCGGAAAAAGATATCAGAAACTTCCTGAAAGACTGATCCTGTTTTGTACTATGAGTCCGGAATACTGGAAAAAACAGAAATGATCAGGAAGAATCAGCGGGTCACGATTTTTTAAAGGATATATCACAGTTTGAACACAATTGCCTGTTAAACTGTTTTTTATAAAGCAGATGGCATAAGAAAAATTTGAGAAGGGAGCACCAGGGTCATGAGTGAAGAAAACAGATGGGATGAAGATCTGCCAGAGGTAAACGAAAATGTTCCAACAGAAGAGAAACCTCTGGATACTTTTGGAAATACAGATACCGGCAGTGCTGCAGATAACAGTACTGAAAATATAGATATTGCACAGAAACCAATGGCTCATCCATATTCCGCAGGCCGGAGAATGCAGGAGAACGGTTACGGAAATGGAACAAACAGCAGCAATTTTCAGAATAATACCAGTTTTCAGGAAAAACCGAAATATGCACATTATGAAGTGCATCAGCCGCAGGCAGGAAATTATGCGGGAGGAAGTATTCCACCGAAGAAACCTCATAAACCGAAGACAGCTCATGGAGGCGGGAACGGCGGCTTTGGAAAGAAGCCTGCAACAGCCGTTGCCCTGGCAGTGATCTTTGGACTGGTGGCAGGTGCTGTTTTTCAGGGAGTAAATATTGCGGCAGATAAATACAGAGATAATAACAGCAGCAGTACACAGATTGGAAAAACAGAAACTGTTACCGGTACAGAAAAAAGCACAGATGGCAGTTCCACAGAATCCAGTGTGAAAAGCATCGTAGCAGAGAGCGGAACAGTAGCCGGAGTTGCACAGGCGACGATGTCCTCGATCGTTGCGATCACTTCTGTCAGTGTACAGGAGATCCCGAGCTTTTTCGGATATGGAACAAGACAGTATCAGAGTGCGGGAAGCGGTTCCGGAATCATTGTAGGTGAGAATGACAGTGAACTTCTGATCGCAACGAATAATCATGTGGTATCCGGCGCAACAACACTTACCGTATGTTTTGCAGGCGGAGATGTAGTCGGTGCGGAAGAAGAGACACAGGCGATGGCCAGTGGCGACAGTATTACAGACAGTTCAGATAGCAGTGTGGATGTGAATAATGCGGTATCAGCCAAGATCAAGGGAACAGACGAAGAGAACGATCTGGCAGTAATTGCTGTAGAGAAGTCCGATATTCCGGAAGAGACGATGAATGAGATCAAGATTGCACAGATGGGAAGTTCCGACGATCTTGTAGTAGGTGAGCAGGTAGTTGCGATTGGTAATGCTCTGGGTTATGGCCAGTCAGTCACTTCCGGATGGGTAAGTGCCCTGAACCGTACCATCAGCACAGAGGATGGTGATACCAGTGGACTGATCCAGACAGATGCGGCTATCAATCCCGGAAACAGTGGTGGTGCGCTTCTGAACATGAAAGGCGAAGTGATTGGGATCAATGCGGCCAAATACGCAGACAGTCAGGTGGAGGGAATGGGATATGCAATTCCGATATCCAAAGCAGAACCGATCCTGGAAGAGCTGATGAACCGCGAAACACGTGATAAAATAGAAGACACTTCAAAAGTTGGTTATATGGGAATCAAAGCTGCGGACCTTACAACAGAGGCGATCCAGATGTACAATATGCCGGCAGGAGCATTTCTTACAGAAGTTACACCAGGTGGTGCGGCAGATAAAGCCGGGATCAAAAAAGGTGATATCGTTGTAAAACTGGATGGGCAGAAGGTAAGCGGCAAGAATGATCTGGTGGATAAACTTCAGTATTACGAATCAGGCGAAACCGTGGAAGTGGTAATTGCAAGAGCAAATAACGGAGAATATAAAGAAGAAACCGTAGAAGTCACTCTTGGAAGCAAGCCGGCTTCTGACAACTGAAAAAAGTGACAACTGAAAACAGAAATCTGGACAGGGAGCTGCGTTTTTTGCGGCTTCCTGTTTTATAAAAACTTAATTTGATACGTCGGGATTATGTGGTATAATATGCATTATGACACAAGACGGAAAACGAAACCGGCTTCCGTCTTATAAAAACCAGAAAGGAAATGTTATGGCAGATCAGTTTGATAATAATAAAGACAATGACCAGGAGCAGAAATACGAGAAATTCTGCTTTTTATGCCGCAGACCGGAGAGTCAGGCAGGGAAGATGATCGACCTTCCCAATAATATACATATCTGTGCAGACTGTATGCAGAAGAGCTTTGATACTATGAATACACAGATGAGCAATGGAAATTATTCCGATCTTTTTAACATGCCAAATGTGAGCATGATCGATCTTAGCAGTCTTCAGAATCCGGGAAATCAGGCGAAGAAGATCAAGAAGAAATCTGAAACCCCGAGGCCGGTGATCGATCTTAAAGATATCCCGGCACCGCATAAGATCAAGGCAACGCTGGATGAATATGTGATCGGACAGGAATATGCCAAGAAAGTAATGTCCGTAGGTGTATATAATCATTATAAGAGAGTTGCTACGGACACCATGGATGATATTGAGATCGAGAAATCCAATATGCTGATGATCGGACCGACAGGATGTGGTAAGACTTATCTGGTAAAAATGCTTGCCAAACTCCTTCAGGTGCCGTTGGCTATTGCAGATGCCACCTCTCTTACAGAGGCAGGATATATTGGTGATGATATCGAGAGCGTGGTATCCAAGCTTCTTGCAGCAGCAGATAATGATGTGGAGAAAGCAGAGCACGGAATCATCTTTATCGATGAGATCGACAAGATTGCCAAGAAGAAGAACACCAATCAGAGAGATGTCAGTGGTGAGGCTGTGCAGCAGGGACTTCTGAAACTTCTGGAGGGAAGTGAGGTCGAGGTGCCGGTAGGTGCTACCAGCAAGAACGCAATGGTCCCGATGGTGACTGTAAATACAAGAAATATCCTGTTTATCTGCGGCGGTGCTTTCCCGGATCTTGAGAATATCATCAAGGAGAGACTGAACAAGCAGGCTTCTATCGGATTTTACGCAGATCTGAAGGATAAATATGACAATGATCCTCATGTACTGGAGAAGGTAACTGTAGATGATCTCCGTGCATTTGGAATGATCCCGGAGTTTATCGGACGTCTTCCGATCATCTTTACACTGAATGGACTGACAGAAGACATGCTTGTGAAGATCCTCAAGGAGCCGAAGAATGCCATCCTGAAACAGTACCAGAAACTTCTGGCGCTGGATGAAGTAAAGCTTGAGTTTGAGGACGGAGCACTTCATGCTATTGCACGTAAGGCACTGGAGCGTCACACAGGCGCCAGAGCACTTCGTGCGATTCTGGAAGAGTATATGCTGGACATTATGTACGAGATCCCGAAGGATGATAATATCGGTGAGGTAGTGATCACAGAAGGATACATCCAGGGAAATGGCGGACCGAAGATCCTGATGCGTGGTCAGGAAACTCCGCTGCTGGAGGGATAAAGATAACACAGGAAGCAAATAAAAAGGAGCGTGACAGATATGGCGAAGAGCAGTTTTTGGGATGATCTTGGAAATGCACTGACACGGAAAGCGAAGGGCCTCAGTTCCAAGGCGGAGAATCTCTATGAGATCCAGAAGATCCGCAATAAACTTTCTGCACAGGAGCGTATGATAGAAAAACTGATGATGGACATCGGAAAAATGATCTACACCCGTTATGAACACGGAGAAGCTGTTGACGGAGAAGTGGGAGCAATCTGCGAGGAGATCAGCCAGCACATGCTGGAGGCGGATCACTTCCGGGATGCCATTGCAGCCAGCAAGGGCGAGAAGTTCTGTCCGGCCTGCCATAAGGCAGTAATGAGAGAAGCAAGTTTCTGCCCTTACTGCGGCGCCGCGTGTCCGACAGCAGAACTGGAAGAAAAAGCCACTGACGTGATCGAGCAGGCAGAGGAAGAACTGAAAGACGCAGCAGATGCAGAAGTTACGGAAGCAGAGGAAGTAACAGAGGCAGCAGAAGAAACAGAAACACCGGAGAAGGAAGTATCCGGAAGAGAAACGGAAACGATGAAGACTGAAGAAGCCGCTCCGGAAGCAGAGACTTCGGAAGAAACAGATACGCAGGAAGTGGTGGAAGAAGCAGAAGAAACTGCAACAGAATCTGAAGAAAAAACGGAATAAATATTTGAGATGTGGCAGGCTCCTGAGAGAAAGGGAGCCTGTTGCTGTATTTTTTACAGGGAAAGGAAACGAAAACACATGGAAAATACTTGCCTTCAATATGAGAACAGTCTCACAAGACAGGCAGAAGAATCAATGGATATATGGACGAAAGAACTGGCAGATATGAGTGAAGAACTGATGAACGATCCGATGGCTGTTGTCAGGAGCCTGAACGATGCCAGAAATCTCTGTACAGCCGGATTTTTGATGAGAAGGCAGATACAGGCATCTTTTTCTGAACTTTTGCGTGATGCTTCCGAAGAAACAGGGGAATCCTATGAAGATCTGACCGTAAATAACAATGTCCCATGGCCGGAGAAATTTCTTAAGAATCTGAGTTCCAGGCTGGAAAAATATATGTTAAAGGAACAGAACGAGGTAGTGAAGGCAATCGAATGGTTTCAATGGCTCAGTGACAAAAAATATCCCAGAAAAAGAGAACTTGCGGTAAAACTGTCTTTCCTTTTAAATATGGATGATTATACTACGACAAAATTTCTCCTTGCCTGTGGACACGAACCGTTCAGCGTAAGAAATCCGCTGGACTGTATCTGCCTGTTCTGTAAAATGCTGCGTCCCCAGGGTGACTGGACTAAAGTTAAAAGCATACTCAAAAAATATGAACAGAACAGACCACAGGATGCAGAAGATGCCGGGAAAACGCAGACTGTGGGAAATATCGGCATGACCAGAATGATCAGTAACCAGATACCGGAACTGGCCGGTATCAGTGTTCCGGAATCTGAGCGGGAAGATATGGAAGACAAACTGATCGAATATATGTATTCTGTAGATCCAGAGTTTACCAGACGAAAAATCCTCGTGAAGAAAGATAAAAAAACGAAAAAAGTGGTATCGGATAATCTTTCTGTTTACTATTCCGGATACTCCCTGCAGCGAAGAAAAGACCTGATGGAACTGACACGCTATCTTGTAAAACTGTATCCAACTTACGATTACTGGGCATATCACAAAGGTGACCGCAGAAACGATGCAGTCGGAAAGGTTTCAAATTCCGGAGATAACCAGGTTAAAGTTGAGATCGCGGAAGATGGTTATCCGGATATGGGAAGTCTGGCCAGAGCATTTATGTGTGCTCATGGCTGGCAGTTTGCAGAACCCGGGGAGCTTGGCCTGCCATCACATGGAAGTCTGAAGACGAAACATGACAATATACCATTTAATAAAGAAATTTATCTTGTGTGTAAGGCTTATGAGAGAAGCAACCGTCTGGGAGCAATCAGACGCTTTGTGGAAAAACCGGACAATGCGGCCATTGTTGAACGTAAAGATATACTGTTGCTTGCGTATCTTTTTATTTCCGGATATTCAAGAAATGAAAATGAAGATTTACGGAATGAACTTTATGAAATGGCAGAAGCAAACGAAGAAAAACATTTTTCTGAAAATATGGAAAACATTCTCGGGCAGCTGGAAGATGTTGTTGACAGCTGGGATGAATACGAAAAAATAGAAGGTTATATCAGCTGCATCAATGGATTTCTGATGATGTTTTCTTTTGAACCACTGTATCCGCCATTTCCTCTGGACCGGTTTGTTCTTTATGCGCTTGTGGCGGAGGAGATAGGAACACCGGGGCTGTCATGGGATGGAAAAACCGAGAATTTAAGTGATATGTGGCTGGAATCCGGATATGGAAACGTAGAAGAAGTGTGAATGAGAAAAAGGAAAAAACAATGCGAAAAGTACTGCAGGAAGGAACATGGATCCGTTTATCCCAGGGTGAACTGTATAAAATTACCGGAAAACCTATCGGAGAAGGCGGCGGAAGTATTGTATACCCATGTAAAAAAATATCTTATCTTGATGGGAAAATTACAGTCAGTGAAATTGACTATGCGTTAAAAGAGTGTTTTCCGCTGTCAGCTGCGTTTGTTTTTGAGAGAAGAGAAGATGGTGAGATCGTATCTGCGTCAGAAGATCCGGCATCCGTCCGTTATCTGGATTCTGTCAAAAAAATGCAGATGCAGGAGCAGGAGATAACAGGGAAAATTTACAATACCGCTGCCAGAACGATTCCCGTCATCAGCGCTTCCGGGGAAGTTGAGCTCTCTTTTGATGAGGGACATACTTTTCATCTGGTAAATAACACTGTTACAATCATGACATCACTGGAATCCAAAGGAAAAGCACTGAAATCTTATCTTTCCCAGGGAGAAAAATTTTCGGTTATCCAGGCATTTCAGATCATAAAACAGGTATTATTCGCGGTGAAAGAAGTTCATGAAGCAGGTTTTCTCCATCTGGATATCCAGGACGGAAATGTATTTATAAAAGGAAGCCTCTCAGAGGAAGATAATCTGGTTTCTCTGGTGGATTTTGGAGCGGCGAGACCTGTCTGTGAGGATGGATTATGTCCTGCGATCCGTGACAGGGCATTGTTTTCCACCATCGGATTTGAGTCTCCGGAGATTGTCGGGAGAAATGATGGAACTCTGAGGCTGGGAGCAGAATCGGATTTGTACAGCGTGGGATATCTGCTTCTTCTGATGCTGACCGGAAAGAGATACACTCAGAGGGAGCTTGACTCCGCGAATATCGGCCTGTATCTCTCAAAAAGAAAACTGAAAAAGCTGAACTGTCCGGCTCATATGGCAGATAAAGTCCATCAGATCATTTCGAAAGCGTTAAAGAAGACACCGGAGGACCGATATCATTCCTGTGAAGAAATGCTGGCAGATGTATCAGATCTTCTTCATGCGCTGCAACCATATAAGAGCGACCTTTCCCAGGTTGTATATGATGCGTTTATCTGCTATCGCCATGGGGAAACAGACAGCCAGGCTGCAAAAATACTTCAGCAGAAACTGGAACATTTCTACATTCCGTGGATGCGTAAAAATAAAATAAAAAAGATCAGACGGGTTTTTATGGACGAAGGGGAACTGTCATCCTGTTCTGATTTTGGGCTCCAGATCCGGGAAGCACTGAAAAATTCGGGATGGTTGATCGTGATCTGCTCTTCTGAAACCAAAGATTCCCCCTGGGTTAATCTGGAAATAAAAACATTTCTTGAATTTCATGACAGATCCAGGATACTTGCCGTAGTAACAGAGGGAGAACCGGAAGATGTTTTCCCAAAGGAACTGCTGGGCAGTGACAGGACTGCAGAGGTCCTTGCGGCCGATGCAAGAGGGGAAACACCGGAACAGGTGCTCCGAAATGTAAAGAAAAACGTACTGTTAAAGATTGCGGCTCCAATCTTAGGAACCACATATGATTCCCTGAAACAGAGGCAGAGAAATTATATCATAAAGAAATATGCAGTCATTGGATCTCTGGCTGTGCTGATGGCAAATGCTTTTTTCCTGTTTGCCATGGACAGAAACCACAGGATCGAAGAACAGAACCGGCGGATTATGGAAAACCGGGCGGAGGATCAGGTGGCTCTGTCTGCGGAACTTCTGAAGGAAGGAAACCGGGAAGAAGCGTTACAGGCTGCTCTGGAAGCACAGGAAGAAGGGGATACACCAGTGATCCCGGAAGAGATCTATGCATTGAATTCTGCCCTGTACAGTTATCATCATGAAGGAAACGTAGAAGGTTTCCGGCCGGACAGACAGGTGGAACTGGAAAATAATACAACGGATATCGGTGAAAGCAGTCCGGATGGAAAGGTGTTTTTCTGTCTGGATGAATCGGGAATCGCATATTTTTACAATATGGAAGACTGGTCTTTGAAGTGGAAGTGTAAACTGGAGGAGGAAACTTCTGCATTTATAGATGGAAAGTTTGTTTCTGAGGGAAAAATATTGTTGTTTTCACAGAACACAGCGTACTACACAGACATCGAACAGCAGAAATGTATAAAAAGGATTCCGTTAAAAGAAGAGGACAACATGCTGGAAACTCCGGTCTGGGCACTTCATGATGGAATGCTTGTATTTGGCTGCGAGTCTCTGGATGGAGTTTATGTGTATCGGTATGACCTGAACCAGGACAGCATGGAAAAGATCAGACTGACTGTGGATGCAATGGATCATATAACTTCCATCGCAATTTCTCCGGACGGAAATACTCTGGCAGTCAGCTGGGTTGATTATGCTTCCGGGGATATCTGGGACGGAGGCATTCAGACGGTTGATCTGAATACCGGAAAACAGACAACACTGGAAGCTAATCATGTTTCCGTGATCCGTTTTATCAGTAATTCGGAATTCCTTACCATAGAATGTGAGAACGTGCCTTTTGGAAGTGGTGGAATCGATGATAAAAAAAGATACCGTGAAGCAATATATCAGATGGAAAAGGGAAGAGTGTGGGAAAATACGACCCATTATCTGCGGACACAGTATGAAGATTCTCTGTATGCAGATGCAGCAGTATATGAAAATTTTCAGTTTGACAGTGAAAAAAAGGCAGACGTGATCTTGGTCAACCTGGGTACACATCTGATGATCATTGACAGGAATACATATAACATATTATGTGAAGAAGATTTTTCATATCCAATCGTGAAACTGGCAGTGTATAATGAAAGTACAGTGCTGCTTGGCCTTGCGGACGGAAGTGTGGAACGGTTCTGGATGGATGATCGTCAGAAGATTTTTTCCGCGGAAGACAGTTCTGTTGGCGGTTTTTTATATGATGCGAATAAAAAAGTGATCATTCAGATGAAGGACGGGACGCCGTTTCTGGTCATTTCTCAGATCGCGCAGGATACATCCATGAAGCCGGCAGAGACACAGGATATAAAAAAGAAAATTCAGACAGAAAAAACTGTGGAGAAGACGACAGAAGGAACACGGGTTCAGGGAGCGTCAACAAAGCGTTTTGCAGTCATAAATGATACATCGATCGATGTGTATGACGGAGAGAAGAAAGAGCCGTTTTTTACGATTTCCCGCAATGGGGCAGAGGAACCACTGGTGGCATTTTTTAAAGAAGATGAACAGCTGGTGGTATACTGCGACAGAAAAGTTACGATCTGGGATCTTGCTTCCGGAAAAAATATCGCCACACAGGTGGTGGATATGGATTCTGCACAGAAAACAGATATTTTGGCAGATCCGAAAGGCAGATATCTGGCGCTGTATACAAGAGAGGGCCAGGTAAGCGTCCATTCCCTTGCCGGATGGCTGGAAAGAGTACTGAATATCTATTCTGTGGATGAAAATTCTCAGCTGCACCCGTATGCGGATATTCCTTATGCTTATGTGGATCTTGAGAAAGAGATGATATATGCGCTGGGACGGGATGACGACAGATATTATGGTATTTCTTTCTACGGGTACAGAGAGCTGAGGGAGAAAGCGGAGCAGATCCTGGGGGACAGAAAAGAGAAAACGGTGGATATCACATATATTTTCGGATGATTTTGCAAAAATGTCCGGGGCACTGACGTCATTGCCTGGAACAGGGAGCATCTAACTCACAGAGCACATAGCTCATATCATCAAAATTTCTGGTGTTTATCATTTTCTGATTCAGGAGATCCTGATTCTGCACAGAAAAGATACCGGAAGTGAGTGGCGCGTTCAGGCCGTTCATTCCATCGGATAAGAGGATGATCCTTCTGGCACCAGGTTTTGTCCAGCGATAAAAGCGCAGGTAATAAAAAAGCGGGCAGTTCATGGTCAGATAGGTTGAATTTGGCTGATCTCCTCTCTGAGGAGAAGAGACAGTCTTAAGGAGATCACTGCTGCCAACGTTCCACAAGATGCTGCCGTCTCCCAGATGAACACCGACAAATCTGCCGTCATTGTCTATGGAAATGGCAAGCATGGTTGTTGCCAGCAGCCGGGGATCGATCTGCATTTCTTTTGCCATTTTTTTTAATTCAGTGTCCACAGTCCTGGTCAGCTGCATCCGGATATCGGGAAGGGCACCATGAAGATACTGTTCGAAATTAAGATGAAGATTTCCGGCCAGAGTACTGGCAGCTACACTGGCCGCAATGCCACCATAGGGGCTGCTTCCAGCCCCGTCGCATAAAACTATGGTTGTCTGTGTGGCATCGGAAAGTATTCTGATCTGATCCTGACACCGGCTGATGTCAAATCCGTGGCATTTTCCGGCAGTGCGGAAAGATCGAACATGTATCATAGGAAATGTCCTTTCAACGCATTGGTGGACGGTTTTCTTTCTGGAAGGAGAGAATGGTGATTCCCTGGTAGCGAAGGATTCCGATATCGCCTGCAGAAAAAAATACTTTACGTGGTTCGAAAGTTCTGAGTTTTAAACGTTCTCCGTTTTCGAATTCTACAAGATACCATCCAACGAAGAGAGTATCTGTGATTTTTTCAAGGATTTTTGCACGTGTTGCGAAGACAGGTTTGTTTTTATCGGATTTTTTTATAAAATAGAAAATAGTCCAGACTAAAATAGCAAAACCAGCCATTATAATAAAAAATGTTGTGAAAGCGCCAAAAAGTGCATCGTAATCATAAGTATTAAATCTAATTGTCATTATTTTTTCCTCCTGTTGTAAATATGAATGAAGTTAACGTGTATCGGTGTCTGAGATTTATGGCTTCATGATCAGGTCCTCCTTTTGTTTTGGAAATGTGTTGTTCTTTGAACTGACTACATCATAGCGAAAATGGGAGAGGACCCGGGTTTTACTTTTTTCCTGGTATTTTGTGGAGGAAAAATGGAAAAAATAAAAGAGCTGCTGCCTTCCGGATGAAAGTTCCTCCGGGAAGCAACAGCTCCTTTTGATTTTGGATAAAATAAAAAAGAATGCAGGAAATGGGACTTGAACCCACAC
>OGPA01002253.1_pt1 | contig 14131 bp, 14 predicted proteins | sample 1552841 | NCBI WGS metagenome assembly OGPA01 (sample SAMEA2579916, study PRJEB22360) | human gut metagenome | reverse complement strand
GGTAAGTAAACAGAGAATTGAAGGAAAATTTTGAAAAAAAGTAAGCAAAAAAACTTTTATATCTCTTTTAGTCTGATGAAACTTGTTTCATAAGGCTCGACAGGTAAGTAAACAGAGAATGGAAGGAAAATTTTGAAAAAGCGGAACCAAAACTTTTATGCCGGATATAATCAACTTGAAACACTTTTTAAAGACTCGCAAAGCAGCTTACAATTTACCTTTAATTTCACCCATCTTCATTGGGCGTGAATTTTAGATGTAACGTCTTGCCTTTTACGAGGAGTGCTATTAGTTCAGTATCAGAATGACGGATAAAATTCGGCACTTTAAGTGCCGTAAGCCGTCCTGCGGCGTTTGAGCAGGCGTGTTTCTTTGGTTCGTTTCTTGTCACGGGACAAGAAATGAACAAGTAAGTTTTAGTTTCGTTTTTAAAACGAAAAAAACGCCCTGCGAGAGAGGGCGTTCCCTAAAAAATATGATTTACTTTTTCAATTTTGGTTGGTCGGTTCGCTGAAGAAGATAATCGACTGAAACGTTAAAATAATTTGAAAATAGAATCAGAGTTTCAATATCAGCCGTGTAAAAATTGTCTTGATACTGATCTATTGCTTCTTGTTTCAAGTTTAAGTCCGAAGCGAGTTTTTTACGAGAAATTCCTCTCTGCTTCATAAGAGTTTTTAATCTTTTAGAAATATATTCCATATTCACTTTCCTCCAAGTTTATAATAACTTAATTGAATTATATCACTTTAGTCGGTGATTATCAATAATATTTTCACTGTAACAAGTGATATTAGTGCAAATAAACAAAAAGGAGATTTATTTTTATGTATAATTCACAAGAAATATCCAATAGAATAAAATCCTTTGCTAAGTCTAAAAATATATCATTAAAAACTATGCTATCAGATTGTGAATTGGGGATAAACCTCATCTCACATTTAGCAAAAGGGCAAGCTATTACGTATATAAACCTTACTAAAATCGCTGATTATCTTGACTGTTCAGTCGATTACCTGCTGGGCAGAACAGATAATCCCGATTCGCATAAGAAATAACAAGCTTTGACAAAAGAAAGGCGTAATTGATGTTTTGGGAACGCTTTGAACAGTTATGTAAAAAAATTGGTTCTAAACCTAATCCGGTTGTAAAAGAATTAGGTTTATCCAATTCAATAACAACGAAATGGAAAAACGGTGCAATTCCCAATGGTGAAATTTTATTAAAAATTGCTGATTATTTCAATGTTTCCATTGACTATCTAATGGGCAGAACGGATAATCCAGATTCTCATAAAAAATAAAATCAAAAGGGTTACTATAGTTTCAACAAAGCTTTTCTAAAAAGCTTGTGAAAAATGGTGAAAAACTATAAATACCCTTGACATTACTGTTAAATGATAATATAATAATATTAATTGTCGGCATAAATAAAATATTATGCCGTAATGAATAATAAGATTTAGGAGGCTTGAATGTGAAAAAAGCAAAAAAACCAGTATTCTTTATAGTTTTTGCGCTTATAATTGCCTTTGCAGCGTCTGTTATACTCGGCTTTACCACACAGTACGGCGATATAACCAAAACACGCATCAAGGGCGTCAACGACATTCGTCTGGGTATCGACATTCAGGGCGGTGTTGACGTAACATTTGTTCCGGAAAACGGCGTCGACGCAACAGATGAACAGCTTGACTCAGTTATGGAAGTTATTAAGCAGAGACTAAGCTCACTGAAAATCAATGACAGTGAGGTTTATCAGGATAACGCAAACGACAGAGTAATTGTAAGATTCCCATGGCAGGCAGGAGAAAAGGATTTTGATCCTAAGGCTGCCGTTAAGGAACTGGGTGAAACAGCAGTACTTTCATTCAGAGTCGGAACCGATACAAATGAGGACGGTTCTCCGGCAGGCGATGTAGTTCTTGAGGGTAAAGACGTTTTAAAGGCTGAACCTATGAGACAACCGGAAAATGACGGTACATATTCATATGTAGTATCACTGAAACTTTCAGATACTGCAAAAGAAACCTTTGCAACAGTTACACAAACTATGGCAGGTACAGGTGAATCCATTTCCATCTGGATGGACAACGATATGATTTCTGCACCTACTGTAAACGAAGCTATTACAAACGGTGAAGCCGTTATTTCAGGTAATTTTACCGCTGACAGCGCTAAGAGTCTTGCAGATAAAATCAACTCGGGTGCACTGCCTTTCAAGCTTGAAATATCCAGCTTCAAAACGATTTCTCCAACCTTGGGTACGGGCGCACTGAAAGCCATGATAATAAGCGGTCTTATCGCTTTTGCATTTATTGCAATATACATGATGTACTTTTATAAAATTCTCGGATTCGTTGCGGCAGTTTCAATTATCGGACAGGTTTCTGTTACTCTTGCATGTATCTCCGGATGGTTCGGATTTATGCCGAGTTCAACCCTGACAATTCCCGGTATTGCAGGTATTATACTCACTGTTGGTATGGGCGTTGATGCTAATGTTATTACCGGCGAACGTATAAGAGAAGAACTTAATGCAGGAAAGAGTCTGGATACTGCGCTAAGATCCGGTTACAAAAGAGCATTCTCTTCAATTCTGGACGGAAACCTTACAAGTATGATAGTTGCCGTTATTCTTATGGCAGCATTTGGTACTCCTGACAGTTTCTTAGCGTCAGGTCTTAATAAGGTACTTAGTCTGTTCGGAATCGGCGCTACAACAGAAGGCGTTATTTACTCATTCGGCTTCACACTATTTGTGGGTACACTCTTGAACTTCATTATGGGTGTATTCGCTTCAAGACTTATGGTTACTTCACTTTCAAGATTCAAAGTCTTCAGAAATAAGAAGCTTTACGGAGGTGCAAGTAATGAATAATAAAGTATATGATATTTCAGGAAAGAAAAAGATTTGGTTTATCATTTCTCTTGCACTTATTGCCGCAATCGCTGTAATAACAGTAATCAAGGGCGTTGAAATCGCTATCGAATTCAAGGGCGGTACTATTATCTCATATTCCTATGAGGGTGATGCTTCAATTAAGGACGCACAGTCCGAAATCGAAGATCTTCTGAAAACACCTGTTGTTATTCAGGAAGGTGAAAATCTGTCAAATGATTCAAACAGTTTTTCAATTTCATTTAGCTATGATACCGGTCTTTCAGTAGAAGATCAAACTGCTCTTACAGAACTTCTTCAGGAAAAATTCCCTGACAATAAGGTTGAGCTTCTTGATTCAAACGACGTAAATCCTACATCAGGTAAAGAATTTTTCTTAAAATGTGCAATTGCTTCGATTCTTGCCGCAGCACTGATAATCATTTATATTGCTTTGAGATTCAAAAAGATAAGCGGCTGGTCCGCAGGCGTGTGTGCGGTTATCGGACTTCTCCACAACTTGATTTTCGTTTTTGGTACATTCGTTATTATGGGCTATGAGATCAACGCAAACTTTATGGCTGTAATACTTACAATTCTCGGTTACTCGGTTAACGATACTATCGTTATTTATGACAGAATCAGAGAAAACAAGAACAATATGCCTAAAGCTTCTGTTGCAGAACTCGTAAACGTAAGTACAAGCCAGTCTCTGAGACGTTCCATCAGAACATCTGTTACTACAATTTCAACTATGCTTATTGTAAGTATCGTTGCTTCAATTTATCACGTATCTTCAATTCTCAGCTTCTCAATTCCTATGATCGTCGGTATGATCGCCGGAACATACGCCAGCCTTTGTATCGCTTCACCTCTTTGGGTTTGGTGGAATGAACGGAAATCTAAGTCAAACAAGAAAAAGAAAAAATAAATTAAAAAGGAATCCTTCAACACGAGGGATTCCTTACTTTTTTGAATAAAAAGTAAGCAAAAAACTTTTATATCGTCTTTAATCTGATGGAACTTGTTTTATAAGGCTCGACAGGTAAATAAACAGAGGATTGAAGAAAATATTTTGAAAAAAAGTAAGCAAAAAACTTTTATACCGTCTTTAGTCTGATGATATATTTTTAATAAGGCTCGACATGTAAATAAACAGAGGATTGAAGAAAAATATATTTTCTTTGCAAGTAAAGAACTACTTGTAATTTTATATTTTTTTTGGTATAATAAGTAAATAATAGTAATAATTTTTCGGAGGTTAAAGCAATGAAAGCCGGCGTTTCCACGGCGTGTCTATACCCCAGACTGCTTGAGGAATCTGTCTACGACCTTGCCGTCAACGGCATAAATCACATTGAAATTTTTGTGAATACAGACAGTGAACTGAAAAAAACTTATGTCAGCAATATTGCAGATACTCTTAAACGTTTTGAAGTATCCTGCCGTTCGCTGCACCCATATACATGCGCTATGGAACCTATGATGTTTTTTTCCGCCTATGAACGGCGTATAGCCGATGTATTGGAATATTACAAAAAGTATTTTAACGCTATGAATATACTGGGAGCAGAACTTTTTGTTTTTCACGGAAATAAAAGTTTATTGCAGATTCCATGCGAGCTTTACTGTGAAAGATTTCTGAAGCTTTATGAAACCGCAAGGGAATTTGGTATAACAGCAGCACAGGAAAATGTTTCAAGATGCTCAAGCGGATCTTTAAGTTTTATGAAAGAAATGGTCAGAAATCTGGGCGACAAGGCAAAATTTGTTCTGGACACCAAACAGGCTGTAAGAGCAAATGAAAGCAGCTTTGACATTCTGCGTACTCTTAAAAATCATGTAGTCCATGTTCATATAAGCGACCACGGCGAAATGGGCGACTGCCTGCAAATCGGTAAAGGACGCTTTAATATAAAACGGCTTTTGGAAATTTTATGGGAAGAAAGTCCCGACTGTTCAGTAATGCTGGAGCTTTACAGAAGTAACTTTGATGGAATATCAGACCTGACTGACAGTTACAACAAATTAAATAAAATAATAAATACAATTGAGGTGACGTCAAAATGATTTGTCCTTTCTGCGGATATGAAGACTCAAAGGTGATTGACACACGTCCAATGGATATGAGAATACGCCGCCGCCGTGAATGTACCAGATGTGCCAAAAGGTTTACAACCTTTGAAACCACCGAAAAACCGCTGCTTATGGTTCATAAAAAAGACGGTTCATTTGAACCCTTTGACCGCAGCAAGCTTATCAGAGGGATCTATAACGCCATAAAAAAACGACCTATAAATGTTGAACAGGTAAATCAGATTGTGGATAATATTGAAAATTATTATGCCAATGCGCTGATAACTCAGGCAGCTACAACGGAAATCGGAGATATGATACTTGAACAGCTAAAGGACATTGATGCTGTAGCATATATTCGTTTTGCTTCTGTTTATAAGGATTTTGCAGATGTTCAAAGCTTTATTAAAGCAATAAGCGAACTAGAAAACAGCGAGAAATACTGCACAAATTTTAATTGTAACAAACGCAAAATTTAGGACATCCTACAAAAATATTTTTGCGTATGGAAAAGTATATTATAATATGATATTATTAAAGAAAGGCTGAATAATCAATCAGCAACTTTATAAAAAGAAAGAGGTAATAAAAATGGATAACAATAATATGTTTGACTCAGAGGATCTGACAGGCAGTTTTGATACAAATGATATAGAGCAGAATAAAGCAATTTCAGCTATTGCGTACATACCGATTTTATTTCTTGTTCCAATGCTCGCCTCACAGTCTCCTTATGCTAAATTTCATGCAAATCAGGGTCTTATTCTAACGCTTACTTCTATTATCCTAAGCATTGCAAGCAGCCTTATGGGTTTTATTTTAAGCTGGGTGCCGATCCTTCCTACGCTGATTTCCGCCGTATTTAGTCTTGCAACCCTTGCCTTACTTATTATCGGTATTATAAATGCAGTTCAGGGCAAAGCAAAAAAGCTTCCCGTTGTAGGAGGGCTTTTCAACATAATTCATTAATAAAAAACAGGACGCTTTAAAAGCGTCCCTTTTTCTCCGTTTTCAAAAAATCTGAGATTAAAATTACTGTAAAAGCGGTTCTGAAAGTTTAAAATTGAGTTTACGACATAAAAACTGAAAGGAAAGATGATGATTTTAAAAGACATAGTAAAAAAAATTCCCTTTTTAAGAAAAATACTAAAAAAATTATATTTAAATAACAGATCTGCGGACTATGAAAAAATTTCCAATAAGTGTACAACTGATTCAAAGCTGGTGGTTTTTGAATCGTATCAGGGCAGAAGCTATTCATGCAGTCCGAAAGCGATATATCAGTATATGTTATCGTGCCCGAAGTTCAGCGGCTACTCATATGTATGGGTATTCAGGGATATTAATGCCCATGGCAGTTTTCCGCAAAATACCCGTCTTGTTAAATTTGATTCCGAAGAATCCTTTTATGCCTATGCACAAGCTGGTACATGGATCACTAATTCACGTCTCAGGGATTTTTACATTCCCAAATCCGATCAGAAATATATACAATGCTGGCACGGTACACCTTTTAAGAAAATCGGCTGTGATGTGACTGCCGCAGGAAACGCCACCTCTACAGTACAGGAAATATATGATGAGTATACGAACGAAGCAAAACGTATTTCACTATTGGTCTCACCCAGTGAGTTTACCACTTCAAAGCTTATTTCCGCTTTTAATCTAAAAAGTTCAGGTAAGGAAAATTGTATAATTCAAAAAGGTTATCCAAGAAACGACGCACTTTTCAACACTGATTCAAAAACTGTTGAAAACTTAAAAAACACTCTCAATATTCCGCAAAATAAAATAGTTGTTCTCTATTGTCCTACATTCAGAGACAATCAATTCAGCGGCAGCGGATACACTCTTGAACCGGCAGTTGATTTTGATTCTTTGAAAGATAAGTGCGGCAGTGATTTTATTATACTTTTTCGTGCCCATTACTTCATTGCCAATTCTTTTGATTTAAAAAAATACAACGGATATGTTCTTAATGTGTCCGAATACGACGATATAAACGATCTGTACCTTATAAGCGACATTCTTATAACCGATTATTCAAGCGTTTTCTTTGACTATGCAAACCTTAAAAGACCAATGCTCTTTTATCATTATGACTTAGAAGAATACAAAAATAAAATGCGTGATTTTTATTTCGGTACAGCAATGCTCCCCGGACCGGTAATACAAACTCAGGAAAAGCTGGAAAACGAACTGAATAAGATCCTTCAAGACATCAGAAAAGGCGGATCCGGACTTTTAAAATATGAAAAAGCTTTAAATGCATTCAATAAAAAATTCAATCCTCTTGAGGACGGTCATTCTGCGGAAAGAACAGTAAAAGAAATCTTTTGAATTAAAAAATTTAAAGCCTGAGATTTTAATCTCAGGCTTTGATTTTATATATACCTTAATTGTGCATACCGCAAAGGCTTTAAATCAAGCATTTATAATTGCGTCTGCAAGTTTTTCCATATTTTCAATATCGGAATCTTTCATAGTTGATTTAATAGTAACGACAGGTTCAACGATTGACACATTTTTCATCTGTTCAACAACAGCTTTCATTGTTCTTGCAGCAGACGGTGCCCATGAACCGTTTTCAAGCAATCCCACAGTACGCTTCTGATAAGCCTTTGATTTCAAATGATGCAGAAAATCCTCCATACATGGGAATACGCCTGCGTCATAGCTTGCAGCTGCCAGGATCATTCTGTCATATCTGAATGCGTCTTCAATTGCCTCTGCCATATCGTCTCTTGCAAGATCGGTTATTGCTACCTTCTCCGCACCCTTTGATTCAAGTATTTCCTTAAGTTTTTTCGCCGCCTTGGCTGTATTGCCATGTATTGAAGCATACGCTATAAGTATACCTTTATCTTCCGGTTCATAACTGCTCCAGGTCATATATTTACCGATATAATATTCAAGATTTTCCTTGAGTATAGGACCGTGAAGAGGACAAATTGTTTGTATATCAAGCGCAGACGCCTTTTTCAGCAGCGCCTGAACCTGTGCGCCGTACTTTCCGACTATATTGAAATAATATCTTCTCGCTTCGCATGCCCAGTCCTCGTCAGTATCCAAAGCACCGAACTTACCGAAACCATCGGCGGAGAAAAGTATTTTTTCTGACTTTTCATATTCAACCATAACCTCAGGCCAGTGCACCATAGGCGCCATAAAGAACTGCAATGTATGGCTGCCTAAAGAAAGCTCGTCCCCTTCTTTTACAATAAGGAGCCTGTCTGCTGAAATTTCAAAAAACTGCGGAAGCATAGTCTCTGATTTTGAATTTACGACAATTTTCATTTCCGGATATTTGTCAGCCGCTTTTTTTATATTGCCGGCATGATCCGGTTCAAGATGTGAGACTATCAAATAGTCAGGTACTGCACCGTTTAACGCTTTTTCAAGATTTTCAAACCATTTGTCCGATACTCTCATATCAGCCGTATCCATAACGGCAATTTTTTCGTCAAGTATCAGATAGGAGTTATAGGAAACTCCGTTTGGTACTTCATACTGGCTTTCAAACAGGTCGATATCCTTATCGTCAACGCCTATGTAAACTATAGAATCTGAGATTTTTACATCTGCCATTTTAATTCCTCCCAATAATTGTTTTTTTAATAATATCATATATTTGCTTAAATTTCAAGACTAAAAAAATTTCTTTTTTATCATAACTGCGTTTTCTGCCTAAATAAAAGGTTTAATAAAGCTTACCCACAAGTCTGATTCCTGCTGCCTCCAACACCCTTTTACAGTTCTGAGCATCATCGTATGTATTAAAAATCCGGCAAAGAGTCTGACGCTGTTCTTTGTAATTATCCCTATGATTTATAATATCTTCAGCAAATTTAAGAAGTTCGTCACCGCTTGTTATTATATCCCCCGGCATAAAATCCACAGGATTATCAAATACAAAACCTCTTTGACTATCATATTCCGATATATCTGAAACAACAAACCCTATAGGCTTGTCAAGCAGCATATAGTCGAAATACACTGAAGAATAGTCGGTTATAAGACATTCCGAATATCGTATAACACTGTAAAAATTAATTCCCAATGAATCAAGACGCTGATCGGTTATTATTTTAATTCCTTTGTAATCATTAAAATCTTCAGCTTTGAATGAAGAAAGCGGATGGGGCTTTATAACTACTGTATATTTTCGGTTTATACACATCTGATTTAAGCTTTCAAGCTGCTCCTTTGAAAGTATATCAAATTCATCGGCACTTTTTTCTCTGAAGGTTGGAAGCCATAAAATCATTTTATTTTTTCTTTCATTAAAGCTTATAATACGGGCTTTTATTTCACGTTCCTTAACCGGCGCCTGACTGTTAAGCATATTATCCGTTCTCGGCTGACCGCATATAACAATTTCATTATCTGAACAGTTAAAGGATTTTTTCATTATATCTCGGAAAAATTCGGAAGTGCATAAAAGATGAGTAAAATAATTATAATTTACTTTTTCACAGCCTTTGACCATATTTCCAATACGCTTTAAAGGCATTCCGTGCCATAAATTAAATACCACCTGACCAGGCGCAGGCTTTATAGGATATTTACCGAAACAGTAAAAACAGTATTTGCACCTGAAAAAGCTGAATACTCCTTTTAAATTGCTGACAAATTTAATATTAGGTATATTTAAATTTTGATATGTTTTTTCATATTCTTCATAGTTATTTAAGCTCACCGTTATTCGGAACTCACTGTTATATTTATTTTCTATCAAATAATCAAAAATAGCTTTTATATTATCCCTGAATCCCAAGTTTGAATAAATAAATATACTTTCTTTATCCTTTTTTATAAGACGGTTAATAATATCTAAAAAACGCCATACTTTTCTTGGTATTTTTTGCAATAAACTCATTTTTCATCTCCTTTAATATTTTTCTTTCTGAGTAATCCGGAATAAAAAGTCATTCTGAGTTTGTTGGGTATAAGACCTATGATAATATGTCCGCAGCAGCAAATCAAAAAATCGGATAACGTACAGAATTTTCCGGAATACATTAACTTTCTGAATCTCAGAGCGTCGGCGGTATATTTAAGTCCTCCCCTTCTCAGATACATTTCCCTGCCGCTTCTCATATAAAGCACTGGCTTTTGTATATTATAACCGGTACAGCCGTTTGAAAGCATACGAAGCCACAGATAATAGTCTTCAAAACCAGGACAGTCAAGATAACCTCCTGCCATATAAACCTGATGCTTGCGAAAGCATGTACACGGATGATTAAAAGGATTGCGCCGCTTTGAATATTCTCTTATAAGACCGTCTGTCTCCGGCAGATTTTTTTCATTTATTATATTGTCTGTAGTATCGGTAAACTCCAATAAATTCCCACTGACTATATCTGCGCTTTTTTTTATAAACGCTTCAAGCTGAAGCTCCATTCTTTCAGGTACTGCAATATCATCACTGTCCATTCTTGCAACAATGTCGTTTTTACAGTATTTAAGACCGTTATTGAGAGCGTTTCCAAGTCCCATAGGAGTTTCATTGTATATTACGTTCAGTATTGAATATTTTTTTCTGAGAGAATCTATTTCCTCATATAATTCATTAGTCAGAAGTCCGTCGCAGTAAAGGACAAAATCCTCCGGAGGAATCGTCTGATTTACCATACTTTCAACGCTTAAACGAAGATTTTCAGGTTTTTCTTTTATATATACAGACATTAATACGGAATATTTACTCATCGCTTGCTCCTACTTTATTCTTTCTTTTTCTTTAGTCGGCTAAAAAATTTAAAACTACGTATAAAAGATATGTTTCCGCTTTTTCAATAGCAGAGACAATAATTAAATAAAGTATACATCTTAAATCAGCTTATGTCAATATTTTCATATAATAAAAAAAGACTAAAAGGGGTTTATTTTTATGTGAAAAAGTAGTATAATAAAATGGATTGATTTTCATAAAAGGAAAGGAGAAGCTTTTTTATTATGAAACCTTACTTAAAAAGAGCCTGGGCTGAAATAAGTCTGGGGACGCTGGAATCGAACATAGAAAAAATCAAATCCATTCTCAGTGACAATACGCAGATAATGGCGGTAATAAAAGCCGACGCTTACGGTCACGGAGAGGACGATATCCTGAAAAAGCTTTGTGAATGCGGAATAAAATATTTTGCGGTTTCAAATCTGGACGAAGCTTTGAGCGTCAGGAAACATTGTCCCGACGGTGAAATACTTATTTTAGGCTACACTCCTCCGGAGTATGCCGCAGAGCTTGAACAAAATAATATTTTACAGGGCGTCGTCTCCCTTGAGTATGCAAAAGAGCTTGCTGCCGCCGCACATAACAAAGTAAGATGCCATATAAAAATAGATACGGGCATGGGTCGGATAGGATTAAAATATTCCGAACCTGAAAAGTGTGCAGATGAGGCTGAAAAAATAATTGCACTTGAAAAAATCAGCGCCGAAGGACTGTATACTCATTTTGCCGTTGCTGATTGTCCTGACGATGAGGAAAGTGTTGAATATACAAAAAATCAGTCGGATTTTATTTTAAACGTTTATGATATTCTCTGTAACAGAGGAATAAAGCTTGAGCATCTGCATTTTTTAAACAGCGCCGGAGCATGCTATCATAATAATCCCCGAAGTACTCTTGCAAGGGCAGGAATTATTATGTACGGACTTTATCCTAACTATCCGGTAAAGCTTCCCATAAAAGTCGAACCGGTAATGTCGCTTAAAGCTGTGGTTTCGCAGGTTAAAAAGCTGAATAACGGCGACAGCGTAAGCTACGGCAGAACATACCCTGCCGACGGAGACAACATCCCCGGCGCCGGCGAAAAAAACATCCCCGCCGCTACCGTAACAGTTGGCTATGCCGACGGCTATTCAAGACTTTTGTCCGGAAAAGCAGACGTACTGGTTAAAGGAAAACGCTGTCCTATAATCGGAAGAATATGCATGGATCAGCTTGTACTGGACGTTTCCGGTGCAGGAGATGTAAAAGAGGGAGAGATAGTGACTCTCATTGGTAAAGACGGCAACGAAGAAATTACCGCAGATGAACTAGCTTCACTTTACGGTACTATCGGATATGAGGTAGTATGCGGGATCTCTAAAAGAGTCCCCAGAATATATGTGGATTAAACGCTTTGAAAAGCCTATGCAAACTATTAAGCTTTACAAAAGCTTAATCAAACATATTTGGTTCATTTCTTGTCTCGTGACTGATGCCGAACCAAAGAAACACGTTCCGCTTTCTTTTCATCTGAAAAGAAAGCTCGCAAAGAAAAAATTTTATACATCATTTTGATAATGAACTAATAGGACTCCATCTAAAAGGCAAGACTTCACATTTAGAATTCACTCCCAATTAAGATGGGTGCAGCTGAAAGATTTCTCAGGGTTGCCCTTTGATATGATGGGTTTTTAATATATTTGATATAATTTTTATCAAGCTTTTTATATAAAAGCTTGAGAGGAGGAAATAAACTTTGACAGAATTAGAAAAAGAAATAAACAGACGGCGTACATTCGCCATCATCTCCCACCCGGACGCAGGTAAAACTACCCTTACCGAAAAGCTTCTCCTGTACGGAGGCGCAATAAATCAGGCAGGTGCGGTAAAAGGCAAAAAATCAGACCGCCATGCTGTGTCCGACTGGATGGAAATTGAAAAGCAAAGAGGTATTTCCGTTACATCGTCCGTTTTACAGTTCAAGTATAAGGACTTCTGCATCAACATTCTCGATACTCCCGGACATCAGGATTTCTCCGAGGATACTTACCGTACTCTTATGGCAGCAGATTCTGCCGTAATGGTAATAGACGCTTCAAAGGGTGTTGAAAATCAGACCAGAAAGCTTTTTAAAGTCTGTGTAATGAGAAATATTCCTATTTTTACCTTTATTAATAAAATGGACCGTGAATCACGTAATCCCTTTGATCTCCTTGAGCAGATCGAGGACGAGTTGGGTATCAAAACCTACCCTGTCAACTGGCCTATCGGTTCGGGCAAGGATTTTAAAGGCGTATATGACCGTGCTTCAAAGCACATTGTCAGTTTTTCCGCCAACGGAAACAGCAAGCAGGCAGACGCAGTTGAAGTTGACTTAAATGACAGCTCTCTTGACGCTCTTATAGGTGCAGAACACCGTGAAACTCTCCTTGAGGACATTGAGCTGCTAGACGGTGCCAGCGAGGAATTCGACATGGAACAGGTGAGAAAAGGTAAGCTTTCCCCCGTATTTTTCGGCTCTGCTCTTACTAATTTCGGCGTTGAACCGTTCCTTGAAAGCTTCCTTGAAATGACTACTCCGCCTCTGCCCAGACCGTGCGTTGAGGGTGAATGCAGTCCCTTTGACGAGGACTTTTCCGCTTTCGTATTTAAAATTCAGGCGAACATGAACAAGGCGCATAGGGACAGAGTAACCTTTATGAGGATATGCTCCGGAAAATTTGAAAGAGACATGGAGGTTATGCACGTTCAGGGTAACAAGAAAATGCGTCTTTCACAGCCCCAGCAGATGATGGCTCAGGAAAGAGAAATTATTGACAGCGCTTATGCAGGAGATATTATCGGTGTTTTTGACCCGGGCATTTTCTCTATCGGCGATACAGTTTGCTCTCCCAAGAAAAAGGTTACATTTGAGGGTATTCCCACATTCGCCCCCGAACACTTCGCCAGAGTACGCCAAAAGGATACTCTTAAAAGAAAGCAATTTGTTAAGGGTACTGAACAAATTGCCCAGGAGGGCGCTATACAAATCTTCAAAGAACCTTTTACCGGTATGGAAGAGGTTATTGTGGGCGTTGTAGGCGTTTTGCAGTTTGAGGTTTTTGAGTACCGTATGAAAAATGAGTACAATGTTGAAATTATCAGAGAACCTCTGCCGTACTCCTATATAAGATGGATAGACAAAACTCTCGTTGAACCCAAAGACCTTGTTATAAGTTCCGATACCAAAGTAGTTCAGGACTTTAAAGACAATTTCCTGCTGCTGTTCTCCAGTGAGTGGAATATCAACTGGGCGCTTGATAAAAATGAGGGTCTGGAGCTTTCGGACTTTAATAAATAAATAAACCGGCTTTAAGCCGGTTTTTTCTTTTAAAAAAAGAAATAAGTTTCTTTAAAACTTCCTTTTTTTAACTTTCTTGTTTCGCAACAAGAAAGTAACAAAGAAATGCGCCCACTCAAACG
>OGPA01002244.1_pt1 | contig 14173 bp, 13 predicted proteins | sample 1552841 | NCBI WGS metagenome assembly OGPA01 (sample SAMEA2579916, study PRJEB22360) | human gut metagenome | reverse complement strand
TCAGCAGGTCCGCAGACATCTTGCACGCCTATTCTGTCAGGGCCTTCTTCAGGATATACCGACATGGCGATAACAGCCTTGGCGCCTTTTACTTTTGCCAGTACACCGGCAAAGGTTAAAAACAGCATATTGCGCCCTTCTACAAAGGTATTGGGCATGGCGCCGTCCTGCCCTGCTTCTACCGGAATATCTTCTCTGGTGAGGGCATTGGGGGCTAACTGATTTAACAGCGCCATATCTAAGATATGATGCTCTACACCCAACTCCTGGGCAATTTCTTTTGCACATGCAATCTCCAACTTGTGCCGCTGTCCGTAGTCAAATGTTACTGCAATGACTTCATCAAAGTTTTTCAGCGCCCAAAATAAACATGTGGTGGAATCCTGACCGCCGCTAAATACTACAACTGCTTTTCCCTGCATGATTTTCTCCATTCCTTCCTGATGGCATTACTAAATAGCCTGTATATTTTTCTTTTAAATCGTTTTTCTTCCTATATATAGTGCATCGTATATTGATACAGCTTATCACACCATAGGACTTCCCAATAACAGGAGCGCCTCTTGACGCAAAGCGGTATCCGTTTCAAAGATTCCGCAAAATGTGGCTGTGCGTGTGACAGTGCCTGCTTTTTTTATGCCGCGGGCAGTCATACAGCTGTGTTCCCCTTTTACCAGCACAGCTACATCCGGACTTTCTGTCACAATAGACACGATTTCAGCAATGTCGCTGCCAATCCGTTCCTGCAACTGCAGCCGCCGTCCCACCATGTCGGCAATGCGGGCAATTTTGCTGAGCCCGATAATTTTCTCTTTGGGCAGATACGCTACCGAAACGGTCATATTATACATCAGCGCCATATGATGCTCACAGTAACTGAAAATAGGAATCTCAGTGACAGCCACCATGTTATTCTGGCGATTCAAATAATCCTCTTCTTCAAAGGTGGTACTGAACATATGGGCAATTTCCTGATTACTGTAGTTCATACCGGCAAATACTTCGGCGTACATTTTGGCTACACGCTGCGGTGTTTCCTTTAAGCCTTCTCTGTCCGGATCATCTCCCAGCGCCAACAGGATTTCCCGAATGTGATAGGCGATTTTTTCGGTATCAATTGCCATGTTTATACTCCCCTCATTTCTTTCGGCCACAAAATTTTGTGCAGCTGTATTTGTAATTTTACGTTGTTCAGGCGATGCTTTTTCATGGCATCTACCAACAACAATGGATCGATCAATTCTCGTACAGGACTGAAAAATACCTGACAACGCCGGGACAGATGATACTGCTGCACCAATTCCACTGCCCGCTGCAAATCGGCTTGGCTGGCAATAACAAATTTGTAAACATCATTTTGCTGCACCAACTGCAGATTCTGCAAATCCATTTGTTCTTCCATACCGCTATCCGGCAGCTTATAGTCTAAAATATAAATGATATTTTCTGCCGGACATGCCTGCCGAAAGGCTGCAATATTAACCGAACCATTGGTTTCGATATGCACAGTCAGCTGGTCATTGGCAGCCAGCAACTGCAGCAGCGGGATAATGTCTCCTTGAATCAGCGGTTCACCGCCTGTCAGGGTTACATTGTGAATACCGCTGGCGGTAATTTCATCATAAATCTGCTGTGCCGATTTCCATTGTACCGGCACGCTGTTATCCCAAGAATAAACGGTGTCGCACCAGCTGCAGCGCAGATTGCACTGCTGAAAGCGGACAAAATATGCCAGTTCTCCGGCAGTAGGGCCTTCGCCATCCAAGGATATAAATTGTTCAATCACAGGCAGCATATTTACACCTCCCGATAGATGCAGCTATTGACCGGTGTTTCAAATAATTCTACCGAATAAACCGGATAGCCGGCTGCTTTTATCTGATAGTAAATGTCGCGGGACATTTCTTCGGCAGTGGGCCGATAAGGCACCATCCATACGGCAAACTGATTGGGCACCTGTGCCAATTGTTGGGCAACGGCGCGGCCATCGGCATTATCTTCAATCAGCAGCTTATGGTCATATTGATCGGCAATTTGCTTCAGCATGGCTTTGACATCGCCAAAGTCAGCCAGCATTCCACGCTGCTGACCGCTTTGATGCAAAGTATCACTGGCCAGTTCTACCACCAGACGATAACGATGGCCATGAATGTTGCTGCATTTGCCCTCATATCCGCTGAGATAGTGGGCAGTGTCAAACTGTATCTCATTTTTTAAAATAAACATAACGTCCTCCAATCTATCAATGATATCATAACAACGCTTTGTATAAAGAAACGATAAAACCCATCTGCAATAAAACAGCAGTCACAAAAAACAGCAATAAAAAAAGCGCACAAAGGCGCTATCGATTTTTGCGGTTCAGCCTGCAATGCTGCTGCGCAAAAACAAATAAGCCTAGTTTTGTTTAATGACAGGATGGTCTAAATGAACTGTCTGTATTATCGTATTCATATGTCCTCGATACAAAGACATATATCTTTTCTCTTTTTCCTTTGTTATTATAGCCTGTTTGCTGAAAAAAAGCAATATTTCCGCATCTTTTCCTGTAAATTTCTGTTTTATGATAAATAGATTGTATCTGTACATGTATTTTGTATAATGGACAAAGTCGGTTGATTTTACTGAAACAGATAGGATAATATATATTCTACTAGCTCTTATTATTAAGCTATGTGTAAATAAATTCTATTTTGTATACCATAAATCTACACTTATTTTTTATCAGGAGGCGTACTTTCATGAAAAAAACTGTTCCCTTTACCAACGAACAGATTGCGCAGATCGCGCAGCATTACCCGACACCATTTCACATTTATGATGAACAGGCGATCCGTGAAAATGCCCGTCGCTTGACAAACGCATTCAGCTGGGCCCCGGAATTTCAAGAGTATTATGCAGTAAAGGCTGCTCCCAATCCTTATTTGTTAAAGATTTTAAAAGAAGAGGGCTTCGGCGGTGACTGCAGCTCTATGGCAGAACTGATTTTATGCGAAAAGGTTGGGCTGACCGGCGAAAAGATCATGTTCACATCCAACGAAACGCCCATTGAAGAATATGCCAAAGCCAAAGAGCTGGGCGCTATTCTAAATTTGGACGATATTACCCATATTGATTTTATCGACAGCCAGATTGGTCTGCCTGACACCATCAGCTTCCGTTATAATCCCGGTCCATTGCGGGGCGGTAATGAAATCATCGGCACACCGGAGGAAGCCAAATACGGACTGACCAGAGAGCAGCTGTTTGACGCTTATCGCATCATGAAAGAAAAAGGGGCTGCCAAATTTGGTATTCACACCATGATTATTTCCAATGAGTTAAACCGTGAATTTTTTGCGGAAACTGCCAAAATGATGTTTGAACTGATTGCAGATATCAGCCAGGAAGTGGGCATTCAGTTCTCCTTTGTCAACTTTGGCGGCGGTATTGGTATTCCATACAAACCGGAACAGGAACCTGTGGATTTGGAAGCACTGGGACAAGATGTCAAAGCGCTGTATGAGGAATTGATTGTGGGCAAAGGTCTGGCACCGTTAAAAATCTGCCTGGAATGCGGCCGCATGGTAACAGGACCTTATGGGTATCTGGTTACCAAAGCCATTCATACCAAAGATACCTACAAACATTACATCGGCGTAGATGCTTCCATGGCCAATCTGATGCGTCCCGGCATGTATGGTGCTTATCATCATGTAACCGTATTGGGCAAAGAAGATGCCCCTGCTGACCATGTATATGATGTGGTAGGCAGCCTCTGCGAAAACTGCGATAAATTTGCCATCAATCGGGAACTGCCGGAAATTGCCACCGGCGATTATCTTGTAATCCATGATGCAGGCGCTCACGGTCATGCCATGGGCTTCAACTATAACGGCAAGCTCCGCTCTGCCGAATTATTGCTGAAAGCCGACGGCTCTGTAGAGTGCATTCGCCGCGCAGAAACATTGGACGATTTATTTGCCACCTTGGATTTTAGCCGATTATAATTTCTATAATCCAATTAATTGTTTTCATACACCATATTGCACAGCACAAAAAATCAGACAGTCTGAACTTGTTTATCGGTTCAGTGCTGTCTGATTTTTTATTGGCCAATATGTGTTATCCATTGATACTATGGGCTGATGCTATAGCACTTTATCCGCCGCCTATTCCTACGCCATTAAATAGATAAGCGGAACGGCTGCAAAAACAGCCCTGTCCACCACCAGGCCCAGCGCTTGAGCAATGATACAGAGTTTGTTTCCAAACCATCAGGAACCATATACGTATCCTGGCTAATTAACTGACGGCTTTGCTGCTCCATCAGATGGAAGTTGTGCTTCAATTGGGCAGTCAATTCTGCACTGTCAATCACCAGCATGGTTTCTGTGCTGAGATAAGTGCTGCGCAAATCCAGATTATAAGAGCCAATGATAGAAAGCCTGTCATCAATGGCAAGAGATTTTCCGTGGGTAGATGTGCCGCCATCATATTCATATACAGAAAAACCGCTGCTCAAGATATCTTCTTTATGACGCAGGTAGTCAGAAGAAGCTATAAAATTATCTCCATTTTCTACCGAGTTGATCACCAGATGACAATCCGGCACTTGCGCTGATACCTGCCGCAGCTGCTGCAGCATATAATCATTGCAGACTGCATAAGGTGAGAAAAATGTTACCTGCTCCTGCGCCTGCTTCATAATTTCTACCAGCTGCTGAAAAACGACAGGTTCCTTCTCTACCGGATCCGGATTATTATACAGCAGGGTAATCTGATTGGTAGGTACCGTACGGCTCATAAAATCCAAATCCTGAAATAAATCGGGATTCTGCCGCACCAGATTCACATAGTGCTGTGTCAGTTCCCGCAGCCGCTGCTCTTGACTATCCGACGGTGTATCTTTTTCGCCGTAATACTGGCAATAGTCACTGTTCCACATATGATCAAAATACCCTTGCAAGTTATGCACAGAGCTTTGATCACTGTCTGTTGTACCATGGACGGTGTTATATACCAGCACCTCTCTGTCCAAACTGCGGCTGTCGGTATCATAGTTGCCGATAAAATAATCGTGGGTATTGCGGCCGCCGATAATATAGCCAACATCATCTACAATTATAAATTTATCATGCAAGCGATACAGATTCATCCATGGACGCAGCACTGTGATGGGGTTGTACAGCTTGATCTCAACATTTGGCTCTGTAGCCAGTGCGCGAAACAGAGACGATTGTTCCGCATGAAACCATCCATTTAACCCATCCAATAAAATTTTTACCGAAACACCCCGTTGGGCCTTTTGTTGCAAAATGGATACCAAATCTAACGTGCTGCTGCATTCCCGCATGTCAAAGGTTGTTAAAATAATTTGTTCATTGGCCTGATTCAGCAGGCGAATCCGTTCTTCCCAGGCGCTCTCATTGCTCTCTAACAGCATGGCGCGGTCGATGCCCGGTTCATCACCATAAAAAAAAGAAGCCTCTGCCAACTGATTTTGTGTTTGTTTTGACAATGTCGGTGTCTGAAACAAGGGCACAGCTACACCAATCACAATATAAAGTAAAAAGATAAGCAGTAAAAGCAGAGCCTTTTGCGTTCTGGTAAAAAGCATGATACGGCATCCCTTTCTTTGCGTTTTTTGTACAATAAGTACGCTATGATTCAGTATCCTATATACTGTTGATTTTATGTAAATTGCAGAATTGATTCTATATTAGTTCTATTAGTAACCTTATAATGTTTGTATCTGAAAGTCAATTGATAAACTATCAGGTTTTCATTAAGGTTTGGTTACATCACAACACCATGAAAAATACTGTGTACATAGCAACGATTCACAAATTACTACTTGCTTTTTGCAATGGGAAAGCATAATATAAACAACTGGACAATCTCTGTTGTATTGGAACAGAGCTAACTTTTCATCATGCAAAGGAAGGCGAACAACATGAAAATTATGATGCAGATTGCCATTATCTTTCTGCTCTGTTTTGTAGGGGAACTTATCGCTGCCATTTTGCCGTTTCCCTTTCCTGCCAGTGTTATCAGTATGATTCTTGTATTCTGTTTTTTATTATGGGGACCGCTCAAAGTGTATCATATCAAAAAGCAGACTGATTTTTTGCTGGATAATATGGCATTTTTCTTTATCCCGCCGGCAGTTTCTATTATAGAAAATCTGCATTACATGGAGGGCAAGCTGCTGATTCTGATTTTTATTTGCGTGGTATCCGTTTTTACCACCTTTGCTATTACAGCCTGGACTGTAACAGCCATGATTAAACTGGAAGAAAAACGAAAGGAGCGGAAACATCATGCAAGCGCTTAAAGAAGTGTTTTATTCGCCCTATTTTGGTGTTGTGCTAAGCATCTTAACTTATCAGCTGGGACTGGCAATCAGCCGCAAGATAAACCATCCCATTGCCAATCCGCTGTTAATTGCAGTAATCATCATTGTAGCTGTTTTGCAAATTTTTCAGATTCCCATGGAAGCCTTTCAGGAAGGCGGCGACATCATCAATTTGTTTTTGGCGCCAGCCACTGCTGCGCTGGCTGTGCCCATCTATAAAAATCTGCAGATTCTGAAAAACAATCTGCTGCCTATTTTAGTCGGCACTGTTGTGGGTTCCTTTGCCTCTATGGCTGTCGTATTTGGTTTGTGCAAACTGTTTGAACTGGACACCGTTCTGACTGCCTCTTTGTTGAGCAAATCGGTAACAACGCCTATCGCTATGGGCATCACCCAACAGTTGGGCGGTATTGTGCCCATCGGCATTGCCGCAGTCATTTTTACAGGCATCACCGGCTCCATTATCGCACCGTTTATGGTAAAGCTGTTTCACATTACCGATCCCATTGCCCAGGGCGTTGGCATCGGCACTTGCAGCCCTGCAGTGGGCACCACCCGCGCCATTGCTATGGGAGAACTGCAGGGGGCTATGAGCGGTATTGCCATGGGGCTGGCAGGATTTTTTACTGTATTCTGGGCCTTTCTGTTTGCGGTGCTGCTATAAAATCTCTCAAGTCGATTACCATATATCCCTTACAATTTTGCTGTTGTATTTTGCCTATCTGTTGGATGTGCAAAATGCAGCAGCTTTTTTGCATCCAATTTTTGTTACTTTTTCTGAAAAAGTTTCACACAAGGTTGTCACAAATAATTGGTATCTTTTTCTTACAGAAAAACGAGGAACAAGAAAAGGAGCGGGATTCATTTGTTAAAGAACATCACACGCAAGAAAGCGATAATTGCCATTGTTGTAATTGCAATTGCAGCCTTGATTGCAGCAGGAATTTTTTTCTGGCAGAAAAATAACACAAAGGCCGACACTGTTCAGGCCAGAGAACAGACTGTGACAAGAGGCGATATTATTTCCAGCCTGTCGGAAGAAGGCACTGCATCGGTCACAACACAAACCACTGGATTGGATTTAGATGTAACACTGGATGACGACACCCATCTGGATTTGGAAGTAAAAGTAGAAGAAGTGCTGGTGCGGGCAGGCGAACATGTTTCAGAAGGGGATCCGCTGTTTATTCTGGACCAAACTTCACTGAACAAAGCCATGAACACCTTAAACAACGCTTATCAGGAAGCCCAGTTAAAAGCAGACGAAGCCTCCATTAATCTGACACTGGGAACTGTCAATGCAGAACAAACCCGAACCGAAAGCCTCAGCGATGGTTCAGTGGCATCCGGTGTTTACGAAAACACATTAACAGAAATGCAAAACAAAATGACTGAGTATGAAAAGAATTTACAAGAAGGACAGGAGGACTACGAAAAATACAGCGAACTGTTGGAACTATATAATCTGCGCACTGCCACCAGAAACAATATGAAAAGCCTGGTAGATTACTACGACGAAGCACTGGAAGCACTGGAAGAATTTTATGAAGATTACAACGAAGACAACGCCGATTATAAATCATCCTACAACAATTATAAAAATCAGCTGGAATCACTGACCGAGGCGCTGGAAAAGGCCGAAGCAGAAAGAGATGCCTATGCTGACAGCGAAGATGCCGAAAAATACGGCGATGCCTACAACACCGCAGTTGATAAATTCGACGAAGCCATCGAAATCATCAACAAATATCAATCGGTTGTAGATGAATATGATACGCTGGAAAATCGTATCGAAGATGCCCAAACCTGTCTGGAAGAAGCACAGGAAGCCTACGATGAATATAACGAGGATTATCAGGATTGGTACAGCGGCATGACCTACAGCGAATTGCAGCGCAAAGTCAGTCAGCTGCAGTTAGATTTGGAAAATACCCAACTAACCTATGACAATTACAAATTACTCTACGAAAGCAACAAAGAAATGGCAGAAAGTGAAAAGAACAAAACTACCGTTTCTGCCGAAACAGCCGATTTAACCTATGAAAGCACTGTTAATAAACTGCAGCAGGAAGTGCTGAGTACCCAACTGACAGCAGAAAACTTATATGCCTATGTGCAGGAACTAAACAGCTGTTTGCAGGATAATGTCATTTTATCTCCCTGCGATGGTCTGGTTACCAATATTGCCTTTGAAGCAGGCGAACAGATTGACTTAACCCAGGACGTTATCACCATTGCACAGAATGACAGCATCTCCATTGTACTATCCATTGACCAGGATGACATCAGCAACGTTTCTCTGGATCAGCAGGCTCTGGTTACCTTTGACACATCCGAAGAAACCTTTGAAGGCAAAGTAAATGCCATCAGTGTTTCCCCAATGGCTGCCGGCGCTCCAACGGTAAACTACACGGTTACCGTTACAGTGGAAGGGGGAGGGCCCGGGGGGAATTTTTAAGGGATCGCTGTCGGACATTTATGAAGGCATGTCCTGCACCGTTGATTTGGTCAGCGAACGGGTAGATGACGTATTAATCATTCCAAAACGAGCCATCACCACCCAGGGCGATAAAAATTATGTAAACGTAAAACAAGAAGACGGCACCTCACTGCAGCAGGAAGTAACACTGGGCTTTACCGACGGTTCCAGTTATGAAGTCACTTCCGGCTTAGAGGAAGGCGATATTGTACTCATCGAAAGCCAGATTAACCGTACCACCGACAGCGAAAGCCAAACCAGCAGCGCCGGCGAAACACCGGAGCAGATGGGCGGCACTCCGCCAACCGGTATGGAAGGAGGCATGCCTGATGGCGCTTCACGAAATTCTTAATCTGGTCTGGATCAATATCAAAGAAAATAAAACAAAAGTATTACTGACTTCATTAGGGATTATTGTAGGCGCAGCCACCATCGTTATCGTCATCGCCATTGGACTGGGCGGGCAAAAAGACGTGCAGGATCAGTTTAAAAATCTGAATGCCGGAACCATTACCATTGCCGATAACAGCGGGTCCTCTTCCTCCTTTGGCGGAGGAGGGTTTCCCGGAGGCGGCATGCCCGGCGGTGGCGGCGGTGGAAGATCAGGCAGTGGCGGCGGATTCCCCGGCGGTATGATGGGTGGCATGATGGGCGGTGTGCAGCAAATCAAAAAGACCACCTTCACCGAAGAAGATTTAGAAGAATTGTCCTGGTTTATCCCCAATTTGGCCCAAATCACACTGCTGGTAAACGGCAGCAGTGATGTGGAAGGCGGCACACTGGAAGACAGCCTTTCCTCCACCATTGTGGGCGTCACAACCGATTACGCAGACATTACCAATCTGGAACTGCTGCAGGGACAATTTTTCACCGACACCGACAATGAAGATCTGGAGCGAGTAGCAGTACTGGGCTATGATGCAGCCGTCAGCATTTTTGAAAACGTATCCGACGCCTACAACAGCGTCATCAATATCAACAGCAAAAAGTATACGGTCATCGGCGTTTTATCTGAGACAGGTTCCACCGTTTCCGATATTACCCTGGACAGCGCAATTTTTGTGCCATACAATTCAGCCGTTAAATATGTGCTGGGCTCTAGCAACGCAACACCTAAAATCATTGCGGTAGCCGATGACGTCAACCAGATGGAAACCACCATCAGCGATATTGAAACCCTTTTGGCAGAGCTGTACCCCAAAGGCAGCTTCACTGTCTCCGATGCCGGCAGCCAGGTAGCAGCCAGTCAGCAATCGGCCAACACCATGTCCATCCTGCTGATTGCCGTAGCCAGCGTTGTCTTTGTGGTGGGCGGCATTGGCATCATGAACGTGCTGTTTGTATCAGTAAAAGAACGTACACGAGAGATTGGCATCTTAAAAGCGCTGGGCAGCTCCCGCAAGGATATTTTGCTGCAGTTTCTGTTAGAAGCCAACTTTATCAGTATTCTGGGCGGCATTATCGGCGTTATTGTTGGTTATCTCATTATGCCTGTTGTGCGGCTCAGCGGCATGAGCGTGGTGGCCTCCAACACAGCAGCCATTATCGCACTGTTCTTTGCCATCTTCACCGGCACAGTGTTTGGCTTTTATCCGGCATGGCAAGCAGCCTGCCTGAAACCAATCGAGGCTTTAAATCATGAATAAAGGAACGATACTATGGAACCTTTGCTAATGTTAAACCATATCAACAAATCTTATAGCCTGGGAAATGAAAAAGTGCAGGTGCTGTTTGATATTAACCTGCACGTGTATCCCGGCGAATTTATCGCCATCTTGGGGCCATCCGGTTCAGGCAAATCCACATTGATGAATATTATTGGCTGTATGGATACCGCCGATGACGGCGAATTTTTTCTGAACAGCGAAGCCGTTCATCAGGCCGATGACGCCAAAATGACCCGCATTCGCAATCAGCACATTGGCTTTATCTTTCAGCGATACCAGCTGATTCCCAAATATGATGTGCTGCAAAACACTATCATGCCCTTGCTGATTCGCGGTGTGTCCCACAAAGAAGCAGTGCAGACCGCCACCGAAAAGCTGACCCTGCTGGGAATGGGCGAACGGCTGCATCACAAACCCAGCGAACTGTCCGGCGGCCAGCAGCAGCGCGTATCCATTGCCCGAGCTTTGGTGGGCAATCCGGCCATTCTGCTGGCTGACGAACCCACCGGCGCGCTGGACAGCAAAACAGGGCAGGATGTGCTGCAGTTGTTTCAAGAACTAAATGATCTGGGCAACACCATTTTGATGATTACTCACGACCCCAGCGTTGGTAAAAAGGCGCAAAAAATCGTGCGGATTGTAGACGGCCATTTATATCAAAATAATGAACAACCGTCAACATAAAATCGTTTACAAATTTAATAATGTGGGTAATCTTATTATATAAAGCTTATATAATGCAATAAAAATTTTTATATAGAATATTTCCCGGCAGAAGCAACCTCCCTCTACTGCTGTTTTCCTTTCGGCAGTATCCAATCGCAACCTCCTTTCTCCGCTTCTGCTCTTGATATAGACTGCGCTTCTGCTCCCCCTCAGCAGAAGCGCAACTTTTTTAACTATGTATCAATAAATTCCTACGCAAATTAGGAAATTCATTTTGTATATTACTGTCCAATCTGCTATAATGAAAACAGTTCGTAATATTTTATCAAAAGAGGAGTGTTGAACAATGCAGCATACAAGTCATACACAAGTTGTTTTTGCTGACAGCGCAGAAGAAGCAAAAGAAAAATACCTGGCTCTGGGAATCAAACCGGATCACGACCCAAATCCACAGATTGACGTTATCAAAGCAACCGAAGATGAGGATTTTGACGTTGATATGGATTTTAACCTGATTGGTGAAATCTCTGTCGGAATCGAAGTTATGAACATCATCCGCCAGGATTATCCAAGAGCTTACGTTGTTTACTATATTGAAGAACACTAAACCCTATTTTTCATAAAAAACGCTGCCAACGCAACCCCAAAGTTGCGTTGACAGCGTTTTTTTATTTTTGCACAACATTTCCGCTATCGCAAAACGTCTATAAACCATTTTGCAGACAGCATATTTCCCCATATGATTGTCAACCCATGACGGACAATCATTCATTTTGGCATCCTTTTTCTGCATATTCTTTCCCTCCGATTTTTATTTCACACAATCATATTTGTTGTTATAAAAAACTTTTATCTAAAAAATGAGTATGAAATAACAATTTTTGTTACATTTTTAACAAAAACATATGTACGTATTCAAAACTCATAACTTTTGAATATCCTCCTGTGGTGGACAATTATCTGAAAAGGCGCGTTTTTTCGGTATATTCAGCCGACGCCTGGCGAGGCGTAAAACCGACCAAGAAATATCCTAGGAGGGAAATAAATTGAAAAACAAAAAATTATTTGCGATTCTGACATTATTGTGCTTCATGATGACTTTAATGCCAGTTGCTGCTTTCGCTGCCAACGAAGCTGACGGCGGCGCATCTTATGTTTACACTGACGAAAATCCGACAGTAAGATTAGATAGTGATAGCAGCGAAGCTACTTCCGACATTACATTTGTATTGAATGATGCAAGTGGTCGTGGTACAACCAACTCTGAACTGGTATATGTATGGGTTACAGAAGGTAGCGCCAGCGGCGCTGCTTCCAGCGCTTTAAAAGATGTTGACGGCGCTACCGAAGTTGATCTGGGCGATAATGACCAGGTAACTGTATGGCGGCTGCCTGTTGCAGGTGTTGAAACTACCGAAATCACCTTACAGCGTACCGGCACGTTTTATATCCATGCTGCACTGGTAGATGAAAATGGTGGATTAGACGACAGCACTAGCACTGCCGCTTCTATCTGCAACAACATGACACAGTTTGCTTATGATTCTGACAACAGAACCATCACTGTAAGAGCTGCTAACACCAGCACAAGCTCCTACTACATGACTGGCAGCAGCAACCTGGATGGCGATGACTTAGATGACAACGAAATTAACAATGGCGATGTTGTTGACTTAACACGTAATCTGACTGCAAACGGTGCAAAATCTGAAGAAGTTGAATTATATCTGTACAACGAAAATGATCAGATTGTAAGAGGCGCTAATGTTAGCATTGAAACAAACAGTTCCAACCTGACAACAAGCAAAACAAGCGCAACAACAAATGCACAGGGTAAAATCAGCTTTGATGTTACCGCTTTAAGAGAAGGCGACTACAAAATTTATGTAAGCACCGGTTCTTATGATATGACTATCAATGTAACTGCTGGTTCTACTGTTGCAACTTCCATCGAAGCAGACATCACTCCATCTGCTCCAACTGATTTCGACTCTGACTACAGCGGCAATACCGGCTTACAGGGTAAAATCGGCTTCCGCATTTATGATGCAGCAGGCAGTGAAGTAACTGATGTTACAAAAGATGAGGCTGGCAGCGGTATGTATGGCGCTTTAAACAGCAACACTGATGCCGACTCTGAAAACTTTGTACAATTGGTATCTTCCCCATCCGAATCTGATTTGGATAATGACAATTTCTATTTAGGTAACTACACAGACGAATACGGCTGGACTATCTTAATGGATGAAACCTTTGATGCCGAAGGTACCTATGAATTCAAAGTAATTCTGGATAACGGCGCTTCCGCAACTGTTTCTATCGAAGTAAAAGAAATGGGAACTCCTGTTTCTTTAAGAATTACCTATTACACTGATTCTGTAGAACTGGGTTCCACCATTACACCACGCGCTATGCAGTGGGTTGACGCTGACGGCGTAACCAAATCTATTGGCAATAACGCTGAAGAAATGACTGCTATCAGCGGTTATGCTGTAGAAGATGTAACTTATGGAACTAACGGTCTGCCAATCATTGAAGTAAAAGATGATGAAAAATATGTTGGTTCCGAAATTACCGTAACCTTAGTGGATGAACGTTATAATCTGGTAGCAACCGAAACCTTAACTGTTGCTGATGAAGCCAGCGACTTGGCTTTCGACACCAAAACCTGTGAAGTGAATGTCAACAACAAAATTACTGCTCAGGTTGTTGATAAAAACGGCAACAGTGTAACTCCAGTTGGAAGTGAAGATGGAACAGGCACTGCAAGCGTAGTAATTTTAGATAAACCAGAAGGTGCTAAAGTTTCTGCTACCGTAGGCTCTGTAAATGACAGAAAAGGTTCTTTTGATATCAACCTGACCTCCGATACCGTTGGTAATGTTACCATCCAGGCTGTACTGAGATATAGAACTGACAATGTAACCAAATACTACACCGGTACTCAGATCTTTGCTGTAGGCAATGGCTCTGTAGGTGATGTAGTAGTTATGTCCATCGGTTCTAACGAAATCATCGTAAACG
>OGPA01002243.1_pt1 | contig 14177 bp, 26 predicted proteins | sample 1552841 | NCBI WGS metagenome assembly OGPA01 (sample SAMEA2579916, study PRJEB22360) | human gut metagenome | reverse complement strand
GTATCGTTGCAGCCTGTATCCAGAGTCTTGGATTACATATGTTGATGTGGAATATGCCACGTTCTTATTATATTTTATATTTGTTTTTCCTTTTGGTATTGATTGCGTTCAGCCGATTCTTTTACCGTGGAGTCCGCGTGGTCAGACAGTCATTTATGGCAGAACATAGCGGAAATGCCAAGAATACCATGATCATTGGAGCTGGAGATACGGCATTCTCTTTGATCAAGGATATGAGCAGCAGCTGGCAGATCCACAACAAAGTTGTCTGTGTCATCGATGCAGATCCAAAAAAAATTGGCACGAATATTATGGGAAGTCCAATTGTTGGAAATGACAGCAAGATTCCGTGGGCAGTAGAAAAATATCATGTTCAGGAGATCTTTATTGCGATTCCGAAACTCTCAGGAAGCAGAAAAAAGCAAATATTGGAAATCTGCAAGAATACCGGATGTAAGTTGAAAATTCTGCCAAGTATGGCACAGATTGTAAACGATGAAGTGAAACTGTCCAATCTTCGTGAAGTTGAAGTAGAAGACCTCCTTGGAAGAGAACAAATCCGAACTAATCTGGATGAAGTGATGGGATATATTGCCGGGAAGGTTGTGTTAGTTACCGGAGGAGGTGGATCGATAGGTAGTGAGTTGTGCAGACAGATTGCCTCCCATTATCCGAAACAGTTGATTATTCTCGATATCTATGAGAATACGACTTATGATCTCCAGTTGGAATTAAAGAAGAAATTCCCGGAACTGGATCTTGTTACATTAATCGGATCCGTCCGAAATACCCATCGGGTTGACACAATCTTCCATGATTATAAGCCGGAGATTGTATTCCATGCAGCTGCTCATAAGCATGTGCCATTGATGGAAGACAGCCCGAATGAGGCAATCAAGAACAATGTGTTTGGAACACTGAACCTTGTACAGATTGCAGATGAGTTTCAGGTTAAAAAATTCCTTCTGACTGATTTTATTTGTTCTTCATATTTTTTTATGAGCCATTCCTTACCATCCAAGCTCATCGTCACCGTCGCAAAAATCTTCGGTTTCGATGCACTGACGTAATCTACTTGCTTTGTTAGCGATTTCCTCGTATGTTTCAGTGTCAATTATCTGACAGCCCCATAATACGTGGTTAGCTGTGGTGATTTCATCAATTCTGCCGTAAGTATCGAGGTAATCTTTAGTTACCTCGAAATCTTCCTCGATGGTTTTGAGCCTTTTCATGATTTTTTCTACGTAATCTTTCACGATGTTTTCCTCCTTGACTTTTCCTCTACGCTGACGTATAATTTCGATATCAGCAATTTTTATTGTTGCTTCCCAGTATTCCATGATTTCACTGGGAGTCGTTCCGATCAATGGCGGGACGTTGAGTTGAAGTATGTTGAAATAAGATTGCAAGGTCTTATCAAGCGGGGCGTAACTAAAACAGTTACGCCTTTTTGCTACCACTCAGATAATTGATATACCCTTGTCGAGCAGCTCCCTGCATACACTCTTCGGGAGTTTCTTCCCGGATTTCTCCGGAATTTTCAAAATATGCGATTTTCCCCGTACTCTTCCACACAATTTCGTTTTCTGATAATGCACAAAAACTTGCACGTTTTTCGCGAAATGTCTCAGCCCGCTCGACAAGATTAATCAATCTTTCAAGCTGAGGAATTGAAAAACATTTCAAATCCTCGTCTGTGATAACGTCTCTAACGTACCACTGCAAGTTTTCGGCAGTTTCATTTTTCTTGTTAAGCAAATCCTCTTTTCTCATTTTGTCCTCCGTTCCGCCCCTCCTGGGGCTGTGTGATATACTTTCTTTAACTGTCTTTATTATACATCTATGTGCGTTATATGTCAAGCGTATATGTGCGTTATTTTTATTTTTTTTCTAGTCTGTCGAGTTCTGACAGAACAATATCTCGAACAAAGGCACTGTTGCTCTTTTTAAGCTCAAGTTTTTCGATTCTTTCTTTAGTTCCTTTTGGGAAGACAATATTTAGCCTATAGTTGTTACTCTCATACTTCCTTACCGCTCTTTTCTGCGCTTCTGTTGCCATGTTAATCCCTCCTTACACGTCTCCTATTTCACTTCACAATCTTCCAAGACAGCTCGCTCTAACAGCTGTCTCACATAATCCGGGCATTTGCTTTTTCCGGATTCCCAGTTTTCGAGCGTTCTAATCGGTATGTTGTACCTCCTTGAGAATTCTGCTCGAGATACTTTTAGTCGTTCACGCATTTCTGATATAGTCATAAATTCTCCTAATATTCGAAATATTCGCCGCTAAATTTATCACGACGATATCTTCGCACCATAGACTTCACACTGTAATTATAATCCATTAATTCGCCATGTTTATCGCAAACTGGTTCTTTGTCGACAGTTTCTCCGTAAAATTCAATGTATTCTCCATCCCCAGAGATGGAGATGTTATCATAAATTCCGAAATTTCTTTCTGGAGTAAATGTATATTTGGCAAGCATCTCCAAAATTTCTTTTGTTATAGGCTCTAAATGCATATTTTCCATAATCAATCTCCTATCTGTTCTGAAATTTTTCAATGACATCTGTTACTTTTTTGTATCGGTCTGTAATAACATATACGCCATTAATGTTGTCATAGTAACCAAGAGCACGTTCAGCTCTCAGTTTAGAAATCCTATATTCTCTCAAAGAGATATAGGTTCTATCCTTACCTGCTTTTGCCCAGTTGTTGCAACTCCATTTCTGATACCATCCATTGCCCTGATTGCCGTCTGGGTAAACGGTATCGATTATTTTTTCGAGCTCTTTCCAAGGGATTTTGTACCCCTTCTGATTGTCAAAAACTTCTAATACATAATTTGTCATCGTTTTCGCTTCCTTAGTTTCTATGTCTCCTTAATCTTCTACTTTTACTAGAAAGGCTCTGCGCAACCTTCCTTCTCTGTCGCAAGCCGAAAAACATAGTTTCTCGTTTCCGCTCAATACGTCGTTAATGGTGTAATTCGTTCCCCATGGAGCTGTCACCATCAACTCACCCATGCAGTTCTCATATAGTTCCCAACCTTCCGGGGCTTCCACCGTGATTTCATCCCAGCAGGTAGCTGTAGGGTTCGGGTTTCCATATGTGTATACGTTTCTTTTCTCTGCGGCTAATGCGCCGTAATTACAGTAAATTTTAAATTTCATTTTTTTCTCCTTTATTTTATTTATGATAAACTTCTTTTTTGATTCTCATTGCCATTGCATCGACATTAATTTTAACTGAAGCATATAATGATTTGTAATAATCGAAACCACTTTTTTTATTGTCTTTTAAATGATAAATAATATCACCTGCATAAGAATCATTCATAATTGCATTAATCTTTTCAAATGCATCGTTAAATATTACTTTCTGACTCTCTGGCACCATACCTAAAACAATTGAAAACTCTTTATTCATTTTTCTCATAAGCTCTTTAGCCCATGTTATCTGCTTTTCTGTACCATTCATTGTGTGTTTTGCCTCCTCCCATGCTTTCTTAAGACCGGAGGAAATTGTCATTGCAGATTTCTTAACCAGTTCCCATGCTCTTTTCATGATTTTTGATAAGTTGTATTTCTTCATTTTGTTTTCCTCCGTTCCTTTGATGATTATATAATACCACCAATTTGGTGGTGAGTCAATACTTTTTTAATACTTTTTTGAACTTTTTAGATTGATACATCTATGCAAAAATATAACCAGAAAGGTGGTGCATAAGATGGCATTATATAACAATCCTTATCAATATAGTTTTGGCATTCCGGGACAGATGAACCAATTTCAGCAACAGCCTGTCCAGATGCCAGCTCAATCAGTACAGCAACCCCAACAGAATAGCAATGGCATCTTGTGGGTATCTGGCGAAGTCGGCGCAAAATCCTATCTGGTAGCACCCGGGACAAGTGTTTTGCTAATGGACAGTGAAAGCGAAAAGTTCTACATAAAATCCACAGACGTTTCCGGTATGCCGCAACCATTACGGACGTTTAAATACCATGAAGTAGGCACTCAGATGCCACCTAAACAGCCTGCTCAGAACATGGACAGTAAATACGTCACACGACAGGAATACGACGATTTAAAAGGCAAATACGAAGCTATCATAAACCGATTAAATTCTTTTTCTGAACCTGTTAGGGCTAATACCGCACAGGAATCAGCAGTCAAGGGAGAAAACGCAGATGAGCAATCCATTATTTAACGCGCTTGGCGGTGGGATGCCACAGGGAAACGGGCCAACGCAGATAATACAACAGTTTATGCAGTTTAAGCAGAATTTTAAGGGAGACCCAAAAGTAGAAGTTGAGAAGATGTTACAGTCTGGGAAGATTTCTCAGCAGCAACTTAATCAGATTCAGCAGATGGCAGGGCAGTTTCAAAATCTGCTGAAGAATATGAAATAGTACATTACAATCTGGCCAGATTGATGTAAATACACAATAAAGGAGATTATATTATGGATGGAAATTATAGCTTAGCAGATATTGCCGCCGCTACTGGAAACGGTAGGAATAATGACGGCATGTTTGGCGGAGATGGTAGCTGGTGGATTATTGTTTTATTCATTTTTGCTTTCTTCGGATGGGGAAACAACGGCTGGGGCAATAATGGCAACGGCGGCGGATATACAGCCACAGCAGCTACTCAGGCGGACATTCAGAGAGGATTTGATAACTCCGCAGTAATTAGCAAGCTTGACGGAATCAACAACGGTCTCTGTGATGGATTCTATGCAGTGAATAACGGTATGCTTACCGGATTCAACGGAATCAACACCAACATCATGCAGACTGGTTTCGGCGTTCAGCAGGCTATTAATGCTGATACCGTAGCGAATATGCAGAATACAAATGCTTTACAGGCACAGCTTGCGAACTGTTGCTGTGAAACCAGGGAAGCTATCCAGGGCGTGAACTACAATATGGCACAGAATACCTGTGCATTGCAGAACACCATGAACAGTAACACAAGAGATATTATCGACAGCCAGAATGCAGGGACAAGAGCGATTCTTGACTATCTCTGCAATGAAAAGATTTCTAACCTGCAGGCTGAAAACAATGATCTCAGACGTGCCGCATCTCAGGATCGCCAGTCTGCGCTTCTCACAACTGCAATGGCTTCACAGACACAGCAGCTTATTAATGCAATCAATCCGGCACCGATTCCGGCATATCAGGTTCCTAACCCAAACACATTTTACGGATGCGGATGTAACACTGGATGTAATTGCTGATAACTTCATATCGAGAGTATCTTTCGATTGATTCGGATGTCGGCTTATGCCGTATTACACAAAGGGGCAGGCTGAGACCTGTCCTTTTGTAATATGAAAGGAGTATTTTTATGGCAGAATTTACGAATATAGCTGCTCAGACTGTAGCAGCAAAAGGAAATGTAGTATTTTCGAACACAGCAGTTAAAGGTTCTAACTGCATTCAGCACAGAGAGGGAAGTGGAATTATTACTCTGAGAGGACTGACCAACCAGTGCAAAGCAAGATTCTTCGTGGATTTTTCTGGCAATATCGCAATTCCAACAGGAGGTACTGTTGAAGCCATATCTCTGGCTATTGCGATCTCTGGTGAGCCAGTTCTTTCTTCACAGATGATTTCCACGCCAGCGGCAGTAAATCAGTACAACAATGTGTCCTCTGGTATCTATATTGACGTACCTCGTGGATGTTGCGTTAACATCGCAGTAGAGAACACAAGCGATCAGGCGATTTCTGTTGCGAACGCAAATATTGTTGTGACCAGAGAAGCATAGGAGGTGTGATTATGAGAGACATTAAAGACTTATGCGCAAGAATCGAAGACGAGCTGTCTAAAATCGCTAACAATGGGCTGACCACTGGAAATCTGGAAATGACATACAAGTTGATTGATATGTATAAAGACATCAAGAATACGCAGTACTGGGACAAGAAAGTGGAGTATTATAACACTGTCCTTGATGAGACGCGTGGTGGATACAATGACGATTACAGCGAACGTGGAAGAAAGCGCGACAGCATGTGGAGATACAGCGCAAATGACGGCAGAATGATGCCGGATTATGACCGGGGCAGTTCTTATGCCAGACGTGGTGAGCATTATGTTAGAGGACATTACAGCCGTTCTGATGGGCGAGACGCCTACGATGATTACATGACGCAAAAACAGAGCTATCGTTCCGGCAAATCTGAGGACTGCAAAAGAAAGATGCTTGCTGCTCTGGAAGAACATCTGGACGAGCTTACTACAGAAATGAGCGATATGTCCAAGGATGCAGAGTGTCGGGAAGAACGTGATCTTGTCAAGAGATATGTGGAAAAGCTCCGTGATATGCTCTAAAAACACAAAAGTGGTAGAGAGGTGATTGAAAGAAATCTGTTATAATGTAATTGTGCAGCAGGAAGCACAAGTAAAACGGTTGCTTGACATTTTCGTTTTAATCCTCCCTTTCTTTAATTTTGTAGCTGGCACGCACGCTTTAGTGGAAAGCTAGACAGGTTCAAATCCTGTCGTGCGTATTTGTCATCTGGCACGCAAGATGGCACACCTCCTTGATTAAGGTTTTTGTTATTCATACTTTTCTTTAAAAAAAAGAAATAAATATCCGAAACAACTCGTGGCAGGCATGACACGTTAAACACCTTGCTAACCCGGGAATCCGGGTTATGTGGAATGTAACTCAGTGGTAGAGCAGTGGCCTTGCAAGCTATGTGCCGCAGGTTCGATTCCTGCCTTTCCGATTACCTTGCCAGTGGTCTAACTGGCTTAATCCACTTACCTGCGGCGGCAGGTCAATAAACACGACCAGGAGGATGTTATGCAGAAACTTATTGACACACTTAAATCATTTGGAATTGAAATCCCGGAAGATAAGCAGGTAGACATAAAAAAGGCACTTTCTGAGAATTACAAAAATGCAAAGGAAGTAGCAAAAACCCTGTCAAAAGTCGAGGGAGAACGCGATAACTGGAAAGAACGTGCTGAGACAGCAGAGGAAACTTTAAAAGGTTTCGACGGTATCGACCCGGCGAACATTCAGACAGAGCTTGCTGGATGGAAGAAAAAAGCCGAGGATGCAGAGAAAGAATTCAATGCAAAAATCTATGACCGTGATTTCTCAGACGCACTGAAAGCGGCGCTCGATGATGTTAAGTTTTCCAGTGAAGCGGCAAAGAAGTCTGTTATGGCAGACATTAAAGAAGCAGGATTAAAGCTGAAAGACGGTAAAATCCTTGGACTGAATGATCTGATTGAGCAGATGAAACAGTCTGACGCATCCGCTTTTGTAGATGAATCTCAGCAGCAGGCTCAGCAGAACCAGGCAAGATTTACCACTCACGTTGTACAGCAGCAGACACCGGGAAGTATGACTAAAAAAGATATTGAAGCAATCAAAGACCCGTCCGAGAGACAGGCTGCAATCGCTCAGAATATCCAGTTATTCCAGTGATTTTTTACACCGACTATACGCCAGAGTATAGCCGCTAACCCAATACCTTAAAAATTATGGGTAGAAAGGATTTTTTATATGGCAGCAAAAACAAATCTTATTATGACTAATGATATCCAGGTCACAGCACGTGAGATTGACTTTGTCACCAGATTCGAAAGAAACTGGCAGCACTTACGTGACATCCTGGGCATCATGAGACCTATCAAAAAACAGCCGGGTGCTGTACTCAAGTCCAAATACGCAGAGGGTACTTTACAGAGCGGAAATGTTGGTGAGGGTGAGGAAATCCCTTACAGCAAATTCACTGTAAAAGAAAAGCCTTATGCAGAAATGAGCATTGAGAAGTACGCAAAGGCTGTATCTATCGAAGCAATCAAGGACCACGGTTACGAGAACGCTGTTCAGATGACTGACGATGAATTCCTTTTCCAGCTTCAGACTGATGTTACCAGCAGATTCTATGACTATCTGAAAACCGGTACACTTACTTCTACAGAAACTACATTCCAGATGGCTCTGGCAATGGCTAAAGGCCGTGTTGAGAATAAATTCAAGCAGATGCACAGAAATGTGACTGGCGTGGTTGGATTTGTCAATATTCTGGACGTATACGAATACCTCGGAGCGGCTGAGATCACTATTCAGAATCAGTTCGGATTCCAGTACATGAAAGACTTTATGGGATTCAACACAATCTTCTTACTGTCTGACAGCGAGATTCCGAGAGGACAGGTTATTGCTACCCCTGTTGAGAACATCGTTTTGTACTATGTTGACCCGAACGAATCTGACTTTGCAAGAGCAGGGCTTGTATACACCGTATCTGGCGAGACAAACCTGATCGGATTCCATACACAGGGCAACTACCACACAGCAGTGTCCGAAGCGTTTGCGGTTATGGGGCTTACTCTTTTTGCGGAATACATTGACGCAATCGCAGTAATCACCATTGATGAGACACCAACACTTGGTACTCTGACAGTAAATTCCGTGGCTGGAACAGCAACCGGTAATACAAAAATCACTGTAAATCCAGCTAAAGAAAACGCCAACAACGTATATAAATACAAAGTTGCGACAGAAGCAGCAACTGTTAGATACGGACAGAACCTCAGAAACTGGACTTCTTGGGACGGAAAAGTCGATATCACAGCAACAACCGGGCAGAAGATTACAGTGGTTGAGTGTGACGGAACATACAAGGCACTGAATGCCGGAAGCGCAAGCGTAACAGCAAAATCATAAACGCAGGAGGTAACTGGCATGGCTTATGCAGATTATAAATTCTATACAAAATCATTTGGCAATGTCGTGCCAGAAACCGACTTCCCACGACTGGCAGAAAGAGCCAGTGATTTTGTGGACACAATGACATTTGACAAACTGGTGGACGGACTGCCGGCAAATGAACGCTCACAGAAGCGTATCAAAAAGGCGGTCTGTTCATTGGCTGAATTAATGTATCAGATTGAGCTTGCTGAAAAGAATGCTACCAATGCCGCTGTGAGTGGCACATCAACCACAATCGGGTCTGATGGTAGCACGACAGGCATTGTAACATCTGTATCTTCTGGAAGTGAATCCATCTCTTACGCCACACCTCAGCAGAAAGCATCGGGTGCAAAAGAGTGGAGTGCAGTGTATGCCGCCGCCGGAGACGTACAGAAAACGAACGACTTACTCTTAAAGACAGCTTTACCGCTTCTGGTGGGAGTAAGGACGGATGATGGAATACCAGTATTGTATGCAGGAGTGTGATTGATATGAATTTTAGAGAAGCGTTTAAACTTATGAAACAGGGAGCAAAAGTAAAACTCCCGGGTTGGAATGGCTACTGGTGCTGGGATGATGAAAAACATACGATTATGATTCATTGCAGACTAAAAGATTCTGATGAAGGTCAGGGAGAAGTTCTCGATATCCGCGAAACGCAGAGAGTGGAATACACTTTCATGCACACGCAGAGAGATGACTGGATGATTGCTGATGAGAATAACTGTGGTGTTCTTGGAGGTCAGTCAACATTTGGATTTGGGGACGCTATCCGTTATCTAAAAAGGGGACTTAAAGTGGCTCGTAAAGGTTGGAATGGGAAGAAACAGTACATTCAGCTTGCCACTGGTATTTCTTATAAGATAGCGGATGGAGAGATTGTAAACTGTGAGCATGATGCAATCGGAAACAAAGCCATTGCTTTTGTTGGAACATCTGGCGTACAGATGGGATGGCTTGCATCTCAAGCAGATATGTTAGCAGAGGATTGGATTTTCGCAGAATAGGAGGTATCCAGATAATGGACATTTCAACATTAGGTTCATGTATAGCAATCGTTATGATTTGCTACATCGTAGGAATGGGCTGTAAAGCATCAAAAAGAATCTCCGATGAATGGATTCCGGTGGTCATGGCAGTTATTGGTGGCATTCTCGGAGCAGTCGGAATGGGAGTTATTCCGGATTTTCCGGCATCGGACTATATCACGGCAGTTGCGGTCGGTATGTTTAACGGATTGTCGGCGACCGGAGTGAATCAGGTTATTAAACAGACAGTACAGAAAAGATAATGGCAAATCGGGAAAACAGTATAGCTTACGAAAATCTAAACCGCCGTATCTTCTCTGGCGTCGGAGAATATGATATACCGCAGATAGAACCAGAATTATTTGAGGGCAACTGCGAATTTGTCGGCTTCAATTACGCCAGAGGAAAATGTAATAATCCAGAAGAGAAAGCTGTTCATTTCTTCTTAGATGATTACCAATTTGATGCACTATGAAGAAATCCAGACAGGTACGTGGACAAGCTGAGCAAATTCCGGTACATTCTAACACCAGATTTCAGCACCTACACCGACTTCCCTAAAGCTATCCAGATATACAACCATTACCGCAACCACTGGATAGGTGCATATCTGCAAGAATATGGTTGCCGTGTGATTCCAACGATATTATGGGGTACACCGGATTCTTATGATTGGTGTTTTGATGGGGACCCAGAGGGTGGAACAGTTGCGGTATCTTCTGTTGGGTGTATGAATGGAAAAGTAAAGAAAGAACTGTTTCTTTCTGGTTACAATGCCATAATTGAACGATTACACCCAGAAAGCATTGTCTTTTACGGGAAAGTGTTGGAAGAGTGTAAAGGAAATATTGTCAGAATCAAGACATTTTGCGACAAATTTAACGAGGTGAAGTGCAATGGGTGGTAGAGGTAGCTCTAGCGGAATGAATCATTCTGATTTACATTTTTCAAATAAAGAAATTGATAAACTTACGGATTCAGCTATTGAATTTATAAAAAAGCAAGATAGCGTTTACGGGACGCTCACTAAAGGACGTGAAAGCGAATTCAGGAGTCAAATAAAGCGAGCGTATCAGAAAGGCTTTTCCGGATTACCAGATGGAACCATACTGGACAGAAATCCTAAAAATCAAAACAATTATATCATAAAAGAAAATGGTGGTGCTGCCATGTATAGATTTACAGCTAATTCCAAGCAAAACCATGTTGCTACGAATGAAGGGATAGTTGTCGGCGATAAAGGAAAAAAGACCAAAGATATTACCCTTAACTTGGAAAAGAAAAGAGTGTACACCAGAAAAGCTATCTTGCTTAAATTAGTCCCAGGAATACGATAGGAGGATATCATGTACGGCAAAACAGTAACAGTTTTTAACTATTATGAAAGTAAAACAACTGGATATGCGTACTGGTATCCTCATGTGCTATCCAGCGTTGACCTTATTGCCGACAAAGGAGCAATCCTCAAAAAGTACGGACCAGACACAACTGACAACGCACAGTTGCACATCCGTTATGCTGTCCAGAACGGAGATATAACCATTGCTGATAAAGATGATAAAATTCTTCCATGGGTACCTCCTAAAGAGTGGAAACAGCAGATTAACAACGCTCTGGAAGATACTATCACATTCTCGGATGAATCATTCTTCTGGGAGGGTGAGTGGACTGGCGGAACGGTATCCGATGGTGATTATCGGAATGGATTCTACCAGTACATGAACGAGAACAGGGATAATGTGTTTAAGATTACCAGTGTTGGCGGTCCGTATACGCTGATTCCACACTTTGAGATTCTGGGTAAGTAATATGAGTAAAATTCATCATTTTAAAGGATTCTCCATAGTCGATGGAGATATGAAAATAAAGCTGAATATGAGCAGATTTTCCAAACAGTATCAAAAAGCCCAGCACCTCCTTGATGGGATGGTTATGGACAGTATGATAGAGTTTATGCCAATGATTTCGGGAAATTTTATTGACCAAACAAGAGTCAAAAGTACATCAATGCAAGGGACTGGATTTGTATGTGCTGCGGCTGCTCCTTATGGACGCTTTCTTTATTTTGGAAAAACCATGGTCGACCCCGCAACAGGTAGTACATGGGCAAGACACGATGCGGAAAAGGTTCTTGTGAGCCAGTACTCCGGTAAAACGAATGCAAAAGAGAATCTTCAATATACAAAATCACCGCATACTCAGGTGCAAGCTGAATGGTTTGATGCCGCTAAACGACAATACGGTGACACATGGATTCGCAAAGTAAAAGCACAGGCAGGAGGTGGTAGACATGGCGGATAAACCTATCGGAAAAGATGCAACCGGATATGAGATTCTGACAGATGCCATGAAAGCGCTTTTAAACCAATATCCGGGACTATACGAAAATGAAACAATCAAATTTGAGGAACTTGACAAAGAATCAGGAATTGCGTTCTCAGCAGATAACGGTGCATTGATCTATTCAGAGAAAGAAGATGTTTGCGGAACAATGCACCAGGTATGCCAGTATCCATTTTATGTGGTATATCGAACAGCATCCGACAAAGAGAGACAGAAGTTATCTGTTCAGAAGTTCCTGGATAATCTCGGCAAATGGATATGTCGGGAACCAGTTATTATAAATAGTTCTGAGACACGTTTAAATGCGTTTCCTGAGCTTTCACGGGGGCGAGTAATAAAACGTATTACGCGTGATAACTCCTATGGTTTAGAGCCACAGGAGAGTGGTGTACAGGACTGGCTATTACCATTGTCAGTACGCTACGAAAACACTTACGAAGTAATATAACAAGTAACAACCGGCTATCAATTGGAGGTAGTCGCTAACCTACACAGCCTTTAAAATTATAGGCAGAAAGGACATTTCTATGGCAGTTACAGGCAAGATTGACCGTAAATATATGGCTCATTACATCGACGCAGGTTCCCTCTGTGGAGGACTGACACCGAAATACGAGCGTCTTGGAAAGGATCTGGAAGAGTACAATGTCGAACTCAATCCAGATACTGAAACATCTAAAAACATTCTTGGAGAATCCACATTTAAGCACAATGGTTACGAAGTTTCTTCTGACGCTGATCCGTTCTATGCAGATACTACATCAAGTCTGTTCACAGCGTTACAGAAGATTGTAGATGGACGTCTCAAAGACGACAACCTCAAAACAAAAGCAGTTGAGGTTCATCTCTGGACAGAAGCCACAGCGGGCAAGTATGAAGCATATCAGCAGGACTGCTACGTTGTACCGACCTCCTACGGCGGTGATACATCTGGCTATCAGATTCCGTTTACCGTCAATTATACCGGCGAACGTGTCAAAGGAAAGTTTGACATTGTTTCCGGATCATTTACAGCTGACAGTGAATAATTTTTAGGAGGGCATAGAAAATGGCAAAAACAATTAACACAAACATTGATGATGGATTTCTTCTTTTCACATTCACAAACAAACAGGGCGAAGTGTTCTCTTCATTCAAATTGAATCCTACTGACATTAACATTGCAGCAAGAGCGGAAGAATTGGAAACTTTCTTTGAACAGGCTCAAGAATCTGTTAAAAATGTTTCTTCCAACAAAGAGATGGCGGAGATCAATAAGCAGATTGAGGACAAAATCAATTACATGCTCGGATATGAAGCATCTAAAGATTTATTTAAAGAACCAATTACCGCAACAACTGTTTTCGGGAATGGTCAGGTGTTCGCCTATATTGTTCTGGACAAAATCAATGAAGCACTTACTCCGGAAATTGAAAAGAGAAAGAAAAAAATGCAGGAAGTAGTCAATAAGTACACGGAGAAGTATACAAAATGACCGCCTATGAGTTGCCCACCTCACTAAATATCAGTGGGGTGGATTTTTCTATCAGAACGGATTTTCGAGTAATTATTGATATTCTGGTCGCCATGAATGACCCAGAATTGGACGAGCAAGCGAAAGCAGTTGTTATGTTGCAGATTCTATTTGAGGACTGGCAAAGCATACCCCCAGAACATCTTACAGAAGCTTGCCAGAAAGCTTGCGAGTTTATTGACTGCGGTCAAGCTGATGATAGTCCGAATAAGCCCAAACCCCGCTTGATGGACTGGGAACAGGATGGAGACGTGATTGTTCCGGCTGTAAACAAGGTTGCCGGTAAAGAAATCAGATCAGTACCGTACATGCACTGGTGGACGTTCTTCGGATACTTTATGGAATCTGGTGAGTGCCTGTTCAACACGGTTGTTGGAATCCGCTCTAAAAAGGTGAAGGGTGAAAAGCTCGATAAATGGGAAAAGAAATTCTATCAGGAAAATAAGAATATTATTGACATAAAAACACGTCTCAGCGACGAGGAGCAAGCTTATAAAGATAAGCTGAATGAGATGTTGAACCTCAAATAGTTAGGAGGTGGACACATGGCTGCTGATGG
>OGPA01002239.1_pt1 | contig 14208 bp, 12 predicted proteins | sample 1552841 | NCBI WGS metagenome assembly OGPA01 (sample SAMEA2579916, study PRJEB22360) | human gut metagenome | reverse complement strand
TCTACTAGAATTACTTTTTTTCCGGTGATATCAAAGGGAAGTTTGTTAGCGGAAAATTCGGCTTTGGTACCAAACTGCTCCAAATCGTCCCGATAAGAGGTGATATCCAATTCACCTACAGGAAGAGAAACCCCTTCAATCTGTTCAATTTTTTTTGCCAGTCGCCAGGCCAGCGGAATACCGCGGCTGCGAATACCGATGAATGCCAGATGATCGGTTCCCTTGTTACGCTCTAATATTTCGTGAGCGATACGGCTTAGAGAGCGATTAATGGCAGATTGGTCCATTACAATATTGTTGACAGTCATGATGGACTCAGCCTCCTTGTGACAGATTTTTTAAGACTGTTTGAAAGTGTTCCGGCAACGGCGCTTCAAAATATAAGCTTTCTCCCGTGCGGGGATGAACAAAGCCCAATGCATAAGCGTGCAGTGCCTGACCAAGAAAATCGAGATTGTTTTTTCGTGTACCATATAAAGGATCTCCTACCAGCGGATATCCTAAATAAGCCATATGCACTCTGATTTGATGAGTGCGTCCTGTTTCAAGACGGCACTCAATAAAAGTATTGCGTTGGAATCGTTCTTTTACATAGTAATGGGTGCGGGCTTCTTTACTGTTTTTTAATGTAACAGCCATTTTTTTTCGGTCTGTTTCATGGCGACCGATAGGCGCATCTATAAAACCGGCAGGTTCACTTATAACACCTTGTACCAAAGCATAATAAGCACGCTGAATACTGTGTTCTTTTAACTGAGCAGCCAGGTGCTGATGCGCAGTATCATTTTTTGCGATCATTAAAAGACCGGAGGTGTCTTTATCGATACGATGGACGATACCGGGCCGCATTTTTCCATTGATGCCGGATAAGTCAGAACAATGAGCTAAAAGACCATTTACCAAGGTGCCTTTGTAATGACCATGGGCAGGATGCACGACCAAACCGGCAGGTTTGTTGACAATTAAAAGATCAGAATCTTCATATATAATATTAAGCGGCATTGGTTCGGGCACGATATCAATGGGAACAGCATCAGGGATTTGGATGAGCAGCAGATCATCGGTTTTTATTTTGTAATTGGATTTTACTGCTTTTTGATTCACTGTAATTTGCTGTTCTCCAATCAATTTTTGCAAATAAGAACGGGAAATACCTTCCAGTTCTTTGGCGAGAAAACTATCTAAACGGGTACCGTTTTGTTCTTCTGTAATTTGTAATTCGAAAATATCCATTATAGTTCCTCTCCTTTGATCAATAATAAATAACAAAGACCGGCAAGGCCAAGACAAATGCAGATATCAGCGATATTAAAAATTGGCCAAATTTGAAAATCAAACATGTCAGTAACGGTACCGCGGAAAAAGCGATCGATGAAATTTCCCAATGCACCGCTGATTACCAGTGCCAGACTAAAGGCAGTGGGTGATTTCTTGTTGTTTAATTGTAGATATAAATAAAACATGATACCGGTAATGACGGCGGTCAGCAGTAAAAATAAAAGGCGATGATTGGCCAAAATGCCAAAAGCAGCACCAGGATTTTCAATATAGGTTAAATGAAAAATATTTTGTAAAATAGGAATGGATTGTCCTTGTACCATATTGGAACGAACGAGATATTTTACAAATTGGTCGATCAATAAGAAGACAAGAATTGGAATATAAAAATACATTGTGATAAGCAAACTCCTTTATAAAGATTTGAGATATTACGACGGCTTTATAACCCATTTTTACCGAATCATTGTGTAGTTATTTTGGATCATTATGATAAAATCTGCAATAAAGTCGCTGATTACTGGCAAATTTAGCATGACGAGCTTTTGCACGAAATACACGAAGATACCTAATACTACGGCGAGTCCGATGGTACTGCCCAAGCCGCGAGCCAAACCAATTAAAAAATTGGTCCAAAGCAATCTGCCTGGATGTTCCAAATATTGCACGTACTCAGCAATTCTTGTTTTTTCCATAGTGCGGGTTAATTCTTCAGTGATTCGTTCCAATCGTTTCAGTTCATCATCTTCCGATACTGAATGAAGCACAATGGTTTCTTTCTTGGGCGTTTGTTTTTTTCTCATATCGCGCCGCCTTTCTGAAAAATGGAAGCATATTACCAGTTATTATATCATGAAACAGATAGATGATAAATAGTAAGTTGCAGAACAAAATTTGTAAGTTTGGATTATTTCTATATAGTATGTGCATTGTTGAATAAAATAATAATTTTTTGTATAAAGTCGCAGTTTTACTAGTATTGGAAGATATCGAAACAAATGTTTTTATATAAAAGTAACAATTTGGTTACAATCTATAATAGGAATAATTTTGCATTGGATTTTATGATAAAAGTGGTGTATAGTGGTAGAAAGTAGATGAAAGTGGATGATTGTGATTAAAAATACGTAATAAACTAAGAAAATATGGTAGTATTTATTTTTGATAAAAGTGATTTGCAAAATGGGTAGGAGGTGAATTCAGATGTTTCGCGGTGAATATGAACACACCATAGATGCCAAAGGCAGAATTATTATTCCTGCAAAATTAAGAGATGCTTTGGGTGAACAGTTTATTGTTACGAAAGGTCTGGATGGTTGCCTCTTTGTATATCCCATGGAGCAATGGGCTATTTTTGAGGAAAAACTTCAAGCGTTGCCACTCAATCAACCAAGTGCCCGTTCTTTTGCCCGGTTTTTTTTCTCCGGTGCTACGGAGTGTGAACTGGACAAGCAGGGACGTATCATGTTGCCGCCTAATTTGCGGGAATATGGTAATTTAACGAAGGAAGTTATGATTACTGGCGCGGGAAATCGTCTGGAAATCTGGAACAAATCGGTTAGAGAAGCGTATATTGCGGAAAGTCAAACGCCGGAAGAATTGGCTTCGGCTATGAGCGATATGGGATTTCTTATTTAATGATGGGGGTTGAAACATGGAATTCAAACATATTCCAGTACTGTTTGAAGAAATTATGACAATTATGGCACCAAAGCCAGGTGAACTTTTTGTCGATTGCACTTTGGGCGGAGGCGGCCATAGTAAAGGTTTTTTAGAGCGAACAGGACCGGATGGCAGGCTCATTGGTATTGATCAAGATGTCAATGCTTTGGCAGCGGCACAGAAAAATTTAAGTATATTTGATGGACGGGTTACGTTTGTCCATAGTAATTATGAAAATCTTGATATGATTTTGAATCAATATGCAGCGGACGGTGTAGATGGAATTCTGTTTGATATTGGAGTATCTTCTTATCAGTTGGATGAAAAAGACAGGGGATTCAGTTATATGCAGGATGCGCCATTGGATATGCGAATGAATCAGCAGCAAGGGTTGAGTGCTTGGCAGGTTGTAAATACTTATGAGGAACAGGAACTTCATCGTATTTTGAAGGAATACGGTGAGGAACGATGGGCCAAACGGATTGCGCAATTTATTGTAGAATTTCGTGGTAAAAAACCGATTGATACAACTGGTGAATTGGTAGATGTGATTAAGCGGGCTATTCCGAAAAGCGCTCGTGAAGAAGGTTCTCATCCAGCAAAACGGACCTTTCAGGCAATTCGTATTGAGGTCAACAATGAGTTGGGCGTGTTAGAGGAAACCATTGCGGTGGCGGCCAAACATTTAAAAAAAGGCGGACGCTTGGGGATTATTACGTTCCATTCTTTGGAGGATCGGATTGTAAAAGAGAAGTTTCGATATTTGGCCAGTGATTGTATTTGCCCGCCGGAATTACCTTTTTGTCAATGCGATAAAATATCAGAAGTCAAAATTTTGACAAGAAAACCGGTGGTTGCATCGATAGAGGAACTGCAGGAGAATTCCCGCGCGAAAAGTGCAAAATTCCGTGCTGTGGAAAAAATTATCTGATCTTGCTATTCTATTGAAGAGAAAGGATGAATAGAAATGAAGAAAGATGTAAGACGCTCCGGCGCACAAATAAATTATACACAGCGTAATTCTATGCAGGGTTCCTATCATAAATCGACTTATAACAATAACCGTAAACAATATCAGACGATGGCTTCTGGTTATTATATGCATACAGCCAATGCAGTAGCCCATGATTATCAATATGAAGAAGAACAGCAGCCAGTCCTACAGAAAGAACGCAAACCAAAAGTAAAAAGTCGTCCTGTATTGGCACAGCACATTTCTACTTTGTTGGTGGTATTTTTGCTAGGTTTGGTGTTAGTTGTTCAATATGCATACATCCAGAATCTGGGGTATCAGGTGGGACAGACCAAAACAGAACTGAAGACCGTTCGAGATGAAAATGAAAAAATAAAAAAACAGATTGCAACAAAAGGTGAATTACAGACGGTTGAGAGTATTGCTGTAAATAATATGGGGATGCGAAAACCGGAAAACAGTGAGATCATTTATCTGCAAAAAAATCCTTCTGCACAGCAGCAGACAACTGCAGAAATAGCCAATGATGCGGCGTCGGTGACAGCCAGTGTACCGGAAACGGTAGCAAACTAACAATTTGTAAAGTTGGGATGATGAATGAATGAAAAACCGAATGCGGACAGTACTGCTTATTTTTGCAGTGGTAATTATTTGTATTATTGCAAAATTGGGATATGAGCAATTGTTCCATGCTTCTCAGTTGGAAAATGGCGCTTTGAATGCCCGTTTGCGAGAGGTGGATATAAAACCGAACCGAGGGGCAATTTATGATCGAAAAGGAAACCAATTGGCGATTAGTATTGCAACCGAGTCAGTGTATATTAATCCACGGGTTATTCGCCAAGAAGACAATGCGGAGGGTAAAAAATATCAGTCACGAGAAGAGGTTGCGCAAAATCTGGCTTCTATTTTAGAATTGGATGAAGATGAAATAAATGAAAAAATTGATAAGGATGTCAGTTTTGTTTATATCAAGCGGAGAATTCCTGATGAGCAGGCAACAGCACTAAAAGAATTGGATTATAAAGGTGTTTATTTTTTGGAAGAGTCTCGCCGTTCTTATCCAAAAGGTTCACTTGCCAGTCAAATTATTGGATTTGCTGGTATTGATAATCAGGGATTAAATGGGATTGAATTGCAATATGATGATACATTGCTAGGGAGTTCAGGGAAGTTTTTAATGGAGTATGATGGTGCGGGCAATGAAATTCCCCAAGCAACAGAGAGCTATATTCCATCAGAACCTGGATGTGATATTTATCTGACTTTGGATGAAACGATTCAGTATATTATAGAGCGAGAATTAAAAAAAGTGGTGCAAGAACAGGATGCGCCGCAGGCGACAGCCATTGTTATGGATGTAAAGACCGGTGCAGTGTTGGGAATGGCCAATTATCCTGATTATGACCCGAACGATTATGGCAGTGCTGACAGTAGCTTGTGGAGTAACTTTGCAGTAAATGGTTTATATGAACCAGGCTCTACCTTTAAAATTTTGACAACCGCAATGGTTTTAGAGGAGCGAGTTACAAATGTAAATGAAGGCTTTTATTGTGCTGGTTATCAATATATTGGTAAATTAAAAATGAGTTGCCATAAGAAAATTGGTCATGGTGCAGAGTCCTTTACGCAAGGGGTAGCGAATTCCTGCAACCCTGTATTTGTAGAGGTAAGTCGTCGTTTGGGTATGAGTAAGTTCTATGATTATTTAAAAGGGTTTGGTATGACTGAACCGACGGGTATTGATTTACCTGGGGAAGCCGATAGTTTAATTGTACCGGAAAAATCGGCGGTGCCTTATGACTTGGCGTCTATGTCTATCGGGCAGGCTAACGCATTCACACCTATACAGATGATCACTGCTATTTCGGCGGTGGCCAATGGCGGCAAGCTGATGAAACCGTATATTGTAGATAAAATTGAAGATCCTGATGGAAATCTGGTCAAACAAACGGAACCAGAGGTAGTGCGACAGGTAATTTCGGAAGATACTGCCCGCGAGGTATGGGCCGTATTGGAAACGGTAGTTTCCTCCGGAACTGGTAAACAAGGACAAATAGAAGGGTATAAGGTTGCAGGGAAAACAGGGACTGCCGAAAAAGTTTCAGCAGGTGGCGGTTATTCTTCTGCTCGTGTGGTATCCTTTGCCGGTTTTGCTCCAGCTGAAAACCCGCAGATTGCCTGCCTGGTCATTGTAGATGACCCGATCGATGCTCATGGCGGCGCCACAGCCGGTCCAGTATTTCAGAAAATTATGGAAGATAGCCTGCGTTATTTAGAGGTGCCAAAGGATGTAACCATCACACCGACAGAGGCAATTGAAGAAGTAGCAGTACCTGCTATGCCGGATAATAATCCCATGAATGCCATAGAAGCCATTAAGGCTGTTGGATTGACGCCGATTGTAGAAACGCAGGGTGAGGTACTGTATACTTTTGTACCAGCAGAGGGAACAAAGGTGCAAAAGAGCGGTAATGTATATTTGTATTGCGGGCCTGCCGAAGGAACGCAAGTTGTGATGCCTAGTCTATACGGCCGAACGATTAAAGAAGTTGACCGAATTCTTTCCGGTTTAGGACTCAGTGGCACCATGAACGGCAGCGGATTATGCGTGGGGCAGAGTATTGAAGCTGGACAGGTGATAGAGAAAGGTACGGCGTTGATTGTTGATTTTGGTACAACAGTGCCTGATACGACAGATGCTATAACAGAGCAAGACGGAGATTTAACAGAAGACAATACCATTACAGATGTAGAGGACAGTGCAGAATCTACAACAAATTCTGCTACTGTTGATTCGCAGCAGATAGAAGAAACAGAGCCTATATGGGATTAATCAAAATAAGAGAATGGGCAATTTCTGCTCCATTCTCTTGTTCACTTCATTTTAAAAGATATCATATAAAATAATTCAGTATGTTTCTCTTGTGATATTGTGATAATTGGCATACGATATTAAAATAAAGAAGAACAAATTCGGAGAGGGGATATCAGTTTATGAAAGTGCTATGTGACTTATTGCAGGAAGTACAGCATGTGAAACATTGTATTTTACCAGATAGTATGATTACAGGGATTCAATATGATTCCAGAAAGGTAACGGCAGGGAATCTGTTTGTAGCAATAAAAGGGTTTCAGAGCGATGGACACCAATATATTCGTCAAGCATTGGATAATGGTGCCAGTGCAATTTTAATTTCCGATGAACAGTATTGTTCCAATGAATATCCTTGGATTTTGGTGGAGAATAGTCGGTTGGCGCTGGCAGAAGTCAGCAATGCTTTTTATGATCATCCCAGTGAAAAATTAGTGTTGATTGGTGTGACGGGCACCAATGGAAAAACTACAACTACAAATTTGATCTGTAATATTATTGAAGCACAAGGCAAGAAGACAGGTTTGATCGGCACCATTCATAACCGCATTGGCGACAAAATTTTGGAGGGCTCTCGCACAACGCCAGAGTCGCTGGAACTGCAGCAAATGTTTGCGCAAATGGTAGAAGAAGGTATTGGGTATGCAGTGATGGAGGTAAGTTCTCATGCGTTGGAGCTGCAGCGAGTTGCCTGCTGTGATTTTGATGTGGCTGTCTTTACCAATTTAACGCAGGATCATTTGGATTATCATGAAACGATGGAACGTTATTGTGAAGCAAAAACAACTTTGTTTAAAATGTTAGGTGCTCAAGGAGAGCAGCTGGGTTTACAGAAAACAGCAGTTATCAACATAGATGATACCTGGGCCAGTCATTTTATGGTGGCTTCTAACGTACCGGTGGTTACTTATGGGATACAGAAAGAAGCCAGCTGGAAAGCAGAGCATGTTCATGTAGGCGCCAATGGTGTGCGTTATCAGGTGGATGGTCATGAGGTAGCGCTTCATTTGACAGGAAACTTTAATGTGTATAATTCTTTGGCTGCTTTAGCAGTTGGAGAAGCGTTAGGGTTTTCTTTGAACGCAGTTATTACTGCATTGGAACAAGTGCCGGGAATTGCTGGCCGTTTTCAGACAGTGGAAGGTTCAAAAGAATTTAGTGTAATTGTTGATTACGCCCATACTCCAGATGGGTTGGAAAATGTGATTTCCACAGCGCAAGCATTTGCTAAAGGCAGGGTTATTACCGTATTTGGCTGCGGTGGAGACCGGGATCGCACAAAACGGCCTTTAATGGGCGCAGTAGCGGCAGAGTTGAGTGATTATTGTGTGGTAACATCAGATAATCCTCGAACAGAAAACCCAGAGCAAATTTTACAGGATATTTTGCCCGGTGTGGAAAAACATATGCGAGATGAGCAGTATCATGTGGAAGTGGATCGCCGTAAAGCAATCTTTTATGCGGTACAGATGGCACAGCCCGGTGATGTTGTGTTGCTGGCAGGAAAAGGCCATGAAAATTATCAGGATGTCAATGGCACAAAACATCATTTTGACGATTATGAAGTGGCGCAGGAAGCAATACAAGAAAAACAAGCATAAAAATCTGATAATGGAGTGAAAATAATGCAGGAATGGATTGAGGAGATTGCTCAGGCACTGGGCTACACTTATAAACAGACAACAAATCAGCCTGTCTGCGGGATCAGTATTGATAGTCGGTCAGTGCAGGCAGGAGATTTGTTTGTTGCGTTGGTGGGAGAGCACAGCGATGGACATCATTATTTGCAGCAAGCGCTCCAGCAGGGTGCAGCTGCGGTGGTTGTATCAAAACCAGAACAAGTTGATTTAGAACAGTATCCTAATTATATTTTGGTTTCTGATGGTGTCTTGTTCATTCAGCAGTTGGCACACTGGTTGCGCCAAAAAACACAGATTCCGGTTATTGCTGTGACTGGCAGCACTGGAAAAACGTCGACCAAGGATTTTCTTGCAACCATCTTGCAGACACTGGGTTCTATTGTTGTGACCAAAGGGAATCATAATAATGAGCTGGGGCTTCCTCTAACCATTTGCGGTTTGGAATCAGATACAAAAGCATTAGTGGTAGAAATGGGTATGCGGGGGTTGGGACAGATTGATTTTTTGTGTCAGATTGCCAATCCCGACTACGGTATTATTACCAATATTGGTAAAACCCATTGTGAATTGTTAGGATCCCAGGAAAATATTGCACAGGCCAAATGTGAGTTATTGCCATATATAAAAGAAAAGGGTATAATTGCCCTGAATAAAAAAGACGAACCGTTTTTGCAACCATGGATACCGTACTGTTCAGGGAATATCGTGTGGTACAACGCAGATGGACCGGAAGGGGATTTATGGGCAGATAAAGTTGAGCAGCATGAGGAAGGAATTCGTTATCAACTGCATTGGGGAACGGAACAGCATGACATTTATTTGCCTGTGCAAGGCGTGCATAATGTATCTAATAGTTTGGCAGCCATTGCGATTGCGCGTAGCTTAGGTGTTGAATGGGAGCAGATTTGTCAGTGCTTGCAGCAGGCAAAACTGACAGGTATGCGCTTAGATATTACCGTAAATGGCCAGGGTGTAACCATTATCAATGATACCTATAATGCCAATCCCGATTCCATGAAAAGTGCGATTTCAGTATTGATGCATCGAAATGGGCGGCGTAAAATTGCTGTTTTGGGTGATATGTATGAATTAGGTCAATACGAGGCGGAAAGCCATATCGAGGTTGGTCGTTATGCTGCTGAACAGCAAGTGGATTATGTGATTGCTGTTGGCCAATTAGGGCGTCTGATTGGAGATGCCGCTTGCAATAACTGTAAAGTGGATTGGGCAGAGAGCCATGAACAGGTAATGCAGCTTTTATCTCAGTATGTGACCAGTGGTGATGTGGTGTTGGTAAAGGGTAGCCGTGGTATGAAAATGGAGCAAATTGTACAGAAACTTATGGGGTGAAATTATGTGGCAGATTATCTTGGCTTTTTTTATTAGTCTTATGACCTGTCTGATGATTGGGCCGGTTATGATCCCGGCTTTGCGGCGTTTAAAGTTTGGGCAGAGTGTGCGCAATGATGGACCGCAGCGTCATCTGCAGAAGCAGGGCACACCGACAATGGGCGGTGTTATGTTTTTTTTCAGTCTTACGTTAGGAACTATTTTTCTGGCGCGAGATAATTATATTGGTTATTTTTTGTTGTTATTTACTTTGGGGTTTGGTCTAATTGGATTTATGGATGATTATATCAAAATCGTGAAAAAGCGTTCTTTGGGTTTAACTGCAAAACAAAAAATTATAGGCCAATTGGGATTTTCTTGTTTGCTTGCTTTTATTGCGCTTCGGCTGCTTAAAATTAGTACTGCAGTTATGATTCCTATTTTTGGTTGGACAATCGATTTGGGTTGGTTGTATATTCCATTTTTTATTTTTCTGGTTGTTGGCACAACCAATGCAGTTAATTTGACAGATGGACTGGATGGATTGGCCTCCGGTGTGACGATGATTGTTGCCTTGGGATATACACTGATGGGAATTATGTGCAAGCAATATGCTGTAGTTATATTTGGTGCTGCTTTGGTAGGCAGCTGTCTTGGCTTTTTGGTATTTAATCATTATCCGGCTAAGGTATTTATGGGGGATACTGGCTCTCTGGCTTTAGGTGGGGCAATTGCAGCATTGGCGGTTGTAACCAAAACAGAATTGCTGTTGCCTTTGATTGGTATCATTTATGTGGCAGAAGCGGTGTCTGACATTATTCAGGTCGCTGTTTACAAACGAAAAAAAGTGCGTGTATTTAAAATGGCACCATTACATCATCATTTTGAATTAAGTGGATGGTCAGAGCAAAAGGTGGTTCGTGTATTTTGGGCTGTAGCAGCGGCAGCAGTGTTGTTGACACTGTTATGCTACCATATTACACTAACCAATTTATAAAAAGAGTTCTTGTATGGAAGAGGTGCAAATGATGGGGAAAAAGGTATTAGTAATTGGAGCTGCACGCAGTGGTCTGGCTGGCGCAGAGTTTTTAGCAACACATGGGGAAACTGTTGTATTAACCGATATGAAAAAAGCAGATCAAGTGGACAAACTAGGGGCACAGGGAGTTTCTTTTATTTGGGGAAAACAACCGGATTTAGCTGTTATTCAACCGGACTATATTTTGATAAGCCCAGGTGTGCCATTGACCATACCGCCAGTGGTATATGCCAAAGAGCACAATATCCCTGTTATCGGTGAACTGGAATTGGCTTATCAAAATTGCAAGGCGCCTTTTGTAGCGATTACAGGTACCAATGGAAAAACAACAACGACAACCTTAACCGGTGAATTATTGAAAAAGACCGGAAAAGAAGTTTTTGTGGGAGGCAATATTGGCATTCCGCTTATCAGCTATGTAGAGCAGCTTCAGGCACAGGATGTGGTGGTTGCAGAGGTGAGCAGTTTTCAGTTGGAGACAACAGAAACTTTTTGTCCCCATCTGGCTCTGATGCTAAATCTAACGCCCGATCATTTAGATCGACATGGTGATATGGCAGGATATTTGGCGGCGAAATCAAAAATATTTGCCAATCAGAAATCATCTGACTATCTGATTTTAAATTATGATGATACAGCATTACGCAATATTGCCGATCAGAGTAATGGGAAAGTGATATTTTTCAGTCAGCAGCATATACTAGAAGAAGGCGTATATCTGGAACAGGGGAAGGTCATGCTAAAATTGAATTCTGTCTGTACAGAAATTTGTGCCGTTGATGAGATTGCAATAAAAGGCAGTCACAATTTAGAAAATGCGATGGGTGCTATTTTGCTTGCATATTTAAGTGGCGTTGCACCAGGGGATATTCGGCAGGTGTTGATGGAATTTCCGGGCGTTGAACATCGCTTAGAGCCGGTACGTACTTTACACGATATCTTGTATATTAATGATTCAAAAGGTACCAATCCCGATTCTACCATAAAGGCATTGCAAGCCTATGAACGTCCGGTAGTCATTATTTTGGGCGGTAAAAACAAAGGCAGCGATTTTACCCAACTGGCGCAGCTGGTGAAAGAAAAGGTGAAAAAGGCTGTTGTATTAGGCCAGGCTAAACCGGCAATCATTGATGCACTGGAAAAAGCAGGATTTCATGATTATATAGAGAAAGATACATTCGAAGAAGCTGTCGCAGAGGCAGCGGCACAGGCAGAGCCGGGTGATATTGTATTACTGTCGCCGGCTTGTGCAAGTTGGGATATGTTCAGTAGTTACGAAGAAAGAGGTAACTTGTTTAAGAAATTAGTTCAACAGTTGTAATCGTTGTTGAAACATAATTTTTAACAGAGAGGGTGGTGCATGATATGGAACACAAGGGGCCTGCTGATTTGTTGTTGTTTTTCATTATGTTGGTCTTATTAGCCATTGGTTTGATTATGGTACTCAGTGCCAGTTCCTATGATGCATTGCTTCATTATGATGATGCGCTGTATTATTTTAAACGGCAGCTCATTTTTATGGCTATTTGTTTTGTCGGGATGTTTATCATGATGAACATCAGTCCTGAAGTTGTAAAAAAATTGGCTGTACCTGCTTTGATTGTCTGTGTGGTTATGTTGGCATTGGTACCGATAATTGGAGTAGAAGTAAACGGTGCTAAACGTTGGCTGGGAACGCAGAGTGTGCGTTTTGCACCGGCAGAAATTGCCAAACCGGTAGTGATTGTATTTTTTGCTATGTGGCTGAGTTCTTTGGGCAAACGAAATTTGCAGACGGCCAAAGGGTTTCTCTGTACCTTGTTTGTTATGGCAATCATTCCTGCTTTAGTAGTTATTGAAGACTTAGGGACTGCCATTGCCATTGCCGGTGCTCTTGTTTGCATGATGATTGCTGCTGAGGTGCCTTGGCGTTATTTAGGTGTATGTATGGGGCTGGGGTTAGCTGGTATTGCTGCTATGATTGCTGTAAAACCGTATCGTTTATTACGTATTACCTCATTTTTAGATCCATTTGCCGATCCTTTGGGGACCGGATATCAGGTAGTACAGTCCTTATATGCGTTGGGCTCAGGTTGGTTATTTGGTGTTGGGCTGGGCGCCAGTCGGCAGAAACTGTTATATTTACCTGAACGACACACCGATTTTATTTTTTCTATTATTGGAGAAGAACTGGGTTTTGTTGGTGCGGCATTTGTCATTTTATTATTTGCCATGTTTATTTGGCGAGGGTTTTATATTGCTGCTCATTTGGAGGATAAATTCAAATCGTTGACTGCATTTGGGTTAACTGCTGTTATCGGCATTCAAGCCATGATTAATATCGGTGTTGCGGTTGGAGCTATGCCGGTAACGGGTATTACTCTTCCGTTTATCAGTTACGGTGGTACATCGTTATCATTTATGTTGGCAACGGTGGGATTTTTATTGAACTTATCTCGTTATATGAAGCATTGACAATGGTCATATTTTTGCGTTTTTACATGAATATTATTAAAGAGGGATAAAAAAGGTGGTGGAGGTATGCGTGTTCTGTTAGCGGGTGGCGGCACTGGCGGACATATTTATCCAGCGTTGGCTGTTGCTGAAAAATTAAAGACATTGCATCCGGAATGTGAAATTTTATATATAGGGACGAAAAAAGGGTTGGAAAATAAAATTGTGCCAAAACGGGGAATTCCTTTTCGGTCTATTGCGGTAGAAGGATTGCCGCGAAAACTGAATCCTGCCTTTTTTAAAGCTGTGGGAAAAGCAGCTGGCGGTTGTATAGAAGCAAAAAGAATCGTAAAACAGTTTGCGCCGGATCTTGTTATCGGGACTGGTGGTTATGTTTGCGGGCCTGTTGTGCTGGCAGCAAAATTATTAGGTGTTCCGGCTATGATTCATGAACAAAATGCATTTCCTGGTGTTACAAATAAAATCCTGGCTCGTTTTGTTGATCGCATTATGGTAAATTTTCAAGCTTCTGAAGCTTATTTTGTACATAAAGATCGTATTTGCGTAACGGGACTTCCGGTACGTCAGGAAGTTTTGGATGCGCAGCGGGAGGAAAGCCTGGCGTTTTTTGGTTTTTCTCCGCAACGAATAACATTGTTGGTTAGTGGCGGGAGCCGTGGTGCCAGAAGTTTGAACAGAGCCATGGCAGAAGCATATCCAACATTAGTTCATTATCCGGATCTGCAAATTATCCATTTAACAGGTGCAGTAGATTATGAAGATACTTTGCATGCTATTGCAGAAAAAAAGATTGATTTGAAATGTTATCCGCAAATTATAGTGCGGCCTTATCTTGATGAGATGCAATATGGGTTGGGAGCTGCGGATTTTTGTGTAGGTCGTGCAGGCGCTACTTTCTTAGCGGAATTAACGGCTTTTTGTTTTTCCCGGAGTTTTTTACCATATTCTCCCTATATAC
>OGPA01002236.1_pt1 | contig 14222 bp, 7 predicted proteins | sample 1552841 | NCBI WGS metagenome assembly OGPA01 (sample SAMEA2579916, study PRJEB22360) | human gut metagenome | reverse complement strand
ACGCGCCGGTTCCCCTGCTCCCCCCCGTAGCCGGGGAACCGCAGGACAGCGCGGTCAGCCTCACATGGACGCCCGGTGCCGCCAATGGCAGCCCGATCACCAACTACAAGGTCAGTTGGACCGGTGCCGCCACCGGAGAGAAGGATTGCGGTACCGTCACCTCATGCCAGGTCACTGGTCTGAAGAACGGCAAAACCTATTCCTTCACCGTCGCCGCGCGAAATGACGTCGGCTGGTCCAAGCCGTCCACCGCCGCCGAAGCCACACCGGACAAGGTGCCGTCCGCTCCCACCGATGTTACGGTCACAGGTGGCAATAAAACCGCCAAGGTGACGTGGAAAGCGCCGAGCGGTGATTTCAGCGCCGTCGACAACTATTCAGTGACCGTCACCGGTGCAGGTGCTCCGCAGACCAAGGAAACCGGCAATACGGCCACCGAGCTGTCGTTTACGTTCAACAACAACGACATTTCCGATGGCACCGCCATTACGGCGACCGTCAAAGCCCATAACAAAATCAATTGGAGTGCCGAGTCCGCCGCATCGCCGTCAGAGAAGATCTGGGGAGACCCGGATGCGCCGAACATTGCGTTGTCGAACGACGACACCACGGTAACGGCGAAAGTCACTCTCGGCAATAACCACAATGCCGGCTGCCGGCGAATTTCCTTGGGAGGAGACGTCAAGGACACCATCGATTGCAGTGACAGTGGCACTACGTTCGAGATCAATGAGAACGATTTGAACACCCGGGAAATCACCGTAACAGCCACCGTGGTGCCGCAGCGCGATGCTTCCGCCGGCACGGGCGAGAGCCGCTTTGTCCCGCAGTACAAGGTCCAGCCGCCCGCTGACGTCTACACCACCGGATCCGGCAGTACATGCACCGTGCATTGGACCAAGCAGGGACATGCGCAGTCCTACAGCGTGACTGCCGATGGCATCGATTCCGGTACAGCTACTAACCGGAACTCACTCGACTTCCGAATGGGTCCTTGGGCCAAATGCAACACCGCATCGGTGCAACAGGTGTTCAACGGCGCTACCAGCGACGCCGTCACCGGAGGCCCGCACAATGGCGCTCCTTACACCTATGAGAAGAAGGCTGTAATCAACAAACCGCAGGAGCTGCGCTGGTCAGACAACGCTCACGTCATTAACGTCACCGGCGGTTCGGTTGATGTCTATGGCAAGTCGGCCACTGTACAAATCATCATCAATGGCCAACCGTTCACGTGGAACTCCGGCCAGCCATTGGATGTCACCGACTTGGCCGTGGCCGCCGATGGCAACTACGCGTGGAGCGTCAAAGTCACCGGCGGGCCGGGATACTCCGGTCTCGACAACACTGCGGACGGAGGCAGCGTCGCGGGCACACGTCCCTCTGACTCCTCGGAGGGGACCAAGTCGCTCAAATCCGGTACCGATGTCACCACTTTGGCCAAGAACCCCTGGATTCTTGGTTTCGCCAATACCCCAATATCGTCAACCACCATTCACAAGCAGTAGGAGAACATCCATGAGCGAGAACATCGATGACGCGACGCAGTTGTCTGACACGACCCGTCTGTCCGACAGCACGCAGCTATCCGACAGCACGCACTTGTCCGACGCCACGCACCTGGCATCCGCACCACACACCGGCACGACCCCAAGCACCGAGTCGGCGCCGCAGTCCGTTGCGCTGCCTAACCTGCCGCAGCGGCCGTCACAAGCGCCGTCAGAAAAGCCGTCTCCTACTACTGATGCCGCCTCCATTCCTGCGGGCGATGACAGCACCGTGCTCAAGCCGCGCAAGGGATCGACGCCAGCCATCCCGCAGCAGGCCACCGCGCAATCCCAGCCGCAATCACAGCCGCAGCGTCAGTCGAGCAAAGCCGCGCAAGCAGCCGCATCGGCACTGCCCGCCAGCATCAATTCCGGACTACTGCCCCAGCCCACGGCTCAGGTCCGGGATTTCCAGCAGTCCTTCAATGCGCTGGTCGAAAATGTCTCCAAGGTGGTTATCGGCAAGACCATCCCTATCAAGCAATGCGTCACCGCACTGATGGTCGGTGGCCATATTCTGCTTGAAGACAACCCCGGCACCGGTAAGACCCAGTTGGCCCGAGGCTTGGCCAATTCCATTTCCACCGGTTTCAAGCGTGTTCAGTTCACGCCCGATCTGCTGCCTTCGGATGTGGTGGGTGTGACTTTCTACGATCAGAAGCGCGGAGAATTTGAGTTCCGCGAAGGCCCGATTTTCGCCTCCATCGTGCTGGCCGATGAGATCAACCGTGCATCGCCGAAGACGCAGTCCGCACTTCTGGAGGTTATGGAAGAGCAGAAAGTCACCGTTGACGGCGTCACACATGATGTGCCGCAGCCGTTTATCGTGATCGCAACCCAGAACCCCATCGAGCAGCTCGGTACCTATAAGCTGCCTGAGGCGCAGATGGACCGATTCCTTATCAAGACGTCAATCGGCTACCCGGGCCATGATGTGTCCGTCGATATCCTCAAGCAGGTCGATATCACCGACCGTGCGCAGACCATTTCCCCGGTGCTGAGCGGTGACGATGTCATGCGGCTGCGTCAGGTGGCCACCGAAATCTATGTGGATGATGCGATTCGTGAATACATCGTCAGGCTCGTCGAGGCGACCCGCCACAACGAGAAGATCACGGTCGGCTCCTCCATGCGTGGCGCTTTGGCACTGACCCGATGCGCCCGTATCTGGGCCGCGGCCGATGGCCGTGCCTACGTGGTGCCGGATGACGTCAAGGACCTTGCAGTGGCCGTGCTCGCACACCGTATCACGCTGACTCCGGAAGCCACCTTCGATGGCGCGACTCCGGAAAGCCTGATCGCACAGGTGCTCGAAGACGTTCCCTCCCCCACCATCGGTTCCTGATAGGGCCCGGAAAGGTATCCGACCATGGCATCTACATCCGCCGCATTACGCCGTCGCCGGCGCGCTGAACGCATGTTCAAGCGCGCGGTAAGACGCATCAGACGGTTCTTCGCATCCTACGTCTCGCCCTTGGGCTGGGCGGTAACGGGCGCAGGCATCGCATGCCTTATTGCGTTCCCGTTTCTGGGCTGGTATGAGCTGCTCGTATTCGGCATCGTGGCGATGGTGATGATGCTCGCGGCAATCGTGCTTTCCCTCGGCAACACACGCTTCCACGCGTCCATCGCCGTATCCGATCATCGCGTGACCGTGGGAGACACCGTATCCGTTATCGTCGGCATCGACAACACCGGCAGAACGCCGACGACCACGGCACGCGGATATCTGCCAATCGGCGATGCGCATGAACGATTCAACATCCCCATGCTGGCTCCCGGGCAATCCAAGCAAACCGATGTGGAGTTCCGTACCGTATCGCGCGCAATACTGCCCATCGGCCCATTGCGCATCCGCAAGGGAGACCCGTTCGGTCTGGTGCGTCACGAAAAGGAGCTGGCCGACCGCATCACCGTATTCATCCACCCTCGTACCGTGCGTCTCGATACTCTGAATGCCGGCGTGCCCCGCGACCTGGAAGGCCAACCATCCGGCCAGATCGTGGATGATGATCTCGACTTCTACGGATTGCGCGAATACGAGCCGGGCGACGACGTGCGTAACGTCCACTGGCTGAGCTCCGCGAAAACCGGCACGTTGATGATTCGCCAATATGAGGCCACGCGCCGCACCGACACCTCGGTGACCATCAGCGTGAACCCGGACGAATACGTCAACGGCGAGGAATTCGAGATGGCGGTGTCCATCCACTCCTCCATCGGCGTCAAATGCCTGCTGCAGGATCGTCCATTGTTCTGCCACGCGGGCAACACGCACGGCCAGCCGCGCAACGCCATGGAGTTCCTCGACAACGCCAGTGCCATAGAGCCTGATCGTGAGGATAATCCGAATCTCGCCGAGGGCACGCTGAAGCACAGTCCTGATGCTTCGTTCTATTTTTTCACTGTTGGATCGCTGAAAGACATCGAGCAAATCAAGCGCATGACCTTGGCCTTGCCCCGATCGGCCAGCTGCGTGGTATTGCAGGCCAGCGCCGGCGCCAATCGCGGCATCAGAAGATTCGCCAACTTCACATTGGCCACCATCGGCGACCTCGATGATCTCCCGCTGATCATGGGGGTGCTCGCATGACCTTCGACCAGTCCAGTATCACCAATACCAATACCGCTGCGTACGCCGGATCGAGCGGCACATACACCGGCACTTCCTCCGGCACGTACACCGGGACCTCCACCACCACCGGCTCCTGGGCCGACTCCACACATTCGGTTATCTGGATGACCAGAGGCAATGTGCTTCGCGGCATGGGCCTCAGTCGCCAGCCGTGGGGCAAACGAATCGCCAGCCTCGTACTCATAGCGGCGATGATGTTGCTGGCGCAAGCCAATCTCATCGACGTGTACGGCGGCGTGGCCACTTGGGCGATTGCCGCTGTACCGGCCACCTTGCTGGGCGCGATCATCGCTCTGGCGGGCATGTTGCCGGCGTTGCGACTGTGGTGGCAAATCGTGTTTCTGGCGTTTGCCCAATTCATCATCGGCCCGGTGGTAACGCTGAGTTCCACTACGTCCCATTACGTGATTCCCACCTTGAAGACCTTGAGTTCAGGTTGGGAAATGACGTTTGGCTCGTTCAAGTACATTATTTCCGTCGATCCGCCTCTGGGCACGCAAGACGGCGTGCTGATGGCGGTATGGACCATCGGCCTGTGGCTTACGTTCCTCACCGGCGTGTTTGCCATTAATGCCAACGCATGGTTGTCTCTGGTGGGAGTGCTGCCCCTTGCGGCGGCCGTGGCCGTATGTGCCCTGCTGGGCACAGACAGCGGCTGGCAACGCGCCATCTGCGGTATTGCCTTTGCCTTGCTGCTGATTATCTGGCTGTCTTGGCGTCTTGAACTGCTGGAAGGGGGGCGCTGGATATCCGCGCTGATCATCGTCGTGCTCGCTGCCGGCCTTGCTTTCGGGGGCACGTTGCTGGTGCCACAGGACCGTTTCGTGCTGCGTGACCGCTACGATCCGCCGTTAAGCCCCTACGATTACACCAGCCCGCTCAGCGGCATGCGATCCTATATCAAGGACCACAAAAAAGACGTGTTGCTGACCGTTCATAATCTGCCGGCCGGAACACCGGTCAAACTTGCGGTGATGGATCGATTCGATGGCACAGTATGGAACCTGTCCGATTCTTCCGAAGCCACGGACTCCTCGAATTATCATCGCGTGGGCACCACGATCAAGGCGGATGAGCAGGGTAAATCCTTCACTGCGACCTTCACCGTCGATCAGGGACTGACCGACACCTGGCTGCCGCTGAGCGCGCCCCGACCCCTGCCTGCCGCTGGCGGGAGCGGCCACTGGCGTGAGCTTCGCCAACGATGCCGACAACGGCAATGACACGTTTTACTACAACACGGATACCGATTCCGCCATTATTCCCGCCGGCACGCGTAAAGGCCTCACCTATACCGAATCCGGCATTATCGCCCGTAAGCCCACCGATAAGCAGATCAGCAGTGCGGCTGCGGCCCGCATCACCCAACCAGAAGCCCAGGATGTTCCCGATTCGGCCAGCAAACTGGCCACGTCCATTGCCGGCGGGCAGTCCTCGGGCGGTGCCGCAGCCACGGCGTTGGCCGACACATTGAAAGACTCCGGATGGTTCTCTCATGGACTTGAAGGCGACCATCCCTCCGATGCCGGCCATGGCAACTACCGCATCAACAAGCTGCTGGCAGGCACGGCCATGGTGGGCGACTCCGAGCAATATGCCTCCGCCATGGCACTGATGGCTCGTGATCTGGGACTGCCCTCCCGTGTGGTCCTGGGCTTCCTGCCGAAAAACGAGGATGGCGAAATCACCGATGCCCGCACGGAGAAGACCTCGGGCAATGGCACCAAAATCGAATTCACCGGCAACGATGTCACCGCTTGGGTGGAAATCAAATTGCAGGGCCTGGGATGGGTGGCGTTCTATCCGACGCCCAAGGAGACCAAGATGCCTGATGAAAACCAGAACCTGACGCCGCCGAATCCGCAGACGCTGGTCCGGCAACCACCAGTGCCGTTGACCGATCCGCTGCGCGATCAGACGCAAGCCAAGGGCCAAAGCTCATTGGCCGGCGCCGACGCCGATGATTCGCCGACCAACCTGTTCTGGGCGCGGTTCTGGCGAGTGACCCGCAAGGTGGCCCTGTACGGCAGCCCATTGTGGACCCTACTCATCGCCTGCGGTCTGATTCTGATGTTCAAGGCCATACTGCTGGCACGAGCGCGGCGGCATGGCAGTCCGAAAGCCCGTGTGGCAGCAGGTTGGAATGCCATACGCATGCTTGCCGAGCAAAGCGGCATCACAGCCAAGGGCACTCGTCGAGATCAGGCCGGTGCCATCGCCCGTCAACTCGGCACAGATGACCAGGCTTTGATCCAGCTTGGCCGGGAAGCCGACTACGCCACGTTCTCGGGGCAAGACATTGAATCGGGCCAAGCCACCACATATTGGACAGGAGTCGACCAATTACGCAAGGCAATGCTCGCTTCTTTGCCGCGTTTCAGGAGGATACGTACACGACTTTCCCTGAAAAGCGTGGCTATACTGTCAAATGGGCACGCAGCAAAGCCGCACACGACGCATGTCAAGCGCACGCGTAAGAAGGGGAAGGCGTCATGACCACAGGCTCCATCCGTATCGCGATGACCAGTGACGTGGGTCTTAGGCGCAAAAACAACCAAGACACCGGATTCGCGCAACAAGGCGTGTTCATGGTCTGTGACGGCATGGGCGGCGGCATGGGCGGCGAGCAGGCAAGCCAGTTGGCTGCCCAGCATTTCGCACAATTGGCCGCCATGCCTTCACGCACCCGTCAGGATATCGACGACACCTTGGCACGGGCCCAGCACGACATTCTCGATCTGGGAGACCGCCTTGGCGGCGTGGCCGGCACGACCTGCTCCGGTTTGGTACTGCCCCAAGATCATGCGGATTCCGCCAGCGCCCGCAGCGCTGCTTTGTTCAGTGACGCCGATGATCAGGACTTCTCGGACCAGACCTATGTGGTCAATGTCGGCGATTCCCGCACCTACCATCTCAGTCCGTTGGCGCATGCCGATGCTCCCGCCACGGATATCATTCCCGTGTGGGACGCCGCTTCGCTGACCCGCATCACGCGAGACCATTCCCAGCGCCAAGAAGCCATCGATTCCGGGCAGATGTTGCCGGAAGAGGCGGAGGCGACCATTCCACGCAACATCATCACCCAATGTCTGGGTGATCCGGATGGCATCATGCCCGACGTATATGTCGCCGATCTGACCGGCCGCTTCATCATCTGTTCGGATGGATTGCATGGCGAGGTGCCGGACGAACAGATCGCGGCCATCGCCGCGGCGCATTCCAGTCCGCAGGAGGCCGTGGACGCCTTGGTGGCGGCCGCTCTTGATGCGGGCGGAACCGACAATATCACTGTGATTGTGGCCGATATGCCATTGACCGAACCCGAACATCATGCGTTCAGCGCATTCAGGCTGGACGAAGGTGAGGATATCGGCGCCATTGAAGACGCAACACTACAAACACTACGGACCATACGTTCGGCATAACCGAGCGAACATAAGGAGGTAATCCCATGGTTGATTATGATGCTGCGGTCGCTGCCGTTCAGGATCCGAACGCGGATCCGATTCTGCTGGCAAAAATCGCCTACGAGAATCCGGAATTCGGTGCCAATGTCGCCGTGAATCCGCGCTGTTATCCCGGCTTGAAGCGTTGGATCGCCGAGTTCGGTGACGATCGCGCCCGCGAGACCCTGGCGCAATACGGGTTCACTGCCGAGGCATTCGGCGGCCCGGTTCAGGATCAGAAAGCCACGGCACAGGCGGCCCAGCAGCCCGCCGCCGAACAGGCTCAGCAGCCCGCGGCTCAGCCTGCTGCCAACCAGTACGCAGCCCAGCCCGCGGCTCAGGCGGCATTCGAGGAGCCTGTGGCCACCAATCCTTACGGTTTCACCGCCGAACAGGCCCTGACCACCACCGACCAGATGCAAATCGCCCAGATTGCCCAGTACGCGCCTGAACTACGCGCCTGCATCGCACGTAATCCCAACACCTATCCGGCACTGATCGAATGGCTGGGCCAGCTCGGCGACCCGGCAATCAACGCCGCTCTGGCTTCCCGTCAGTGAAAGGACGGCATCATCATGGCAAAACTTCCCTACCCTCCAGCACCTGAACTGGGTTGGTATTCTGACGATCCGGTGGAAGGCACCCCGGATTCCACAGTTGGCACAGCCGAACCGCAGAACGACTACGGGCAGCCCAGTACCGCGGAAGCGGCAACCAATACCGCTTTTACCGCAGAGCCTGCCGCCACGGCCGCCGCCGCTGAGCCCGCTGCCACCGCTCCGGCAGACACCACACCGCACGCCGCCGAAAACGACATCGAGGATTGGGACAGCACCGTGCTCTCCTCCTCGTTCACGTCCAAGGCACCGAAGAAGACGTACCTGCTGCATAACGATGTCACCGGCCAGACCATTGTGATCGATAAGAGCACGTTGCTGGGCCGCAAGCCTTCCATGAATGTGCCGCAGGATGCCAAGGCGGAGCGTATCGAAGACCCGACCCGCACCACGTCCCGTAATCACGCCGCCATCAGCATCGACACCGATGGCGCGCTGTGGATCGAGGACTACGGCTCGTTGAACGGCACCTACATCATCACCAATGGCCAGGAGACCCAAGTCACCAAGGGCACACCGCTCAAGCTCAGCGCGCCTGCCACGGTGCGTATCGGAGACCAGTTCTTCCAGTTCTCCGAAAAACAGGCCTGAGTAATCAAGCAACGAGCGGCTGCCTGCTCTTGTTCAACAGGAAAATCACAATGGCAAATATACGGATGGCCCGGAACTGATATAGTTCCGGGCCATCTTATTGCGATTAACGCAAGATCTGAGTCCTAGAAGGGGCATCCTTTCTAGGACCTTCTCACTTACTCCTCGATGTCAGGCTGACCGCCCTGATCGGAGTAGAAATCATCCGGGTTGAAGTCGTCGCCGAGCTTCAGATCGCCGAACTCGAGGTTCGAGAAGTTCAGGTCAGACAGGTCGGCGTCGGAGAAGCTCGCGTCGCCGAGATCGCCATCGCCGCCCAGACCGAAGTTCGGGTAGATGGTGTCGCGGATGGCCTTGTCAGGCTCGACCACGGCGTTGCGGTAGCGCGCGAGGCCCGTACCGGCCGGGATGAGCTTACCGATGATGACGTTCTCCTTGAGGCCCTTGAGGTCGTCGACCTTCTCGGAGAGGGCGGCTTCGGTGAGCACGCGGGTGGTCTCCTGGAAGGATGCGGCGGACAGCCAGGAGTCGGTGGCCAGCGACGCCTTGGTGATACCCATAAGCGCCGGACGACCGACGGCCGGACGGCCACCGTTCTTGACGATGTTGCGGTTGATCTCGCGGAAGCGGGCGTTGTCCACCAGCTCACCCGGCAGCAGGTCGGTGTCGCCGGAGTCGATGATGGTCACGCGACGGGTCATCTGGTGCACGATGACCTCGATGTGCTTGTCGTGGATATCCACACCCTGGGAGCGGTACACGGTGTGCACTTCCTCCACGATGTTGACTTGGGCGGCGCGCTTGCCGAGGATGGTGAGGATCTTCTTGGGGTCCACAGAACCTTCGACCAGCTGGGTGCCGACCTTGATGTGGTCGCCGTCGGCAACCTTGAGCGGCACGCGCTTGGAGACCTGGTAGGTGATCGGCTTGATCACGCCGTCTTCCTTCGGTGCGCCGGAATCGGCGTCCGGGGTCAGGATGATCTGGCGACCGCGATCGTTCTCCACGATCTTGATGCTGCCGGCGAACTCGGTGATCGGGGCCTCACCCTTCGGGGTGCGGGCCTCGAAAAGCTCGGTGACACGGGGAAGACCCTGGGTGATATCGGAGGCCGCGGCCACACCACCGGAGTGGAAGGAACGCAGCGTCAGCTGGGTACCAGGCTCACCGATGGACTGGGCGGCGACGATACCGACGGTCTCGCCGACATCGACCAGCTTGTTGGTGGCCAGGGACCAGCCGTAGCACTTGGCGCACACGCCGCGCTTGGACTCGCAGGTCAGCACGGAACGGGCCTTGACCTCTTCCACGCCGTGGGCAACGAGATCGTTGAGCACGTCCATGGACAGGGCGTCGCCGGCCTTGTACAGCACGGTCTCGCCGTCGGCCGGGTCGATGACGTCGGCGGCGAGCAGACGGGAGTACGGGCCACCGTCGGCGGCCTTGACGAGCACCAGGTTGCCGTCGTTGTCGCGCTCGGCGACGCGGATGGGCAGACCGGCCTTGGTGCCGCAGTCCTCTTCGCGCACGATGACGTCCTGGGAGACGTCGACCAGACGACGGGTCAGGTAACCAGACTCTGCGGTACGCAGTGCGGTATCGGCCAGACCCTTACGCGCGCCGTGCTGGGAGATGAAGTATTCCAGCACGGACAGGCCGTCGCGGTAGTTGGACTTCACAGGACGAGGAATGATCTCACCCTTCGGGTTAGCCACGAGGCCTCGCATACCTGCAATCTGGTTGATCTGCATCATGTTGCCTCGTGCACCAGACTGCACGATGATGGCCAGGTTGGAGGTCGGGTCGAACTTCTCCTCGACTTCCTTGGACACTTCGGCGGTGCACTCGGTCCACAGGTCGATGAGTTCCTGACGGCGAGCTTCCTCGGTCAACAGACCCATCTCGTAGTTGGCGTTGACCTTGTCGGCCTTGGCCTCGTACTCGGCGATCTTCTCGTCGCGCTCGGGCGGCTCGTTCACGTCGGAGAACGCGAAGGACACGCCGGACCACGGTGCGCGGGTGAAGCCCAGATCCTTCAGGGCGTCCAGCGTCACGGCCACCTGAGCGGTGGAGTAACGGGTCGCGATGTCGTCGACGATCTTGCTCAGACGCTTCTTCGGCGCCTGCTCGTTGACGAACGGGTAGTCGACCGGCAAGGTGCCGTTGAACAGGATACGGCCGTAGGAGGTGGCGAACAGGACGGAGCCGTCATGGAAACGCTCCTCCTTGACCACGTCCGGGCTGCCCGGTTCCGGATCGACGACCTTGACCTCGCCCGGCTCCCAGTCCTTCGGCAGCACGAAGTCCTGCGGAAGGCGGATGAGCACCTTGGCCTGCATGTCGATCTCGTGCTTGTCGAGCGCCATTTCGGCCTCTTCCAGCGAGGAGAACACGCGGCCCTGGCCCTTGGCGCCGTCGATGACGGTGGTCAGGTAGTACAGACCGAGGATCATGTCCTGGCTCGGCATGGTCACGGTGTGACCGTCTGCCGGCTTCAGGATGTTGTCGGAAGCCATCATCAGGGAACGGGCCTCAGCCTGGGCTTCGGCGGACAGCGGCAGGTGGACTGCCATCTGATCGCCATCGAAGTCGGCGTTGAATGCGGCGCAGGCAAGCGGCGGCAGGTGGATGGCCTTGCCTTCCACCAGGATCGGCTCGAATGCCTGGATACCCAGACGGTGCAGCGTAGGTGCACGGTTCAGGAGCACCGGATGCTCGGAGATGACCTCTTCGAGCACGCCCCACACTTCGGAGTCGGCGCGGTCCACGAGGCGCTTGGCGCTCTTCATGTTCTGCGCGAAGCCCTGGTCCACGAGGCGCTTGATGACGAACGGCTTGAACAGCTCGAGGGCCATCGGCTTCGGCAGACCGCACTGGTGCATGCGCAGGGACGGGCCGACCACGATCACGGAACGGCCGGAGTAGTCGACTCGCTTACCGAGCAGGTTCTGACGGAAACGACCCTGCTTACCCTTGAGCATGTCGGACAGGGACTTCAGCGGACGGTTGGAGGCACCGGTGACCGGGCGACCACGACGGCCGTTGTCGAACAGGGAGTCGACGGCTTCCTGGAGCATGCGCTTCTCGTTGTTGAGCATGATTTCAGGGGCGCCGAGCTCGATCAGTCGCTTCAGACGGTTGTTACGGTTGATCACACGGCGGTACAGGTCGTTGAGGTCGGAGGTGGCGAAGCGGCCACCGTCGAGCTGGACCATCGGGCGCAGGTCCGGCGGGATGACCGGGATCACGTCGAGCACCATGGCCTCCGGCTTGTTGCCGGTGGTCAGGAACGCGTTGACGACCTTCAGACGCTTCAGGGCGCGGGCCTTGCGCTGGCCGGTGCCCGTGTCGATCTCTTCGCGCAGCTGCTTGGAGGCTGCCTCGAGGTCGAAGTCCTGCAGACGCTTCTTGATGGCTTCGGCGCCCATGCAGCCTTCGAAGTAATCGCCGTAGCGGTCTTCCATCTCACGCCACAGGTCGACGTCGCCTTCCATGTCTCCCGGCTTCAGGGTCTTGAAGCGGTCGAACACGGCGCTCAGACGCTGGATCTGCTCGTCGAAACGGATGCGGATCGCGGCCATTTCACGCTCGGCGCTGTTGCGCAGCTTGGCGCGTGCAGAGCCCTTGGCTTCGCCTTCGGCCTCAAGTTCGGCCAGATCGGATTCGACCTTCTTGGCACGCTCTTCGATTTCCGCGTTGCGACGCTTCTCCAGGTTGGCGATGTCGTTGTCGAACTCGTCCTGCAGACCCGGAAGATCCTCGTGACGCTGTTCCTCATCGACGCTGGTGACCATGTAGGCGGCAAAGTAGATGACCTTTTCCAGATCCTTCGGAGCGATGTCCAGCAGGTAGCCCAAACGGGACGGAACACCCTTGAAGAACCAGATGTGGGTCACCGGAGCGGCAAGCTCGATATGGCCCATGCGCTCACGGCGCACACGGCTCTTGGTGACTTCCACACCACAGCGTTCGCAGACGATGCCCTTGAAGCGTACGCGCTTGTACTTGCCGCAGGCGCACTCCCAGTCACGGGTAGGTCCGAAGATCTGTTCGCCGAACAGACCGTCTTTCTCTGGCTTCAGGGTACGGTAGTTAATGGTTTCAGGCTTCTTGACCTCGCCATGGCTCCAATTACGGATGTCATCGGCGGTGGCCAGGCCAATCCTCAGTTTGTCAAATGCGTTGACGTCCAGCACTCTATTGTCCTGTCTATCGATTCTTAATGCTTATCACGTTGTTCAGGGACCGACCGCGGCGCACGCTGTGTCATGCAGCGCGGCCGGTCCTTTCGATCACTGGAATTCGGGTTCCTCGGCAACCTGATCTTCCTTGGCGGCAGCGTCAGGACGCGCACCAATGTTGAAGCCCAGATCATCGGAGGATGTGGACGGATCGTCGTCCTCTTCCTTCATGTCGATAGCCACGCCGTCGGCGTTGAGCACTTCGACATTCAGGGACAGGGACTGCATTTCCTTAAGCAGCACCTTGAAGGACTCCGGGATGCCTGCCGGCGGCAGGTTCTCGCCCTTCACGATGGCGCCGTAGACGCGCACGCGGCCGTCGACGTCATCGGACTTGGTGGTCATCATTTCGTGCAGCGTGTAGGCGGCACCGTAGGCCTCGAGGGCCCACACTTCCATCTCGCCGAAGCGCTGGCCACCGAACTGAGCCTTGCCGCCCAGCGGCTGCTGGGTGATCATGGAGTACGGGCCGGTGGAGCGGGCGTGGATCTTGTCGTCGACCAGGTGGTGCAGCTTCAGCATGTACATGTAGCCCACGGAGATCGGCTTCGGGAACGGTTCGCCGGTACGGCCGTCGAACAGGGTCGCCTTGCCGTCAGGGCCAACGAGCTTGTTGCCGTCGCGGTCCGGAAGGGTGCAGCTGAGCAGGCCCTTGATGGTCTCCGGACGGACGCCGTCGAACACCGGGGTTGCGACCGGGGTGCCCGGAGCGCCCTTTTCGGCGCCCTGCGGCACGTACTTCTTCCAAGCGGCCTCGGCATCCGGATCCAGGGAGATGTCCCAGCCGGCGTGCGCGATCCAGCCGAGGTGCAGTTCCAGCACCTGGCCAAGGTTCATTCGAGAAGGCACGCCCAGCGGGTTCAGCATGATGTCGACCGGAGTACCGTCGGCGAGGAACGGCATGTCCTCTTCCGGCAGGATGCGGGAGATGACGCCCTTGTTGCCGTGACGGCCGGAGAGCTTGTCGCCCTGGGTGATCTTACGGTGCTGTGCGATGTAGACGCGAATCATCTGGTTCACGCCGTTCGGCAGTTCGTCGCCGTCTTCCTCGGCATCCTCGCGGGTGATTTCCTTGACCGCGATGACGGTGCCGGTCTCGCCGTGAGGCACACGCAGCGAGGTGTCACGCACTTCGCGGCTCTTCT
>OGPA01002234.1_pt1 | contig 14226 bp, 10 predicted proteins | sample 1552841 | NCBI WGS metagenome assembly OGPA01 (sample SAMEA2579916, study PRJEB22360) | human gut metagenome | reverse complement strand
CCGGGTTAATTTCCTTCACTCTGGCATGCAGTTCCTTGCAGAAACGATGGGATACCTCATTTGCCACATCCAGACGGATTCCGTCAATGCCATAATGCTCCACCCAGTTTGCACAGATATCGACAAAATATTTTCTAACTTCCGGGTTATTGGTATTGATTTTCGGCATTCCATCATAAAAGGCAAATGTATAAATCTGTTTTTTCTTTGCAGCCTTTCCATTCCGGTCAAAAGGCCATTCATTTATCATAAACCAGTCATAATATTCTGATTCCGGTCCTTTTTCAAGGACATCCTGCCACGGTGCAAAATAATAGCCACAGTGGTTGAACACTCCGTCAAGCATTATTCTCATATCACGCTTATGGGCTTCTAGCACAAGCCTCTTAAAGGTCTCTTCATCTCCAAAGCGCGGATCAATCTTTGCATAATCCGTTGTATCATACTTATGATTGCTCGGTGACTCGTTTATCGGTGTCAGGTAGATTCCGTTTATTCCAAGCGCCTTTAAGTAATCAAGCTTTTGAATAATTCCTGCGAGGTCTCCGCCGAAGCACTCCTCATTTTTGACCTTTCCCCTGTTTCTCCACGGAACAACATAATCAGGGTCTATCGAGTGGTCTCCATTGCAGAATCTATCCGGAAATATCTGATACCATATAGTGTCATTTACCCACTTCGGTGTGACCGGAATATCACACGGATTCATCCATGGGAACACAAAGCACTGGCGGCTCCTGCCCTCAAGTGCCATCTGCTCTGCACTCACGAAGCCATCCTCAAAGTAAAACCATCTCTCATCCTCTGTGATGAGCTCAAAATAATATTTAAGTCTCTTGAATGGTGGCTTTACCGTGGTTGTCCACCATATCTGGTGCTTTAATTTCTTTTTAAATATTATCGGCTGCTTATCACCATTCCAGGTCTCACCACCGCCTAAGATACCGGCTGCGAATGGGTCACCGAGTATGATATTTACTTCCTTCACATCATAACCGGTCTTTATATTTATGATTAATTCATCCTCATTTAAAGGATAGCAGTAGTTGTCGTATGCCTGGTGAAATACCCCGTTAAATTCCATGTTTTCTCCCTCTTTTGCTGTCTTATTGTAGTTGTTTATTCATTGTGGTACATAGGACGGCACGTGGACGCTCGCGGTGGACGCGGCTTACGTGCCTTACGTTGTGGCAAAATTGCTACAAATGATGCTGCTTAATTATGCTTCGCTTAATTTGCGCTTTGCATATACAGGCATGTAAATATAGTTACATATATACATAATTATATACAAACATAGTTCGAAAGTTATCTAAATAAAATAATATCATAGTTTTCTTGACTATTCAACTTGGTATTACTTATAATATACCTATTATTGTAACTATAGGAGCTTCCGTGAGAACAAGAAAGACCGTTGCTATTACCGTTCATCCTACCTAATAGTGTGTCCAGCAACGATTACAGCCCATTTAAAATTTCTTTTCGAGGCATGGGATGCAATCCCTCAATAATTAACACTATGGCGCATCAGCTTTTTATTCTCTATGGTTCTAAATAGTTATGTACTATATAAAAAGGAGACCATCATGGCAGGTTCATCATACGGAAATATTTTTAAGGTAACAACATGGGGAGAATCACACGGAAAGGGCTTAGGTGTCGTTGTGGACGGCGTTCCTGCGGGGCTTGAGCTGTGTGAGGAGGATATTCAGATATTCTTAAACAGAAGAAAGCCGGGACAGTCCAAGTTCACTACTCCGCGCAAGGAGGATGATGCGGTTGAGATTCTCTCCGGTGTGTTTGAGGGGAAGACTACAGGTACACCTGTTTCTATGGTTGTGTGGAATAAAAATCAGAAATCAAAGGATTACAGTGAGATTGCTTCGTACTATCGTCCGGGGCATGCTGACTTTTGCTTTGATGAGAAATACGGCTTCAGAGACTACAGAGGCGGAGGTCGTTCTTCGGGACGCGAGACAATAGGCCGTGTTGCAGCAGGTGCTATCGCTATAAAGATGCTCTCTGGTCTTGGCATAAAATTTCTTACATACACCAGATCAATAGGTCCTGTTACAATTAATGAGGTTAATTTTGATGCCCATGAGATTTACAACAATTCACTTTATATGCCTGATGCCGATGCAGCGCTAAAAGCTTCTGAATATCTGGAGGAATGCCTTAAATCACTCAATTCCTCAGGCGGTGTGTGTGAATGTGTCATCACAGGTCTTCCTGTCGGGCTCGGTGATCCTGTATTCGAGAAAATTGATGCCAATCTGGCAAAAGCTATTATGTCTATCGGAGCTGTAAAGGGCTTCGAAATCGGCGATGGCTTTGATGCAGCAAAGGCAACCGGACTTACAAACAATGATGCCTTTATTATGAGGGATGGCGCTGTTTCAAAAGAGACAAATCACTCCGGTGGTACTCTCGGCGGCATGACAGACGGCTCACCGCTTATTTTCAGAGCTGCCATAAAGCCTACTCCTTCAATCGCAGCTACACAGCACACCGTAAATAAATCCGGTGAAGATATAGAGATTTCCATCAAGGGACGTCATGACCCGATTATCGTGCCACGTGCTGTTGTTGTTGTTGAAGCTATGGCTGCAATTACTATTGCGGATGCACTGCTTATGAATATGGGGGCACGCATGGACCGCATATCTGATTTTTACTTGGCATAATTACAAAAAAGCATCTATCCTGATTTTTCCGAATAGATGCTTTTAATTTATTTCATTGGAACAATCTGTAATGTTTTTCCTAATGAATTTAAAATTTTTAATACTGTAGAGAGCTGTGGGTCTGACGTTCCGTTTTCCATTCTTGAAATCACAGGCTGCTTAATTCCACTCATTGCTTCAAGTTGCTTTTGCGTTATCCCATTTTCCTCTCTTGCTTTTATCATCTCATTAATGATTGCAACACGAACTTCACTTTCCGCAATCTCTTCTGATGTAAATAATTGTTTTTCAAGTTCATCCCATGAAGAACCTTTTGGATTAATCTTTGATTTACTCATTTTCATTACTCCTTTCTAAATAATCCTTCATAAGTTTATTAGCCTTTTTTATTTCTCTTAGAGGTGTTTTCTGTGTTTTTTTATGAAACTGCGATAACAAAATAATATCATTACCGTTATATGCAAAAAAAAGTATTCTATCCTTTAGTGGTCTTAATTCCCACAGTTCACCATCTAAATGGCGTACAAAAGGCATTCCGGCTCTGGTTCCATTTTCTCTTAAAATATTTAGATAATCCTGTATTTTTTGTAATTTAATTAAACTATCTTTAGAATTTTTCTTTTTTAGAGAAATTATATATTCCTTAACCGGCTCATTGCCCTTTTTATCTTTGTAGAAAAAAATATTGTACATTATCATACCTCCCCATAAGCTAAATATAACTTAAATGCATATTTATGTCAATAGAAAACGCATTCAAAATATATTTCCAAGAAGCAGCGGATTAAACAGAAAATACTGCGCATTCGTCACCCCAAAAGCCACAAGCGCCAGTGGCAGCATAATAAAAAGGAGGCATGATATAATCACAGACATTCCGCTTCTTAAGTATTTAAACATCGCAAAAACAAACAGGCTGACCAGTAATCCCCCTATAAAGCGCATCAGCATTATGATAAGTATATACTGTCCTACCGATATATTCTGCGAAACACGCCACAGATGCTCCATACTTGCCGCCGGAGCATTAAGCCCCTGCGTGCCATATGCCGAAAGCACATTGCACAGCCGCACAATATATACAAGTGCAAATGCTGTGACAGTGCCCAAAAAGCCAAGTATGCATTTGATTCCCATATGCTGTTTCCTGCCACGGCGGGTAGTCCTTAAAAGCCGGATTTCATGGTTTGCATAATCCGCTCCACATATACCGCAGGCTATTGCTATTAGGAGAATAACATACACAAATGCCTGTGCTGTATCACGGTTTTTGAAGTCTGTTCTGTCGGTAAGGATATCATAGCCCTTTTCAAAAAACAGCCAGCCCTCATTTAACGTCTTAAGATAATCCACATGTGCTGTAAGCTTGTTGAATGCCTCCTGTCTGCTCAGTTCATCCTTGTACTTTATATTGATATAGCTTTCACTCTTCCCCTGTGCCATATCGTAAGCAATGTTATCTGACAGCCGGTCGTATTTTGCTCTTTCTTCATCCAGAAGCTCATTGGTTTTGGCAGTTAAAGGCCCATAATATTTGTCCATATATTCCTTGTAATACACCTCATCAACCGAGTCATAGGAAAGCTTCTCTGCCGGATTCCACCATACCACAAAAAGAGCTGCTGCAATCAAAATAAGTAACACTTTTCCCGGAACAAGTGCCTTATAGCATTCGTGCAAAAATAAAGATGTATGACAGCCTGTATTTTTACTGCATGCAAAGCCGGGCAGTAAATGCAGTTTCTTTTCATGCACCGAATTGAGATAATTTGTAACCGCAAAAATACATACAGCTATACACACAAGCCAGAATAAGCCATACAATACCCCGGTATTAAGCGGATATCCAAACAAATTGATATTGACATAATCAGAAAAAAGTCTGCCTGTCCTGACTCCATACATGATATTTATGTACTTAAGGAAGGCTAGGAAGCTGGTTCCTGATATCGTTGTGTAGCAGATAGCCTCAATAACCACGGTCACTGCAGAAGCAACGAACACAAATATAATATTGTCAAGCGCTGCGCATATCAGCATAAAAAACATGCCAAGCAATATAAAGCTTATTATTTTCACAGGAAAATAGCATGCCAGAAATTGTCCTATACTAAGCTTAAACGGACTGCCATAGTACAGATAAACACTTTGAAGCGGACTTTTCAGATTTATCGGATTGTAAAAGCACATGCTTATGACTGCATTGATGCCATACAACAGTAATGTGATAAGAATGACCGTCATAATCATCACAAATGACTTTGACGCCATAAGCTGCCTTCTGCCCCTTGCAGTTGTTCTAAGCAATGCAAGCTGGTTCTCGCTTTTTTCATAAAACACAAGATTGAGCGCAATGATAAAAAGCATAATCACAGCCACATAGTCGGTAAGCTCATTGTCTGTAATATTCAAAAGTCCCGATGCATCAATAACCTCAGGCACTGTACCATTAAGCTTACTGTAAACTCTGCTCGTTTTAGCAGCATTTTTCTCTGCAAAGCCTCCATTGCCGGAAAACTTATTCATAATCGAAATCTCGTCAGCCTTTTCATTGACGGAGTCCAGATACTCATCATAAGACAGACACGCCCCGACTTCCTTGTATACTCTATCGCACAGACTAATACTGCCATAAGTTTCTGCAGTCACCTGCCTCTGTTCAATTTCTGACAATACTTCTTCACGACTGTAATTGCTTATTTCGCCATACAGCGCACTGTAATCCTTACCTGTATACCCATCATCATTTACAGTATTCATGGTATACAGTCCAAGAACAGGATTCAGAACAAGCAAAAACAAAAGAATAAGCACTGTTCTTTTAGTCAATAGTTTACATATTTCGCTTTTTACTATATCCATTTTCAGTCCCCATTAAGATACAAATACAAGTCCTCAAGATTTGGCCGCACAGCCTCCTTCTGCCATCTGCCATCATACGAATCGGCAATAATGCGGGCTATGACACCGTCTACATCCCTTGAAATATTGCTCACCTTATATCCGGTGTTCACCTCATCTATCTCATTATCCGATAAAAAAATATTCCATACCTTTCCATCCAGCTCCTGAAGCAGCTTTGACGGAGAACCACTCCTTATTATTTTACCGTTGCTTAACATAACTATCTCTTTGGCGATAAACTCTACATCCGTAACCACATGAGTCGCAATAATAACGATCTTGTCCTTTGCAACCTCTGATATCAGATTACGGATTCTGATTCTCTCCTTTGGGTCAAGCCCCGCCGTCGGCTCATCCAGTATAAGTATGCCGGGATTGCCTATGAGTGCCTGTGCTATCAGTGCTCTCTGCTTCATTCCACCCGAAAAAGCTCCAAGCTTTTTTCCAAGGACATCATCAAGCTTTACCATGCGCACATAGTGATCTATATCTTCCCCGGCTTCACTCTTTTTTAACCCTTTCAGGGATGCCATAAAGTAAAGAAAGCGCCTAAGACTAAGCTCCGGATATATATTCTGCTGCTGCGGCATATATCCGAGAAGCTTCCTGTATTCACTTCCAAGCTCGTCTATGCCCCTTCCGTCAAGCAGCACACGGCCTTTTGATGGAGTCAGATTGTCAGAAATGAGATTCATCATAGTTGATTTACCGGCTCCATTAGGTCCCAAAAGCCCATATATGCCGGGTGTAAATGAAAAAGACACATCATCCAGCGCAGTTTTATCCTTATAAACTTTTGTAAGCCCCTCCAATTCAAGTGTCATTGCTTATATTCCTCCCACTGACTTCTCACGCTTTCAAGATAGCTGTCCATTCCATCTGCTGTAAGCTTTTGTACGGCACCGTCTAAAGTATCATCTACAGTGGCACCATGCAGTCCTGTCATGAAATCATCTAAATCTGTTGAAATACTGCCCATATTCTTAGTATCCGGTTCGAAGCCGATAAACGGAGACAATGTGGCATTGTCATAAAAGTCAAAAAACTCCTTCTTACGATTGTCCACATATTTCTCGTTCTTTGTCGGATAAACATTCACGAAAAGATTAAGACTAAACTTCGTCAGATAGTCATCATCCAGACTGCCTCCATCACAAGCTTCTGCAATGCCATCTTTTAGCTTATAATCCTTATCTTTTTCACCGTACAAAAGGATATTGCCATACTTTTCATTTCCATATAACAGACTAAGGAAATCCATCGCAGCAGAAGCATCCTTTGCTTTCTTTGCTACACCGATGGAGCCGTTTATCCTTGATGAAAGGTAAGTCTTTACTTCCTTTACCGTGATATTGTCCTTTTTGAAATTTTCATCCACGCTACCGACACATAAAGCAGCCGCAAAATTGCCTGCCTTGATATTTTTTAATATCTGAGCATCATTCAGCCCCGGATTGTTGAGATATGTTATCTCATTTGTCAAATCATCAGACATATAGCCGTCTTTCTTCATCCGGTCAAGCACCCTCAGATACCCGGTAAATTTCTGTGACTCTAAAGGATTTCCAACAGACATAGTATCATAGTCGAAGCAGAGCCCGTTTCTTATCTCACAGCCAAGCATATCATCAAATCTATATCCGTTTATGAGATACTCGAACCTTGGAGTATCACTTTTATCCCATTTAACACCCTGAAGTATCTGATATATTCCGTCTATGCTGCCATCCCATGCACTTATCGCATCGTCAGAAACGTAATCCCTGTTGAAGGCTGCATAAACTACTCCCTCATCACTTGCAAGTGCTGACGGAATCGAATAAATATGCTTATCGCATTTAACCATCTCCCAAAGATTCTTTGGAAAAGCCTCATAAAGTGTTTTTCCTTTATCGCCTGATAAGATATCATCAAGATTCAGGACCAGATCCGAGCGTACCAGATCATACACCGGATTATTTCCGGCAGCATCACCGAAACCCAGGAATGCTATATCTGTTTTACCGTTTTGCAAGGCTCCCTCAACAGCCTGTCCGTAATTGTCATAGGACAAGGTTTTGATTTCGAGCTCATAATCATGTCCGTCCGCAGCAAGTGCATCGTTGAACTTCTTTAGATTATTCTTATCAATCTTACAAATATCAGGTACAGCAAACGTTATAACCTGCGCATCTGAATTTCTTTTGTTCTCTGATTCTTCTTTATCAGCTTTATCCGACTTTTTTGTTTTATCAGCCGACTCTGTCCGGCCTTCGCTGACAGCTCCGGCATTATCCGTTTTTCTGTTAAGGCAGACTGCCGCCACTGCTATAACAACAATGACTGCTACTGCAACCGCTATCAAAATACCCTTTTTCTTACTATTCTTCATCATCAAAACACCTCAATTCCTTTGGTTCAAATACTCCCTTGTTCAATTCATCAAGACTTATTACCCCAAGGCACAACTTTCCGTTATCATTTGTATATGTGACATATACCGACTGACCGCATATGCTTGCAATGCTAAATGCCTTTTCAGTAGACAGCTTCATCAGTTCTTCACTCTTATCATCCTTCAAGCGATAATATGTCACTTCATCACTTTTTTCTTCAGAAAGGGCATAATATAAAAAGTCTCCGCTCTTTTTTAATGGTCCATATTGTGTTTTTCCATCCGCATCTATCGGAAGCTGTCTTGTCTGTCTGCTTTCGGTGTCAAACACAAAATATCCATCCTTTGACGAATAATAACCATCGCCATCTAACAGGCTAAGATCGTTAATATGGTCTATTTCCGTCAGACATGTTGTCTTTTCATCTGCTATATCATATTGATATATTCCATTAAGCATATTATCATAAGCAAAAGACTCCGCATCATCTGACGCTCCCTCCTCTATCATCAGCTCTGTAACATCATCTCCAAACCGCACAGTCGAATAGTACACTGCACCGTTTTCATAATATATGTCCGTAATATTTGCCTGTTCACTTGTTATCTTATCACTCATATACACCTTGTAATTATCAAGATCTATAACAAAAATACCGGCTTCAGGCTTATCATCATTTATAATCTGTCCTTCATCATTAAGCTCTATTCTGTTACTGTAAGCTCCTATAACATAATTATCCCTGTACAAAACAGCCGTAACATTTTGAACATTCTCTAATTTAGCTGTTTTTTTTCGATTCTCACCATTAGAATCCATCACATACAGATACTGTATTGTCATGTCTTCCTCTGACATATCCCCTATAAAATAGAGATGATCATTGTAAATTACCGCTCCAGCTTTTGACGAACTATAAAAAGCTGCAGGGCATGAAGGATTCTGATTTGTGCGCGAATATCCTTCATGTGTGCAGTTAGGCTTGTCACAATAGACCATGTCCTTACCGGATGCTGTATCAATAAGATGCAATATTCCCGAGTCATCAAAATAGAATACATTATCCTCAGAGTAGTTATATTCCGGATTTACATTGGAATATGTGTACATTGTATTGGAGGTACTGCGGTTTCTATTCTTTACTATAAAAACCGCAGCCATAATACAGATGATAAGTATGAAGATGATTGATGCGATTAATATGCGTTTTTTCTTCATAGTGCCCCTCCCTTTTTGATAATATTATACATAAAACAAATTACTCCGAATACAAAAGGCGAAATTAGTACTTTTCAAGGTGAATTTACTAAATTTTCATCAATATTTTCACGGTGAACCGTTCATCTGAACACTCAAAATCCAGTGTGCTTATATACTTATCAAGCACCTTCTTTACATTCTTTAATCCATAACCATGTTCTCTTACAGATTGTTTTGTCGTAACCGGCAATCCCCCTTTAAATATCACTTTTTGTAAACACCTGTTACTTATCTCAACAACAAGTGAATCCATTAAATAATTAATTTCCAAATCTATGCTTGGATTTTTTACATCTTTTTGTGCCTCTATCGCATTCTCCAAAAGGTTTCCAAAAATAATATTCATATCATATGCCGATAATTTTAAATCACTCGGAACCACAACTTTTACATTCACCTGAATTTTCTTATCTAAAGCACGCTGAAGCATATAATTTAAAACTGTATCAAGTCCCGTATTTCCCGAATCAACCAGCCGCCTTGATTCTACAAGATTATTCTCCATAGCTGACACATAATTTTTTATCTGTCCTATTTCGCCTGTTGAAGCAAGCACCGAAATCTCTGCAAAATGACGTTTCATATCATGGCGAAACGATCTTAATGCCTCCATGTTTTCATTCTGAAGCATAATCTCTCTTTCATAAGAACTAACCTGATCTCTAAGTGCCTGATTTTCCAAAGCCTTCTGAGAAGACTTAACAAGATCATCCATCAGATATGAAATAATAATATTCACAAGCAGAAATGCTCCGCACACTAACGAAAGAGAAAATGATGACACGGTTTTATCCATAAATATTACTATTGATGTTATAATACATACTAATAACGACGCAATAATAAACAACCAATAACGATTATTCAGCTCTATGCCTAAATCATTTTCAAAAAATCTTTCTGTAATCAACTGTGTAGCATGCAATAATAAAAGAGCAAATATACTTACAAAAGCTGAATATCCATCATATCCAAAGGGTTTTATTAAAAATGCACTTACTACTAAATCTATGATACAGCTTACTGCCAAAATATAAAAAACAAATATACATTTTCTTTTTATCGTACCATTATATGATAAAGCAATTGCTGACAGCCCTAAGAAAATACTAAGGAAATTAAATATCGGTTTATGAAAAAACAAGTTTACAAATATCGCTATAAAAACACTAAATAAATATGCAAATACCTTTCGCACTCTGTTTCCATCATTATCAAAAAAAGTATGAGTAAATCTTTCTGCAATAACAGTCTGAGCTACCTTTGTAAACAAAATAACCATTGCTCTTTCAAAAGTCATATCACTTCCTTACTCCTTCCATAGTTAAAAACTGCTTGCTTAAATGAAGCCCTTTTAGACTGTGCTATACTTATTTCCATACCATTTTTCAGTAAAACAGCATCACTTTTCCATGATTTAATACATTTTATATTGACTATATATGACTTGCTTATGCAGACAAACTGAAACGGAAGATTTGATACAATATCACTAAGTTTTCCATAATAAGATACACTTTCACCATCGGTTTTACATATAGTAATAGTTTTATTTCTGCTGGAAAACAACATAATTTCACCATACGGAATAGAATATCCTGTCTTATTATATGTATATCTGAATTCTTTTTTCTGTACATCTTCAAGTTGTAGTATTTTAGTCAGAGTATCATACAAAACATTATCATCTATTGGTTTTATAAGAAAATCATATGGATGAATTTGAAAAAGCTCCATAGCATAGCTTGTTTTATGAGAAATAAACACAATATTCATCCTGTCATTATGAAGCGTTTCCCTTATATATTTTCCTGCATAAACCCCATTATCACCCGGTAACTCAATATCCAGAAAAAGTATCTGCGGATTGAATTCTTTTATATCTCTACATAATGACATAGAATCATACCATACTTCAACCTCGCATTTTTCAGCTCTATTATTAAAATATTCAATAATTATTTTTTCGAGTACAGCGCACTGATTAATCTCGTCATCACATATTGCCACTTTATAAATCATTTGTTATTTTTCCTTCTGTTATCTTACTCCAAAATTACTTTTTATAATTTTATCTAACATAATAGATAAAATCAACAATCCATGCACAAAACGAACATTTTTTGCAGAAAATGGACATAAACTATGGTCACATATTATAATGGGATAATAATAGAAAAACTAAATTCATTGTTCTCATTTTTAATAACATATTCGCCATTGTATTTTTCTACAATTTGAATAATATTTTTTATACCAATGCCATGCATTTCCGGTTCATCTTTTTTACTTGTTTTTATTTCATTACCACTGTAAATAATTAGATTACTGCATGTATTTTTCACCGAAAGAACTATAAGATTTTCCTCTATCACAAACTTTAGTTTTATAGTTTTCTTTTCCTCACATTTTTCACATGCTTCAATAGCATTATTTAGCAGATTTGCTAAAATTACTACCAGATCCTCATCCTTTATTACAATTTTTGATAAATCATTTACCTTAAACACAAAAACAATATTCTTACTGATAGCCTCCTGATACTTTGTATTAAGAATCGCATTTATTATCACATGATTTGTATTGATTGCATTTTTTTCTCCAATAAAAGTATTGCTGATATTTCTTACATATTTACTTGCCTCGTCATATTCATGAGCTTTCAATAAAGATTCTATACACAATATATGATTTTTAAATTCATGTGACTTTTTCTTCTGAATTTCATAATTTTCCGAAATAGAACGGTACATATCAATTTGGTTTTTAAACTGTAGTCCCAATACTTCCTTTTCATGCAATTTAGCTTCACTGGTTACAATATCATTAATCAGGAAATATACAAATATATTCATCACAGCCAATCCCAAAGAGATAGAATATAAAACGTTCGCCTGCACTTCATTTTTTGTATATTGAAACGTCATAATCATTGCTATAATTGTAATTATTGTAAATACAGGAAAAAACAAAAATCTTCCCCATATTTTGTCAGGTAAAGTCTCTGTTGATTTTTTTCCAAAGTGTTTTTTTAGCAGTAAGATACATAAAAATACGGTAATCTTGCTAAAAATAACAACCAAGCTTCCCTCTAACGCATATCCTTTTTGTACCTCACCCGCTTTTGAAATAATTGTGTTATTACTAATATAAGCTATATAATCAACTATGATTGATAATCCTTGATATAATAATGCAAAAATGACTGATTTTTTTATACTAATTTCAAAATAAAAACTCATAATTATAACTGCAGCCAGTACAACCAACGTCATTTTCAATATAAGCATATCAGACAAAAATAATCCGCATAAATAATAGCAGCAAATCAATGATAGCATCAGCAAAACTTTTTGACTTTTTCTTAATCTCGAATTTTCTTTGCAAAAAACATCGTAAAATAAATTACAACATATCGCTTCAAATATAATAATTACTAAACTGAAAAAATATGTAAACATATATCACAATTCTCCCTTATATGAAATGAATGCATCCTTCACATTCTTATATCTTGCCTTAGGTATGAGCAATTCCTGATTATTACATAACAGTACTTTATAGCATTTAACACTCCTAATATATTTCAAATTGGTCAAATAGCTTTGATGGATTCTAATAAAATGGAAATCTTTTAGTTCATTTTCCAGCTCATTTAATGTGCCATATAAATTATAGATTTTGATTTTATCCTCCATGATATAGAATTGCAGTTTATGTAATTTGCTTTCAATATATAGTATATTGTCTATATTAATCTCCTTTTCTCCTTCATTGAACTTGAATTTTTTCTTTTTTACTACCAAATTCATCTTAATCGAGTAGGAGGGAAAATTAAATAAATTTTCCCGACCTCTCACACCACCGTACGTACGGTTCCGTATACGGCGGTTCAATCAACTTAACAAGTAACACACCTTTCGGCGTAGTAATCCATCATTGAGACTAATCCAAATCTGGTTAGTCTCTCATTGCTTATTGCAACGTTCACAGCACCCTTGTTGCATACATAGGCAATCCTATCCCCTGCATATGCAACTTTCCATGCTGTATATTTGTTAATTCCAAGTTTTATCAAGTTCTTTGCACGATTTTGTGGTGTCTTCCATTGTTTCCATATACACATACGAAGTCTGTAACGAATGTTTGAATCTAATTGTTTGCAGAGTGTTTTCATGTTTCCTATTTTGAAGTAGTTAATCCACCCTCTAATGAGCTGGTTAAGCTTCTCTACTTTATAACTGTTGCTGACACCCCAACTACGACAAGTGAATTCTTTCATCCTTTTCTTAAACTTTGCTACCGATTTTGCATGTGGTTTCGCCTTAAACTGATGCGCTCTTGAATCAAAGTAAAAACCGAATCCAAGGTATTTAAGTCCTTGTGGTTTATCTACCTTGCTCTTGCTCATGTTGACTTTGAGCCCTAGCTTCTTTTCAATGAATCGTGAAATATTTCTCATGACTCTGTTGGCAGACATTTCGCTTCCGACCATAATAATACAGTCATCCGCATATCGTACAAAGTTAAGCCCTCGCTTTTCCATTTCCTTATCAAGTTCATTCAGCATGATGTTTGCCAATAATGGCGAGAGATTTCCTCCTTGTGGTGTCCCCACAATGGAATCCTCATATTCATCATCTATCATGATTCCGCTGACAAGGTATTTTCTAACGATAGAGATGACATCTCCATCTTTAATGGTTCTGCCTATGATAGTCATAAGCTTGTCATGATTTACTGTGTCAAAGAACTTTTCCAAGTCGATGTCTACAATCCAGTCATTACCGTCATTCATCCTATCAAGTGCTGTTAGGATTGCTTGTTGTGCACATCTATTCGGTCTGAATCCATAACTTTGGTCATGGAACTGTTCCTCATAGATTGGTGTTAATACCTGCGCAATGGCTTGTTGTACAAATCTGTCTGTTACTGTTGGTATTCCTAGGTTTCTGACACCGCCATCAGGCTTTGGTATCTCCACTCTTCGTACTGGC
>OGPA01002233.1_pt1 | contig 14227 bp, 10 predicted proteins | sample 1552841 | NCBI WGS metagenome assembly OGPA01 (sample SAMEA2579916, study PRJEB22360) | human gut metagenome | reverse complement strand
GGTGTTGAGCATGTGCTCTCTGGCATAAATGTCCAGCCCTGTGCTGGGTTCATCCAGTACCAATATCTGCGGCTGGGCGATCAACGCGCGGGCGATGAGTACGTTTTGCCGTTCCCCTTTGCTCATCAGATAGAATGGCGTGTTGATTTTATCCTGCAGCTGCAGCTCCCGCAGCAGCACCTTGGCCTTGCGCACATCGCTGTCGGTAATACTGTACCGGATACCCAATGTGCCGGAAAGCCCCGATAACACAATTTCCAGCGCAGGCTCCTGCGATAAATACACATCAAAAAAAGAGCTGCTTACCCAGCCCACCTTTTTGCGTAAAGCAAAGATATTTTCGTTATTGTAGGTGTGGCCAAGTACTTCCAATGTGCCTTTTGTAGGGCATTTAAAACCGGCAACTGCGCTGAGCAGTGTGGTTTTGCCGCTGCCGTTCATCCCAAACACCAGCCAGTGTTCTCCCGCCTTTACAGTCCAGTTGATATTGCGGAGCAGAAACTTTTTTCCAGACTGCATACAGAGATTGCTGGCTTGAATGATAGTGTCATTCATCATTGCTCCTCCGTTTCTGCCAGAAGCTCTTTTTCTGTAATCACCAGACATTGCTCCAGCGTATGATCCACACAATGTAACGGAATCTTGAACCCGTCTTCATTCAGCAGACCGGCGCTTTTATATCCCCAGGCAATGATTTCAGCCACTTTGGCAATATTCATACGATGTGTCTTTTCGTTTTGATCCAGGTCAGGATAATAATTAAACTCCAGATTTTCCACAAAATTTTTGGCACTCTGATAAATCTCCGGTTCGATACCGTACTCGATGCGCTCGCAGTGGTCGCAGTAAATTTCAATGCGGGCATCGGTATGATCGCTGAACATAATTCGTTTTAATGTCAGAGGCTGACCGCAGTATTTGCAGCGGCAGCGGTTTGCCCGTTGCTTTAACGCCTCCAATCTGTTTTCGGCATGATATAAATCTTCCATGTCAACGACCTCCTTAAAATAGATAGGTATTTTTTTCTTTTATAACTTTATTATAAGATCCGTTCAATTTTACCGATAGTCCCCAAAAATTTGTTTATTTTTAAGTAATATATCTGAAAAACTATGTAAGCCCATTATAAAAAAGAAGCTGAACCCTAGCCCTTATAAGGGAGGATACAGCTTCTCTGATATATCGTGATAAAAGACAATTACCGCAACGTTAATGCTGCATACACGCTTTCCGTTTCTGCACTATCGCTGCTGCCCAGCAGATAGTGCTTGCTGTCAGCGGTGACGATGTGCAGATATGGGCCGGTGCGTGGATCAAGGCAAACGCGGGCGCTGCCCCATGGTGTTTTGTAGTTGCCTTTTTGCACGGTATCCATGCCAGTACCGGCGACACGGCGAATAGAAGGAAGGGCGTCTATATATTCCACCTGGGTGATGGTGTCCAATGGAATTTCATACTCATTGCCGGTGTGTATAGCAATGACTGCGGCATCTGTGACAGTTAGTGACACCGGTGTGGTTTCCAAGTGATCCATCCACACACCTAGCAACGGCAGAGCCAGCAGCATCAATGCAGTGGCGGCCATAAAAATTTTACCGGAGCGTTTGGCCAAATTGATGGTGGTGTTCATACCCACGCGATTATTAATAATCAGGCGATTATCGTGCGGATTGTAATAGAAAATACCCCAGAGCCATTTATCGTCCTCATCTACATAAAAATCAATACCACTGTCGGCGGTTAATCGTTCCTGCATGGTACGAGTACGAAATTCCACGCCAATAAGGACAATGGTGATGCCGAAAGCCAGCAGCAGTGTACCGGCCATAGTCAGCCAGAAATAAGATTGCCCCAGCCAAATGATGATATTTAACAATGCTAAAAACCAGGCGATGATTAACCAGCATTTGCCCCAGTTGTAACGGCGAATACGGGTTAGTGTTTCAGTGACAGCCATATTTTCATCGACTACTTCTGCTCGATTACGGTACAGATAACGATAACCAAACCAGCACAAGAACACAGAAACAGTGTCAACGATGTATATCAGTGCCTGGTCCGGGTCAAAAGGCAGAGGCAGCAGCGCAATTGCCAACGGCAGTGTAAATAACCACGGGGAGAGCCATCTATATGAGTGTGCAGCAGCAGTCAGGTCAATGGTGGCCTGTTGTGCGCCGTTGTTTTGCTGCCAGCCTCTGTCCTGTTTAATCTGCCGCAGTGCTTTGTTGCAGCGGATATATGGCAGATAGGGCAACACAATGCAAGCATCAATCCAAATCATATACACAGTCATGGCTGTGCCTGTTTGGGGAATAAACATGCAGGGAACAGCAATCAATATTAAACCGATGCAAATCCACAACAGCTGTTTTTTTAAGCGATTAAGCGCTGCAACTACTTGACTGTCGGTACGCCCTTCTTGTGGGAGTGTAACGCCGATGGTGATATTTTTTTTGAATTTTGTTTCATTTTTCAGCAGCACATACATTAAAATGGGCAGCCAGATCACGCAGCCCCACAGGATAAAATTTGTTTTCATTGTTCTCCCTCCTCATAAAGCTGTCGACAAAGCGCCAGCGCATCTTCTTTTTGCAATCCCGCTAACCGCAGTTCACTCAACCGCAACCGCAGACCGTCAATGGTTTCCTGCTTTGGCCCGGAATGATTATGCTGCTGACATACCGTAGCGCCGCTGCGGCGGTCTGTATGGATATAGCCTTCCTGTTTTAGCAGTTGATAGGCTTTGCTGACGGTCATCATATTAATACCGCATTCTTCTGACAAAGCTCGAACCGTCGGCAGTTTTTGACCGGCTGGTAGCTTGCCGTCGGCAATCCCCATTACGATCTGGTTGCGGATTTGCTGATAGATAGGAGTATCGCTTTCAAAATTGAGATGTAACAACATCGTATTTACCTCCTTTTGTCTTATTTGTATTATATATTATAATACAAATAAGACAAAAGCGCAAGTAGGAATTGTTCAAAGTTTTATTTTGAACGAATGAGACTTTTCTCTAATCTTCTGGTAGTTCCGCAAAGGGCAGCAGGGCGGTACAATAGGGCCATAAGGAAAACAAATCCAAAAACAATCATTGAGAGGAGTCGTTTGACAATGCAAAAAGGATATGGCGCAGCCAAAAAAGTGATGATGTTGGGTATCGATGGTATGGACCCATTGTATACCAAAAAATTGCTGGCAGAAGGAAAGCTGCCTAATATTGAAAAATTCTTAAAAAGAGGTACTACCACCAAAGATATGGGCATGATGGGCGTACTGCCTGCTTACACACCACCAAGCTGGTGTACACTGGCAACAGGAGCATGGCCCGGCACCCATGGTATTACCGATTTCTGGAATCACAAAATTGGTGATCCATTAAATAAATTATCTCTGGGCTTTAATTCTAATCTATGCAAAGTGGATTATGCCTGGGATACCTTTGCCGCGGCAGGTAAAAAAACTATTGTTTACGGCTGGCCTACTTCCTGGCCGCCAAGAAGCACCGAAAATCTCACAATGATTGATGGTTCCGGCGTACATCCATTCTTGGCAGGGAAAGTTGATTTTGAAAAACTAATTGAATGTACCGAAGGTGATTTCCCTGCCCAGTTTATTGACCATGATAACAATGACAGCGGTAATGAATGCTTTGTAACCGAAGAAGTGCAGGATTTGGAATTCAAGCCTCGTATGCCCGGCGAACGGACAGAAATTATCGGAGAAACCGGCGGGGAAGATGACAACATTGCGCCAAAACATGATATTGTAAAAGCGCCTATTAAACCGGCAACCGGCTGGGCTAATGCGCCGGCAGATGCCAAAGAAACCGTTATTTTAATCAATTCCGGCCGCACTCGCCGTCCTGTTTTGATTTTGGCTGACGATGGCAAAACCTATAACCGCGTTCAGATTTATACCGATAAAAAACAGACCAAGCTGCTGGGCGAAGCTACCGTAGGCAACTGGATAGACGATGTGCGCGATACATTCCACATGGGCAATCTTGCCATGGAAGTAGGCTATTATATCAAAGTGATGTCATTGGCTGAAGACGGCAGCGCATTAAAAATGTATTACAGCTATGCTGTGCGGGTGGATGATGACAGCTATGTATCTCCGGCTGGTTTAAAGAAAGAATTGTTTGATAAATTTGGTGCGCCGCTGATGCTGTCCTCCATGTCCCATGATGACCCGGAAAAACTGGCAGTTATGGCTGACTGCGCAGACAAATCCTTTACCTGGTGCATGGATACCATCGACTATTTGCTGGATACCAGAGAATGGGATGCTGCGTTCCATGGTTTGCATATCATTGACTTTGCCAACCATATGTATTTAGATCGTATTCTGCCGCAGTTTGAGAACCATGAATTCCATATTGAATGTCTAAATCGGTTTTACACCATGGCCGACAACTATGTTGGCCGCGCTTTAAAATGGCTGGACAAAGGTGTTTCTGTTATTGTAGTGTCTGACCATGGCGGTTTGATAAAATATCCCGACTATGACACACCGCAGATTGGTGATGCCTGGGGCTTAAACGTAGGCTTGATGCAGGAGCTGGGCTACACCAAAACAAAGACAGTCAATGGCCATCTGGAAGTAGACTGGGCCAATACCACAGCCATTGCCCAGCGCAGCAGCTATATTTACGTCAACTTAAAAGGCCGTGACCCGGAAGGGATTGTAGAACCGGAAGATATGGACGATTTGGTAACGCAGATTATCAGTGACCTGTATGCTTATCGCGACCCTGTTCATGGCGAACGGGTAATCAGCTGCGCATTGCGCCGCAGTGAGGCAGCCGTATTGGGTTTAAACGATGCCTGCGCAGAAAACCTGGGCGATATCTTCTTTATTCTGGAACCAAAATTCACCCGCGACCAGGGCAATTCCTTCAGCAACTGCGAAATTTTAGGCACCTCGCTGAAATGTACATTTATGATGGCTGGCCCCGGCATTAAAGAAAATTACATCATTCCTCGCGATGTGCAGGAAGTAGACGTAACACCAACCCTGTGTCATTTATACGGTATGGAAATGCCAAACGGTGTAGAAGGCGGCGTATTATATCAGGCATTAAAATAAGGGTTTTCTGACAATATGGCAATCTGACCAAAGAAGCTTTATCTGTCATAACACTTTACTGTATTGCCTCCTCTGTGTTACACTGAGAAAAAACGTCGGTGTGGCGCAGAGGAGGTTCTTTTATGCGCAGTGAACAGATAAAATATTTCTTAGAGGCGGCAGAAACCGGCTCCATGCTGCAGGTTGCCGAAAAAAATTTTTTGACCCAGCCCGCAGTCAGTACAGCCATCTCCAAGCTGGAAGAAGAACTGGAAGTTACCTTGCTGAATCGCTCTAAGCAAGGTATTCAGCTGACGGAGGCAGGGAAAGTGGCGCAAAAAAATTTTTTACAGATAGAAGAACAAATTGCGCAAATGCAACAGCAATTGCAGCCCTATAAAAAAGCATCTGTTGATGAAACAGAAGGGTTGATTGAACTCTGCACCACGCTGGAAATCAGCAAAAGCCTGATTACAAAAACAATGCATCAATTTTATCAACGATTTCCCAACTGCGCCTTTTCCATTAAAGAATTTGATTTTTTAGACATTATTACCGCTGTGCAGCGCGGACGTTCCGAATTTGGCGTATTTTGTATCGTTGATGATTTTTTGAAAAATCCTCAGATACAGAGCAGGCTGAAACAAGATGGGCTTGCTGTTGATAAAATCGGTTCGGATCGTTTAATGATCGGAGTGCCCCAAACTTCGCCGTTGGCGCAGAAAAGCAGTATACCGCTGCGAACCATTTTAAATCATAAAGTAGCTATCTTTAATTCATTTAATGAAACCTGCTGGCATGAGTTATTCTTAAAAAAATATACAGATGAACCGCAGCTGATACGGACAAACAGTGCTGCATTTTTGATGGATCTGGTGCAGAACCGCAATCATCTCATGTTCTGTTTGAATAGCAAAATCATGCAGTCAAAGCAGGAAAAAGCTTCTTTTTGTAAATTGATTCCTGTAAAAGAAGCCATTAAAGTGACAGTGGGGATCGTTTACAAAAAAGATCAGCCATTGCAGCCATTGAGCCAGCAGTTTATTGCCATGTTAAAAGAATCATTGAAAACACTATAGCCAAGCAGCGCAAGTTTTTGCAGCAAAGGGTTTATAAACTTTATAAATAAAGAAGGACTTTCTCACTCATCAATGTTTAAGTGGGAAAGTCCTTCTTTGTGCTTATGACAGCAGCCAGTCGATGACATTTAGAGATTTGATTCCGTCGTAGGATTTTATAAAATCTCTGTCCATAGACAGAACTATTTTTTCATAATTGTCTTGTATCATGCGCAGCGGACGAAGTTCCCGTTCACGGGTTTCCGGGGACTGCATACTTTCTGTAACCTGAATATAGAGCTTATCGTCTGGTTTTTCTGCAATAAAGTCGATTTCTGTTTCACCGATTTTTCCGATATAAACACGATAGTCCCGTCGGAGCAACTCCAAAAATACAATATTTTCGATAATATGACCACGGTCGGCATCTCGATAGCCAAGCAGCATATTGCGAAAGCCCATATCGATAATATAATTTTTACGCAGCGTTTTTAAGAGCTGTTTTCCCTTTACATCATAGCGTCCCACCGGGTAAAAAATAAAGGCGTTTTGGAGCATGGTGATATATTTTTCTACGGTTTTTCCTGCGATATTTTTCCCTTTGCTGCGCTGTATATCTCCCTCGTTGGCCAGTACGTTTCCGATATTACTTGGCGAAGTGATGCTTCCAATGTTGGAGCAAAGGAACAGCATAATTTTTTGCAGCATAACCTGGTCCGTTAAATGATTGCGCTGCAAAATATCCCGCAATACAACGGTAGAATAGATGCCTTCCAAAGCCTGGTTGCTTCTTGCTTCGTCAAAATGATACTCTCTGAGGATTGGCATACCGCCAAACTGTAAATATTTCTGAAATTTTTCTTCTATTGTAATCGGTATTTGGAATTCATAGAAGGTGAGAAATTCTTTAAAGGATAAGGGCAACATACGAATTTCTACATACCTTCCGGACAGTAACGTGGAGAATTCGGTAGAAAGCAGATAGGCATTGGAGCCGGTAATATAAATATCCACATCAAAATCCAGCCGGAAGGATTCGATGGTTTTTTCCCAGTGGGCGACTACTTGCAATTCGTCAAAAATAAGATATGTTTTTCCGGCAGCAGGAATCAAACTGCTGACATAATCATAAAAAGCAAGATAATCTGTTAAATCACGGTAACGTAAAGACTCTAAATTCATGTGAATAATGTTAGAATCGGGTACATTGTTTTGGAGTAAATATTGATGAAACAAGTTGAGCAATGAGGATTTTCCGCATCTGCGGATACCAGTAACAATCTTAACCAGATCTACGTCTTTATGTTGCAATAATTGTGCTAAATACTCTGGACGATTAATGAGTTCAGACATCATTGCATACCTCCTTCTTTTGCTTCTATTATATCCATTATACCCATAAATAAAATGAAATCAATAGTTTTGGACTTGGAAGTTGAAAACTTTGCAAAATAATAAAGTTTTGGACTTGTATATTAAAAACTTTTTAAAACTATGAAGTTTTAGACTTACAAGTTGAAAACTTTTGAAGGAGCGCGTTGAGTGGGCAAAGGTATGGGGGCTTATCTCATGGATAAAGTTATGAAAAACATGGCTAAAACATGTTGTTTCTATCTTTTGGCTCTAAGGAATGGTTTCATCCCCGTCGCGCAAACGGATTTCAGCAGAACAAAAAGCCGTCAATCAAGGGTGCCCAGCACCGCGTTAGCGGCGTTGCCCTTGACTGCCGGCTTGGTTCTGCTATAGAAATTCCGGCGACGAGGAATGAATACATCCCTGGAGCGTACTGACTCTTTTTTGTTGTACTGTTTGGTGACGAGGTGACGACTTTTTCCGGATTTTTATCTTAATTTTTATTTTTTGTTTGTTTTCAAAAAAGTTTCCGGAAAAAGGTTCATATGTTGCACCACCCTATTGGTTGACACAAAAATACTTCACCAAATCGTCACCAACTCGTCACAAATGGTTCACCCCATATGTCACAGGCTATCTTTTTGATACAGCTGGCATTGTCCATTGCAGATTTTTACTGTGGTTTATAAGTGTATTGCCAGTAAAAAAGCCTGTTCGTGTTGGAACAGGCTTTTTGGCAGTATGTGTGTGATTAGAAATGGAACAGCATCTGCGCCAGTGGAACACCCACAATCATCAGGATTGCTGCAATTAACAGAATAATTAAAGTATTATAGAAGTATGCTTTGTTTGAAGCCACCCATTCGTTTCCGTAAACCATGGCAGCAGGGCCGGAAGATGCCGGCAGCAGGAATGCGGACTGAGAACAGAAGTATACCAGATTACCAATGATAAACGGATGAATATCGTAAGCCAAGCCCAATTTTGCCAGCATTGGAATAAAGATCATCATCAATACTACATTGTGGAACAACTGTGTTGCTACCAGGAACAGGATTACGACGATAAACAGGAACACAGTTGGGCTTACATCGCTGAAGGTTACGGTCATCCAGGAAACGATGGTGGTCAAGATGCCTGTTTTTTCTGATTCCAGTGCAGCGCTGAGCGGCATGGTAGCGGCCATCATAATTACGATATCCCAGTTTACACCTTTGCGGATTAAGTTGCCCAAATGTCCCACCGGATTGCCGTCTTTGTGGCGCATCACTGCAATTGCCACCAGCGCAATAGCGGTACAGCCCAACACGCCTAAGTTGTTTAACAACGCAACAAATGGGATTGTTTTAGGCATAAAGCTTGGAATCAACTGGGAGATGATGAAAAGAACCAGAACTACAAAGGCAATCTTTTCTTCACCGTTCATTTTTTGATTGCGCAGATGCGCATATTTTTTACCGGCTTCTTTTACTAAGCTAACATCAGGACGGACAATAAACCGCGCTACCAGTAAGAATAAGATAGTCATGCTGGCGCTCAATACAAAGTTATATACAAACCATGGAATAAACTCGATTGTTAAGGCCATACCGGTGGCTTTGACTACCAAACCGTAAACAACCTGGCTGAATACTTTAAATGGGAACAACAAACTTGTGATAGAGGAAACCATAGCGATGCCGCAAATCATTAAAGTTGAGTAGCTGCTTTTCTTTTCAATGCCGATGGTTTCACATACATTATAAAAGATCCCCCACATTACAACGATGGTAGCATACAGGCTTACAAAGGAAGACAGCACATAGGTTGCCAGCAAGATTAAGAAGGTAAACATCCATGGACGGCCTTCCCCGGCTTTACGGCTGATAAACCAGTTGGCGATATAACGGCTCAAGCCGCTTTCTTCCATATAAGCTGCAAAGGTAAATAAGCAGAACAATGTGATAATGGTGTCATTCCCCATACCTGCGGAGAACGATTCTTTTACTGTACAGTATTCAGTACAGCCCAGTAAAATCATAGCCAATAAGCTGGGCCAGAGGAATCCTAAAAAACACCAGGCGTAGATGACTCCGGCAAAGATACCGAGAACCTGCATCCCTAATGGCGTGATATCACCAAAGGGTGGAAGTTTGCTGACAATGAACATCAGTGCAAACATGATAGCGCAATGAATATAAAATTTGGTACGAGCGTTGTTATTGGTCGCTTGTGATGACATAAAAATATGCCCCTTTCTTGTAATTTGATTTGATAACATGAAATAAATCCAAAACCGGAAATTGTGTGGTGATTGCCAGGTACCTTGACAACCGCCAACTTGATATGATTATTTTATATATTAGTTTTTCTTTTGAGTAGTCCTGAAAACTTTGTCAACTTTTCCATTCGCTATCTACAATTTCATGTAGCATATTGTTTTATACAGGAAAGTTCTTTATAATAGAATGAGAAATAGTAGGAAGGGAACTGGTGATTTTGAACACAGATTATTATAAATACTTACTGGTTGTGGAGGATTGCGGTTCTATTCGGCAGGCGGCGGAGCTGCTGCACATGAAACAGCAAAACCTGAGCAGTATGATTCGCAACATTGAGCATTACTATGATATCACCATTTTTGAACGCTCGCCTAAGGGTGTTCATGTAACGGAGGATGGCGCCTTTTTCTTAAAAGAAGCCCGCGCCCTGCTGGAGATTGCAGACCGCATGGAAAGTCCTTATCTGTATCCCAGCAAGCAGTATTACAGCCAGATTGTGGACAGTGTAGATATTTACTGCAGTGGTATCATTGGCTCGCATACGCTGGTATCGGTGATGAATCAGTTTCGGGAGCGGTTTCCCTATGTTAGTGTCAATTTCTTGACGCGCAGTAAAGCTGATATGATTAAGGCGCAGGAACAGGATATAAAAGCTGTGAGTCTTTTAATAACAGCCAATACAATGGAGCAACTGGAGATTGAGCTGCCCGAAAATTTAGTTTTGCAGCCGTTTGTGCGAATGCCTATATTTGCTGCTACCACAGAGGATAATCCGCAAGCGCAGCAGCTTGCGGTGATTCCTATGCAGGAGTTGTTGAAGAAAAAACTGGTGCTGTTTTCTCAGGTAGAATTAGAAGAAAATTTCATTTATGAACTGTTGTGCAAACATGGAAAACCGAGTATTCAGCATGTAGTAGATAATGTGACCATTTTTCTGGATTTGCTGTGGCAGAATCATCTTTGGACGGCCTGCACATCCCAGCAGGCGCAGCAAAATAATTTACGCGCCATTCCCTTTCAGGAAGAATGTCGGGCGCAGGCTTATATTCTCTACCACAAAGATGCAGCAGAAGATATTGTGATGAAAAATTTATTAAAATTGCTGTCCCAATGCAGTTATGGACGGGAAAAAGCATAAGTATAAAAAGCATAAATTGATAATAGTATTTGTCAGAATCGCTAAGAGGGCAATCTCTTTGCAGAAAGTCCACCTCTGGATGGAGATTTCTGCTGACTGTCCTAATCGTGGCAGACGCAGTCTGACTAAGATGGACAGGCTAAGAAATGTCCAGAGCAGCGTGTGGACGCTGCAACAGATATTGCCCGATGAACTGTAAATAGAAAACAGCAGTATGCAAAAATAGATTTGCACGCTGCTGTTTTTTGTTGTTCATTTAATCAATCAGTTCATCAGAAAATAATATTGGCCCACAGCCAACCGATCGGCAGTATGATCACAATCAAGAAAACCAGGCTGATAACCGAATAGCGGTAGATATCCTTGGTTTTCATCCATTTGATGTTGGAAAACATCATAGTCGCTACCGGAGAGGCCACCGGTGTGGCAATAGACAGATTGGCAGCCACCAGCAAGGCCATTACGCATGGCAGCAAAGGTAAGCCCAACTGCGGAATAAAGCTGACCATCAATGTTACAAAAATTGCTTCGATAACAATGTTGTTGGCAAAGTTGGTTAAAATGGCAGCAATCAACAGAGCAACTACCATAAAAGCGATAGGAGATAATCCTTCCAGAACAGGCTGTACCGAAATCAGGATAAAGTCTTTGATACCGGTTGGGTCGGAAGTTAAAATTCCTGCGAAGGGGATGATAAAGGACAGTGTAAATAACACTTCCCAGTTCATGCCGGCATTGGCCGCCTTTTTGAAATTTAAAACAGGATCGCCGTCAATTTTAATCAGGCATAATGCAATTATCAGCAAAATGGTGGAGCCGGAGAAGCCCAGTCCTTTGATCCATTGGGTCAGCAGCCATTCCTTTGGCAAAATGCTGGGGCCTAAAATCATAAAGATAAAGACAAGCAGGAAACCCAATACCAGTTTCTGTTTAAAATCCAGCTGTAAAGCTTCCTGATCTACAAAGCTGACGTTGATATTTTTTAATTCCTTTAAGTCCGGACGGAAAATAAAACGGCAGACCAGAGTATAAAAGATACAAACCAGCATAGCCAGCGGGAATGTGAAGCAAACGTATTGGAAAAAGTCGATGACTTCACCGGTTAATGTCTGATAGGTGCCGATGAGCACCAGCGGCGCAGGATGATAAGGCATGATCACGCCGCCCCAGGTGGCGCATACAACAATGCCGATTAAAATTAAAGTGATGCATTTATCAAAAGGTTTAAAGCCAAAGCGATCGGCCAAAATATAGGTAATCTCCCAAAAGATGATGATGGTGGCAAAGGCGTTAATGCTGGCGCAGATGCAGCAGGCGATCATAGTAAAACCGATAAACAGCCAGGGCTTGTTATTTAAAAATTTAAAGCTGATTAACAAATTGGCTAAGAATTTGATTAAGCCCACTTCTTCTAAGACAGCGGTAAAGACAAATAAAAACATGATAAACACAATGGTTTCACTGCCGAAGCTGATGGTCCAGAATTCAGATAATTTGGTATAAAGACCGGAAAAATTTAATGCGCACATACCCAGCAGACTGGTCCAGAGCAAACCGCAGGTTGTCCAGCCATAGAGGACGCCTGCAAAAATTCCCAATAAACGCATACCCAGCGATGTAATTGGTGCAGGTGCGGGTAGATTCCCAATCACCAGCATAAGAGCAACCATAATAGCTGCGTGAAATAGTAGATTATATTTTTTGAAAAAAAGTTTGCTATCCATATAATGAGAATCCTTTCTTAATAAATTTTTTGAGTTTTTTATCAGGTATTTAATATGTCTTGTATGTATTGGAATCTGTGTTTTGGTAATGCCGTACCGGAATGACAGGCAAAAAAAACAGAGCAATTATATTAAAAATCCATATAATTGCTCTGCGGCATTATTTTAATTCAGGAAAAGTGGTTACGTATGAGCAGATACTTAAAATTCTTCTGCAAATGCCGGGTAAACCGGTGCGCCTTCGCAGTCACGAGGCATTCTTACACCGCCAACGGCAGCGATTGTAGCAGCAAAGTCAACCTGCTGAATGATACGGTCAATGGTAACGCCCTGTTTAAAGCCTTTACCGGAGAAGATGACGATTGGAGATACGGTGGTACCCCAGTAACCGTTGGTGGTAGCCAGAGAATCGCCATGCAGACGGTTGAAGCCTTCTGCCAGGAAGTAAACCACGTCACCGCATTCCGGACCATACATACCCAGAACTTTGGCATCTTTGTTGCGCAGAGCTAAGCTGATAGCCCGTTTGCCCATATATTCATAGTGATACAATGCTTTGATGATTTCTTCTTCTACAGCGTATTTGTCAGCTGGATCTACAATACCATGTGGGTTACGGCCTTTCAGGTTGATGTAGATGTGACCGCCGCGGGTAGCTACTGCTTTTGTATTTTCCCAGTCAATTTCTTTCAGAGCGTTGCCATTTTCATCATGTTTCAGAGCAGTGAAGCCCAGTTCTTCCAGTACACGTACGTTGCAGCCGAAAGCGTCCCCAATCAGTGGTGGATGTTCTTCTTCCATAACCATCAAGCCATGGTCACTCATGATAAATACAGACCAGTCTTTGTCCAACAGGTGCAGAAACTGTCCCAGGTAACGGTCAGTCTGGCGATACACTTCCAGAATAGCATCCTGGTAGCCTTCAGCCCGTTCAATAGCTTCCGGTGTGTTAGCACGTGGTTTTGCATGGTGCCAGAATTTATGACCCATCTGGTCTACGTTATGAATGTGGCTGTAGATTACATCAAAGCCGCCTTCTGTAGCGCAGTAGTTCAGTGCTTTAGCCTGATAATCGCAGCAGCGTTCCCAACCGGCAATCATCCAGTTTTTAGCTGTTTCAGGAGTACCGGAGCCGCTGGCTGGTACTGATGGCAGTAAGCCAACATTGCTGATGATTTCATCATTGAATGCTGCCGGATGCCATAAGGTATTGTTGGTGCTGTCAGAAGCAGTACCCAGTTTGAATTTTACATGGGAACCGTCAGCAGCGATTTCTTCCATGTGAATGGTGCGGATACACAATACTTTTTTATCTTCTGCAGGTTCTTCTTCCTGGAAGTCCTTCATTGGTTCGTCTTTAGAAATGGTAACCAGAGGTGCATCTGCTTTTTTATTGGCATAGATAGCGATGGTGTCATATTCGCCATTTTCATTTTTCAGGATTAAGGAAGGTCTTCTTACATAACCGTTGCCAACAACAGTGGTGAATTCCAAAGCGCCAGCAGGCAGTTCAGCAGCCCAGCCATGTGCTTCTGTAATTGGAGAGTTTACAGCGTCGATTGGGGTATCGTCCAGACCCAGTTCGCCGTCAGCTTCGCTTAATTCGATATTTTTTACACCGCC
>OGPA01002228.1_pt1 | contig 14246 bp, 15 predicted proteins | sample 1552841 | NCBI WGS metagenome assembly OGPA01 (sample SAMEA2579916, study PRJEB22360) | human gut metagenome | reverse complement strand
GTGCCGCAGCCGCCGTAGCTATCACATTTTCAAGCGTCGCCCTGCTGAATTCCGGCAGTCCTGTTGTTGTTTCACCGACAACCTCGATAAGTGCGGAAGATCGTTTCAGAATGGCTATGGAGGCATACAGCAAGGCGGAAGAGAACACCGAAGATGTTTTCCTTTACGTTACCTTCAGAAATTCAGTAACGCCCGAAGAAATGCAGAGCATTTTAGCTAAGGCAGACAGCAAGGGCAACATCCGTGTTACAGAGGTTTATCTTTCCGATAACACAAAGGTAAAGGGCAGCGAGGCTATCGCCGCATTATTCGAGGAGAACGCTAAGGATATTACAGCAGTAAAGGTATATTGCCCCGGCAACTTCCTTATAAAGCTGACAGCGCTTGACGGTGTTTACCTTGTTGAAACAGAAGATTCCTTCTCAAAAGATGATTTTTCTGCGATAGATACAAGCAGCGAGTACGATTACTACCCCGACTACAGCACAACCGAGCCGGTCACACCGCCCGATGCTGTTCCCGGAGATACGACTAACGTAGCCGAGTAAAAATTTCTCCTATTATATTATAATAGTATACCGCCCGTAAGACTTAACGGTTTTACAGGCGGTTTTTTACATTCTGCAAACGCCGTGTAATCGTTTTAACAAAATTAGCGGATAAGTCTGTTTGGCTATTGACTTTTTCCGTGAAAACCATTACAATATGATTGACACAAGAAAAAACGGCTGTCAGCATATCAAAAAAACGGCAGTCAAGGAAAGAAAGGTATCTATGAAGAAAAGAATGCTCGCCGCAATTTTAAGCGGCATAATGGTGATAACGGGAATTTCCGCTTGCTCGGGAAATGCCGCAACATCATCTGAAAACAGTTCGGCTTCAACAACAACAACTACCACAACAAAGGCGGAAACGACAACCACGACCGCCGCAACCACTACAACCACAACGACCGCAACACAGAATCCGGAACCTGCACCTGCCGAAACAAAAGGTGACTCTGTTCAGTTCTCGCAGAACTTAATGCCCGGCTGGAACCTCGGTAATCAGCTTGAGTCAAACTCCGACGGAACACCGAGCGAAACAGCGTGGGGCAACCCCGTAATTACCGAAAATCTCATCAAGCAGGTAAAGGCACAGGGATTCAAGTCTATCCGTATCCCCGTATCATATCTTTCGAATATAGGTGCAGGCCCCGACTACACTATCGACTCAAAGTGGCTCGACAGAGTGCAGGAAGTAGTCGATATGTGCATTGATAACGGACTTTACGCTATAATCAACGTTCACGGCGACGGCTACTACAGCATAAAAGGCGGCTGGCTTCTCTGCGGCGAACCCGCTTCCGAGCAGGAGACTATAAAAGCAAAGTACGAAAAGGTCTGGGAGCAGATAGCAAATCGCTTCAAGAACTATGACGATCACCTCGTGTTCGAGTCAATGAATGAAGTGTTTGACGGATCATACGGCAACCCCAATCCCGAATACTACAACAACATCAACGCATACAATCAGATTTTCGTTGATACGGTAAGAAAAGCAGGCGGCAATAACAACAGCCGTTATCTGCTTATCCCCGGCTGGAACACAGATATAAACTTCACAACAGGCGACTGCGATACATATACAATGGAAGCAAAGTTAGTTATCCCGAATGACAGCAGGATAATGGTTTCCGTCCACTACTACACCCCGTGGGAATTCTGCGTAGACGAAGGCAAAGATACCTTCTATAAATGGGGCGACTCGGTCAAGAAATTTGTAAAGCGCAGACAGAGTGAAACGCTCGTAAACAGACAGTTCGATAAGCTCTACAATGCGTTTATCAAGAACGGTTACGGCGTTGTAATAGGCGAGTACGGCGCAAACGACAAGACCTCAAAGGATAAGAGCAATACTACATATCGTGCTTATTTCGCAGAGTATGTGAATTATGCCGCTCATCAGAGAAATATCGTTACTGTTTACTGGGATAACGGCTATAACGGTAATCACGGCTTCGGCTTATTCGACCGCACAGAGTGCACAGTAACCCAGCCCGAAATAATCAAGGGCATCATAAACGGCGCCAAGGCGACAACAGCACCCGCCGCACCTACAGAATAAACTTAGCCGAAGACTGAAAAAATTTGTATAATTTTCCGCTTGCTTTTTCGGAAGAAATGTAGTATAGTAGTCTTTGCAAAAAGAAGAAAGGAATGATACTTATTATGAAGAAATTAACCTCTGCGGTTACAGCCGCAGCAATGTCGATATTACTGGGTATTACCTGCTTTGCCGAAGAAATCGGCGCAAGCACAGTAGTCGGAGCAAGCAGCGGCAACACAAACACAGGTGTGACTTTTGATATGACAGCGATCATTATCTGCGTTGTCGCACTGGTAGTTTTAGTTGCAGTCGGTGTTATTACATTCATCATCAGCAAGAAGAAAAAGAATAAGTAATTTCTTTGCGAGCCTCCCACACAGGAGGCTCGTTTTTTCTATGTCACATATTATAATATGTGCTGTATAAATAAATTTTCGCAGACACCGCCGAAAACAATTTCCGTGCCGATAAGGAGTTAATATTTTCGTGAGTACATCATTACAACTGCACTGACATTGACCTTTCAAAAAAAACCACTAACCTGAGATATATGTACTAACCTGCGGACGTGTAGCGTTAAGCGTTCCTGCACTTACAGGATATACAATGTTCAGGTAGTTTTACGAGTTCCGCCAACACCCCAGCGGGGTACGGGTGTGGGTAAGGAAAGAGGGAGCCACGAGGGAGAAAACCTAAGGGATAGGGTTAGGGGCGGCAGTCCAGCGGAGCTTTAGCGGAGCGCACGAGCCTTGCGTAAGCGAGGCTCAGACTCTCCCTAGTCCCTTTGGTTCTTTCCCTCGTAAATAGCAGCAACGTTATCGTATAGAATAGCGAACCCGAGAAGTGTTATCCGACGAATAGAACTAACGGTAGCTTAAAAACATATAAAACCATTTTCGTTTATCGCTATGGAATAACATAACGATGCTATTATAAACTTGTGCAAAGTGTAGAAATACACCCTGTAAATTTAGACATTTTTTTAATGTATTTGTTGTAAATACGACTTGATTATTTCGGCGTAATGCCGTATAATATTAACGAAAGAAAATTTCTTTTTAAAAACACGGAGGAGATTTCAAATGGTATTTGATAAGGTAAAGAAGATAATCGTTGACCAGCTCGACGTTGAAGAAGACAAGGTTACTGAGGCTGCAAGCATCACAGACGACCTCGGCGCTGATTCACTTGACGTAGTAGATCTCGTAATGAGCTTTGAAGAAGAGTTCGACATCGAGATTCCCGATGATCAGGTTGAAAAGATCAAGACTGTCGGTGACATCGTTAAGTTCATCGAAGAAAAGGTTGAAGACTGATTTACATCTAGCTTTAGCACATCAGCCGTATTTGTCAGACGCAGATACGGCTTATTTTTCTTTTTATCGTAACTAAAAGGAGGCTTTGCGTATGACATCGGTTTGCTTTACAGGGCATCGTAAAATTGACAGCCCGGATATGTATGCGCTTAAATCTCTGCTTGACAGCACAATATGCGGACTTGTCAAGCGTGGCGTCACCGACTTCTACTGCGGCGGTGCTCTCGGCTTCGACACTATGTGCGCTCATATGGTGCTGTATCTGAGAAAACGCAAGGCACTCGATATAAAACTCCACCTTGTACTCCCCTGCTCAAACGAGGAACAGACAAAGAACTGGAGTTACAACGATAAGCAGGAGTTTTATGCGATAATGATGGCGGCTGACAGCATTGAGTATATCGGCAGTGAATACACCAAGGACTGTATGAAACAGCGTAATGCCCGCCTGACAGAACTTGCAGACTGCTGTGTGGCATATTATGACCAAAGCAACAGCAGGAGCGGTACAGGACAGACGGTACGCATGGCTGAAGCCAAAGGTATTGAAGTGATAAACCTGTTTGATATGTAACCGCTTAATGTCGCATATCGGCACAATAAGTTAAATCCATCGTACTTGCCGGTAATCTTCCGGCAAGTACGATGGATTTTTTCGCAAAAAACACCCTCACAGCTTATGCCGTGAGGGTGTATATTTTGTAATATCTCAGAATCTCTTACTTTGATTCTGTATCATCGTGAACAGTTCTGTTCTCAGCAATGCTGCTCTTTAATACACGAATCTTTGTTCTGTCAGAGCCTGTTTCGATAAGTACAGTATCATCTGTAACTCTTAATACTCTGCCGACAATACCGCCTGTTGTTACTACTTCGTCAGCAACCTCAAGGTTGTTGAGCATTTCCTGCATCTTCTTGCCACGCTTCTTTTCGGGTCTTATGATAAGGAAGTAGAATATAACTACCATAAGTGCAAGGGGGATAAGCATTGTGAGAATGCTCACTATATCGTTTCCACCCTGTCCTGTGGTTGTTGCTGTCTGTCCGCTTGTTAATAATGTCAGTAATTCTGTCATTTTGTATTCCTTTCTTTTCCGTGCGATATTCGCTCTTACGTTATTCTCTAATTATACCTTAAAAATGCCGCAAATGCAAGCACTTTTGTGTATTTATTCGAATCTTATATCGGTAAATCCGAGCTTTTCGAGTGCCGTTTTACAATTTTTGATTTCGTCAGCCGTTAAATTTGCACTGCCTGTTATTCCGACCGATATTTCCTTGTCGCCGACAGCCTTCTTTACAAGTGCGAATATCTGATTTACCGCCTTGACCTTGTCCTTTTCGACCGTTACTGTCTTATCTGCCGAAGTCTGCAGCTTTGTGCCAAGTAGCGACATATCCATTGTGACAAGCACACTGCTCTCGCCCATCTTATCCTTCGCAGACCATATTTCAGCCGTACCGTCATAAGTCGTTGCCGACATTGTAAGCAGTGCATCAGCCTTTATTTCAACCGTTGCGGTTGCGTTGCCTTCCTTTGCTTTCTTTGCGCACGATGCCGCAAGAACGGCTAATTTCTCGCTTCTGTTTGCATTCTGCAGTTCTTTTGACAACAGCGAGTAGTCATAGGACTGGAAGTTCGGGAAGACCGTGTTTTCAAGTTCAATATCGGCAAACCCTGCCTTTGCAAGCTCTCCGCATATATCCGCATAATAATTTACCGCATCGGCGGAATAGGGAGTAGTCCACGGCTTACCGCCGTTATCGGCGGCGGCGTCCAGCCAGCTCCAGTTTCCGTCAGAGATTATATATCCCGCATTGTCGAAAAGATACGGTGTCTTTCTGTCGTAAAGCGTTGTTATAGCCGCAACGGGAGTGATTCCTGCCGTTTTGCACGCCTTTACTATCTGAGCCGCCGTCAAACTGCCCTTATTTACGTCTGTGTTGTCCTTTACAGCCTTAAGCGATGATTTGTATAACAGTTCGCCTGTGGTGTTTTTAAGCGTAAATACGGCGGTATTATAACCGCTGTCTTTTGCTGAGGCAAGGAACTTATTCAGTGCGGCATCGCTTTTCAGTGCAGAGTCGGGAGCGACCGTCGCAAAAGCAGATGTTACCTCGTTTGGCACTGAGGAGGTGTTATCCTTTGTTGTATCACTGCCGCCTGAGTTGTCGGACGTGTTATCCGAAGTGTTCGCCTGCGAATTGCTGTCCGATGTTTCGGGGAGCGATTCGGGCGGCGTCCACGCAGGCTCGCTCACAGAGGAATTGTCCCCGTTTCCGCCGAAAAACTTTATCAGCGGAGAAGCGACCGAGTATCCCACAAAGACAAATGCGCCCAGTATCACAACGAAAAGAATCCCGTCAAATATCTTCCTGCCGGTGCTTTTACGTTTTTTATACAGATTTCTTCTTGAACGTTTTACCTTGAATCCTTTTTTTCTGCTCATATCAGTATCTCCATTTTAGAAATTATCAGATAGCGCCCGTGTTATATCCTGTCAGCGCATAGAATGCAAGTGACATAATGCCGACAAAAACCATCATTATCGGCATTCCTCTGAAGGCCTCGGGAATAAGCGGAGAATTGAGCCTTTCGTTTGCGATATGAAGGAAGAACACCGCAATGAAAAAGCCTGCCGCTATTCCGACACCGAATCCCATATACGAAAAGAAATCAGCGTGGTATGTCGTGTTCAGGAACAATGCTCCAAGCACTGCCGCATTGAACACTGAAAGATGAACGTATTTCTTGATGTTTCTGAATATCTTTGGCAGGAATCTCCACAGGAGAAGCAGACTGCCCGTATATACTATGCTCACCGTCAGCGTGTATATAAGCGGCATGACAACATAAAAATACTGCCAGTCGGCAAGCCATCCGTCTATAAAGAACGTGATACAGCTTGAAACCACGATAACGTATGTTATGCCGAGCCCCAGTCCGAATATGCTTTCTTTTTTTCTTGATGCATAGAACGCCACGCTTGTGCCGAGCGCACGGGAGAATATCGCATTCTCGACAAACATAGCAAGCATAGCCGTATTGATAAAAAGTGCTAATTTATCCATCACTGCGCTCCTTTACGTTGTCGTCCTGCGAGGGAAGCAGATGGGGTGCAGACGGCTTGCTTTCGGTGCTTGAACGGTAGGTGTGAGTCGCCGCCTTGTTATGCTCCTCGCTGTTAAGCCTTATTCTGCGGTTACGCAGATAGTTGTAAAGCGCCCTGAACATACCTGCCATTATTCCGACAAGTATAAATCCGCCGAAAGGTGATTCAAAAGCCGCAATCTTGAAATCAAACAGCTTTATTCCGGCAAACGTGCCGAAGCATATCAGCTCCCTGAAGCCTCCGGTAAGGACGCACACTGCGTCGAAACCCGCTATGAAGAAAATTACGTCGATTATCATTTTCAGCTTGTCCTCAAGGTAGAAACGGCTTTCCGTTTTCGAGAAGATAAGAGCGTTTGTAATTATAAGCGGCATATAGATGCCTATAAGCTCGACCGTAAGCGGAAAGATCTGCTCTAAAAGAAGTACGGTCGGGATATAATAGACCGAGCCTACCAGCGCATATATAATTACTCTGAGGGTATAAACTATTTTTTTCGGTACAAACGAACAGGTAACTATCGTCAGAAACGATATTATCGCAAAAGCAAGAGCGATTACCACGCCCTTCTTGAAGGTCGTAGCGGCGATTATTACAGGTGCGTTTACAATGCCTGTCATCAGTACGACATTCTGCTTTGCCAGTCCGTCTATAAGATCACGGGTGAACTTAAAGTCACTTTTCCGTGTCTTTTCCGGCTTCATCTGTTTTGTCTGAGCCATGCTGCGCCTCCTTTTCCTTTTCGCCGGCGGTCTGAGCCGAAGCTTTCTTCTTCTTTACCGAATCCGATATTTTGTCGGAAAGATTCTCCATTACCGACTTTTTATGACGTTTTACCTTTGTGACCTTATTGTCGATAGGGGGCATATTATAATTAACAGGTTCAATCATAATTTCCTGCGTATCTGAAAGCTTCGGCGTCTTACCCTGCTTTGCGTCCTCTGTCATTCGCTCAAACGAGCCGAGGTTATGCTTAAGGTATCTTAAAAGCTGTTTTGTCTGTACGCCTATTACGAATGCCAGCTTGTCAAGATACAGCGACAGAGCGTTTACTATCAGCAGGGAGAACACGAATATTCCCTCGATATTTGCGGAATTTCTGAATATAACCGTGATTACGCCGAGCGCTATGCCGTATAGCACCCTTCCGCCGTTTGTAAACGGAAGCGTCTGCGGATCGCTCGCAAGGAATATAAAGCCGAACAGTACAAATCCGCTTACAAAACGGAATATAACAGCGTCCATAGCAGGCTCAACACTGCTTGTGAGATAGGAAAGCACGCCCATTACGGTTATTCCGCCCACAGTAGCGGAAAGCGACACGCTTCTTCTGCAGATAAGGCAGATACCGCTTACTATCAGTACGAGTATATGAGTAGTTCCCATAGGGCCGGGGAATCTTCCCATAAGTATCTCAAGCGGAGTCAGTGAGGGCATTGCGCCGTTCTTTATAAAACTGCTCTCGATTCCGCTTACAAGCGTTCCCGCATCTCCGAATATTTCCGGATGAGCGCCAAGCTGTGGATACATCAGCACCTGTGTCGGATAGCAGATTATAAGAAACGCTATCGCAACCGCCGCAGGATTGAATATATAGTTGTCCTTGCCGCCGAATATATGCTTTACCGTAATTGCAAGCACTGCGCCGATTATCACTACATAATATTCAACGCTTGCAGGGAGCATAAGAGCAAGAGCCATACCGTAGGCTATGGTTGACAGGTCTTTTACACCGTATTCCTTCTTTGAAAGGAAACAGCCGACCATATCGGTCAGTATGCAGGCAAGCACCGAGCAGGCACATACCGTTACTACCCTCATACCGTAAAAGCAGGTGGCAATGACGGTTATCGCCAGCATAAAAAGTATCTGATCGCCGTATATGCTTCTCGGCTTACGCAGTTTTTTCTTAGCCGCCTCCTTTGACATCAGCAAAGGAGCTTCGTCTATCTTCTTAAGAAGAGCTTCATTTGTGGTTGTATTCATTATATCTTTTTGTCCTTTCAGACTATAAGCTGTTTAACCGGTTTAACAGGAGGTGTCCCATGCAGATAGATGAGCTTGCGGGAAATACCGTAAAAATTACGCTAAATCCGTCGGATATGGACGGATACCGCATTAAATGCGAAGATATTTCGGGCGATTCCCGTACCTCAGAGCTTGCCTTGTCAAGACTTATATCCTGCCTCAGCGAAGATCATAATCTCGGGCTTTGCGGAGAACGTCTGCTTGTCGAGGCTTTCCCGAAAAGCGACGGAGGCTGTACCTTGTATATCTCCTGCCTTAAAGGCACTCCGTCCGGAAAAAACGCATCCTGCCGACCGCCTCTTACGGCGGTCATCTGCGAGGGAGAGCTTTGCGTTCTCGCAAGGCTTTGCAAGGCGCTTAAAACTGTCGCAGACCGTGTATCCTTATACGCAGACCGTGACGGGAAAGATTACCGTCTTGCCATTCATCTGCCGCAGAGCAAATCGTCCGAAAGCCGCATCGGAATTATACGGCACATCGTGTCGGAGTACCGCCTTCCGTTATATACGGATCTCAGCCGTATGAGCGACACGGAGGAATATTATACTCTGCTTACAGACAAAGCAACTGAGCTGTTGCCCGACTGCTTTTAGCGTATAGCGTCTGCCGCCGCCTTCATATCCTTCGCCCTGAACAGATATGTTCCTGCTACAAGTACGTTTGCACCGGCATCTTTAACTGTTGCGGCGGTTGCTGTGTTGATACCGCCGTCAACCTGTATATTCATTTTGTCAAATCCGTTTTCGTTGCAGTATTTACGGAGCATTGCCACCTTGTCGGCGCACTGCGGAATAAATCCCTGTCCGCCGTAGCCGGGTTCAACGGTCATTACAAGCACCATATCGCACAGCGGCAGATAAGGTATTACTTCCTTCCAGTCTGTAGCGGGCTTTATGGCAAGTCCTGCGTTCATACCGCTTTTCTTTATATACTTAAGGTTTGCCGTTGTGTCGCCTTTGCTTTCAAGGTGGATAGTAAGCATATTACTGCCCGCAAGGGCGAAAAGCGGTATAAGATTTGTGGGATCTGTCACCATAAGGTGCGTGTCGAAATATATATTGCTCACTTTACGCATAGCGGCAACAACGTTGTTCCCGTAGGTTATATTGTCAACGAAAACCCCGTCCATAACATCTATATGAAGCCACTCGATCTGTGCGTTTTCGGTACGGCGGATTTCTTTTTCTATATTTGTAAGGTCGCTCGCAAGCATTGAAGCAGAGATAATGTTTTTCATGATTTCTCCTGTCCGGTCCGTAGACCTATTTATACAGTATAATGATATATCATAACCGCTTTTTCGTCAAGTAAATGCAAAAAATTAAAGAAAATTTCCGCAGAATAAACAAAAAAGAGGCAAAAGCCTCTTTTTATATTGTCGAAAATCTATGCTATTGTTACATAAAAGGGGTTTGGGGCGTAGCCCCAAGCAGGCTCATGGGCGGCAGCCCATGCTATTTCCCCTTCCCTTTGGGGGAAGGGGTCAGGGGTTGGGGGATAAAACAGTAAATAGCAATATTTTCGAATTTTAAACCTTTACATAGAACGGAACTTTTTCTTTTGTCGCCTGTTTTGCGGCAGGCTGATTGAAGTTCATTATCATAAACGGCGCTTTTTCGTCGTTTATATCCTTCAGCACCTTTTCGGTAAAGTCCTTGGTAAAGTCGTTGAATTTATCGTCCTCACCCTCGAAATCCACGATTATAAGGCGGTTGAGCTGATTTATCTTGCGCATATTCATAATATACGCCTTTTTAATATCCTTACGGCTGTCAAAATAGCTCGTTATAGGCTTGGTAACAGTGTCCGGCACGCCCGTAACCTCGTTTATGACAGTAAGCTCGCCGCTGTTGAATTTTTTCTGCCTTATATAATTTGCTATGACCTCTGCCTGCTTAGGACCGCAGATAATGTTCTCGGTGAAGGGATTTATAACAAAGCCCTTCATAGCACACTTCGGCTGTGACAGCATAGCGGAAAGATCCTTATATGTAACGGCGATTACGCAGATCTTGCTTATATCATTGATGTTCTTCTGCATTGTTTCCATATCGGTGAACACCATAAAATATTTCTCGTTCTGAGGATTTGTAAGGTGCGAGAACTGTACCTTCATCTGATTTTCGTTCTCCCCTGACATATCCGTCACGGTTACAGGCGCAAGAAGTCTTGCCTCCATCAGATTGTCGATATAATCCACCTGATACTGCGGTTCGGGATTTGTTTTTTCTTCAGCGCATTTTTTCAGCGTTCTCATCACTTCGAGCAGTTTCGGGTTGGTTATTTTCTTTGTCTGTTCCTGTATTGCATTCAACTGTTCCTGTGTCATTTATTATATTCCTTTCCTGAAGAAAATTATATTTCGTTACGGTTTTCAAGCGCCCTCTGGAGCGTAACATCGTCCGCATATTCAAGCGATGCGCCCGCAGGCAGACCATACGCAAGACGGGTCACCTTTACTCCCAGCTGCTTTATCATTCTTGAAAGATATGTTGCCGTAGCCTCTCCCTCGATAGTCGGACTTGTAGCCATTATGACCTCGTCCGTATCCGACAGCCTTGCCATAAGCTCCTTTATTTTAAGCTGCTGAGGACCTATCGAATTCATCGGTGACAACAGCCCGTGAAGCACATGATACACTCCGTCAAAGCCGCCGCTTCGTTCTTGGGACTTTCCACAACGCATATGACCTTGTGGTTCCTGCGGCTGTCCGAGCATATATCGCACTTGTCCGTATTGCAGATATTCTGACATACACTGCACAGCTTCATACTGCGTCTTGCCCGTAGAATTCCGGACGCAAACTGCTCCACTTCTTCCTCCGGGGCGTTCAGTATATAATATGCCAGCCTCTGCGCCGTTTTAAGACCGATGCCGGGGAGCTTGGCGAATTCCTGCGCCGCCGTTATAAGCGGCTGAGAATTATATTCAGCCATTAAACAAGTCCCGGAATGTTAACTCCGCCTGTTACCTTTTCCATCTCTGCGGCACTTACTTCTTCAATCTGTGTGATAACGGCATTTACGCCTGCTACGATAACGTCCTGAAGATCCTCGATAGCGTCCTTGTCAACTACCTCGGGGTTGAGCTTAACTTCCTTGAGTACCTTTGCACCGCTCATTGTAACTTCAATCATACCGCCTGCGGCAGAAGCTGTGAAATCTCTTGCCTCAAGCTCAGCCTGTACACGCTCGATGTCTTCCTGCATCTTCTGAGCCTGCTTTATCATGCTGTTCATGTTGTTTGCGCCTCTGTTCTGGTATTCCTTGGGTAATCTTGCTTTCATTGTGATTTTTCCTTTCGTATCTTTAAGTCAACGACTTAATTTTTTGGTTTTTTGTATTTTATTTTTACGCCCATTTTTTCCGCTCTTGATAAGAAATCGGAAACAGGGTCGCTTTTATCCTTGCTTTCGGCTGTATCGCCGATATTGTCAAAGGTCATTACAAGCCTTCTGCCTGTTCCCTCCTCGGCGGCTTTCTCAAGCCGTTCCTTCGAGTCGCCTGTTGTCAGAAAATCATACTGGAATTTCTGATAACCGCTGATATTCACCGTATCCCGACCGAGCGACATCTGCACCTGTCCCAGTATAGCCTGCAGTATAACTGGAAGTCTGTCGAGTATCTCGGTTACCTGCGGATCGGCATTACCGGTACTTTGCGCACTGCCTGCCGACAGATTATTTTTATGCTGTTCGGGAAGATTGTTCTCTGTCTTTACTGCCTGTTCCTGCGGAGCAACGCTTGCCTGCGGTTCATCAAGGTCAAACGGAGGAGCATCTTCGTTTCCTGCACTTGCGTTATCATCAGTGCCGCCCGTACCCTCATACAGCCAATCCGGCTTGTTACCGTCACCGCTTGTATTGCTTGCCTGTTCCGGTGGAGCGGGAGCAACGCTTGCCTGCGGTTCGTCAAGGTCAAACGGAGGAACATCTTCGTTTCCTGCGCTTGCGTTATCATCAGCGCCGCCCGTACCCTCAAACAACCAGTCAGGCTTGCTGTCTGCGGCATTCCGGTCGGTACCGCTCTGCTGTACCGAAGCGGTCGGAGCTGTCATATCCTTCTGTTTATCATCAGCGGATGTGATTTTATTTTCTATCCTGTTCAGCGTATCTGCAATAATATCCTGCGGTCTGTCGCCGGTTACGCTTACGGGCTTTGCAGATTGCGCCGGTATATGCTTTTCTGTGCTTTCAGCGGTTTGCACTGCGGCTCTCGGCTGAATGCTTATCTCGCCGTCACACAGCTTGTCGAGCCTGTTCTCCAGCTTTTCAAGCCTTAACGACAATGCCGATGTATCACTGTCAAGACGTGGCGTACACAGCCTTATAAGGCACATTTCGGCAACCGTCTTACGCTTTGCCGTTTTCGGAGTTCTCGCAATGCAGTCCTGCAGTATATCCATACACCGCATTATTTCTCCGAGAGTAAACTCCTTTGTCTGCCTTGCAAGATCGTTTCTTGTTCCGCTTCCTGCAGGGATGAGAGAAAAGTCGGAGTTCGTTGCCGACAGTATGCACAGATTTCTGAAATGCGACAACAGCTCGTCAAGAAGAAGCATAAGATCCTTCGACTGATTGTGAAGCTCATCGAGAATTTTCAGTGCCTCGGGCGCATTCTGCTCGTGTATGCATTGTGCAAGCGTGAACAGATGCTCCGTTCCTGCGATGCCTGCGGTAGTCCTTACGGTTTCCTCGTCGATGTCGGCGCTCACGCTTATACACTGGTCGAGCAGCGAAACCGCATCTCTCATACCGCCGTCTGACAATCTGGAGATTAGCCTTGCGGCATCCTCGGTTATATTTACGTTTTCTTTTTTTGCTATCTCGCACAGCCGCTTTGTGCTTTCTTCTACATCAATTCTTGAAAAGCGGAACTGCTGACATCTTGATGCGATAGTCGCAGGCACCTTGTGTATCTCGGTAGTCGCAAGTATGAATATAACGTGCGGCGGCGGTTCTTCTATGGTTTTCAGAAGTGCGTTGAATGCCTGTGAGGACAGCATATGCACCTCGTCTATTATATAAACTTTATAACGGCAGACAGTCGGAGCGTACATAACCTCGTCACGCAATGCCCTTACATCGTCAACGCCGTTGTTTGAGGCTGCGTCCATCTCGATTATATCAGGACAGCCTGCGGCTATTGCCTTACAGCTTTCACATTCTCCGCAGGGGTTGCCGTCAACGGGAGATAAGCAGTTTACCGCCTTTGCCATCAGCTTCGCACAGGTGGTCTTGCCCGTACCTCTCGAACCTGTGAACAGATAAGCGTGAGCCGGAGTGCCGGCCTTTATCTGGTTTTTCAGCGTGGTGGTTATATGCTCCTGCGAAATTACTTCGTCAAAGGTGGCAGAACGATACTTACGATAAAGAGCAAGATGCATAACTAACCTCCCGTGAAAAAGTACATAATAATCGGTAAATAAAACGATACGCAAAAATAGAACCCATGATTATGAGTGTAAACTTGCTGCGGCACAGGTCATAACTGCTTAATGCTGCTCGGTTCCCCGCCTGACATGGTTCACAGGACTCCCTTGCACAGGGCTTACACCCATAATCACGGGTTCTATTTCTGATACTGTACTATTGTACCATAGTTTAAATAAAAAATCAAGCCTTATTATACTATCAGTCTGTTGAAAAACCTATATTTTTTTGAAAATGGGGTCGCAGGGGCGAAGCCCCCGACAGGGACTA
>OGPA01002222.1_pt1 | contig 14273 bp, 14 predicted proteins | sample 1552841 | NCBI WGS metagenome assembly OGPA01 (sample SAMEA2579916, study PRJEB22360) | human gut metagenome | reverse complement strand
TGGCTGGTAACTGTATCTGTGATGATGAAGCCTGCCGTGAGGCCTCCTGTCAGGAGATCATCCGCCGTTATTACACTGCTCTTGGCTCCCTCCTGAAGGGGAATTCCTCTGAAAAAGAAGCCGAAAAAATCGAACTGCTCATGAATATGGCTGGGATCACTATCGCTGACCGCAAAGTCGCTGTAACGGCATTGGAGCGTGCAAAAGAATCCGATGCACCTGCAGCAGCACTGGAACTTGAGGATGGACGGATCATCACCGGAAAGACTTCCAATCTTCTTGGAGCATCTGCCGCACTGCTTCTGAATGTTCTGAAAGAACTGGCAGGTGTCGATCACTCGATCAGGATCATCTCTCCTGAATCTATCGAGCCGATTCAGAAACTGAAGGTGGAATACCTGAAGAGTAAAAATCCACGTCTTCATACAGATGAAGTGCTGATTGCCCTCTCAGGAAGTGCCGCAACTAACCCGCTCGCAGAACTGGCTCTCTCCCAGCTTCCAAAGCTGAAAGGCTGTCAGGCACATACTTCTGTGATGCTCTCAGATGTTGATATTAAGACTTTTAAAAAGCTTGGTGTTCAGCTCACCTGTGAAGCAGTCTATGAACCAAGCAGACGCTTTAAAGTCTGATTTACCGAAGTTTTATATTTTTACTTTCCCCCGTAATTTCCGCAGAATTACGGGGGATTTCTCTACCTACTGAAATTGTAGGGGATATTTTTTAAAAAATACTGTATTTTTTTTTTCGATTGGTGTATACTTGGAAAGTATTTTTTTCACATTAACCCCAATATACTACGGAGGAGGAAAGACACTATGGCAGTGAAATATGTATTTGTTACAGGCGGAGTAGTCTCCGGTCTTGGAAAGGGAATTACCGCTGCATCTCTCGGGCGTCTTCTCAAAGCAAGAGGCTATACCGTTACAATGCAAAAATTTGATCCCTATATCAATATTGATCCGGGAACGATGAATCCGGTTCAGCATGGTGAGGTATTTGTTACCGATGACGGTGCTGAAACAGACCTTGACCTCGGACATTATGAAAGATTTATTGATGAGAGCCTGACGAAAAACTCAAATGTTACAACTGGAAAAATTTACTGGTCCGTTCTTCAAAAAGAGCGTCGGGGAGATTTCGGCGGAGGAACAGTACAGGTCATCCCACATATCACGAACGAGATCAAAAGCCGTTTTTACCGGAATCCCGCTGCTACTGATACAGAGATCGCCATCATTGAAGTTGGTGGTACAGTCGGTGACATCGAAAGCCAGCCTTTCCTCGAATCCATTCGTCAGTTTCAGCATGAACGCGGATCTGAGAATGTGATTCTGATCCATGTAACCCTGATTCCTTATCTGAAAGCATCTCAGGAGATGAAGACAAAACCGACCCAGGCCAGCGTAAAGGAACTTCAGGGAATGGGAATCCAGCCGGATATCATCGTATGCCGTTCCGAATATCCTCTCGATGATGGCATGAAGAACAAAATTTCCCTGTTCTGTAATCTTCCGGCAGATCATGTCCTTCAAAACCTGGATGTAGAATATCTTTACGAAGCACCTCTGGCAATGGAAAAAGAACACCTTGCACAGGTAGTATGTGAATGTCTCCATCTTGACTGTCCTGAACCGGATCTGGCAGACTGGACTGAAATGGTTGAAAAACTCCGTCACCCGACACAGGAAGTTACTGTTGCCCTTGTCGGAAAATATATCCAGCTTCATGACGCTTATATCAGTGTCGTAGAAGCATTAAAACATGGCGGAATTTACAGCCATACAACTGTCAATATCAAATGGATCGACTCCGAAACAGTTACTTCTGAAAATGCCGAAGAGTTATTTGCTGATGTCAGCGGTATTCTTGTTCCTGGCGGATTTGGCCACCGCGGTATAGAGGGGAAGATCGAAGCAATCCGTTATGCACGTACCCACAATATCCCGTTCCTTGGTCTCTGTCTCGGAATGCAGCTTTCCATTGTGGAATTTGCCCGTGATGTCATCGGCTACAAAGATGCCCACAGTATGGAACTGAACCCGGATACAACCCATCCGGTCATCCATATCATGGAGGATCAGATCGGAATCGAAGATATCGGAGGAACTTTAAGACTTGGTTCTTATCCCTGCGTGCTGAAGGAAGACTCTCTCGCATACAGATTATATGGCACAAAAGAGATCCATGAACGTCACCGTCACCGCTATGAAGTAAATAACGATTACCGTGAAGTACTGGAAGCAAACGGAATGTCTCTGTGCGGACTTTCTCCGGACAGCCGGATCGTAGAGATGGTAGAAATCCCGTCTCATCCATGGTTCATTGCCACTCAGGCACATCCTGAGCTGAAATCCAGACCGAACCGTCCGCATCCTTTATTTAAAGGATTTGTAGAAGCCGCTCTGGCAAAGCAGCACGAAAAAGAAAATTAATTTTTAAAGGATACAAAAATAATACCGGAGGCAGAATGAAAGCTGCTTCCGGTATTTGCTTTTAAACTGATCTTCTTTTTTTCTCCATCTGCAACATCAGCATCTGCATCAGTTTCCATCCTGCCCAGCCGGCAAAAATTCCGACCACCATTCCTCCAAGGACATCACTTGGATAATGGACACCGACATACAACCTTGACAGGGCGATCACACCTGCAAGAATCATGCAGACTGTTCCCCATTTTTGGGGCAATGTCCTGACTAATGCACAGGCTGCCGCAAAAGAAGCACTCGTATGCCCCGACGGGAAAGAGTAATCCCTCTGACGTTCGATCATCAGCCTGAGTCCCTCTACCACTTCATAAGGTCTTATCCTTGCCACAAAATTTTTCAGGCAGACATTCGTGATCAACGCCCCCACCAGCAGTGCCAGCAATGCGGCAACTCCCGCAGGTCTTGTCTTTTTGGAAAACAGAAGAATTATTCCCAGCAGAATCCAGAAAACACCTCCGTCTCCCAGATGAGTCACTGCTTTCCAGAACCAGTCCATCCATTCCTGCCGGATATGATCCTGGATAAAAAGCAGAATCTCTCCGTCCATCTTTAATAATGCATCAACCATGTATAACCTCTTCCTTCATAAAAAGCTCATTTACAATACTCTCGTAAATAACACATCTTTCACATTTTTTTATCTTTTTATAATACTTTTTCCCATTCGTAAAAAGTCCCGAGAAATAAAACCACAATTCTTTCATCTTATATAATACCGTTCTGTCACCAGACATTTCCTCACAATATGCCCGGTATAAAAGATCATGGAACTTTCTGAGTTCTGCCTTTTCTGCCTGCCCTCCGCCTTTCAGGACTCTTCCCAGTGCCGGGTCTGCCAGCACTCCGCGTCCAACCATCACGCAATCCAGCTTCGGAAACCGCTCTCTGAGCCTCTTCAGATCTTCCGCGTTACAGATATCCCCATTATAGCAGAGTGGATTTCTGCTCTCTTCTGCCGCCATGGCAAATACATCCAGATTCGGTGTATTTTTATAGAAATCCTTTTGCAGCCTTGGATGTACGATCAGCTCTTCCAACGGATACCGGTTATAGATCTTCAGGAGATCTTCAAATTCTTCCGGTTCACTCATTCCGATCCTTGTCTTCACCGAAATCTTCCATTCACGCTTCTTGAAGATTTCATCCAGAAAACGATCCAGCCGGTCCGGCTCTTCAAGGAACCCTGCTCCACGCCCTTTCGTAACAACCGTCCGGGAAGGACAGCCAAGGTTCAGATTCACTTCTTCATATCCATACTCTGCAAGCTTTTTAGCTGTCTCTATAAAATCCTCTGCCTGGTTCGTCAAAATCTGCGGCACTGCCAGAACACCACGGTTATTTTCCGGCAACACATCTTTCTTTTCCCTCGTGCTGAAATGCCCTTTCTGGTTCGGACTGATAAAAGGAATAAAATACTTGTCAAATCCGTCAAAGCACTCTTTTAATGCTGTTCTGTATATATGTCCTGTAATCCCTTCAAGCGGGGCAAGATAAATTTTCATCCACTGTATTCTCCCTGTCTGTCTTTTCTTCCGGTCTGTTTTCCGGTCTCCTGTTTTCATTTTCTTTCTGCCTTTTCCGATAACTTTCCTTTTACCATACCTTGCTGTGCTTGTCAAGAAATTTTAATTGTGCTAAGATGACTCTGTTCAGATGAAATTTTTAACCGGAGGGAAACTTATGCATACATTAAAAAAATTCATCCACTATTATCAACCTTATAAACTGGTCTTTTTTATTGATCTGATCTGTGCTGCCATCATCAGTCTGGTAGATCTTTCCTACCCGCAGATTCTCAGAACCATGACGAAGACTTTATTTACCAGAGATACTGCTGTCATCCTCCATGCACTTCCATGGATCGCTTCAGGACTCCTCCTGATGTACCTGATCCAGAGTCTCTGCAAATATTATGTAAGTTATCAGGGACATATGATGGGTGCGAACATGGAACGGGATATGCGCCAACAGCTTTTTGACCATTATGAGGAGCTTTCTTTCTCCTATTACAGTCAGAACAATTCCGGTCAGATGATGAGCAAACTGGTCAGTGATCTTTTTGATATTTCGGAATTTGCCCATCATGGTCCTGAAAATTTGTTCATCTCTGTTGTAAAGATCATTGGTGCATTTATTTTTCTTTTTATGATCAACCACAAACTGGCTTTTCCATTAGCGATCCTGGTCGTTGTGATGTTCCTCTTTTCTTTCAGGCAGAACCGCAAGATGCAGGAAACTTTCATGGAAAACCGCCGCAAGATTGGAGATATCAACGCCAGTCTGCAGGACACTCTTTCCGGTATCCGGGTCGTACAGTCCTTCGCAAATGAAGATCTGGAACGTGAAAAATTTAAGAAAAGTAACCATGCCTTTCTTCTTTCCAAAAATGATAACTACCACTGCATGGGATCTTTTATGAGTTCCAATTTATTTTTTCAGGGACTGATGTATCTTATTACACTGGTCTATGGCGGTTATCTGATCGCCCGGGGACAGATGCAGGCTGCAGACCTTGCAATGTATGCACTGTATATTGGTATCTTTATCAGTCCGATCCAGATTCTTGTAGAACTGGTGGAAATGATGCAGAAAGGGCTTTCCGGTTTCCGACGGTTTCTCGATGTCATGGAAACTGTTCCCGAGATCCAGGATGCCCCCGATGCCGTTGATCTTACAAATGTAAAAGGAAGAGTCTGCTATGAGGATGTATCCTTTCATTATAGTGATGATGATACAACGGTTCTTTCCAATGTATCCATTGAGATCCCTGCCGGCAGATCTGTCGCTCTGGTCGGTCCTTCCGGCAGCGGAAAGACTACGATCTGTTCTCTGCTGCCCCGCTTCTACGATGTGACAGCCGGACGCATTACGATCGACGGCCTGGATATCCGCCATCTCACCCTGAAAAGCCTGCGTTCACAGATTGGTATGGTACAGCAGGATGTCTACCTGTTCTCAGGAACGATCCGTGATAATATTGCCTACGGAAAACCGGATGCCTCTGACGAAGAGATCATTGCCGCTGCAAAACGTGCAAACATCCACGACTTTATCATGGAACTTCCACAACAGTATGAAACCTTTGTCGGAGAACGTGGTGCCCGTCTCTCCGGTGGTCAGAAGCAGCGGATTTCCATTGCCCGTGTCTTCCTGAAAAACCCTCCGATCCTGATCCTGGATGAAGCTACCAGTGCATTGGATAATGAGAGTGAACGGAAGATCCAGAAAAGCCTGGAAGAACTTTCCAAAAACCGCACAACGATCACCATCGCTCATCGTCTTTCCACGATCAAAGGTTCTGATGAGATCATCGTCATCACCGAAAATGGAATTGCAGAGCGTGGAACGCATGAGTTTCTCCTGCAAAAAGGCGGAATTTACGCCAAATATTATCAGATGTAAGAAAAATAGATGGAAATGCAGCCCTTTTCCTGTGGAGAGGGGCTTTTTCTATACTTCTGTATACGGATATAAAGAGATAATTTACAACACTGGAATTTGTGCAATAAGCACAAAAAAAACCGATATTATTACATATATCAAAACAATATGACCTATGTTTTTGTGATAAATATTTGACTTAGAGAAAGGATTTGTGTTATCATTTTAATGACTTAATATTACTTAAAGGAGTGATTGATATGGATAATAATAAGATTCAAAAAATTTCCCACTATATAATAGTTCTTTTGCTCGTGATTCTTTGGTTTATTATGATGTTTTTTCCTGAGAACATGGATACTATGAATTTTAAAATATTTTTTTCTATTTCACTTGCTTGTGCCATGATTTACTCTTTCTGTAGAAAGAAATACTTTCCTATGCAAAAAGACTGTAAAACAGAAAAATTTGTTTGTACTTTTTTAATAATACTGCTTTTTTTGAGGCTTCTGTTTTTGAAAAATTAAGTGATAGAAATACTTCTGTCTACAGTTGAAGCGGCTATCCTTTGAGATAGCCGCTTTTTTCGTAAAAAATCATCTCTGGCTTTCTGCCGGAAGTCAGGTTACAACTTTCAAAAGTCTACAGCTTACAGAAACTTACTTCCTTCTCACATACTCTGTAAGCTGCCGTTCCAGCTCTTCCATCGTCTTTTTCGTCTGTTCATTTGTATATGGCACACGTCCGATGATCCGCTTTACATACTGCTCTTCTGCCACAATGTCCAGTGTCTCCTGAAAATTCAGATCATAAAAATATGCCACATAGGAAACCCAGTAATCCATCGGGGTTCTCCTGTCTTTGGAACAGATGCATTTTCCCGCAAATGCATCTTCACGTACTTTCGGTGAAATTGCGTACTTTCCCACCTCATCCGCAGACAGATCCAACAGCGTCTCCATGGCATCTTCCAGTTTCACCCGGCAGTTATCCAGCTTGTCTGCATCCCGGATCAATCTCGCATGAAGCAGCGTCCTCTCGTCTGTAATACCTGTCAGTTCGTAATCGCTGTGCTTTGCGATCGCAGTTCTGATCACATCGTCCCATGTATCTTCCTCAATAAACTGACGGATCATTCCCTCTTCAAATAAGACCTTTACTCCATAAGTTGCATGATCCATTGTATCAGCCTCAAAGCTGTTGAACCGCTTCAACTGTTCAAACCGTCCGATATCATGCAGCAGTGCGATCAGCTTCGCAAGTTCCATATCTTCTGCCTGAAGCCCCATCCGCCGTCCGATCTCCTCACTGCACCGGATCACACCATAGGTATGTACGATCTTCAGCTTTACTTTATCATTCTCACGGTCATATCCATTCAGATATTCCTCAAATACCGCCTTCACATGTTCAAAATCCATGATCTTCCTCACATTCTTCTTGACTTTCTCCTGCCAATTCAGCCGCTGCCTTTTCATCCTTCATCCGGTCATTTCACGATCAGATGATCTTCTTTTTCTTAAAAATATAGATACAGATAAGAATCACTATCACACTCAATGCCATAACTGCCGGATATCCATTATCCAGTCCCGGCATATCTCTGAAGTTCATTCCAAACCATCCCGTGATCAGGGTCAACGGGAAAAAGATCGTAGACAAAACGGTCAGGAACTGCATATTACTGTTCTGACGTGCATCGATCTGTGCCTGATACGCTTCTTTTACCTGCTGGGCATATTCCAGAAGATGAACAGTTCTGCTCATCAGACGATCTGCACGGTCAGACAGCGTACCAAAATATTTCAGATGCTTCTTCAGGAAAAATCCATTCTCATTTTCTTCCAGTTCTTTTGTCAGATCCATCATTTCATCATAATAGCTTCTCAGATTCAGAAGTTCTCGCCGGATCGGCATCAGCCGGTTCTGAAACGTCTCCGTATGCTCCTGCGTCACATCTTCTTCCATCCTCAGAAGCCTTCGCTCATATGCCACAAGCATTTCCTGATCCCGGCTCATAAACTCTGCAATAAAATTATAAAGAAACTGTTCCTTTGTCTCTCCCTGATGCATCCTCTTCCTCTGGATCCGCCGGATCAGCCGGAGTGAAAAATCTTCATCATCCACGATCACAATATGATAACGGTTCACAAAAAAGAACATCCTGTATCGGCTGTTCAGTACATCCAGCAACTTCGGAATGCAAAGCGTTCCCGCAACGCATTCCTGCTGGTTTTCTATCTTACAGAATCCGATCTTTTCCAGGCGGATCTCATTTTCATAAATGATCCCCGCCCTTGCAAGCGTTTCCTCTGCGTGTCGTGCATCCGTCACAAACACCGCAGGGCTTCTCTCTGCTTCCCACTCTTCTATTTCTACAGGCTGCAGTTGTCCGCCAAATTTAAATATCATTCTACCACCTTATTTTCCGTCTTTATTGCAGCCCGGTCATATGCCTCCTGATAGAGCATTTCTTGTGAATTACATGGCTGTCCTTCACATTTTATCATAGAATACTTTCCATGGTAATCCTCTGTTCTTGCTTTTTTATTATCGCTGAGCATCAGATCAAAAAGTCCACGGATCCGTTTCTTTATTTTTTCTGAATAAACCGGAGCTGCCACTTCGACACGCTTTACTGTATTTCTTGTCATAAAGTCGGCAGAACCAATATAATATTTCGTTCTTTCTCCACAGCCAAAGATATAGATCCTGGAATGTTCCAGGAATCTTCCGACAATACTGATGATATGAACGTTTTCAGTCTCACCTTTTATTCCCGGAACCATGCAGCAGATTCCTCTTATGATCATGTCTACTCTGACTCCTGCTTTAGATGCCTCAACCAGTTTATCAATGATCCTTTTATCCGTCAGGGAATTCAGTTTCAATCCGATATAAGCGTCTTCTCCCTGCTTTTTATGGCGGATCTCTTCGTCGATCAGAGCAATTACTTTTGACTGCAGACACTTTGGTGCAACCATAAGATGGTCTACTTCCTCAATGATCTCACCTTTTGTCAATGCCTGAAATACTCTGGCAGCCTCCATCCCAATCTGTTCATTTACCGTCATCAGGCAAAGATCCGTATACAGTCTTGCCGTCTTTTCATTATAATTTCCTGTTCCGATCTGCGTGATATATTCAATGCCTTTCTCACTACGCCTCGTGATCAGACAGAGTTTGGAATGTACTTTATAACCTTCCAGCCCGTAAATGATCTGACACCCTGCCTGCTCCAGCATTCTTGACCAGCGGATATTGTTCTCTTCATCAAATCTTGCCCGGAGCTCCACCAGTACAACAACTTCTTTTCCATTTTCAGCTGCTTCGCATAATGCTTCCACTACCTTACTCTGTTTGGCAAGACGGTAGAGCGTCATTTTAATTGAAATCACACTTTCGTCCTCTGCTGCCTCTGTCAGCATCTTAAGAAACGGACGGATCGATTCGTAGGGATAAGACAAGAGCTTATCTTCTTCCCGGATCTGATCCAGTATACTTTCATTTTCCCTGAAATCAGGACTTTTCTGCGGCACACGCTTTTCGTAGAAAAGCTCACTGTTCTTTCTCAGCAGATCCTGGATCTGAAAAATAAATGAAAGATCTAACGGTGCTTCACTCTTGAATACCCGGTCCGGTGTGATCTCCAGATACCGGCATAATGCCTCGATCACCGCCTGATCCATCTCTCTTGACATATCCAGCCGCACCGGTGAAAGTTTCTTTCTCTGCTTCATCAGATCTGCCATAAACTCCCGATAATCCAGATCTTCATCATACAGGGCATCTGCATCAATATCTGCATTTCTCACCACGCGGATCAGAGATTTCCCCTTGACTTTATAACCTTTAAATACTTTTCCGATATAATGGAGGATCAGTTCTTCCAGCAGCATATACCGTCCTTTTCCTCCCGGAAGTTCTATCATCCTTGGCAGCATATTATTACTGCACGGAATAATTCCAATCTTTTCCTTTTTATTTCTCGTTTCAAGTACTACGACTGCGTAGATTTCTTCATTCCTGAGAAAGGGAAACGGCTGTCTTTTTGCAACAATCGTCGGAGAACTCAGCGGCATGATCTCCTGGTTAAAATATGATTCCAGAAATTTCTTTTCATCCGGCTTTGCACTGGCAAAGTCAATTAGTTTAATTCCATACCCTTCAATCTTCTTCATCAGTTCTGTATATACCTGATCCTTCCGGCGGTTCAACTTCTTTACTTCCTTCAGAATTTCATGGATCTGTTCCTGTGCTGTCATATTCGTTTTATTTTCCCGGATTTCGTGATCCAGAAGCATCTGATCCTGCAATGATCCTACACGTACCATAAAAAACTCATCCAGATTACTCTGATAGATCGATACAAACGTCATTCTCTCACAGAGCGGGACTTCCTGGCTCTCTGCCTCTTCCAAAACTCTTGCATTAAATTTCAGCCATGATAATTCACGATTCATATAAATAGATTCCATAGTATTCTCCTCTTTTATCCTGCATTTACTGTCAACAGACGCCTAAATTCTGCCGATTCACTTTATACTATCGGACCCTATGCTCGATCCGTATTATCTTTCTGTTAAATTTATGTAAAATCTGTCTTCTATTTCCGCTTTTTGGTCGCATTTCTCCACCTTCATCCGCATATTTTACTGCATTATCCACCAGAATCCCTGTCAGCTTTCGAATTACTCTCATAGCCCCGGATCTTCTCAAGGAAGCGTTCTGTAGGAATAATATTTTTAGGGTTACCTATCAGAAATTCCATCATCACCTCCGCTTATCTACAGCTTTTCTACAAAGCGGTATAATTCTTCCATCGTTCCCTGATAATCGGTCTCCACCGGAAGTCCCTTTTTATTTTCCATCGTATCCGTTACAAGAAACGTCTTCACTCCCAGCCTGCGGATGATCAGATCCTCTTCTACATCATTTCCGATCATCAGACATTCTTCCGGGTTCAGGTTGAATTTTGTCAGGATCTGCCTGAAATATTCTATATTCGGCTTGCTGTACCCGTTGTCTTCATAGGTTGTGATCACCTCAAAATCTTCTGCATCCAGTCCTGCCCATTGAATCCGATTCATTGTTGCACAACGTGGGAATACCGGGTTGGTAGCAAGATAAACTTTCATACCTTTGGACTTTGCCAGTTTCACGACTGCATCTGACAACTCTGTCGGCTGCGTTGCACTGACTGCCCGGTTAAACTCCCCGTCATAAAATGCATCTGCAAGTGCCTCGGACTCTTTTCTCGATACCGGAAGGCAGGGATCAATATACGACCAGAAAGCTTCCCGGTTCGTCTGACTCCCATCATTCTTCACCATGGCCTCATATCCTTTCCATACTGCTCCTATAAATTTCTTTGGATCGATCCTGACTCCTGCCTCCAGATACGCTTTTGCCAGAAGCGGCATATAAAAGGTAACAAATTCGTCCTGGTTCATCGGAAGCAGCGTTCCGTCAAGATCAAATAAAATATGTCGAATGTGCATTATTCTTCCTCCAGATTCAGATGATGTAACTTTTTGTAATAAGAGTCCAGCGTATACAAAGCAGCCACCGGATTATTTCCAAGCACACGGTCCTTTACAACCAACGTCGTACTTGGCGCCTCGGCATACTTATAAAAGAGACTGTCATGGCCAACACAAAGTCCCATCACGATATTAATATCTGTCTTTTCTTTGTTCAGCACCTGCGCCTGCAGAATCGGGTTACACATGTGTACGCCAACTTCTTCGCACCGCTCCGGAATACCAACCTCCGTCTTCGGAACTTCCCCGATCTTACATCCCACGCCGTACACTTCAAATCCATACTCTCGCAGAAGTCCTGCAAGCAGATGACTTTCTTTTAAAAGTCCCACACAGCTTGCGATTCCGATCTTCTTTGCACCAAGCTTTTTCGCCCAACGGATCGTCTCCTCCACCCGGGTTGCCTGACAGTAAAAATCGTGCTCGATCTCAGCACTTGCACGCATGATCTTCAGATCCTTTTCATCTCCCATGTAAGTATCCAGTGCCTGCTGCCGGTCTTGGGAATCCATATTATTTGACACGCAAAATCCGGGATATGGTTTATGATTCTCTATATTCTGCTTTGCATTGCATTTCTTGACATTACAGTCTATACATGACAACTTTTTCGTTTCTTCCATTTTTTCTGCCTCCTCCTGATATACAGATAAGGATAACTGGTATTTTTGGGAAATGCAAGATGAAATAACTCTGCTTTACCTGTTTCCACAAAAGTGCTATCATTATACTAATTCTATAGAAAAGAGGCATACCTATGAAGTTTCTTATTTTACTGATTATTGCACTGGTTATCAGCTCGATCGGGTTTAAAAAATTTGTCTGGTTCATCTCGCTTGGATACGGGTTCTCCATTGCCGGGATTGGCGCAGGACTGATCGTACTATTCTGGAGAGAACTGACCATCCCGACTTTGGTAATGGCACTGCTTTTCATCGTGTATGGATGCAGACTTGGTGGATATCTGCTGATCCGGGAACAGAAAAGTACTTCCTACCAGAGTACGATGAAAAATGATATCAAAGACGGTTCTGACATGAATTTCTTTTTAAAGGTACTGGTCTGGGTAAGCTGCGCACTGCTTTACTGCTGCGAGACTGCCCCTGTCTTCTTCCGCCTGGAAAATCATGCCGGCTCTGATCTGGTCACTTCCCTTGGATCACTGATCATGGCAATTGGGATTCTTCTGGAATCATTTTCTGATTTCACCAAAAATAATTTCAAAAAAGAGCATCCACACGCTTTCTGTAATGTAGGACTTTTCCGTTTTGTACGCTGCCCGAATTACCTTGGCGAAGTCATCACATGGACCGGTGTCTTTGTATCCGGTACCACTGCTCTGCACGACACTTTGCAGTGGACTGCTGCCCTAATCGGATGGCTTGGGATTATCTATATTATGTTCGGCGGAGCAAGACGTCTGGAACTCAGACAGAACAAGAATTACGGCAACGATCCGGAATATCAGAAGTATGTGAAAAGTACACCGATCCTGATTCCGTTCGTACCGCTTTACAGTGTTGCAAAATATAAATGGCTGGTGGGATAATGATGGAAAAGAAAAAATATGACAATTTTACACTTTCACTCGCGCTTTTTGATGCCCTTCCGGTGCTCTTTTTCAGCATTGCGATCCTACTGATCGGATTTCGTTTCCGAAATGTGATCTTCTTTATCGGAGCCATGCTCTGCTCGCTTGCCGGATGCGGAAAGGTTCTCTGGAAAATCCTGCTTGCCGGATCCGGGAAAGATTTCCAGATCCTGAACCGGCAGATGCGGGTTCTGATGCCTTCCGGATTTGTTGGAATGATCGCCGGGCTGATTATTGGACGGCATGTGATTGATTTTTCAGTTCTTAGGAATGAAATTTTTTCGTTTCCTGCGGTAGTGTTTTTTGCGATTACAGTTATTGGGATGATCTGTATGAGCGTGTTTGCAGTAAAGCTGGATGGGACGAAGGCGAAGAATAACTGGATCGAGCAGATCACGAATGCGGTAGCACAGGGGTGTTTTCTGGCTGGGGTGATTGCGGTTATCTGGTAAATAAAACTCAAGTTTTATGATATAAAAAATATGAGGGGGGTATTATAATGACACGCACAATAAAACAATGGATATTTTTCTTAGCTCTCCCAATTTATACTCTTTTAGGTGCGTTTTTATTGCAAAGAATTATCTATGTATATTTGAATGGTCTTATTTCAGAAATGCTCTTTTTATTGATTACGATTATTCCGTCAATTGCAATTATGATTTATATTTCTGTCTATAATGAGTCTCTTGAAGAATACGGATTTCATTTACATAAACCAATAATTCAATTATTTTGTGGAATCATTCTTTATGTATTTATGGGAATCTTTTTCCGTTTTACTTTCTTATCCCCACCACCTTTTTCTGAAGCACTCGGTAATATAATTACTAAATTTGACCTAATAAACATAGATAACTTTTTTTACATATTGAATATGCTTTTAAATGTACTGACCGAAGAAATTCTTTGGCGTGGATTTGTTTTGACTTTTTTATCAAAGAAATCAACTAATTTCTTTGCTATTATTATTACTTCTGTTTTCTTTGGATTGATGCATTTTCCTGTTACTTATTCTTTTACACAGGTTATTAATACATGTATTATTTCCATTTTATATTGTTCTTTAAGAACTTTTTTCCCTGATAAATTTAGCATTCTCTCACTTACAGTTACTCATTTTCTTTGGAATGTGTCTCTCTATTAAAATATAAGGTTTTAACCTCAATTTAAAGTAAGAAATTTGACATTTCAACAGACACATGATAATATGACTATAGAAAAAGAGTGCTACCGATAGACGGTTAGCCCTTATACTAATTGATTAAA
>OGPA01002221.1_pt1 | contig 14273 bp, 10 predicted proteins | sample 1552841 | NCBI WGS metagenome assembly OGPA01 (sample SAMEA2579916, study PRJEB22360) | human gut metagenome | reverse complement strand
TGGCCCTGACCGCCGCGCTGGCACTGACCGCCTGCGGCAGCAACGCCGCCACCACCGCGCCCGCCGCGGAATCCGCCGCCGGGAGCACCGCCGAGGCCGCGTCCGGCGACCTGTTGAGCGAGATCCAGGCCAAGGGTGCCATCACGGTTGCGATGGAGGGCACATGGGCACCCTGGACCTACCACGATGAAAACGACAACCTCGTCGGCTACGACGTCGAGGTCGCCACCGAGATCGCGAAGAAGCTGGGCGTTGAGCCGCAGTTTGTCGAGGGCGAGTGGGACGGCCTGCTGGCCGGTCTGGATGCGGGCCGCTATGACATCATGGTCAACGGCGTGGACATCACCCCCGAACGCGCCGAAAAATACGACTTCTCGACGCCCTACGCCTTCAACCGCACCGCCGTCATCACCAAGGCCGACGATGACAGCATCAACACGCTGGAGGACCTGAAGGGCAAAAAGACCGCAAACACGATCTCCAGCACCTACGCCGAGCTGGCCGAGCAGTACGGCGCGACGGTGACGGGCGTTGACGACCTGAACCAGACGTTTGAGCTGCTGCTGAGCGGGCGCATCGACGCGACGCTGAACGCCGAGATGACCTTCTACGATTACACGAAGGAGCACCCCGACGCGAATGTGAAGATCGCCGTGCTGACCGACGATGCGAACCAGATCGCCATCCCGATGCGCAAGGGCGACGAGACTGCCGCCCTGCGCACGGCCATTGATGCCGCCATTGACGAGCTGCGCGCCGACGGCACGCTGAAGGCATTGAGCGAAAAATACTTTGGCCGCGATATTTCTACGGAAGAATAACCTTTGTAAAAAATATAAGGGGCGTTCACCCCCTTGGCCCCCCTCTGCGAGGGGGCTCCGCCCGCAGGCGGTGGGGGAGAGAACTGTACGGTTGCCCGAAATATTTCGGATTATGGCAAGGTTCTCTCCCTCCGCCCCTGCGGGGCACCGCTCCCCCTCTGGCGCAAGCGCCACCTCCCCCGTACCGGGGGAGTCTGTCTCGCAGAGGGAGGTTTTTGAAACGCTGAAGGGGCTGCTGCACACGCAACAGCCCCTTTTGTTTTTGGGGAAATTATACCTTGCGAAGGATACCGTCGGTCAATTCGACGCTGTCACCTTCCTCCATTCCGCCGCGGCGCAGCGCTTCGTCGGGGTAGGGGAGCACGCGCCGCGTGCCGTCAGCACCTTCCAGCACTACGTCAACCAGAATCGGCTGGTCGGCGGGCGGCTCCTCGCAGCCGTACAGCTGTTCCTCAATGCGGAAAATTTTGTATTTCATGCAGCTTCACGCTCTCTCCGGGGTGGTGGGGCCTGTCTCCACGGCCTCGATTTCTTTGATCAACATCTCATGGCCCTGCAAAAGATGGGTGCGCGGGCTCTGGCAGTGGGGGCAGGTGCGGCCAAACTGCACGGTGGGGTACTGTTGGCCGCAGTCCTCGCACACGGTCACGGCGGGGATGGTCTCCACGGTCAGCACCGCGCCGGGCAAAAGCTCCGATTTCGCCGCCGCCCACTTCCAGCAGTCCTGCAGATAGCTCTCCACCACGCCGGAGACCTCGCCCAGCTGCAGCGTCACGCGCCGGATGCGCGTCACGTCGTTCTGCCGGGCCACGTCCTCCACCGTGCGGATGATGTGGAATACAATGCCAAGCTCGTGCATTACTTCTCCTTCTTGGCAAAGCGGATCTTGATCTCGCGCTTCGCCATGTAGGGCAGAATGGCCTTGAACTTGTCCTCGCTCCTGACCATCTTGCTGCACTCGGGCAGGTCGCGGTGCAGGCGGATGGCATCAAACTCGCACTTTGTCGTGCAGACGCCGCAGCCAATGCACTTGTTCGGGTCCACAACGCTGGCACCGCAGCCCAGACAGCGCGCTGTCTCGATTTTGACCTGATCCTCGGTCAGCGTCAGGTGCGCGTCGCGGAAGGAACGGTGCGCGTCAATGCCCGCATCCAGCGCGGCGGACTGGCGCGGTGCGCGGTCATACTCGCCCAGCGCCAGATTCGACTTGTCCAGCTCGTGGAAGTCGCGGCGGTTGCGGCCAATCGTCAGGCTTGTGTTGGGCTGCACAAAGCGGTGGATGGAAATTGCCCCCTGCTTGCCCGCAGCAATCGCGTCAATGGCAAACCGCGGCCCGGTGCAGACGTCGCCGCCGACGAAAATGTCCGGCTGGGCGGTCTGGTAGGTCAGCGCGTCGGCCACAGCGCCCTGGCCGCGGCCCAGCTGCACGGCCTCGCCGTTCAGCAAATCGCCCCACTCGATGCACTGGCCGATGCTTAAAACAACGTTGTCGCACGGCAGGGTGATGGTATCGTTTTCATCGTAGTTGGGCGAAAAACGGCCCTCCGCGTTATAAAGGCCGGTGCACTTTTTCAGCACGACGGCGGTCACATGGCCGTTCTCGGAGAGGAACTCCTTCGGGCCGTAGCCGCAGGTGATTTTGGTGCCCTCCTCCTCGGCCTCGGCGATTTCCTCCGGCGAGGCCGGCATCTTGTCCCGCGGCTCCAGACAGACCATCGTCACATCGTCAGAGCCGCAGCGCAGAGACACGCGCGCCGCGTCAATGGCAACGTTGCCGCCGCCGATGACGACGGTCTTTCCGGTCATTTTGCGGCTCTCGTCACCGCCGACGGTGCGCAGCAGGTGGACGGCGGTCTCGATGCCCGCGGCGTCCTCGCCGGGCACACCGGCCCGGCGCCCGCCCTGCCAGCCGATGGCGATATAGAACGCCCGGTAGCCCTGTCGGCGCAGCTCGGGCAGCGTGACGTCTTTGCCGACCTCGACACCGCAGCGGATGTCAACGCCCAGCTCCCGCAGAATGTCGATCTCGGCGTCAATGACGTTTTTCTCGAGCTTGAACGAAGGGATGCCGTAGCGCAGCATGCCGCCGGGACGCTCGTTTTTCTCAAATACGGTGGGCTTGTAGCCCTGCACTGCCAGAAAATAGGCGCAGGACAGACCCGCGGGGCCACCGCCGATGATGGCGATCTTCTGCGGCCACGGGCCCTGCAGCGACGGCTGGACAACGTCGGGCACGTAGCGGTGCGCGGCGTTCAGGTCCTGCTCGGCAATGAACTTCTTGACAGCGTCGATGGCCACGGCCTGATCCACGGTGCCGCGGGTGCAGGCGTCCTCGCATCGGCGGTTGCAGACGCGCCCGCAGACGGCGGGGAAGGGGTTCTCCTTTTTAATAAGCGCCAGCGCGTCGCGGTAGCGGCCCTGCGCGGCCATTTTCAGGTAGCCCTGCACGGCAATGTGCGCGGGGCAGGCCGTCTTGCAGGGGGCTGTGCCGGTGTCATAGCAGTTGATGCGGTTCTTGTCGCGGTAGTCGATGGCCCACTTGTCGGGGCCCCACTTCACGGCGTCGGGCAGCTCCTGCTTCGGGTAGGTGATGGGGCCGTCCTTCGTGCAGAGCTTCTGGCCCAGCTTGACCGCGCCCGCGGGGCAGTACTCCACACAGCGCCCGCAGGCCACGCAGTTCTCCGGCTCGACACGCGCCACGTAGGCCGAGCGGCTCATGTTCGGCGTGTTGAACAGCTGGCTTGTGCGCAGCGCATTGCAGATGTTGACGTTGCAGTTGCAGATGGCAAAAATCTTGTTCTCGCCGTCGATGTTCGTGATTTGGTGCACAAAGCCGTTGTCCTCGGCCTTCTGCAGGATCTGCATGACCTCATCGTAGGTCACGTAATGCCCCTTGTTGGTCTCGACGAGGTAGTCGGCCATATCGCCCACGCCGATGCACCAGTCGTCGGGGTCGTCGCCGCAGCCCTCGCCCATGGCGGCGCGGGACATACGGCAGCTGCACGGACCGGCGGCATACTTGCCGTCGTATTTTTTCAGCCAGTGAGAGATGTGCTCAATGTCGGCGGACCGGTTCTCGGTCTCGATGGCTTTTTCCACCGGGATGACGTGCATACCGATGCCTGCGCCGCCCGGGGGCACCATGGCGGTGATGTGCTCCAGCGGCAGAAATGTCATCCGCTCAAAGAAGGCTGTCACCTCGGGGTGGTCGGCGATCTGCTGTTTGTTCATGTTGAAGAACTCTGCGCTGCCGGGCACGAACATCGGCAGGATGTACTGCTTTTCGCGGCGGGGATTCTCCCAGTTGTACTCCAGCAGACCAACGACGGCCATCTGCTGCAAAAGCGGCTCCAGCTCTCCGGCAGGCTTGCCCGTGGCCTTGACCAGCTCGGGCAGGGTCATGGGCTTGCGGACCTTCATTTTTAAGGCAACGTCCGCCATCTCGTCGGTCACGATGGACGCCAGGCCCCAGTATTCGGGGTCATCTTTCGTCAGAATGCCCTTTTTGGCCGGGATGCGGTCCGTGATCATCTGGCCCAGCTTGGCAATTTTCTCGCGGTACGGCTCGTCCCTCGGAATCTCGAAGGGCAGCCTGCTCTCATCCAGCGGGAACGCAGTGGGTTTGCTCATGGTGTGCTCCTTTTTTGTGCCGCTGCTCCGTTTTTTGCACAGTAGGGGCCGGGCATGCCCGGCCCGGTTGTAAATGGCGGACGGGCGATTGCGGCAAGGCCGCGGGCCGCACATGTGCGGCCCCTACAACGCGGCTGGATTATTTACGCCTGCCACGCCTTAACCTGCTCTTTTAGCCAATCGGCCCATTCGTCAATGCCCTCGCCCGTCCGGGCGCAGATCGGGATGACACTTGCGTTCGGGTTGCGCAGGGCCACATACTCGCGGCATTTGTCCATGTCAAAGTCAAAATACGGCAGCACGTCGATCTTGTTGACAAGAACGACGTCGCAGACCTGGAACATCAGCGGATATTTCAGCGGCTTGTCGTGACCCTCGGGGACCGACAAAATCATCGCGTTCTTCACCGCGCCGGTGTCGAACTCGGCAGGGCAGACAAGGTTGCCGACGTTTTCCAGAATCACCAAATCGAGACCCCCGGTGCCCAGCCCGGCCAGTCCCTGCCGGGTCATCTCGGCGTCCAGATGGCACATGCCGCCGGTGTGCAGCTGAATGGCCTTGGCGCCGGTCTCGGCAATGGCGCGGGCGTCCACGTCGGAGTCGATGTCGGCCTCCATCACGCCGATGCGCAGCTCATTTTGCAGCGCAGCAATCGTGCGGCGCAGTGTCGTGGTTTTGCCGGACCCCGGTGCGCTCATTAAATTCAGCAGAAAAATTTTTTCCTGCTTCAGCTCGGCCCGCAGCGCGGCGGCCTGTTCGTCGTTGGAGGCAAAGATGCTCTGCTTGACCTCGAGAATTTTCACGTTGTCCATGGGGTGCTCCTTATAAACTGGTATACGGTCTCTGCTAACATTTTAACATCGTGTCAAAAAATCCGCAATCGACGAATATGACAAAGAATTGACGAAAGAACGGGCAGGTTGACGAAAAGAGCATGTAAACTCATTAGCGGCAGATGCCGCGAACTGGCGGCGGGGTGTGGGCACCCCGCCCTACGCATAACGGGGAAAGTGGAACGTAGGGCGGCATGCCCACATGCCGCCGTGGCCGTGTGCGAAAGCAGGGACCTGCCGGTTTGTGGTTAGTCCGGCTTTATAAAATGCTCCACCACCATCCGCTGCGCCTCCGGCGTAAACAGCAGCACTGAATACGGCGTGCCGCGGGCGCTGACCTTGTCCTCGCTGCGCAGACCGGCGTCCACACCGGCAGGGGTCGGCACGTAGTAAAAGCCCTTCGTCGGCAGACGCTCCATGCCGATGAGCCGCTGCGCCAGCAGCCACTCGTCGATCTCCTTGATGGTCGGTGTCTTCACATCCGGGTCACCGGCGGCCTCGATCAGCGCGGCTTTCAGCTCCGCGCCGGTATAGCTGTCCTGATAGTTGAAGCTGCGCGCGTCCTCCGCCGTCAGGTAAAACGCGGGGCGCTCGGCCTTCGGCGGCTTTTTCTTCTTCTCGGACGGCAGCGGCTTCTCCGGCTCCGGTGCGGGCGGGTCCAGGCTCAAAACGGCGTCGGGGTGGTCGGCGCGGTAAGCGTCAATGACCGCAAAGAACGCGGCACCGTACTTTTCATACTTGCGCTCACCCATGCCGTAGATGCCCAGCATATCCTCCGCGCGGCGCGGCGCGCGCAGGCACATATCCACCAGCGACTTGTCACCGAACACGACGTAGGGCGGCAGTCCCTCGCGCTGGGCGGTGTCGAACCGCAGCTGGCGCAGCTGGTTGAACAGCTCCAGACCGGCGCTCGTCAGCGCGTCCATCGGGCTGCGGCGCTTCGGCTTCGGTGCGCGGGTCTGCTCCGGCTCACGCTGCGGCGGCAGCTTGACCAGCACCTGCCCGCCGGCCTTCAGCGGGGCAATATCCCCGATGTGCAGCACGGCGTACTGGTCGTCGCTCTGCACCAAATATCCATCCTCCAGCAGCTGGGCCAGCAGGCGTTCCAGCGTCTCGCGCGGGGTGTCCTTCATCCGGCCGTAGCTCTTGAAGCGCTCGGCTCCCAGCTCCCGCAGACGAGCACGGTTCGCGCCTTGTAAAGTGCCGAACAAAATCGCCTTGCCGTACCGCCCGTGCAGCTCGGCCACGCAGTTGATCATCCACTTGGCGGCGTCGGTCATATCGACCTCGTCAAAATCGTTGTTGCAGCTGCCGCAGTTGCCGCACGGCGCGGTGGGATGCTCGCCGAAATAGGCCAGAATGTAGTTGCGCAGGCACTCCGTCGTCTGGCAGTAGCGCTCCATCGTCTGCAAGCGCTGCAGGTCGCGCTGGCGCAAAATGTCGGCCTCCTCGTCGTCCATCTCGGCAAAATCCTTTTTGTCCAGCAGGAATTTGTTGATGATGACGTCCTGCGCCGAAAAAAGCAGCACGCACTGCGACGGCAGCCCGTCACGGCCGGCACGGCCCGCCTCCTGGTAATAATTCTCCATGCTCTGGGGCATGTTGTAGTGCAGTACGAACCGCACGTTGGACTTGTCAATGCCCATGCCAAAGGCGTTCGTCGCCACAATGACCGGCGCGGTGTCGTAGATGAAGTCGTTCTGATTTTTGCGGCGTGCTTCGGCGGACAGGCCCGCGTGGTACTTTGTGGCCGCAAAGCCGTATTCGGTCAGAAGTTCCTGCAGCTTGTCCACATTCTTGCGGGTGGCGCAGTAGATGATGCCGCTCTCGCCGGGGTGGTCGCGCAGATATTGGATGACAAAATCGTCCTTGCGGCGGGTGCGCTCGACCTGAAAGTAGAGGTTGGGCCGGTCAAAGCCGGTCACAAGCACCTTTGGGTCGTGGAGCCGCAGTGTGCAGACAATGTCGTCCTTGACCTCCCGCGTGGCCGTAGCCGTGAACGCCGACACGATGGGGCGGCGGGGCAGACTGTCGATGAAGTCGAGAATCTTTAAGTAGCTCGGGCGGAAATCCTGTCCCCACTGGCTGATGCAGTGCGCCTCATCCACCGTGACCATCGAGATGTCCGCCCCCGCGGCAAAGCTGCGGAACACCGGGCTTTCCAGGCGTTCGGGCGCGACGTAGACGAGCTTGTAGCTGCCCTCGGCGGCCAGGTCCAGCGCACGGGCGATCTGTGTCTCGCTCAGTGACGAGTTGATAAACGCCGCATGGATGCCCGCTGCGTTCAGCCCCTTGACCTGGTCCTGCATCAGCGAGATCAGCGGCGAGATGACGAGCGTCAGCCCCGGCAGCAGCAGGGCAGGGACCTGATAGCAGAGCGACTTGCCCGCGCCGGTGGGCATGATGGCCAGCGCGTCCCGTCCGGCCAGAAGGGCGCTGACGATCTCCTCCTGCCCGGGGCGGAAGGAGTCGTAGCCGAAATATCGTTTTAACGCTTCACGCGGAGTCATGAAGGGCCTCCTGAACTTTTTCTTCCATTATACCACATCCGCACCCCTGCGGCCAGAGAAACGCGCACTTTACACCGCGCACCGTCTGCGGTATACTGGTAGCAAACCATAAAAACAGGAGCTGTCGCTATGATTCTGGATATTGTTGTGGACGTACAAAAGGACTTTATCACGGGTGCGCTGGCGAACCCCCAGGCACAGGCCAACGTGGCCCACCTGGTCGAGACCGTTAAGGCCCATGCCCGGGCCGGGCACTGGCTGTTCCTGACGCGGGACACCCACCCCGACAACTACCTTGCCACGCGGGAGGGACGCCACCTGCCTGTGGAGCACTGCATCGAGGGCGAGGACGGCTGGAACTTTGCGCCCGAGCTGGAGAACGCGCTGGACGGTACCGACCCCGAGGTCTGCCACATCGTCAACAAGCCGACCTTCGGCAGCTATATGCTGCCGAGCGAGATCCTCGACGAGTTGATGGCCCACAACAAGGCCGTGGACGACATTGAAAAGATCGTCATCTACGGCTACTGCACCGACATCTGCGTCATCAGCAACGCCATGGTGCTGCGCGCGGCCTTCCCGGAGACGGAAATCGAAATCCTGTCCGACTGCTGCGCCGGGGTCACGCCCCAGTCCCACCAAACGGCGCTGGATGCCATGCGGGCGTGCCAGTTCACAATCGTATAAAGCGTATAAAGGCAAAATTGAAACCGACGCACTCTTGCGTTTCTCACCGCATTGTGCTATACTTTACACCGTAAAACTGAATACGACAGTAGGTGCCTTTTTATGCCGCCGTTCGGCGCATGGGAAAGGGTAAAAGGGAAGCGGGTGCAAATCCCGCACGATCTCGTCACTGTGATAAGGGAGCCTGCCGCCAGGGTGCATTTGCACCGGTCACTGGGTTTTGACCCGGGAAGGCGGCGGCAGGCGTTGAGCTTTCAGCCAGGAAACCTGCCTGCTGCCGGGTACGGGGGCGTACCGCCCCAGATCACGAGGAATTGGTTGTACCGCAAAGCACCTGCTTAAAATACGGGGTCTTTTGTGTTGCCATTCTGCACGCAAAAGACCTCGTTTTTTACGGGGTCAATTTCCGTGTGCCCTGCTGTTCTCTCCCGTACTGTCTCCCAGCTTTAAATAAGGAAAGGAAGCAAGAACACATGAGAAAGATCACCTACAAGAAAGCTGCCGCCGTCGCCATGGCCGCAGCACTGTCCGCCGCCCTGCTGGTCGGCTGCGGCAGCACCGCCGCGAGCACTGACAGCGCTGCCGCGAGCACCGTCGTCGACGAAAGCGCCGCAGAAAGCACCGCAGAAGATGCAGAAAAGACCGCAGACGAGGGAGATGCAGACGAAGTGGCCGCTAAGAACTGCGCCGATTTGATCGACGCCATCTACGTGCAGGAGCGCAGCGCCGACACCGATGCCCAGTGCGAGGCCGCCAAGGCTGCCTGGGATGCCCTGACCGACACCCAGAAGGAGCTGGTCGAGGGTGAGAACGCAGACCCCGACTACTTTGGCCGCGACACCGGCGACGCCGGCAAGGACGACCCGCGCAATGCCGACGACATCGGCGAGAATGAGCTGCTGGTCGTCAGCTTCGGCACCTCCTTCAACGGCAGCCGCGCCGCTGACATCAAGGGCATCGAGGACGCCCTGCAGGCCGCCTACCCGGATTGGAGCGTCCGCCGCGCCTTCACCGCGCAGATCATCATCAACCACGTTCAGGCCCGCGACGGCGAGAAGATCGACAATATGGACCAGGCGCTTGACCGTGCCGTTGCCAACGGCGTCAAGAATCTGGTTGTCCAGCCTACGCACCTGATGCACGGCGCCGAGTACGACGAGATGTGCGAGGCGGTTGAGCAGTACAGGGATAAGTTCGACAGCGTTGCCATTGCCGAACCCCTGCTGGGCGAGGTCGGCGAAGATGCCGCCGTCATCAACGCCGACAAGGAGGCCGTAGCCGCCGCCATCACCGCCGAGGCCGTCAAGACCGCCGGGTATGACGACGCCGCTGCCGCCGCTGCGGACGGCACCGCCTTTGTCTTTATGGGCCACGGCACGTCCCACACCGCCAAGGTCAGCTACAGCCAGATGCAGACCACGATGCAGACGCTGGGCTATGACAACGTCTTTATCGGCACCGTCGAGGGTGAGCCCGAGGACACCGCCTGCGATGCCGTTATCGAGAAGGTCAAGGAGGCCGGTTACACCAAGGTCATCCTGCGCCCGCTGATGGTCGTTGCCGGTGACCATGCCAACAACGATATGGCCGGTGCGGACGATGACTCCTGGCTGAGCCAGTTCAAGGCTTCCGGTGCATTCGAGGAAGTGGACACCCAGATTGCCGGTCTGGGCGAGATCTCCGACATCCAGCAGCTCTACATCGCACACACCAAAGCTGCGATCGAGTCCCTGAACGGCTGATATCGTGTGCCCCAATGCCCGAAGGGAGTGATCTTTTCGGGCATTTTTTATGGAGGATGCCCCCGCGTGAGGAGGCACCCTCCCCCATGGGCAGTTCTCTGCCCGCTCAAATCTGATCGCGAGGTATTTTGATCTATGCACTGCAAACAGTTTCTTTCCCTGTCCGTCGCTTCCCTGCTGCTGGCTGCTGCCCTGACCGGCTGCGGGGCGGCCTCTTCCACTGCAAGCTCTGCCGCAGGCTCGGAGGCCGCTTCGTCCGTGGCCTCCTCTGCTGCTGCATCCGAGACCACTGCCGCCGCTCTGCCGGACGGCGTCTATACCGCGGATTTCGACACCGACAGCGGCATGTTCCACGCGAACGAAGCCTGCGATGGCAAGGGCACCCTGACGGTCGAAAACGGCACGATGACCTTCCACGTCAGCCTCGCTTCCAAGAAGATCGTCAACCTGTATGTCGGCATGGCCGCAGACGCCGACGCCAACAAAGCCGACTGGCTGCTGCCCACCACCGACACCGTCACCTACTCCGACGGCACCTCCGAAGAGGTCTACGGCTACGACATCCCCGTCGCCGCCGTGGACGAGGATTTCCAGCTGGCTCTTCTGGGCACCAAGGGCAAGTGGTACGACCACACCGTCAGCATCCGCAATGCGGAACCCAAGGCGGAAGCAGCTGCTGAGACGCCCGCCGACGGCGAATACAGCGCCCAGGTCGTGCTGGAAGGCGGTTCCGGCCGCGCCACGGTGGACAGCCCCGCTGCACTGACCGTGGCCGACGGCAAGATGACCGCCACCATCGTCTGGAGCAGCCCCAACTACGACTACATGATCGTGGACGGCGAGAAGTATCTGCCCACCAACACCGAGGGCAACTCCACCTTTGTGATCCCCGTTGCCGCGCTGGGCACGCCCCTCTCCGTCACGGCCGACACCGTGGCCATGAGCACCCCGCACGAGATCGAATACACCCTGACGTTCACGCTGGCGTAACGGCTCCCCCCTTTGTGGGGCAGCTGTTGTCCGCGCATCTTCGAAGGCGCAAGGCTGATACCATGAAACTGACCAGACAACAATTCTTAAAAGCGCTCCCCGCCTCTGCGCTTCTGCTGGCGGGCTGTGCGGCAAAGCAGACAGCCCCGGCCAACACGGAGGCGCTGGTGTTCGACCACGCCTATCCGCTGGACTACGCCCGGCAGTTCACCGCCGACTGCTACGAAGGCGGCTCTACCCTGCTGACCCTGACCGGGTCGGGGGAACAGTTCCTCGTCCTGCCGGAAGATGCCGCCGAGGTGGACGGCCTGCCCGCCGGGGTCACGGCCCTGCGCCAGCCGGTGCAGAATATCTATCTCGTCTCCACCTCGGTGATGGACCTGTTCCTCCATCTGGATGCGCTGGACTGCATCACCCTCTCCGGCACCCAGGCTGCCGGCTGGCATCTCGACGAAGCCAGAGCCGCCATGGAGGCCGGGCGCATCGCCTACGCGGGCAAGTACAGCGCCCCGGACTATGAGCAGATCCTCGCTTCCAACTGCGGCCTTGCCATTGAGAACACGATGATCCTCCACACACCGGAGGTCAAGGAGCAGCTGGAACGGTTCGGCATCCCGGTGGTGGTGGAGCGCTCCAGCTACGAGAGCAATCCGCTGGCCCGGATGGAGTGGATCAAGTTCTGGGGCATCCTGCTGGGCCGGGAGACCCTCGCCGAACAGGTGTTCCAGAAACAGGTGGAGCGCATCCAGCCGCTTCTGGAACAGGTCCCCACCGGCAAGACCTGCGCGTTTTTCTCCATCACGGCCAACAACCTCGCCACTGTCCGCAAGGGCGGCGACTACGTGGCCCAGATGATCGGGATGGCCGGGGCCGATTATGTGTTCTCCGACCTGACCGACAGCGGCAATAACCTTTCCACCATGAACCTCCCGCTGGAGGATTTCTACGCCGGGGCAAAGGACGCCGATGTTCTCATCTACAACAGCACCATCGAGGGCATGGTCGCCACCATCGACGAGCTGGTGGCAAAATGTGCCCTGCTGGCCGACTTCCGGGCCGTGCAGAGCGGGAACGTCTGGTGCACCACCCAGAGCTTTTTTCAGCAGAGCATGGAGCTGGCCGATTTTGTGATCGACCTGCACCGCGTTCTGACCGAGGACGCCCCCGACGGCCTGCAATTCCTGACACCGGTGACGTAACTTCCCCAGAAAGGACCCGCATGACTACCCAAAAACGCCTTCTCTTCTCCTATGGCATCCTGGCCGTTCTGCTGGCGGTGCTCTTTGCCGCTAACCTCTTCTGGGGCAGCGTGGCACTGACGCCGGAGGCCGTGCTTTCGGCCCTGCTGGGCCGCGGGCAGGACGCGCTCTCGGTGCGCATCATCACCCAGCTGCGTCTGCCCCGCGCCGTGATGGTCGTGCTGCTGGGCGCAGCGCTCTCGGCGGCGGGCTATCTGTTGCAGACCTTTTTCGCCAACCCCATCGCCGGGCCCTTCGTCATGGGCATTTCCAGCGGGGCCAAGCTGGCGGTAGCGCTGGTCATGGTGGTGTTCCTGAACCAGGGGCTGCTCACAAGCTCCCTCACCCTCATCCTGGCCGCATTCGCGGGGGCCATGGCCGCCATGGCCTTTGTGCTGGCGGTCTCCCGCCGGGTGCAGCGGATGAGCATCCTGGTCATCTGCGGCGTCATGATCGGCTACATCTGCTCGGCCATCACTGAATTTGTGGTGGCCTTTGCGCAGGACTCGAACATCGTCAACCTCCACAACTGGTCGCAGGGCAGCTTTTCCGGCATGACCTGGGGCAATGTCCGGGCGGCGGCGCTCGTAGTCCTGCCCGCGCTGGCGGCAGCGTTCTGCCTGTCGAAGCCCATGTCCGCCTACCAAATGGGCGAGGCCTACGCCCAGAGCGTTGGCGTCAACGTCAAGCGGTTCTCCCGCACACTGGTGCTGCTCTCCAGCCTGCTGGCCGCCTGCGTCACGGCCTTTGCCGGGCCGATCTCCTTTGTGGGCATCGCGGTGCCGCACCTCGTCAAGCAGCTGCTGGGCAGCGCCCGGCCGCTGTTCGTCCTGCCGGGCTGCTGCCTGGGCGGGGCGGCGTTCTGCCTGCTGTGCGACCTCATCGCCCGCAGCCTGTTCGCCCCCACCGAGCTTTCCATCAGCGCCGTGACGGCGGTGTTCGGCGCACCGGTGGTCATCTGGCTACTCATCCGCCGGAATCAGGAGGGTGCACGATGAACGAATTTTCCTGCGAGGCGCAGGACCTCGCCGTCGGCTACGGCAAAGCACCGCTGGCCGAGCATATCGCGCTGGGCGTCCGGCCGGGGCAGATCCTGACCCTCATCGGGCCGAACGGCGCGGGCAAATCCACCCTGCTCAAAACACTGGCGGGCCAGCTGGCCCCCATGGGCGGCGCGGTGCTGCTGGACGGACAAGATCTGACCGCCTACACCGGCAGCGCCCGCGCACAGCGGCTCGCCCTCATGCTCCCCCACACCCGCCGCACTGAGCTGACCACCTGCTTCGAGTTTGCCGCAGCCGGGCGCATCCCCTACACCGGGCGGCTGGGCCTCCTCTCCGAAGCCGACCGGCAGGCCGTGCGAGACGCGCTGGCTCTGGTGGGAGCTTCCGCTCTCGCGGAGCGGGACTTCAACTGCATCAGCGATGGCCAGCGCCAGCGCATCCTGCTGGCCCGCGCCATCTGCCAGCAGCCGGAGGTCATCCTGTTGGACGAGCCGACGTCTTTTCTGGACATCAAGGGCAAGATCGAGCTGCTGAGCATCCTGCAAACGCTGGCCCACACGCAGCACCTTGCCGTCCTCGTCAGCCTGCACGAGCTGGACATGGCGCAGAAGATCGCGGACGCCGTGGTCTGCGTCTCCCCGCAGGGCGTCTCCGGCGTTCTGACGCCCCAGGAGGCTTTTGCGCCGGAGAACATCCAGACCCTCTACCGCCTGAGCCGGGAGCAGTACGAAACGCTGTTCGGCCCCCCGAAGCCTGCGAAGCCAAGATTCGAGCACTACGTCCGCAGCGGCCAGAAACTGCTGCGCTGCGGCTACACC
>OGPA01002220.1_pt1 | contig 14279 bp, 13 predicted proteins | sample 1552841 | NCBI WGS metagenome assembly OGPA01 (sample SAMEA2579916, study PRJEB22360) | human gut metagenome | reverse complement strand
TGCCAAACTTTGAAACCTACATTCATCCAGGCGGCGTTGTCAACGCTGGTTCTGTACTGGAAATGGTACTGCACAATGGCCGTGTACCAAAATACGGCGATACTTTAATGGGTCTGGAAACAGGAGATCCAAGAGATTTTAAAACATTTGAAGAATTCTATGAAGCATATAAAGAACAGCACATTTATATGGAAAAACAGGCTCTGGTTCAGCAGAGAGCGCTGGACGTGGTATTCCCTAAATATCTGGCATGTCCATTCACCTCTATGCTGCATGACTTGGCGTATGAACAGTGTGAAGACCTGCACGGTAATGTAACCGGCGGTATGCGTGAAGCATTTGTAGATATCTGTGGCTTGGGTACTTTTGCAGATTCTATGGCAGCAATCAAAAAATTAGTTTACGAAGAAAAACGGTTTACAATGGATGAATTGATTAAAGCACTGGATGCAGACTTTGAAGGCTATGAAGTGATTCAGCAGTTGTGCCTGAATGCACCAAAATACGGCAATGACGATCCTTATGTAGATAATTTTGCGAAGGATATTGAAAGTTTCCACTGCGAATATCTGGAAACTCAGGTAGACCAGCCAGGCGAAGTCATTTCTCTGCGGTTCCTGCCAATTACTCTGCACATTGCACTGGGTAAAATTGTTGGTGCTACACCAAACGGTCGTAAAGCAACCACTCCATTATCGGAAGGTACTGGCGCAACTCACGGCTGCGATACTCATGGCCCAACTGGTTTATTGGCATCTAATGCAAAAACAAAAACAAGAGGTATCCGTAACCGTCAGGCTCGTCTGTTAAATATGAAACTGAGCCCTGGCACAGTAGCTGGTGAAGAAGGGACCAGACGTATGATGAGTTTGGTTCGCAGCTGGTGTGATTTGAAAATTAACCATATCCAGTTTAATATTATTAACCAGGAAACCTTGCAATCTGCTAAAAAAGAACCTGATAAATATAGAAATCTGGTGGTACGTGTGGCTGGTTATAGTGCTTACTTTACAGAACTTTCTCCTGAATTGCAGGATGAAATTATTGCTCGTACTGAACATGAAGCTGTTTAATTAGGCATTCAAACAGTAATAAAATTCTAAATTGCAAATAAAATGTGGATGTACAGGGGGACATTTCTCTCTGTGCAATCCACAAATATAACAGTAATTATTTTTATACTTAAATTAATATGGATATAAGTTATTTTGGGGGTATGAAAGATGGCAGAGCGTAAAGTAATTTCTAACTTCTTTGACGATGTGCCGCTAAGTAAAGCGCACATCCGGTTAATTGTTATCATCGCCATTGCAATGGTATTTGAACAGGCAGATAACTACAACTTCTCTTTTATTGCGCCAGTATTGCGTGAATACTGGGGGCTGTCCATTCAGCAGATTGGCTTTATCAATTCTTTGTTTGCCATGGGTATGTTAGTGGGTACATTTGTGTTTGGTCTTGTTTCTGACATGATTGGTCGTAAGAAAACATTATTAGTTTCGGCATTTATTTTTTCTGCCGGTTCTTTATTAAATGGTTTGGCGCCAAATCCGGAAATTTTTACAGTTATGCGTGTCTTAACAGGCGTAGGTATTTCCGGTGTATTGATTGTAGCCCCTTCTTATATGATGGAAATGCTGCCATCTAAAGGACGTGGCAGATACTTTGGGATTGCTACTACCGTAGGTTTTCTGGGGATTCCTGCAATTGCTTTCCTGTGTAACATTATCCTGCCAATGGGCGGTGAACACTGGAGAATCGTTTATGCTCTGGGTTCTGTAGGTTTATTGATTGTATTCTTTGGTGCTGCATGGTTAAAAGAATCTCCACGTTGGTTAGTGCAGCGTGGCAGAATCAAAGAAGCAGAAGAAGTTGTAGAAGCTATTGCTGGTCCTGAATATAAAGCAGATCTGAGCAAAGCTGTTGTAAAAGACAACAAAATTCCTGTTGGTGTAGTATTCCGCGAACTGTTTGCAAAGAAATCTTTAAAAACCACAATTATGTTAATCGTTGCTTATTCTCTGGTTATTTCTGCTGGTTTATTGTTTGTAAACTTTGCGTCTACCATTCTGGTAGACAGAGGATTCTCCATGGAAGAAGGTTTGAAATTAACTTCATTGTTATCTATCGGGATGTTCTTTGGTCCAGTTGTAGCCTCTGTTATTGCTGACTGGGGCGGACGTAAGGTTCCAATTGCAGGTTGCGCAGTTGTACTGGTTGGTTGCGTTGTCATGTATTCCTACGCTGACAGCTTCACCATTATGTGTGTGGCAGCGGTTGTATTCTCCGCACTGAGCCAGACAGCGTTAATTATTTTAAATGCTTATGCACCAGAAATGTATCCAACTAAAATCAGAAATGCGGCAGTTGGCGTGGTAACTGCAATTGGCCGTATCTTCAATATTGTAATGATGAGCGTATTCCCAGCATTATATGCAGGATTAGGCTTCTCCAAAGCCTATATGGTTCTGGCTGCATTCTATATAATTGTTGCTATTGCTATCGGTGTATTCGGTAAGAGCACCAGTGGTGTAAACTTAGAAGAACTGAATAAGTAGTAATTTTATAAAAGAGGCTGTGAAAAAACGAGAAATTGTTTTTTGCAGCCCCTTTTATTTTAGATTGCGTTTGGAGAATTTAAAGATAATTTTAAACGTGTGTCTTGCAAAATTTTAATGATTCCTTGGATAAGTGGCAACTGGGCAGTATCTTGATGATACAGACAAAAACAGTGATATTTAAAATTGCGCAGCGGAATTACCATTAAATCCGTATTTGGCGCATAATCGACAGCAGCCATAATGTTATTGGTAATTAAAATATTATTTGATGATAGCAGTAACTGTGTAATTACGCGGGAATTATTGCTGCGTAAAGTAATATCCAGCTTTTTCTCCGGCACAGTAATAATTTGTTTATAGAATTCTTCAATGGTAAAGTCATAGTTGTGCAGAATCAGTTTATAGTCCAGCGTGTCTTCAATGGCCACAATTTTACGGTTCGCCAGAGGATGGAGTCTGTTTACTACAACAGAAAAGCTATCCATGAAAACCGATTCCATCTGCAGATCACTGTTCTGGAGTGCGTGATCGAAGGTATGGCCAATGTTTAATCCAATATAAAGATCATAATCAGATAAATCGGGTAATTGATATGGGTCGGAGCTATCTGGAATTTTGATTGTAATTTCGGTTGTAGGAAACGCTTGCCGCATTTCTTCAAAAGCATATACCAAAATACTGTCTGCTACAGAATGTAATGTATAGATTTTGAGTTGGCTCTGTATGGGGTGTTTTTGTACTTCTGTCAAAGCCAGCGCTTGTTGTTTCAGACTGTCTAACTGAGATAGGATATTTTGTACAGCAGGCAGAAGCGATTTTCCCGAATCTGTCAGACGTACTCCATCGGATGAACGGATAAACAGAGTTAACCCCAGTTCATCTTCTAATAGTTTCATGGAGCGACTTAACGAAGGTTGCGTAATGTATAAATTTTCAGCTGCGATACTAATAGATTTAGAGCTGGCAACTTCAACAAAAGCTTCTAATTGTTCAATTCGCATGAAAACTCCTCCCTGTTAAAATATAGTGTAAATTTTTTACCAGTATAGCATAAAAAATGAATGTTGTGTAGATGCGAGAAGCGTGAGTTTCATGTTGAAATCATTGGAAAAAATGTTTATAATAAAAATAGTATTGAATTCTGAGAGGATGGAGATAAAGCTATGAGCAAAAAAACAATGCAAGATGTGGCACTTGCAGGAAAACGGGTTTTGATTCGTGTTGATTTTAATGTACCAAGAAGTAAAACAACAGGAGAAATTACCAATGACGTGAGAATACAGGCCGGTGTTCCTACTGTAAAATATCTGGTGGAACAGGGCGCTAAGGTTATTATCATGACGCACATGGGCAGACCAAAGGGTGAGGTAAAAGAAGAGCTGCGTTTGGACAAGGTGGCAGAGCGTTTATCCCAATTGGTAGGCTTGCCTGTAAAAAAACTGAATCAGACAGTAGGGCCGGATGTAGAAGCAGCAGTGGCTGCTATGCAGAACGGTGACATTGTAATGCTAGAAAATGTACGGTTTTTACCTGGAGAAACAGAAAATGATCCAGAATTGTCTAAACAGCTGGCAGCGCTTGGTGATGTGTTTGTAAACGATGCATTTGGCACAGCCCATCGGGCTCATTGCTCTACGGAAGGGGTAGGACATATTTTGCCGGGCGTTATGGGCTTTTTGATGGATAAAGAAATCACAGTGCTGGGCAAAGCGCTGGAAGAAGCAGAGCATCCTTTTGTAGCCATTGTAGGCGGTTCCAAAATTTCGGATAAAATCGGTGTTGTACAGAATCTGTTGGAAAAAGTGGACTGTCTGATGATTGGCGGCGGTATGGCCAATACATTCCTGAAAGCCAAAGGGTATGAAATGGGCACTTCTCTGGTGGAAAACGATAAAACAGCGTTGGCGTTAGAAATCATGGACCATGCTGAGAAGTTGGGCAAGAAATTGCTGATTCCGGTAGATTTGACTGTTGCTGCCGGGATTGACCAGCCGGAAACTGCTCAAACTGTAACTGTGGATCAGGTTCCTGCCGACAGAATGGCATTGGATATCGGGCCGGAAACTGTAAAACTGTACCAACAGGCAGTGGCCGATGCCAAAACTGTGATCTGGAATGGCCCAATGGGCGTATTTGAGGTAGATGCTTTTGCAGTGGGTACTGGCGCAGTGGCGCAGGCTGTGGCATCCTCCGGCGCTTATTCTATCGTGGGCGGCGGCGATTCGGTTGCTTCTATTGAAAAAGCGGGTTTGAACGATAAAATTAATCATATTTCTACCGGCGGCGGTGCATCTTTGGAATTTTTGGAAGGTAAAAAACTGCCGGGCATTGAAGTATTGTTAGACAAATAATTTTTGAATGGGGGTATATCTCTTTGCGGAAACCCATTATTATAGCAAATTGGAAAATGTATAAAACAAGGGCAGAAGCAGCGCAGTTTTGTCAGCAGCTTTTGCCGCAAGTGCAGCATGTTCAGCAAAAAATAGATGCTGCTATCTGTGCGCCATTCACCCAATTGGATGTATTGGCAGAAAACCTGGCAGGCAGTGCGGTTGGTTTTGGTGCGCAAAACTTTTATCCGGTAGATGAGGGTGCTTATACCGGTGAAGTTAGTTTGCCCATGCTCAAAGAATTAGGCATACAATATGTGCTTGTGGGCCATTCTGAGCGCCGTGAAATTTTTGGCGAGGATGGGCCATTGATCCAACAAAAGGTGCAGGCCGCTTATCAGGCCGGCATACAGCCTGTTTTGTGCGTGGGAGAGCATTTGGAGCAGCGCAAAAATAATCTGACCATCAGTGTGTGCAGCGGACAGATGCTGTCGGCTGTGCAGGGATTGACAGAAGCGCAGTTGAAAACTCTGATTGTAGCCTATGAGCCAATTTGGGCCATTGGCACAGGCCAAACTGCCACAGCTGCCGATGCCCAGTTAGTAATCGGCGCATTGCGTGAAGCCATAGCTGCTCAGTATGGACAAGCTGTTGCCGATTGCGTGCGGTTTCAGTATGGCGGCAGTGTAAAGCCGGAAAATATCAAAGAACTGATGCAGCAGCCTGATATTGATGGTGCATTGGTTGGCGGAGCAAGCTTAAAAGTGGACAGCTTTTTACAGTTGCTCAAATATCAGAATCATGATGAAACTGCATAGGAGGTATTGTTGTGGATAAGCAGCAAACGCCCGTTGTGCTGATGATCCTGGATGGCTGGGGTATCAGTAAACAAGCAGAGGGCAATGCTATCGTTCAGGGAAACACGCCAAACATGGAGCGTCTTTTCAATAGCTGCGGACATAGTCAGTTATTGTGCTCCGGCGAGTTTGTAGGCCTGCCGGAAGGCCAGCAGGGTAATTCGGAAGTTGGTCATTTGAATTTAGGTGCAGGAAGAATCGTGTATCAGGAACTGACCAGAATTAATAAGGCTGTGCGGGAAAAAACGCTGCAAGAAAACAAAGCCTTCCAGCAGGTTATGGAGGATTGCTTGCAGCAAAACAAGCCATTGCATTTGATGGGTCTGGTATCACCGGGCGGCGTGCACAGTCACAGCAGTCATTTATATGGTTTGTTGGAACTGGCCGCGGCCAAAGGTTTGACCAAAGTCTATGTGCATTGCTTTTTAGATGGCCGTGATGTAGGCCCTGCCACCGGGCTGGGATTTGTGCAGGAGCTGGAAGAAAAACTGCAGCAGTTGGGAATTGGTCAAATTGCCACAGTATCGGGCCGTTACTATGCAATGGATAGAGATAATCGCTGGGAGCGGGTTGAAAAAGCCTATCTTGCTATGACTGCAGGCCAGGGGCAGACAGCAAGCAGCGCGGCAGAAGCCATTCAGCAATCTTATGACAAAGGTGAAACCGACGAATTTGTATTGCCTACAGTAATCCAACATGCCGATGGCAGTCCGGTTGCAGTGATTGGCAAAGGAGATGGCGTTATCTTTTTCAATTTCCGCGGTGATCGCGCCCGTGAAATTACCAAGGCTTTTGTGAATAAAAACTTTGATGGATTTGCCAGAGAATATCTGGGTGTTCATTTTGTAGCAATGACCCAGTATGAAGAAGGATTAGATGTGATGACAGCGTTTCCGCCGCAGGAGTTGACCAACACATTGGGGCAGGTATTGGCTGCCCATGGTGTGAAGCAGTTCCGAGTAGCAGAAACTGAAAAATATGCTCATGTGACGTTCTTTTTTAATGGCGGACTGGAAGAACCCAATCCGCTGGAAGACAGATTGCTGGTGCCGTCACCAAAAGTAGCCACTTATGATTTGCAGCCGGAAATGAGTGCAATGGCTGTAAAAGATAACTTGGTTCAAGCCATTGAAGGCGGCCAATATCCGTTTTTGTTAGTGAACTTTGCCAATACGGATATGGTCGGTCATACCGGGATATTGGAAGCTGCTTGCAAGGCAGTGGAAACAGTAGACCAATGCGTTGGCGAAGTGGCAGAAGCGGTAAAAAAAGCAGGTGGTGTTCTGCTGATTACAGCGGACCATGGCAATGCAGAGAAGATGCTGGATACAGCAAAAGGAACACCTCATACAGCTCATACCGCCAATCCGGTGCCGTTCATCGCAATGACTCCGCAACCATGCCAGGTAGCCGACGGCTCCCTGCAGGACGTGGCGCCAACGGTATTGGCTTTGTTGGGAATTGAGAAGCCGGAAGAAATGACCGGTACTTGTCTTATCCGGACTTGTTAAATTTCCGCATAACTGCGTTGTTTTTAAAACGGCTCGTTCGCATACTTTTTGTATAGCCTCACTTCGCCGTTTTAAAAGCCGCCTTGTTCTGCGAAAATTTTCTTGCGTTCTGGGTGCGATTTAGAAAATAAACACATTTATAGCAAAAACAGCAGCAGTATCATTCCTGTTAGCTTAAAATATCTCATTTTTGTTTTTTAGTTTTTCGTTTTGTCCGACGCTTTTGGAACACGCTATAGGCAATTTCCCACTTTTTTAAAGTGAGACAATAAATTTTGAAATCTTTTTTATATAAAGAGGAGGAACCCCCAATGAGTATGATTACTGATGTATATGCCAGAGAGATTTTGGATTCTCGCGGCAACCCAACTGTAGAAGTAGATGTTTATCTGGAAGATGGCGCATTTGGCCGGGCTGCTGTACCATCCGGTGCTTCCACCGGTGCATTTGAAGCGGTAGAATTGCGTGATGGCGATAAAGGCCGTTATTTAGGTAAAGGTACTTTGAATGCAGTAGATAATGTTAATACCCTGATTGCTCCGGGACTGATTGGCAGTTTTGATGCAGCTGATCAGAGCGGCATTGATAAATTCCTGATTGAACTGGATGGTACAGACAACAAAGGCAAATTGGGCGCCAATGCAATTTTGGGCGTATCTCTGGCTGTGGCAAAAGCTGCTGCTGAATCTGCCGGTCTGCCATTGTACCGCTACATCGGCGGTGCAAACGCAAAAGTTCTGCCATCTCCAATGATGAACATTCTGAATGGTGGGAAACATGCCGATAACAATGTGGATATTCAGGAATTCATGGTAATGCCTCTGGGCGCTCCAACTTTCAGTGAAGCACTGCGTATGGGCACTGAAGTATTCCATAGTTTGAAAAAAGTATTAAAAGGCAAAGGCTATAACACTGCTGTTGGTGACGAAGGTGGTTTTGCGCCAAACCTGGGTTCCAACGAAGAAGCACTGGCTATTATCGTAGAAGCGATTAAAGCTGCCGGTTATGAACCGGGTAAAGATGTATTCCTGGCGCTGGACGTTGCTTCTACCGAACTGTATCACGATGGTGTTTACGACCTGGCCGGTGAAGGTGTAAAGAAAACCGCAGCCGAAATGGTAGATTTCTATGAAGATTTATGCGCTAAATATCCGGTTATCTCTATCGAAGATGGTCTGGCAGAAGAAGACTGGGAAGGCTGGAAAATGATGACCGAACGTCTGGGCAAAAAAGTACAGCTGGTTGGCGACGACCTGTTTGTAACCAACACCCGCCGTTTATCCAAAGGGATTGATCAGGATACAGCCAACGCTATTCTGGTAAAAGTAAATCAGATTGGTACCCTGACAGAAACTTTAGAAGCAGTAGAAATGGCAAAACAGGCCGGTTATACTGCTGTTATCTCCCATCGTTCCGGTGAAACAGAAGATGCCACCATCGCTGATATCGCTGTAGCCACCAACGCTGGGCAGATTAAAACCGGCGCACCATCCAGAAGCGACCGTGTAGCCAAATATAACCAGTTACTGCGTATTGAAGAAGAACTGGACGAAGTAGCCGTTTATAATGGTATTAAAAGCTTTTACAATTTAAAAAAATAACCTACCATAAATTGCTGTTAAAAAACAGAAATATAATTGCTTAAAAAAAGAATTTTTCATTGTAATTTTTAAACATATCCGTTATAATAAACAGATATGTAGAGTAGAATTTGATGAAGGAGGATTTACAGTGACAATTCTGTTAACAATTTTGCAGGTTATTTCGTGCATTGGTTTGATTGCTACCGTTTTACTGCAGTCTGGTAAAAGTGCTGGCTTATCCGGCGCAATTACTGGTGGTGCAGAAACCTTTTTCGGTAAAAAAGGGATGGATGACAAATTTGCAACATGGTCTAAAATTTTTGCAGTTGCCTTTATGGTGCTGACATTTGTACTGTCCATGTTAGCTTAATCAAAACTGTATTTGTGAGCTGTCAGTTTTGTTGTGAAAACAACAAGACTGGCGGCTTTTTTTATTGCTCTTACAACTTTAGAAAGTGCGCTGATTCGGTGAGAGATGGGTTTTCATTGGCAGATTCACTAAAAAGAATCAAGGCGACGATTGAAAAAATTTGTAAGAAACCAGGGTAATATGATACTATAGTAATAGAATAACATTATGAATTTATCTATAAAATTAAAATCATAGACAGGAGGGTAGTATGTTGTTGGATGTAGACGATATAATAAAGGTTTTAAACCGTTATCCGAATGGAACTTGGTTAAAAATAGCTTTGAAAGATGGGTGTATTGTTAGTGGAGTTATTGATACCATTTATGAAACATGTAATGATTTTGATGAAAACGATAGCAGGTATAGAGAATATTATGCTTGTGCATTTAAAATTAGCCATATTGCCGAAAGTAGTTTTTCATATAACTATAAGCCAGGTATGTTGATAGAACTATCAAGATATCATGAGCCAACTAAAATAGAATTAGAAGACGGAGAAAATATTTGGCTGAAGGAACATTGAGCATTAATTGGTGAAAATATAATTTTTAGGAGCTGATTGGGATATGCACAAGTTGGATGTATTTAAAAATTCAGGTGCTCATGATTATGAAATTGGAAATATTACCGTCAATTATGAAGAAGAAAAAATAATATTTATGCTAAAAACTCCTGAAAATAAAAGCTGTGATTTTTGCATTGATCGGTTTAACTATTTTAGCATCACACATAAAAAAGCGTGGGGCAAAGGCAAATACATTTACAACTCTGATTTAAAAGAAGATATAGACAAAGGGCAATATACATTGGATATTTTATTAAACTCTGGAGATCAGATTATAATTGAGTTTGCGATGGAGAAGTGAGATAGACCAGAAAATTATAGCAGGAAAATAGAGTTTTCACTAGAGGGAATTTTAGCAAAAACGGCAGATGTTCTGGGAACGAAGTGGGGGGATGGAAATGGAGCAGCGTGTTTTATATGATTGTAGTTCGGAAATATTTTTTGGTCTGCCAGTAGCGATATTAACAATTAGTTTGATTTTTGCGGTGATTACGTTGTTGGTAAGTATTTGGGGATATCTGCAGAAACATTCATCTAATTGTAAAATCTATCTTGTAATCTGTATAAGTGCTCTGGGTTTAAGTGTGTTTGCTGTATCATGGTTTATTGGTCATTGGCAACCTATTCTATTTTTACTGATAGGATTACTAAGTCTGAAAAAGACAGAATTTAAATTTGAGGGTTTGATAATTGGCTCTGTCATCGTTTTTCTTTTTGCAGGGCTTATGGGTTTGGGGCAGTATGGAGAATATAGAGATACGGTTCTCTGCTATCGGGATGGTACGTATACGGAAATAACAGGTACTATTGAGCAATACGAAAGTTATATTGGTAAAGAAAAATTTATATTAGATGGAAGAGAGTTTCATATGGTGGAACGTGATTATGGCTATAGCCACGAAAAAACAGGGATTATTTTAGCTGATGGAATGCGTGTGAAGTTATACTACAACGAAGGTACTTCTGGAGAGTATATTTTATATATCGAAGATATGACAGTTTGAGTAAAAGCCAAGGGGTGATGTTATGATTAAGTGAAATTGAAGAAAAACGGCTTCTTCTGGACATAATAGGTACTTTAGAAGCTGTAAAAAGAAAAGCGCTGCATGTCAACGAAGCAGAAAAATTTTTGTTTTCGCCATATATGGTTTCTTTGCTAAAAGAACAAAATTGTAATCATAGAATTTTACTCTTATTGGAAAAGGGGTGTGAATTGAAAGACATATTGTCTTTATTGCCCGATCGATTGGAGCAAGTGATTAATGAATTAGAGGATGAAGTGATGGAATTGTTAAAAGAATATCCCAAGTTTGAAGAAGCACAGATGTAAACGATATACAAAATATGGAGGGAATATTATGACAAATCAAAAAGATGCAATCATAGCAGCTTGCAAGCCGATTTTAGAGTTTGCCAATGATTTTGTGGAGCATAAGGTAGATAAGATCTATATTCATGGGTATGATGATAAAGGTCTTTGTTCTAGTATCTTTTTTTACGGCACAAATGAAAAAGTATATTCATGGGATGAAATTTTATTTGTTCTGAATTTCCCAGTAGAAAAAAAACGGAAAGAACTTGAGATTCTTTCTGATTCAATGTTACAGTATTGGAAAAAAATACGGGAGTTATTCGTAAAAAACGACTGTGATTTTCCAATAGAAACGAAAATTTGTTATGATGTGGTTAAAAAAGTTGTGGAAGTTGATTATTATCATGTAGAAGAAAAATATGATTTGGATGATTTTTATAGTGCTGAAATATGGATGAATGAATTAAAACAGATATGCAATCAAGAGTTTACAGAATGTTATTTAGGCTATCTAAAAAACAGAAAACCCATTAAAAATAGGAAAAAAACTGATGTAGAAAATCCAAAATGGCGTCAGGTATTTTCCTCCTGTCTGGGAAAGATGATAGCGATTCAATTAGCCTGTGGAGAACACGTAGTAGGAGAGCAGAATTGGGAAGTAAATTTCCAAAAAGGTATCATACGATTTGGGAAAGATGAATATCCTATTCAGTTTCTTGGCAGCGAATCTCGGGAAGATGAAACCTGGCTTTGGGGCTGGGAAAATGTGAATCAGTTTGACGAAAAATTGCTGAAATTGGTGAAAACAGCAAAACAGCAGGGGGAAGCCCTGGGTCTGGAATCCTTTGGAGTGGCGGAAGTAGCTTTGAATAACAGCATCAATGGACATAATTTAGCTACAGTGGTTTGCGGTTTGCAGGAACCGCCGCTTTGTTATTACCGTTGTCCGCATAGTGGGGGAGCAGCTTTTGTGGCTCTGACAGAAGTACCGCAGGAAGTATTTGCACCGGTGAATCTACAAAAATTTGCAGAGATTACGATGAAATGTATCAATTATCATAAGATAGATCATAAAGTTTTTGTGGAAAGTTTTTTGGATTGGAACAAAACGGCATATCATTGGGATGGTAATTGCATCATTGCGCAGTTTGACCAGGAACTTCAGATTGGATTTGAGGAAATCAAATCCGGTTGGCGTATTGAAAAAATGGAGATTAGCAGTTTGTGAGGTAATAAAACTGTGCAAGGGGAGAAGCAACTGTGGAAAAGGCTATAATTGATATGTTTGGTGCTGTGGTAGAATATTTTGCATTGTTTGCGTTTTTGTGGATATTCTTTAAATTGGATGACAGGCGCAGAGGATGGCGTTGGCTGTGCCATATCAGTATGCCGATTTTATTCTTCCTTTTTTCTCAGTATGTAGAAAATATGTATTTGAGGCCGTTTTTGTTTATTTTTTGCAGCTGGTTGATTGCTGTTGGATTTCAGGGAAATTGGGGACAGCGTATTTTTTCAGTGTCAGTTTTTCAAATTATATTGATTTTTTTGGAGATAACAGTATCATTTGCAGCTTTTGTGTTTTGGCTGCCGCAAAATGAGAGTGCATATTTGGCCATCAATATTATTATGAAAACGGGAACGATTTTGATCATTGGGTTTTTATTTTTGGTTAGCCAAAAACGGAAACTGATTTTTGCCAATCTTTCAGTACCGCATATGATTACATTGTTGCTATTTTCCGCAGCATCTCTAATTTTGGTTTCTTTCTTGGAATTTTTATTAATTGCCATGAATCAGCCGTTTTTATATGCCATTGGTTGTATCTGCATTTTGTTGTGTGTGCTGGTAAATATACTGTTATACTATTTGTTTTTTCAATTATCGGTAGGGGAGAATGCCAGAGAACGGCTGCAGTTTATTGATTTTTATTTGTCCAGACAAAAAGAAGAACAACAGTATCTGGAGCATGCTTATCAGGAAATACGAAAATTGTCCCATGATTTAAACAAATATCTTTCGGTTGTGTTTAGTTTGTTGGAGCAGGGCGATATAAACGCTGCAATGGATGAACTGAAAAAACGGCAGTTGGAAGTTGCCCAAAACCAAGTATTGGATACAGGGTATCCGGTACTGAATTCGATATTGACTTACAAGTTTCAGGTTGCGCAGGAACAGGGCATTAAAACCCAGTTGTTTTGGAATTTAACAGAACCGCTCTATGTTCATTTAACCGATTTGGCAGTCATTTTGTCCAATGGCTTGGATAATGCCATAGAAGCAGCACAGCAGGTTACAGAACAAGCTCCGTTTATATCTGTCACTGTAGATGCAAAGGATGGTTTTGTAAAAGTACGCATCAGCAACAATGCTGTCGCAGCGCCTGTGATTGCAGATGGCAAAATTGTTACCACCAAGCAGGACAAGCTGCTGCATGGGTTCGGTTTAGAGAGTATTGGACAATTGGCGCAAAAATATGATGGCCATTCCTCTCTGGAGTATCAGGATTATGTTGTTACATTAAAAGTAATTTTGAAAAACTTTGGCGAAAAATGACTGGGATGGATTAAACAGCGTTTTCTTGTTTGTCTTTATGGTCCGGACTTGTCCATTTTTTGAATAACTCCACGCTTTTTAGTTTTACAGTCACTTTTTTATCCGGTTGTTGCTGTGTATATTTTCCCGAACTGGATACCGATGTGTTGCTGTCGGTAAAGCACATGGGCGGAAACAGCACGCACCACCAGTTTTGTCCTTGTCCTTCGCCGATTAAAACCCGCAGCGCCTCATAATTTCCGGCAGGCAAGCTAAAGCTGCCGTAATATTTTACCGGAAAATCAAAATTTCCGTATTGCAGGGTAACGTCGTAATTGCTGTGCAGGGAGGTCAATGTTTGTTTGGCGGTTTGTTCAATCTCAGGCAGATTATTTTGAATAATCTGGCGGCTTTCTTCAATGGAGTGGGAATTTGCCAGCTGCGGCTGCAAAAATCGCACAATTTCATCTTTTACCTGTAGTTTCAGCTGTTGGTCTGCCCGGCTGTCGCTGTTGGCCAGCACATGGATGCGGATTAAGCTATCCTGCTCAATCTGTTCGGACAATTCTAAATTAGAGATACCCAGCAGGCAAAGCAGCATTATAAGTAACCATTT
>OGPA01002211.1_pt1 | contig 14330 bp, 10 predicted proteins | sample 1552841 | NCBI WGS metagenome assembly OGPA01 (sample SAMEA2579916, study PRJEB22360) | human gut metagenome | reverse complement strand
TTGCCTGAAGAGTCGGGCGGTCATATCCATCAGTTCCCTTACTACATACATCAAGATATTTTTCCGGATCTGACACACTTCTGATAAAATACCAATCCGTTCCGTTTGTGTTTTCAGCCTTTGTCAAAAGAAACTCCTCAGCCTGGCTAAAGGAACTATAGGTCTGCTGCAAACCGTCTCCCACTCTCATTGTGTCATTTACTGCACGCACATACTGACCGGAATGACGAGCCCTAATACGGCAGAGCATTCCATTTGTTGGCTTTGCACTGACAGCACCTTCATCGGCAGGTTCAAAATACCAGATACTTCTTGGTTCCTCATCTACGGCAGCCGTTCCAAGCTCCACATTTGCCTTGTCGGCAAACACATCATTTGCACTTGTTCCGGCTGATACCATAATGCATCTTTTATTGTTGCTGCACTTGGCAAGTAACTGATAGCCACCGCCTGCTACGGCCTTTAGCTGAAACTTCTGTGCTTCATGACCCAGATCCGGATACAACTGAATATTGGTTTTGTCTGCATCCAGCGTATTGAATACATCAACGGCTTTTGACTTTCCTCCCGATTGTGAGATCAGCTTTATGTAACCGTCTCCTGCATTTTCAACCTTCCATTTCTGATCATCCGATCCGTTAAACTGGTACTGCTGCACATTGGATCCCGTAACATCTCCGTCCTTTGTATCCAGATATTTTCCGGAACGCTGCTGGCGGATATAGTACACTCTTCCCACTGTAACTGCGACTGAATTTTTATCTGCCTCAATGGACATAGTTGTCGGCTGTCCATTTTTGTTGTACCAGAAATAGCTTCTCTGACCCTCGGCACTCTTTGCATACAGCGGCATTCTCTGCGCATTATAATAAATATCATAGGAACTGCCATCCATCGCTGACATACGGCTGATCTGATCCTTACTGTTATGCTGGAATGAGTTGTTTTCCTTTGTTCTTTTGGCCGTATTCAGATTGCCCTTATTATCATAGGTATAGCTCCAGCTGTCATCCTTCATGAACTGAACATCGGTAAAGTAGCCCGGATTCATCTGATTGTCATACATGATGTAAAGATGAACCGCAGTATACTGCTTGTTGGTTACAGAGTCCTCATCATCCGTTGATACAACACCGGAAACATACTGCCAGCCGCTTCGATATGGATCAAAATCCACATTTTCCCACTTATGGGTTCCGTCGGCATAGATGACTGCTGCTGCAATACGAAACGTCTTTCCCGGAATGGCTTCTGCCTTGGCAAAACAACCGAAACGGAATACGTCACCTTCGCCGCCTTTCGCATAGATTCCCTGAAGCACGCGCTTTTCTTTGTCAGGCTCTCCTGTGATTCTAAGACAACTTCCTCTCTCACTGTCCGTTACTGTTGTATCGGATGCGACCAGATTTACATGGTTCCAGTCATTTACACCGTTAGTACTGTTTCTTGCAAAGCGGCCATTATTCACCATGTTAAAATCACTCATGCGATCTCCTGTCTCCAGCTGAAAACAGTCAAACCATGCGGTACCTGTTGTGTTGAAAATTCCACCATAGATTGTGACAACCTGTGCGCTGCTTACGGTGAAGGTCTGGCTGACTCGCTTCCATCCGCCGTCAATATCGGTGTCTGCATTTCCTGTCAGAAATTCCAGTCCATATGCCATCGACTGATCTGCAAAACGAACTGCCAGTCCTGCTCCTGCCTGTGCATTGTTTGAAACCGCTGCGACATCCTTTACAAATGTATAGGCAGAAAGGGTATAAGTTCCTGCTTCTAACCAGACCTCCTGAATCACTGCGGCAAAGCTGTTTTTCTGTGTCTTTGTGACTCGAATGGAGGTATCGGCAAAGTATCCCTTGTCCGCAACACGTTCAACGCCCCATGCAGACGCTTCTGTCAGACCGGATGCATTGCCCCAGCCGTCTTCAAACTCACCCATCGCATCAAAGCCGGTATTCTTTAACAGATTGGTTACAAGTTTTCCTGTCAATGACGACTGTCTCAGCTTATGACGTCTGGCACCATCATCATAATGACTGAAAGTGCTGACATGACCGGCATTGTCTGAGATCTCAGAAGGAGAACCAAATCTATTAAATTTCCATGTATACACATGATTATCTGCTGTTGATGACAGTTCTCCATCCAGTCCCGGTTCTGTGAAAACAGTGGTTCCAAGCTCTGGATAGGTTACTTCAATCTCAGTTCCCTTATGGAAGGTTCCTGATGTATCTGTATACCCTTCACCAATTTTAGCGATACGCTGCACACCACAATCTGTACGGTATCCATAAGTGATTCTTTTCTTGTCCGGGTTCTGCGCCCAAATTAACTGATCTCCATCGTAGCCAAATGTACTGCTCTTTCCATCCGGGTAGGTAATGTTAGTCAGATGACCGGCGGCATCATATGCAAAGGAAGTACTTCTCTTATTTGCCGTAATGCTGACAAGCTTTGTCAGATCGCTGTTGTAATTAAATACAACTCTCGCACCTGTCGGATCTTCTGCATACTGAATATAATTTCCGGCACTGTTTGGCCCATACTGGCACTTCATTGCATTTCCATATGTATCCTTGATCTGACGCAGATAGCCATCCTGACCAAACACATACTGTACCTCATCCTTATCCTTCATGATCCGATATGAATCATATTCATTGCTGGAAGTCTGTGTAATTACAAGCCCAAGTCCGTCCTCATCCTTGAGCTTATTGGAATCAGAGGTATCCTTGTAGAAATAGTGATTTGTTCCATCGGTATCCGTTAAGACATATGGATAATCACTGTTTCCAGATGCCTTCAATTCCTGCATCAGACTCAGACGAAATCCCTTTCCAAAACGACTCTGTGTATCACAATCAGAAAGGTTGTACACATGACTGACACTGACCGGCATCAGAATACCACTTGTGCCTTCATCTTCATGAATAAATACAAGATTTCCATTATATCGGTTTACATAACCACTTCCGGTATGTCCTAATTCCTGCTCGTGATAACTATAATAATCCTCAAGACCCTTTGTACTTCGGTAATAGACAATTCCAATCGGATAGCAGTCCGCAGTCAGACCGTATTTATTCACCGGCATATCCGAGGATACCAGCGTAGCCGTTGCATATACATTCTCATTTACGGCTTTTAATGCAATTCCATGGTTGGAAGACGGATTATTGTACCAGCCACGAATCAGCTTTGTCACATCAAATGTCTTCGGCACAGCCATGCCATTGGTATTTTCCAGTGTCAGATAATCTAGTGCTTCCGTCTTAAAGGAAGGCTGATTGTTCCATGTCAGAGTACGCTGATCCCATGCACTTGTTACCTCATGAGCACTTACACGAAAGCCCTTTCCGTCATCTGCTGAAAACTGATACTGATATAAGTTTAATCTCGCGTCCGTGATTACCGCTCCCTTTTCCAGCTGCGGAAGTGTATTAAACTTTAAAAAGGTACGGCAAACCTGATACGGTCTGTTTCTTCCGACCTCCAGCTCACTAAAGTTATAGCCATAGCTGCTGTTTGGATCTTTTGAACGCACAAAAGCATCATCAATGGTTGTCTGTTTCTTCTCAATGCGAACTGTCGGATCAACCGTAACAGGATAAGCTCTGCCTTCATCCATGAGCCATGACGCATCCATTTTAATTGTAATTTCAGAAATTCCCTGTCCTTTTTCAATCTGATAAGCAGCCTTTACGACTTCCCCATTTTTATCAAATAAAATCGGTGCATCCAAAAAGAATACGGCATTTTCATCTGAACTTTCAGCATGATTCGCTAAACGCTCGTCATTCTCAGTAAAACCCTCTTCACACTCGCCCTGCACTTTGCATAAAGCCACACTGCCATCTGCAAGCACATGCATTGAAAGTCCCGGGTGTTTCATCACGAATGTGATTGTTTCCGCCGCAGCCTCTTTCTTTTTCAGAATGATCTCTTCCTTCATTACTTCAGACTCCAGACGATATCTAATATCCATCCCCGGAAGAATCTCTCTAAAATATCCTGCGGATGACAGCTTGGAAAGCTTCAGAAGTTTTTCTTCTTCTGTCTGTGGGTGAATCGAATTTAGTTTAAATTCGACTGGAACTACTGCCACTTCTGGCTCATTCATCTGTGAAAGCATAGCAGGCTTTTCTTCCTGCATTTTTTCTTTCTGTGTTTTCAGTCCCCAGGAAATCGTAAATCCATCTTTCTCAACACTGGCAAGCTCGATGATTCCAGACTTTTCTTCTGTCTGATCCTGCAGAGCACTGTTCGCATTCTGATGCTCTTCCAGATTAAGCAGCATCATTTTTTTCTTATGATCAGTTTGCTTCGGCATTCTCGCAATTCTTACCTTCATTCTGCCCTGTGCATTCTCATATGCCAGCTGATCTTTAGAAAGTACAAGTGTATTGTCGATTGCTTCCCATGCATCATCCTTTTTGAAATGTACTGCCTTCGGATATATAACTGCTGCTTTTTCTCCATTCTTTGTCTCAAATACACGAGAAAAACGGCTTCTTTCCTTGATGCATTCACACACCAGACTTCGTCCTTCCTGCTTTACAGCTTCGATTTTATCAGCTGTAATCATCTCATTAGACTTATTTGTTTCATTTACTCCATTCATAATTCTTTTTCCTCTCTTTTTTGATATTCTCTTTCTTGATGTTTCTGTTCTTTTTCCCCTGCTTCGACCAATTCCCCTTTGGCTCTCTGCATCTTGTTTGTTTCCTGTGCTTCACTCTTCTGTCTGAGAAGATCAATCGCACTAGTTAAAACCTTTGGCACCGGCACTCCCATTAATCCGAGATTTTCTGTAATAGATAACAACTCATTCACCAGATACGCTGCCATCACTGCATTACAGATAAAATCTGTCCCTGCAATCAAATCAAGACGGTAGGCCACAAGCACAATCAGTAATGAGATTCCTTTTCTGCAAAGTCCCTTCCAGCCGCTCCTGCTTTCCAGACCTCCATGTGCAGATTTTTTGCTCTTGTGAAAGATGCCTGCCGCCATCATCCCCGTCAGATAATCCAGTGCCATGCATAAAATCAATGTCTCAAGCATGACGCACCTACTTTCTCCTTAGGTGATCCGCTCTGACATATCCGGCATATGCTCCTGCAATGGAAATCATGTTCCAGACTGCTCCATCACTTCCCTTTTGTGTACCAAGCACTTCCACAAGATTTCCATTATTCAGACGAGGATAGCTTTCTAAAAGTTCCTTGTCACTTCCGGCTTCTTCATACACAAATGTCCATCCGTCTGGATCATCCACTGATGCCACATAGCGGGCAAACGGCTGTGTTTTCTCATCATCTGGAATTGCCACTCCCCAAAAGGTATGATTTTTGAGCTTTCCCATGTTTACGTAGTGGGTATCCCAGTAATTTCTCCAGTAACTGCTTCCTCTGTCAGACATAAAGAAATACACGTAATGATCTGTAAAAATCCTCTGTCCCTCAAGAAATACACGAATTACCGCCTCTAAACAGCTACTTCCCCGGATATCCTGATCGGTTGGTGTGGTGTAGGCATTTTTAATAACCTCTTCGAGTGTTTTTCCAAAGCCTGAACCATCTGCTCCGATAATGTTGTGGTGCAGCTGATCGTACATCGTCTGCGCCACTGCCATCTGGCCGTTCAATCCTTCTGTAGCTGCTTCCGCAAACACAGTTCTCGCTGCCAGATTTAATTCTTTTGCTGTAAGTCTACTTACCGCATTCATAGGTTTGTACCTCCTTCATTTATTTGAGAAATTTGTTCTCTCATAAAGCACACCGTTTTAAGCAGCTTGGGAGGTACTTTTTTGAAAAATTTTTTTAATTTTTTTCAAGGCCCCTTCAATACAGTTTCCAACTGCTCTCCGACCAATCCCCAATTTTTGTGCAATTGCCTGTTGGCTCATTCCCTTATAAAAATAAAGTCGGATGACTTCCATTTGACGTTTTGTCAGCTTGTCCATAGCCTCATACAACATGCAAAGTTCTATTTCTGCTAATACCACCTCATTATCCTCCTGCAAAAAATCCACACTTGCTACCGCAGACCAATCTGAACCGTCACACTCCAACGATACGCATTCGAATTTATCAAAAGTTTTATTGTGATTATGTTCAAGTCGCATTTCTCCTTCCATTAAAAGTCGTATACTCCACTCTTCGTTCTCCAGTAGTTCCTGTTGAATAGTAATTCGAGTCCCATTGTCAAAGTCATATGTATATTCTTTGCAGCGATCCACTGCCATAACAGTTCGCGCACCATCTGCTTCATAGACTGCATATCCATTCTGATAGACTGTCAACAATGCTGTATTCACAACCTTTTGAGCCACTACAGCAGATTTCATTTCCATAAGTTGCTTAAATGTAGGCAGTTTTCCTTCTGATGTGGCACTTATCTGCGTTCTTAACTCCCTCAGCGTAACATGTTCATTTTGTGCAATGATATTCTCCATTTTTTCCTTTCCCCTTAATTCAGAAAGAGAAGAATACCAACAGCGCATTAAAATAAACTATGTACATAAGAGACATGGTATCTTCCCAATTTTAGCGAATGGCAAAAAAATTCCAGAGGCAGACTCAGTAATCCCATACACATTCCTACAGAATCAATTGATCAATCATTATTCTGTAGGCTTTGCTATGGTATCCTTCGCCTTCTCTAGAATCAGGCTAAAAAATAATTTTGTTTTTTGAACTGATCTTATCATAACAAAATATACGCGTTCTTTTGGCGGCATATATGCCACATCTATGTGGCGAATTTACCACACTTTTTTGTCAAATAAAAAATGCCATTCAGCTTTAAGGGCTAAATGGCATTTCAACTTATTATCGTACCTTTATTTTCTTTACACAAATATGCATCGATTGTTTCGTTTATTATATTTTGATGTACAGGATTTAATTGATCATATTTCTTTTGTATTGAAGCTCCTCTTTTTAAATTTTCCTTATCAAGCAAATCATCTATTGTTACATCAAGTGCTTCTGCAAAAATTTTTAACTTTTTAAAGTTCATTGCACCTTTTGTTCCATTTTCATACCTTGAGATGTCAGCACGATCAACATCCACGGCAATCGCTAACTGCTTTTGTGTCCATTTCTTTTTCATTCTACAATTTCTTATATTTTGCCCCAATATGTACTCTTCGCTGTGTACATTAATCATGCTCTACACCTCCTTTCTCATTTGTACGCTTGTCCCATAATAACATTTTTTGTCTTTTTTGACATAACTTCTTTTCGCATTAATCGTCCTGAACATTTGTTCTCTATCTGTTATACCGCATTTTCATCAATATGTCAATATTTATTCGAACTTTTGTTCCTAGCAACTCGACTGCATTCTAGTAAAAACACAAAAAAAGCCTGAAAGCTCTTTTCTTGAACTTTCAGACTTTTTAATATCATGATGTTTTTAGGGACACATATCGAACCAGTAGTGACACATTTTGAGCCACCGTCCCTGTCACCACGGCTTACTTGCAGTTCTTATCAAGGAAATCAAGCACTGTCTTTACAAACAGTGGATCCATATCATTTGCCTGCTTTTTATCAAGGCGGGCAAACCATTTTGAAAGCACCTTTTCTGGAACACGGTTATAATACAAATCGTGAAGCATCTTTAATTCTTCCTTCTTGGCTAGATAATAAGCTGTTCCGCCTTTTGTGAAGAAAATTCCCATGTGATTGCTCTTTCCCGGACGTGTCTCGGTATAGTACTCAACATTTGGATTTGTAATATGGCTTCGCTGCGCGATAATAGAAGATCCCTCATAGCTAATCACTTCATCCTCTTTGCCATGCATAACAAGAACCGGCACGTCACAGCTATTGATGCCATCAATTGCAGACAAATTATAATTCTTACCAAAAACAATGCGCTGATAAAGCGCAGCAAACGGAAGCAATAAATCTACCAACAATGTTGGAATGATGCGTCCTGCCGCCTCTTTCGTAATTGCCATTGGACTAGAAAAACCTGAAATTGTAATAACACCTGCAATATTGTGCTTAAAATTCAGCACTGCCGCAGCTGTATAACCGCCCCAGCTATGACCATATAAAAATACTGGAAGATTCTTTAGTGATGCAGACGCCTCAATATAACCCAAAACTGCATTCAAATCCTTCACAGCCTGATAGAAGCCCACAGATGAAGCTCCCTCACTTTCATACACGCCCGTATAATCAAATGTAAAAACCTGATAACCATCATCCAGCATATATTTAACCATGCTTAAGTTATCTTCTCCGCCGCCTGCAATTCCATGGCACACAACAACGAGACCTTTGGCAGATGCTTCTCCATATAAATATCCTGTCAGATGAGTGGAACCAGAGACGATTGTGATTTTTTTTCTCACCATTCCGCTCATATCCTTATAGCGCAGACTGATTGCGTCATCCTCCTTCTCCTGTCTGGCGAATACCTTGTGGAAAATACCTCTCACGGTCAAAATACTGGCTGCACTTACCGCTGCCACTCCTGCAATGACTGCTTTTCCTTTTTTTGATTTTGCCATAGAATCCCATCCTTTCTCTGATATCTTTGTTCTACAATCATACCCTTATTTACGAAAAAAAGCAAGGCATGTGCCCTGCTTTTTGTGGCTTCTTAAAAGAGTGGGATCACAATCCCGGCGATCACAAGGATCATTCCAGAAATCAAAAACGCTGCCATCTGACATGCTGCCTTTTCAGATTCATCCAACTCCTCATACGGCACAATTTCCTCATCGAGGTAGTCTGCAATATCGCCGCCCATGCTTTGCTTTGTTTTTTTCTTTTTATTTTTCACACCAAACTTTTTTTTCGCTGTATCAATAGGTGTTAATCCATCCAGATGCAGATAAGAAAACCATGCACCAGCCATTAAAATAATTCCAACTGCACCCAGTCCAAAGCCAAGCCTTGAAACTCCAATCCGCTCTAAGTTCACGTATTTATCCCATAGCAAGACGATCACCAGACCGATTAGGGTTCTGGTGATCGTTTTTGTCACAATGGGGCGAATCATATAGCGGTGATACTGTTTTTTCAACCATCTCATGCTCTTCTCACGCCTCTTCTTTATGCTTTCTCTGCTGCATTGATTGCTTCAATCTCAGCACGATATTTCTCAAGCTCCGGCTCATTACCATATACAAAATGACCTTCAGTAATCTCTACCCACTGCGGCTTAGAAATCGTATAATCATGAAGTGTTGGATCGTAAATCAAAAGCTTTTTCTTCTTCTCGATTTCTGGATCCGGAATCGGAACTGCTGAAAGCAGTGCCTTTGTATAAGGATGCAGTGGATGATGGAATAATTCCTCTGCCTCTGCCAGCTCCACAATACGACCTTTATAGATAACAGCAATACGGTCTGAAATAAAACGTACTACAGAAAGGTCATGTGCAATAAACAGATATGTCAGTCCTCTTGATGCCTTTAACTGGTTTAACAGGTTCAATACCTGTGCACGAATAGAAACATCAAGCGCTGAAATCGGCTCATCAGCTACAACAAACTCTGGCTCCATAATCAAAGCTCTTGCGATACCGATACGCTGTCTTTGTCCACCAGAGAACTCGTGTGGGAAACGAGATGCAAACTCCGGAAGAAGACCAACCTCTCGAAGTGCCTTCTGTACCTTCGCCTCGCGATCTGCCTCATCCTTATACATATGGAAGTTTAACAGACCCTCAGAGACAATGTAATCAACCTTTGCACGCTCATTTAAGGATGCCATAGGATCCTGGAAAATCATCTGGCAGCTCTTAATAACCTCGCGGTCAAGCTCCCTTGAAATCTTTCCATTGATCTTCTTGCCCTTAAAGTAGATCTCTCCGGCCGAAGTAGGATTGATACGGGTAATAGCGCGGCCGATGGTAGTCTTTCCGGAACCGGACTCACCTACCAGGGAGAATGTCTCTCCCTTATAAATATCAAAATTCACATGGTCAACTGCTACAAACTTTTTTCGTCCTTTTCCGAAACTAATCTGCAGGTCTTTGACCTCAATCAGCTTTTCTCTCTCAGCCATACTCATACCTCTTTTACTTATGCGCTCTCATTTTCTGTCTGAGCTGCTGCACAGACTTCGGCGGTTCTATCTTCGGTGCACGCGGGTCCAGATACCAAGTCTTTGCCTTGTGCGTCTCTGAAACTTCAAAATATGGAGGCTCTTCCTCAAAATCAATAGCCAGTGCCTGTCTGTTTCGCGGTGCAAATGCATCACCCTTAATCTTGTTAAACAGATTCGGCGGTGTACCGTCGATCGTTGGCAGTGCCTCGCCCTTCACGCCAAGCTGCGGAAGTGCAGAAAGAAGTGCCCAAGTATAAGGATGTCTTGCATCGTAGAAAATCTCATCTACCTTGCCTACCTCCACGATCTGTCCTGCATACATAACTGCAACACGGTCAGCCACGTTTGCCACAACACCAAGATCGTGTGTGATATAAATAACAGACATATGATACTCTGCCTGCAGATTTCTGATCAGCTCCAAAATCTGAGCCTGAATCGTTACGTCCAGTGCGGTGGTAGGCTCATCGCAGATTAAAATCTGCGGCCGGCATGCAACCGCAATAGCAATAACAACACGCTGTCTCATACCGCCTGAAAACTCATGCGGATACTGGTTATAGCGCATTTCAGGATATGGAATACCTACCTTCTCAAGAATCTGAAGAGTTGCCTTCTTTGCAACTGCTCCCTTAAGACCCTGATGAAGCTCGATACACTCCTGAATCTGCTTTCCAACCTTTTTCAATGGATTTAAGGAAGTCATAGGATCCTGCATAACCATCGCGATTTTCTTACCACGAATAGTCATCCACTCCTTTTCCTTCTTAAACTTTGCCAGATCCTTGCCATCGTACATAATGCTTCCGCCGGTAATGCTGCCGTTTCCATCAAGCATACCAACAAATGTCTTTGTAAATACACTTTTTCCTGAACCGGACTCTCCTACGATTGCAAGTGTCTCTCCATCATACAGATCAAGAGAACACTTACGGATCGCATTTAATTTGTTTCCGCGAAGGCTAAACGTAATTTCAACGTCTTTGGCGGATAATATTGGTTTCTTTTCCATTGTTCTCCCCCCTTAAACGTGATTTCTCGGATCAGCCGCATCGGAAAATGCGTTACCAACCAGATAGAATGTGATCGGAACAACAGATACAATAACTGCCGGGAATACCAGCAAATATGGATAATTCAGGAAATAGCTTCTTGCATTACGAAGAAGGATTCCAAGTGTAGGTGTGTTAATATCAAGACCAAGACCAAGATAGGAAAGCGTAGTCTCCATACTGATTGTTCTCGGGATTGACAGTGCCACTCTTAAGATAATAACACTAATCAGATACGGTAAAATATTCTTAAGAAGAATACGGTAAGTCGGAGTACCTAAACATCTTGATGCTAAGTTATACTCGCGGTCACGATACATCATAACAAGGTTACGGATGTTTCTTGCCATTCCAAGCCAACCAAATGCAATCAAAGAAACTGCCATAATAGTAAAGCTCTTACCAACCATTAAAGCAATCAGTGTCATGTAAATGATCTGCGGAATGTTATCAATTACATTGTACAGCTCTGTAAAGAAACGGTCTAACTGGCGAACATATCCCCAAAGAAGACCAATCGTAACACCAAGCACGCACTCACCGATTGCAACGATACAGGCAAGCTTAATAGATGTCTGTGTCGCATACCATACCTGGCTCCAATAGTCACGTCCTAAGTTATCGGTACCAAACCAGAACTCTGAGTTTGGTAGGATAAAGCCCTTTGAACTATCTGTGACAAGATTACGATAATCGTATTTTCCGATTACAAGTGCAACGAATGAAAATACAACAAGTGCAACAAACACGATTAAAAGCGCAACTGCACTCTTTTTCTTTAAGAAATTGTGAAATACAGATTTCCAATAAGAATAATTGGAATATCCGATCATCTCGGCCTTTTCAGGGGAGTACTCGACAACCTTAAAGCGTGCGTCATCATTTGAATTGACTGCCATTATCTTGTACCTCCCTTTCCGGTCAATGTAATACGTGGGTCAATGATCATCATCAAAACATCACCCAAAAATACGCCTATGATACCAAGTGCAGCGTATAAAATAACAAGCGTCTGAACAACATTTGTGTCATAACGGTTGATTGCGTCAGTAAGAAGAGAGCCCATACCTGGAACAGAGAAGAAACGCTCTACCAGAAGAGAACCGCCTACTGTCAGCAAAATAGAATAAGGAATATACTGTGCAAGCGGAACGAATGCATTTCTAAGCACATGAGTAACCATGATACGCTTTGATGAAAGACCCTTCACACGCGCCAGCTTAATATAATCCTTATTTAACTCATCTACCATGTAACGTCTTGTCCACAGAGCATAGCCTGCAATTGATGAAAGAGAAAGACATGCAACCGGCAGGATCATAGAAGGTCCTGGATTTCTCGTTGAATACATGGAAGGAAGCTTTAACACATGGGAACCAAATACAAGAACAAGTGAATAAGCAACAAGCGGCGGAACTGCATTTACCAATATCGTGTAAATTGTTCCAATGCCGTCGATAATACCGTCCTTAAAACGTGCCTGAAGCACACCCATAATAACGCCAATTACCAGAGAGATTGCAAAGGAGATCAGACCTAACTGCATCGACATTGCAAACTTTCCGCCAATTACCTTTACAACAGAGACACCGCTTTGAATTCGTCGAGACGTACCAAAGTCAAGTCTCAACAACTGCCCATAATAGCGTGTCAGCTGTGTAAAGGTACTATCTAATAAACCTGCTGCTTTAAGCTGATCGTGCTTTTGCTGATCGGTCAGCTTCATTAGCTGGTCCTCGGTAAAGAAATAATCCGTAGGCAGCATTCTAAGCAGCAGGAATACGATAGTCACCACAATGAGAATTGTTACAAGAGACTGTAACAATCTCTTTACGGTGTATTTTGCCATAAATTACTCAGCCATACCTGCGTTCCAGGTTTCCTGGAAGCCTGCGTAGTCTTCTGCAGTATAGGCGTCTGTAGAAGTCTCCCAATTCTTATACTTCTGATTCTGAATACCAAACATAGCGTTCTGCTTGGTGTAATCATTTACGTGAGTCAGCTCCCAACCGATATCAAAGTTTGCTGGAATGGTCAGTGCATGATCAAGTAAGAATGCCTCTGCGTCTGCATAAGCATCATATCTTGCATCCAGATCATCTGTGATGGCATCAGCCTTATTTACTAACTCAGTAAACTCATCATACAGTGCCTTCAGCTCCTCGCTCTCATTATCTACTGCATGACCATAAGCTACCATGTAATATGCGTTGTCGCTGTCATTTGTTTCCTGTCCTAAGTAGTTCTGCGGATCACCATAGTCAGCGCCCCATCCGTTGATAACGAAGGACTGACGTCTTGGATCACGAACTTCCTTAGAAAGACTGGATACATAAGAATCAATATCAAGAACGATGAAGTCATCACCGAAGCAATCGGAGAATGCCTGCTTTAATACATTTGCACTATCAAGAGCAGTCTGATTTCCACCAGCTATGAAATATCTTGCATGTACTGGGAAGGTAACGCCTGCTGCTGTTAACTCCTCCATTGCCTGTGCCTTGTACTCTTCAAACTTCTCAGAATCAAGACGAGTCATTGTCTCGCCGTCATATGCCGGAAGACCTAACTTTTCCTGAACAAGACTGGTGTACTCAGTACCGTCAGAAGTATAGATCAGACCCTGCATTGTGTATGCATTGTTGTAGCACTTGTATGGATTGATTGCATTTGTTCTCTTGTAGTAGCTTCCAAGATCAAGACCATAGTACCAGCACTTACGGAATGCTTCGTTTGCAATAGCAGTATTCCAGTTTGTATCAGCAGACTGATCGTCGTTATGCTTATCATAGTTAAAATGGAACTGATAAGAGAACTTAGTTGGACGCTTCTCAACTAACTGATCATGAAGCGGATCAGACTCATTGTTGTAGATAGTGGTCAAGTTAGACTCTGACAGATCTACATGATCAAGCTCACCAGTAGTATACAGCTGATATGCAGTATCAACAGACTCTACCATCTTAATAGTAACAGAATCAAACAGCTTTGCCTCGGTATCCCAGTACAGTGGGTTCTTTGTCAATGTCTTTGTATTCTGCTGGATGTACTCAGTACAGGTATAAGCACCATTGTACCAGATATTTTCTGGTGTTGCAGCCTTAAAACCGTCAATGCCGATCTCATCGATCATTGCCTGAGAAATTGGATACAGACAGTTATAGGTAGCTACAGTATCGAAATATGGCTTCTCACTTAC
>OGPA01002195.1_pt1 | contig 14381 bp, 4 predicted proteins | sample 1552841 | NCBI WGS metagenome assembly OGPA01 (sample SAMEA2579916, study PRJEB22360) | human gut metagenome | reverse complement strand
AAAAGAAAAAAAGAAACAGACAAAAAGCGATAAGCTGGCTGCAAAAAAAGAGAAGGAACGTAAGAAACAGGAAAAGAAGAGAAAGAAGCAGGAGAAGGTGCCGAGAACTGCACAGCAGTCCATTCCCTATCTTCGTATGTTTCAGGACGGCATCTGTCAGGTGACCAAGACATTCTTCTCCAAGACAGTACAGTTCTATGATATCAACTATCAGCTGGCATTAAATGAGGATAAGACCACGATATTTGAGAATTACTGTGATTTCTTAAATTACTTTGATTCATCGATTTCCGTACAGTTATCCTTCATCAATCAGCAGGTGGATGTCGCAGAATTTGAGCGTACCATCGATATCCCTTCCCAGGAGGATGCTTTCAATAACATCCGTGAGGAGTATAAGGGAATGCTGAAGAACCAGCTGGCGAAGGGAAATAATGGTCTGGTGAAAACAAAGTATATTACCTTTGGCATTGAGGCAGAGGACCTCAAGGTGGCCAGACCGAGACTGGAGCGAATCGAGGCAGATATCCTGAATAACTTCAAGGTACTTGGAGCACAGGCCCATTCCTTAAATGGTAATGAGAGACTGGAAATCATGTATCACATCTTTAATCAGGATAAGATCGAGCCTTTCCGCTTCGAATATAAGATGCTCCCGGAGACGGGACTTAAGACGAAGGACTTTATTGCTCCTACGTCATTTAACTTTTCAAAGAATCAGACATTTCTGATGGGAAAGACCATCGGATCCGTCAGTTATCTGCAGATTCTGGCTCCTGAACTTACGGACCGAATGTTGGCAGATTTCCTAGATGTGGAAGACAGTATCAACGTCAATATTCATATCCAGTCCATTGATCAGGCAGCAGCCATTAAGATGATCAAGGGCAAGATTTCAGATCTGGATAAGATGAAAATCGAGGAACAGAAAAAGGCCGTTCGTTCAGGATACGATATGGATGTACTTCCTTCCGACCTTGTCACTTATGGTGAAGAGGCAAAAAATCTCTTGGAAGGTCTTCAGTCCAGAAATGAAAGAATGTTTCTGGTGACCGTACTTGTCATGAATACGGCAAAGAAAAGACAGAAACTGGATAATAACATTTTCCAGGTCCAGGGTATTGCACAGAAATATAACTGCTCATTGAAGCAGCTTGATTATCAGCAGGAGCAGGGTCTCATGTCCTGTGTTCCGCTGGGACTTAACCGAATCGAGATTCAGCGAGGGCTTACCACTTCAGCAACAGCGATCTTCGTGCCGTTCACGACACAGGAACTGTTTCAGGAAGGGGAAGCTCTTTATTATGGCCTGAATGCACTTTCAAACAACATGATCATGGTGGATCGAAAGAAACTGAAGAACCCGAATGGCCTGATCCTTGGTACTCCAGGTTCCGGTAAATCTTTCTCCGCAAAGAGAGAAATCACCAACTGTTTCTTAATTACAGAAGATGACATCATCATCTGTGATCCGGAGGCAGAGTATTATCCACTGGTGCAGGCATTGCAGGGACAGGTTATCCGCATTTCACCGGTATCCAACCAGTACATCAATCCTATGGATCTGAACCTGAACTATTCAGAGGAAGACAATCCGCTGTCACTGAAATCTGACTTTATCCTTTCACTCTGTGAGCTGATCGTAGGTGGAAAGTCAGGTCTGGAACCGGTGGAAAAAACAATTATTGACCGATGTGTAAGGCTTGTTTATCAGGAATATCTGGCAGATCCACAGCCGGAGAAGATGCCGATCCTTGAGGATCTTTATAACCTGCTTCGAGGGCAGGACGAGCCGGAAGCCCAGAGACTTGCAACAGCACTGGAAATCTATGTTACAGGTTCCCTGAATGTATTCAATCATCAGACCAATGTGGATATCAATAACCGTATTGTCTGCTTTGACATTAAGGAACTTGGTAAGCAACTGAAGAAAATCGGCATGCTGATTGTACAGGATCAGGTATGGAACCGAGTAACGATCAACCGAGCAGAACGCAAATCCACCAGATATTATATCGATGAGTTCCATCTTCTTCTGAAGGAGGAGCAGACAGCCAGTTATTCCGTTGAGATTTGGAAGAGATTCCGTAAGTGGGGCGGTATTCCTACCGGCATTACCCAGAATATCAAGGACCTTCTGGCCAGTCGTGAGATCGAGAATATCTTTGAGAACTCTGACTTCATCTACATGCTGAATCAGGCATCCGGTGACAGACAGATTCTTGCAAAGCAGCTGAACATTTCACCAACTCAGCTGTCCTATGTAACCAACAGTAACGAAGGTGAGGGACTTCTGTTTTACGGAAATGTCATCATTCCGTTTGTGGATCATTTTCCAAAAAGCACCAGTATCTATAAGCTCCTTACCACCAAACCGGAAGAACAGGGAGGAAACTGATTATGTCTGTAGGGATGATCATCGCATGCTTTGTCTTTGCGTTTATTTTAGGGATTTTCTGTGGATTCAGCATCATGCTTTTGCTGTTTTCACTGGGAAATACCATTTACTAAGAGGAGGTAATTGATTTGGCAGATCAGAGAATGAAGGCCAGGGATAAGACGGTCCAGAAGATGACGAAGGATGGTCTTGTAGAAGAAAACCTGGCTGATAATTCCACTGTCCGGGTCAGCAGCAGAGCGGGAGATATGAAGCTGGAGCGAAAGAATCATCTGGGATCAGATGAGCGCATGGGAAGCAGTCGCCATGCACAGCAGTCCCGTGATGCTCCCGTCAGTGGCAGAAGAAAGAATAGAAACTTCCATGGATCCGAAGAGGATGTGGGAGCAAGGGATGCAATGGAAAATGCACCCGATGGCACAGATTTAAGTGCCGGAAGAAAGAAAAAGCAGGCAGGAAAGTTCCGTACACAGGAACAGAGTGCCGGAGAGGGAAAGCTTCTTGAGAAGGAACGTCACCTCTCCACCAGCCGAGGAGATTCCCGAAAGGATGAAAACGGCGGAACCAAACGCCCAAAACAAAAGAGGCGATTGCAATTTGCTCAGGAGGAAACCGGAGCAGCAGATACTGCGAAGGCAGAAGCTTCTGATGCAGCCAAGGCAAATGCAAAGAAAGCTTCCATGAAGGAACATTCCAGGAAAGGAAGAAATGTACAGCATGAGCCAGATGCTATCGGCAAAAAGCAGAGCAAATTAGCATTTGAAAATGAAGGAAAAGTTGCCGGTACAGGTAAAAAGATTGCCGGTGCGGCTGCGGGCATGACATCAGCAGCAATTCATAGAAAGATTGCTGAATCAGAGGATGAGAATGCTGCAGTCAAAGGACTTCATGATCTGGAGATGGGGGCAGAAGGTACGGGAAGACTGGCACAGAGAAGTGTCAGGAACCGTAACCGAAGAAACAGCCGCAGATCTGCAAGGTACGAAGCAAAAGCGGACAAAGAAGCAGTGAAAATCCTATATCAGGATGCACTGGCCAAGGATGAGAAGCTGCAGAGAAGCTCACTTCTTAAAAAACAGATTCAGAAAGCAAGAATCAAACGTGAGTATGCCAAGGCGAAAAGAGCCGAACAGGCAGTGGCCGCGCCAAAAGGAACTGTGGATTTCATCAAGAAGATCGGTGGCAAGGTTACCAACTTCTTCAAAGAAAACAGAAAGGTATACATCAGTATTGGAGTACTGATCGCAATGATGTTTTTGATTGCTACCAGTCTGACATCCTGTTCCGCCTTGTTCCTGCATAACCTGATTGATTATTCCGGAGCCAGCTACATGTCTACGGATGAGGCAATCCGGGATGCGGATCTGTATTACACTCAGCTTGAAGCAAACCTGCAGGAGAGAGTAAATCGAATGGAATCAGAAAATACCGGCTATGACAGATATCGTTATCAGATTGATGAGATTGGACATGATCCATTTATCCTGATCAGTTACTTGTCGGCTAAGTATGAGGTATTCGAATTCAACTCGACAATCAAAGCAGAACTGGATGAGCTTTTTGCACAGCAATATAGTTTATCCACAGAGAGTTCCAATGAAACGATTACCGAAACCAGACGGGTTCGTGTAGGAGAATCCTTAGGACAGGTTGTTACCAGTGGTTATTGTAACTGTACAATCTGTTGTGGTCAGTGGTCCGGCGGACCGACAGCCAGTGGTGCTATGCCACAGGCCAATCATACAATTGCAGTGGATGCACATACACCAACCGTTCCAATGGGAACCAAGGTAGTCATGAATGGTGTGGAATATACGGTAGAGGATACCGGTAACTTCACCCAGTATGGCGTGGATTTCGATGTATATTATGACAGTCATTCAGCTGCTTCAGCCCATGGTCATCAGACCTGGGAAGCTTATCTGGCAGATGATAATGGCAGTCAGGAAATCGAGGTAACGACTACAACAACAGAAAGTGTCTACAGTCTGACAGGTATCTGCCAGAACAGACTTGGTATGTTCCAGAAGGAATTGTTCTCTGCTTATAACGAGACCAAGGGTAATCTGCAGATGTTTGAAAGCCCATTTGATTTTAACTGGTATTACAGAGTCAGCAGTTATTATGGTTATCGTATCCATCCAATCAGTGGTGCTAATGCACTTCATAATGGTGTGGACATCGGAGCTGCAGAAGGAACACCGATTGCAGCAGGCCTTACAGGAACCGTAATAACGTCCACTTATAATGACAGCTACGGCAATTATGTAGCAATCAAAGATGACAAAGGATATGAGATCCGTTATGCACATCTGTCCAGCAGAAGTGTATCGGCAGGACAGCATATTGAAAAGGGTGAGGAGATCGGAAAGGTCGGAAGTACCGGCAATTCCACTGGTCCACATTTACATCTGGAGCTTTTCCATAATGGGGAGAGGTTAAATCCAATCTTTTATTTTGAAACAGGAGATGCGATCCCTGGTGTCGGAGATGTGGAGTATTCCTCAGAAGCAGCCAGAAGACTGGTTGAATTTTCACTTCAGTTCCAGGGTACACCTTATGTATGGGGCGGTTATTCACCAAGTGGATTTGACTGTTCTGGTTTTGTAAGCTATTGCCTGACGAATTCCGGAGTATTAAATACCGGTCACTTGGATTGTGATGGACTTTTAGCCCGAATGACCAGAATACCAGAATCCGAGATGCAGCCTGGAGATATTATTTTCTTCCAGGGAACCTACAATACGCCGGGGGCCTCACATGTGGGCATCTACATCGGCAATGGACAGATGGTACATTCCGGAAGTCCAAATAAAATATCTGATATTTATAGCTCTTACTATCAGCAGCACTGGTTATGTGTCGCAAGATGGTAGAGCATTTTTATTTCCGGGCGGAGTGATCTGCCCGGTGAAAGGAGAAGAGCATGAAGACATTAGAGAGAGCCAGATCAGATCTTGAGAAGGCAATTAAGAAACGTGACCAGTCCAGAAAAAGATTGGAAGCGGATGAATTCGCGGTAAAGGAATGTGAAGCAGCGCTTACGGAATCTGAGAATAATGAATATGTCTTAGAAATCCGTGAATGGGGACTTACCGTAGAAGAATTAAAGGAGCTGCGTAAGGCAATGGAGCATAAATCCCTTGCCCAGGTTATGAAAGAGAAAGGGGAACAGGAAAGACATGATGAATTTATCGAAGGTTAAACGAGGTGCCACAAAGGCAATGCTTTTTGGAATGATGATGGCTTCCGTTGCAGGTGCAGCAATGCCGGCCTATGCAGCAGATGATAATTCCATTGGAATTGAAAAGCCTTCCGGATGGAAGCAGGGAGAAACAACGATTACTGTCACCATCAATGCCAACAAGCTTGGCGAAGGTGTTACGATCACAAAACTGGAAGCAAAGGTTGGAGAGAATGGAACCTGGACAGATATCACAGACAGTCATTCCATTAGTATCAGTAAGAACGAAACAGTCTATGTAAGAGTAACCGATTCAGAAGGGTCAATTTACGAGCAGAATCGTTCTATAAAGTGTTACGACAGCGAGAAGCCGACACTTGCAGCATCTCTTACAGATGGTGTTCTTACGATTCAGGGAAAGGATACGATTTCAGGGATTGCGACCATTACAGTCAATGGCACTGAGTATCGAGATCTTACAGAAGGAACCTTGAAAATCCAGCTGACACAGAAGGATTTCACTACAAAGAAGATCGAGATTACAGCCACAGATAATGCAGGCAATACTTCAGATAAGTATTCTCTTCAGAATCCATATTATGAGTGGGCTGTAAAGCAGGCCATCGCTCAGTCAGCAGATAATGCAACGACAACTACACCAACAGGGAATGATCAGCAGGTAACCTCACCGCTTCCGCAGGATGCAAAGCCAAGTGAACCGACTACTTCTACAGGAACCGTGGAGGACAGAACGGTCACCGGTATTGAACAGGAACTTGCTGAGCAGAATGAAACGGTAGATAAGATTTCTTCTACTACAACTGCAGCCGGTAAGGAGTTCTATACCATTTCTACGAAGAGCGGAAAGGTATTCTACCTCATCATTGATAATGAGCAGAGCCAGGATAATGTGTATTTCCTGACAGAGGTAGATGAGCAGGATCTTATGAACTTCACCTTATCCGATACGGTAACACTTCCAGATGTAGATACCGTATATGCAACGGTAGACGGTGAGGATGATCAGACAGAGACACCTGCCACAGAGGAAGAAAAGCCGGAGGAAACAGAAGCACCAGAAGAGCCTGAAGTAGAGGAGCCTGAGAAGACTTCAAACCTTGGTTCCTATCTACTGATTGGCTTGCTTGCAGCAGGCGTAGGTGCCGGAGCCTGGTATATGAAGATCTATAAGCCGAAGCATGAATTCGATGACGATGATGAGTATGAAGAGTTCGATGATGACGACAGCGAGACTTATGAGAAGGACGATGCCGATGCGGATGAGGATTACGAACCGGAAGTCATGGAGGATGAAGATGATTAAGAGGGGAGATGCGTATGAGAGATGAGACTTGTGATTGCTGAGAAACCTTCCGTGGCCATGTCACTTGCAAAAGTGGTAGGGGCCACAAAAAGGAATGACGGCTATGTGGAAGGAAATAATTATATCGTTTCCTGGTGCGTGGGTCATCTGGTGGGCTTTTGCGATGCGTCAGAATATGACGACCGCTATAAGAAATGGCGCTATGATGATCTTCCCATTGTGCCGGAGGAATGGAAAACCAGAATTCTGGATGCAACCAAGAAGCAGTTTTCTATCCTGAAAAAACTGATGCACCGAAAGGATGTCACTGAAGTAATTGCAGCGACAGATGCCGGAAGAGAAGGAGAACTGATTTTCCGACTGGTATATGAAAAGGCCGGATGTAAGAAGCCGGTAAAAAGACTCTGGATCTCATCTATGGAGGAGAGCTCCATCAGAGAAGGATTTAAAAATATGAAAGACGGTTCGTATTATGACGATCTTTACAAAAGTGCTCTTTGCAGGGCACAGGCTGACTGGCTGGTAGGGATCAATGCGAGTCGTCTTTTTTCTGTCCTCTATAACCGCAATCTGAAGGTGGGACGAGTACAGACACCTACGCTTGCCATGATCGTGGAGAGGAATCAGAAGGTAAATGGTTTTAAGAAGGAGAAGTACTTCGAAACCCATCTGACATATGGAGATCTTCATGCAGTCAGTGAAAAGTTTACTTCCAAAGAGGAAGCTGACAAGCTGGCAGTCCTCTGTCAGGGAAAGATGTGCCAGGTAATTACAGATGAAGAAAAGGAGAAAACGGTGCAGCCGCCACTTCTCTATGACCTGACCACACTGCAGAGAGATGCCAACCGTATCCTTGGCTATACCGCTCAGGAAACTTTGAATTATGCCCAGTCCTTATATGAGGATGGCATGCTCACTTATCCGAGAACAGACAGCCAGTACCTGAATGATGAGATGGAAGTCTCTGAGGAAGAGATGATCGAGCTGCTTCAGGAATTTGATGAGTTTGAATATCTGGAGGATTTTGAGCCGGATGTGAAAAGAACACTGAATTCCGAAAAGGTAACCGATCACCATGCCATTATCCCTACAAGGAAGCTCACCAGGGCCTATCTGGATTCCTTAAGTGAAGGAAAGAGAAACGTCCTGATGCTGATTGAGGCCAGAGTGTTGATGGCAAACAGTAAACCTTATATTTACCGTTCCCACCGATGCGAGCTCTTATGTGAGCAGGCACATTTTACCATGACTTTTCAGAATGTGAAGCAGCTGGGTTTCAAGGTCATCGAGAGGGAGATGTATCTCTATTTTGGTAAGAAGGTTCCGGAAGAACTTGGCATTGACTTGGAGCTGGTAAAGCTTCAGGAATATGGTCCGATGCAGGCAGAGGTTCAGGAGAAATACACCAGACCACCGAAGCAGTTCACTGAAGATACTCTGCTTTCTGCAATGGAACATGCGGGAAATGCAGACATTGAAGATGCAGAAAAGAAGGGCATGGGAACACCGGCTACCAGAGCTGCCCTTATCGAAAAGCTGGTCAGCTCAGGATTTGTTACCAGAGATAAGAGGAATCTGGTTCCAACCTTAGATGGAGATAAACTGATCACCATTCTCCCAGAGGAGATAAAATCTCCCAAATTGACGGCTGACTGGGAGATGAAACTGAATGAAATTGCCAGGGGAGAGGCCGATGCGGATGCGTTTATGGAAGATATCGTGAAAATGATGGAGAAACTGATTCAGCGTTACTCCGGTATCTCTGAAGCAGAGACAAAGAATTACTTTGGCAGTTTGGATAACCGCTCCAGATACAAAAAATCCGGCAGTGGTAATAAGAAAAGCAACTATAACAGAAAGAAGAGGTAAGACGAATGAGAAGTGGAAAATTTAAAAGAGTATTATCTGGATTCCTTGCAGTAATGACGGTGATGACTACTATGCTTTCTCCGATGGTAACCTATGCACAGGAGCCTGATCAGGCAGATAAGAAGCCTCCTCTTTATGAAGAAGTCAAGGAACTTCTTGATAAGGATGAAGTAGTAAAGGCAGAGAATCTGGAACTGGAGTACGGTTCCAAGTTCGACATTAAGATTGATTTTACAAAAATTGAGATCCCAGACAATGCGAAGGTAAAGGTGACCTTTGAAGAGGCTAAAAATGAAGCCGGTGAGGACTTTACTACAGAAAAAGCCGATACCTACAAGGCTGTCTACTATGTTGAACCGCTTACAACAGATCATCCCAAATATCAGATCAGCAGAAATCTGATTGTAAAGGAGGCCCCTCAGAAGGAAGCACAGACGGATGTACAGAGTGAAAGCCAGGATAATGGTGGCGACAGCGGTTCCGGGGAGGAAACGGATGACGGAGAATCAGATAAGATTGAAACAATAACAGAAATACAGACAGAGATTTCTGAAAATGAATCTGGGGATGAAACAGATCTCGAAGCAGAAACAGAGCTTACTGATGAAGAATTCGATGCAGAACTTGAAGCTACAGAGGATCAGGAAGTTGTAGACCCTGAGACAGGTGTTACATTATCTGAAGTTATGGAAGAAGCCGTGGATCAGGATATCCACCTGGAAGATCTTGAGATTGGTGAATCCATTTCCTTTGCGATGCCAAAGTTACTGGCAGCAAGCGCAACAGGATCTCAGGATGTAACCATTACCAGAGGAAGTTGGTATCACTACGCAGATTATGGTCTTGGTTCCTATATTACAGCTCCGTACAAAGTTCATTGGGGAGACATTTCCGCAACCGCTTACTGTGTACAGCCTTCCAAGAATGGTCCGGATGATGGAACTTATAAAATCACAAAGCTTTCTGACAGCAAAACCCTTGCTAAGGTTTGTTATTACGGTACGAAGGCCAGCGATGAGAATGGTTTTTTCGATGAGAAGCATCCTGACTTCTCTACGGGTAAGAGATTTATCATCACTCATCTTGCTGCAGCTTATGCCAACGGATCCTCGGACTGGGATTCCGGAACAAACTCCACTGGTAGAAACCTTGCCATGGAACTCTATAACTACTGTGTCAGCATGCCGGATATTCCGGATGTAGACATGAGCTTTTCCGATGATGATGTAAAAGCATATGTAGAAGGAAATGTCCAGAGAACAAAGACGATTACTTTTAAGGCAGATGTTCTCCAGACCATTACTTTCAATCTTCCGGAAGGCGTGAAGCTTGTGAATGTATCCACAGGAAAAACCAGCGCTGCCGGTGCATCCGTGGAAATCTGCGGTGGAACTCAGTTTTATCTCACAGCACCTTTATCTCAAGGTGTAGATGTGAATGAAACATTTTCCACAAAGATGAGAGGAAGCATTGATAAGGAGTATTCTGCATACAAAATCACTACAGGTTCTTCCAGTCAGGACCTTGCCCTTGTATTTGGTGAAGGAGTTGGCAGCGAGAAGTACATCAACTTCAAAGTAACCTGGACGAAGGAATGCTACGTAGCCATCGTGAAGAAGGATAAGGAAACTTCCAACGCATTAGCAGGTGCCATCTACGGTATCTACAGTGATGCAGCATGTAAGAACCTGATCGTTCAGATGCCTGCAACTGATGCCAATGGTGCTTCCAAGGTGACTCTTGAGAAGAATCAGGAGGTGGTTTATTTAAAAGAGATTACAGCACCGACCGGTTATGCGATTGATGCTACAGCCTACAATGTCACTCTTACAGTAGGCAAGACAACCAATAAAAATGTAACTGATAAACGTGTTACCGCAAGCATTTCCCTTGCAAAACAGGATTCCGAAACAGGAAATACCGCACAGGGCGATGCATCTCTTCAGGGTGCGGTTTACGGATTATATGCCCGTGAGGATATCGTTCATCCGGATGGGAAGACAGGTGTCCTTTTCAAAGCCGATGCCCAGGTAGCAACACTTACTACGGACGAAAATGCTTCCGCAAAAGCAGATAACCTCTATCTTGGTAAATATTACATCAAAGAAATCACCGCGCCTACCGGATATCTTATGGATACCAGAGAGTATGACCTTAACTGCAACTATGAAGGACAGACAGTACCAGTCATTGAACGCTCTGCAATTTCTAAAGAAGATGTTAAGAAACAGCCGTTTGAGATCATCAAAGCTGCCAATAACGGTAAGACGGATGCGGATCTCTTAAAAGGAGCCGGTTTCTCTGCCTGGTTAGTATGCTCTCTGAAGAAGAACGCAGATGGATCCTTTGATTTTACCTCTGCAAATCCGGTTGTAATCACAGCGGATGGCAAAACAGAGATGTTTACCGATGCCAAGGGTTATGCCTGCAGCATTCCGCTTCCATACGGAAAGTACATCGTAAGAGAGACCACCACACCGCATAATTATGATCCGGTAGATGATTTCTATGTAACGATTACTGAGAATAAGCCAAACACTCCTCAGGTATGGCGCGTACTTCTGGATAAGGAATTCGAAGCAAAGTTAAAAGTCATCAAAAAGGATGATGAATCTAAACGTTCTGTTCTCATCGCAGGTACGGAGTTTAAGATTTACGACCTTGACAATAAGAAATATGTGGAGCAGGTAACGACTTATCCTGTTGTAAAAACACATAAATCTTATTTCACGGATGCCAAGGGTTATCTGATTCTTCCGAATAATCTGAAGATTGGAAACTACCGCATCGAAGAGGTGACAGCTCCGGACGGCTACACATTAAATACCAACTATGTGGAAATCAGTGTGGATGCCAATACCGCTTATCTTGAAGATAGCACATCCGGTGATACCATCATCGAAGTAGCCTATGAAAACCATCCTGTAAAGGGAGAGCTCTCCGTTTATAAGAAGGGTGAAGTTGTAACCAAATATAACGGAACGGACTTCGAATATGAAGAGCAGTACCTGAAAGGAGCAGAATTTGAAGTATATGCTGCAGAAAATATCTACACTGCAGACTATCAGAAAGATGAAGCCGGAAACAGACTTCTTGAGTATGCAGAAGGCACACTTGTAACCACGATCACAACCGATGATTCCGGTCTTGCAGTAGCAAGAAACCTTCCTCTCGGAAAATATCTTGTGAAAGAAAAGAATGCTCCGGAAGGATTTGTGCTTAACGCCGCATCCCAGGAAGTGAATTTTGAATACGCAGATCAGAACACAGCAGTGATCAAAGAATCCGTAACATTCACAAATGACCGACAGAAAGCGGCCATCATTGTAACAAAGCAGGATGCGGAAAATGAAGCAGCGGTAGCCGGAGCAGAATTCGGTATCTACAACACTGCAGACATTAAGAATGCATCCGGATCTGTCATCGTAGAAGCAGATACCTTACTCCAGAAGATGACTTCTGATGAGAATGGTAAGGCGGCATTTTCGGTGGATCTTCCGCTTGGCCAGTATTATGTGAAGGAGCTTAAGGCACCTGCAGGATTTGTGTCCTCCGATGAAGTACTTTCCTTTGACGCGTCTTATCAGGGCCAGGATATTCCGGTAATCCGATTAAACCAGATTAAAAAGAATGAACCTACAACCTTTGAATTCACAAAGTCTGATGTCACAACAGGAGTTGAGCTTGATGGTGCAACCCTTACTGTATTTGATAAGGATGGCAATACCATCGATAGCTGGACTTCTGTAAAAGATCAGCCACATGTGATCAAACGCCTTGTGGTAGGTGAAACTTACACTCTTCGTGAGGAATTTGCTCCTTACGGATATCTGAAGGCAACTGATGTAGAGTTTTCCGTAGAAGATACTGCAGAGGTTCAAAAGGTAGAGATGAAGGACGAAGTTCCTACCGCACTTCTGATTATCAACAAGAAGGGTCAGTTCCTGGATAATGTATCTCTCGTAGAGCACACCAAGGGTACAGTGGAGCATATCTTTGAGTACATTACCGGCTCTCTTACCGAAGTAACATTTGAAATCTATGCTGCAGAGGATATCAAAGCAGCAGATGGTGTCAGCGGGGATTATTTCAAAGCCGATGAACTGATCGGAACCATCACAACTGACGAAACCGGTATTGCCCAGATGGGGGAACTCCCTGTAGGCAAATACTATGTGAAAGAAGTGGCAACCGCTCATGGCTATGTCCTTGACGGCGAGCCTCGCTATGTAGACTTAAGCTACCGTGATCAGGAGACTCCTGTGGTAACTTATGACGAAGATTGGCAGAACAACCGTCAGAGAGTATCTGTCAATGTCCTGAAAAAGGAAAAGGATACCGAACGTGTCCTGGAAGGAGCTACTTTTGGCCTTTATGCTGCAGCAGATATCGTGTCTGCATCCGGCAAGGTGCTGATCGAAGCAGATGAGCTCATTGAGCTGAAAGCAACGGATGCCAATGGCCAGATCAAGTTCATCGCAGATCTTCCAATCGATGGCAAATACTATGTGAAGGAGATCTATGCTCCGGATGGTTTTGTTACTACAGAAGAAAAGCAGGAATTCACCTTTGAATACGGTGATGCAAATGAACCTGTCATGATCTACAACTTCACTTTTGAAAATGAACCTACCACAGTAGAGATCACAAAAGCAGATCTTACTACCGGCGAAGAGATTCCCGGCGCATATCTGAAAGTCGCGGACAAAGATGGTAATGTGATCGATGAGTGGATTTCTACAGAAGAACCTCATGTAATCAAAGAGCTTGTGGTTGGTAAAACCTATACTCTTACAGAGACAAAGGCTGCCGATGGCTATGTGACTGCAGAAAGTATTGAATTTGTCATTGAGAATACAGCAGAAGTACAGAAGCACGAGATGCTTGACGATGTGACAAAGGTGAAAATCAGCAAGACTGATATCACCGGCGACGTGGAAATCCCTGGTGCGAAACTTACGATTCTCGATGAAGATGATCAGGTTGTAGAAAGCTGGACTTCCACAAATGAGCCTCATTACGTAGAGAAGCTGCCAATCGGCAAATACACTCTTCGTGAAGAGCAGGCTCCAAAGGGATTCGTTCTCTCTAACGATGTGACTTTCGAAGTGGCCGATACGGCCGAAATCCAGACAGTAGCCATGAAAGATGATACGGCCAAGGGTAAGGTCATCATCAATAAAACGGATGCAGATAACGAAGAACCACTGAAAGGTGTAGAATTCGAACTCCGCGACAGTGATGGCAAAGTACTTGAGAAGCTTGTGACAGATGCAGCCGGTCATGCAGAAAGCGGCCTCTATGAGATCGCTACCTACAAAAACGGTGAATTCGGTGATCCGATCAAGTATTATCTGGTAGAAACAAAGGCTCTTGACGGTTACACTCTCGATACCACACAGCACGAGATCGTGTTTGAATATGTGGATCAGAACACACCGATTATCGAGGTGACAAAGAACCTGACCAACAAGGAAAAGATTCCTGAAAATCATGGCACTCCTAGCACTCCGGGAAGCAATCCCAAAACAGGAGATGACACAAATCTCTGGCTTCCAATCGCACTTATGCTGGCTGCGGGTAGTGTGGTAGCCGGTATTCTTTTT
>OGPA01002193.1_pt1 | contig 14399 bp, 16 predicted proteins | sample 1552841 | NCBI WGS metagenome assembly OGPA01 (sample SAMEA2579916, study PRJEB22360) | human gut metagenome | reverse complement strand
TTTTAAATTTTTGGTATCCATAAACTAGCCTCTCGTTGAGGCTATCTAGCCATCAGCCGAAGTGATGCCATAGTATTTTGGTAGTACTTCAACATAGGGGCCCAAATCGAAGCATACGTGTGCTAGGATTGCAGGTAACAGGCCAGAAAGCCACATTTGAACATGAAAGAAGCCCTTCTTACTTGGCGGTTAGGGGGCTTTTTTCATATCTATTTTTGCTCTTTAACACGCTCCAAAAACTCGGCGATAGCGATCGCCGCCATAGACGACTTAGCTACACCGCGACTCTTCGCGTAGTCATCGAGATCACGCCAAATTTCGAGAGGCAGAGTAACCTGGATTCTTTTCTTCTCCTCGGCCACTGCCATAGACAATTACCTCCTTCGTTGAACAAGCGAAATCGTACCACTACTGATTGAAACAAAGCGTATCACAAATACTGTCTAAAATACAAACTAACACAAAGTGGTACACTTAAATTCGCTAAATCTTTCCCATCGGTCAGATAGGCGCTCGAGTTTCCAAAAAGGACACAGGAAATTGCCAAAAGGGGCACAGTGAAACGTCCCTAGAATCAGCTGTTACGATAAAAACAAGGGGGTAACTCCGCGGACACGGCCTAGCGCGCTGCCATCCAGTGCCGATTCTGCCATACTCGCAATTCGGCGAGGATGAGGAGTATGAATTGATCGGGGCTTATAGGACAAAATGTGTGTCCTATAAGCCCCAAGGATGACGATTCCAATACGGATGACGACACCAAAACCGGCATCGACGGTTCCATGGACGATTCGGATTCCAAATAGGCCCTGTTAGTTGAGCTGCTTCTTTGCCGGATTCGTATGCGAAACCGCTATACCCGCGGCAATTGCCATGAGGCAGCTTGCGACGAGTCCGTACTCATACTTCAAAATGTTTGTTGCGGTCAGGGCGATAATTAACACTGTCAGAATTTGCAGAACTATCGTTATTGCGAAGAGATTTATTCCTTGTTTGGCCGAAGTCGCTGAATGAGTCTGGCTTCGTTGATTCAGGTTGAAGCAGACAACAAAAGCGACCAGTTCGCTTGATAAGGGGCCGACTACATAGAAAAAGATTGCGTCAATGAAGCCTATAGTGTTGTAAGTGTTGTAAGTTGTTTCGCCGGAAAACACAGCGTATAAAGCATATCCAAATCTTGGCTGATTCATGTATGAGTACGAAAAGACGAAGAGCGTCAATATTGCTACTACCAGAAGTGCATTCAGGACAAATCGTTTGCTTTTCATCGATCGCTCCTTCCGGGTGACTCTTATTTGTAATTCTACAGCAGCCATTTGTTTTTCAAAGAATTTGACTGTCCTAAATAACGTGCACTTTCGCTGGAGGGTCGCTGTTTGGCGGCCCTCTTTTTTGCACAGGCGCGGTGGGATGGTAATATCGGGCGGGAGTCAGCCGCTCTGATAGAATCGTCCTTGCTGTCGGCAGCCCTCGTGCCGGGCAGAGCCCTCCATTTGATGGGAGGTGATGCCCATGACCGATTTCACCGAGCTCGTGAAGCTCCTGACCGCTACGGTCTCGCTCCTCACGGCCCTTGTCGGCCTTTCCAAGGCACTCAAGCAGGGCTCGAAGCCCAAAAAGAAAGGCCACCGTCGCTAAGACGATGACCCAACTTCATTAAGCAACGGCTCTGCCCAGCTCTCTACAACTTGGGCTGCCGTCGGCACCATTTTACCCTCCTGGCGAGGAATTCGTCCATATTTCAAAAATCAAATCCTGTTCGCGCGTGGGCGTAAACTTTTAGTTGGGCAAATCCGGCAGATTGGAGCTTGGAACATGAGGGATATGCACCTCATGTCGCTCATAAAACGTCTCCTGACCTCGAAGGAGAACGTTTTTTAGCGACAGAAGGAGACATAAATATGATCTGGTTTACCAGCGACACCCACTTCGGGCATGAGAACGTGCTGAAGTTCACCGACCGCCCGTGGGGGACGATTTGGCAGATGAACGACGCCATCGTCGACAGCATCAACGGCAGGGTTGCCGTGGACGACGAACTCTACATCCTGGGTGATTTCTCATTCAAGATGACCGCCCAGGACGCCTATGGGCTTCGCAAGCGGATTGCCTGCAGGCGCATCCACCTCGTCCCGGGAAACCACGACAAGGACTGGACCCAGCCGGCGGTCGCTGGCGCCTTCACCGTGGAGCCGCCGATCTGCGTGCTCAAGATCGACGGGCAGAAGATCGTCCTGTGTCATTACCCCATGGCCGACTGGCAGGGCATGAGCCATGGATCGTGGCACCTTCACGGACACATCCACAGCAGCGGTGGCGCGTACAACGAGTTCAACCGCAAGCAGGGCCTTCTGCGCTACGACGTCGGTTGCGATGCCAACGGGCACTCCCCGGTGAGCCTCGACGAGCTGAGGGAATGGTTCGCCGGAGTCGACGAGCCGTGCGGCCGTGTGAAATGGCCCTGGTGGGTCAACGAGACCGGCGACAGGCAGGTCGAGCGCGAGCTGGCGGCGTACAAGAGGGAAGAGGTGATTCGATGACGGTCTATGTGACGGGCGACATCCATAGCGGGCTCGACATGCAAAAGCTCCGCGACTGGGAGCTTGGCGACAGTCTTACCAGCGACGACTATCTCATCGTTGCCGGTGACTTTGGCTTTCCGTGGGATTTCTCTGCCGAGGAATGCGCCGACATCGCCTGGCTGGAGTCGCGCCCCTACACGGTACTGTTCGTCGACGGCAACCACGAGCGCTTCGACCACTGGGAGGAGCGCCCCATGGAGTTATGGCATGGCGGGCTGACGCAGCGCCTGTCGGACACCTCGCCCATTCGGCGCCTGACGCGCGGCGAGGTCTTCGAGCTCGACGGCTCGACGGTCTTCACCATGGGCGGTGCCACGAGCGTGGACAGGGAATACCGCGTGCCGTATTCCAGCTGGTGGCCTCAGGAGCTCCCGGACGAGCGCGAATTCGATGCCGCGCGGACAAGGCTCGACGAGGTCGGCTGGAAGGTCGACTGCGTCATCACCCATACCTGCGCCACGCGCATGCTCTCGCCGACGCTCTACCCGGACCCAGGCTGGGAGCGCCCCGATGTGGACCGGCTGACCGGATTCCTCGACGAGCTCGAGGGCCGCCTGGACTACAAGCGCTGGTATTACGGCCATTTTCACCGAGACGGCAACCCGAACGAACGTCATACCGTGCTGTACGACCGAATCGTGAGGCTCGGGGACAAACTCCTGCCGTGGGGTGCGTACTGATGGCTATCTATGTGACAGGAGACGTGCACGGCAGGGCCGAGTACGGGGCCAGCAGGTTCGCCTTCAGGTCTTGGCCGCTGGGCCGGACTCTGACGAGCGACGATGTGGTGATCGTGGCCGGCGACTTCGGCTTTGTCTGGGACGGCTCGAATGCTGAGAGGTATTGGCTCGATTGGTTTGAGTCGAAGCCATGGACCACGTGTTTCGTAGACGGCAACCACGAGAACCACCGGATGCTGGCAGAACTGCCGGTGCGGGAGTGGAACGGCGGCCTCGTTCATGAGGTGCGACCGCGCGTGCTGCACCTGATGCGTGGAGAGGTGTTCGACATCGACGGACTCGCGGTCCTTGCCATGGGCGGTGCCGCGAGCAACGACAGGCAGTATCGCAAGGAGGGGAGGAGCTGGTGGCCCGAGGAGATGCCGAGCGAGGAGGAGATGGGGTGCTGCCGCACCTCGCTCGACCGCGTAGGCTGGAGGGTCGACTACGTGGTGAGTCACGAGGCTCCTGCTGCCCTTGCTGAGGGGTTGTGCCGGGAGCGCGGACGCGAGTATCGGGGCGACCGACTTCAGCGATTCCTTGCCGAGCTCGACGGCCGGCTCGGCTACCGAGCCTGGTTCTTCGGGCATTACCACGGCGACGAATGGCGCGACGCCAAACATCGCCTGATCTACCGAGACATCGTGCCGATCGAAAGTGCTGCGCCCGGTTCTCAGTTCTAGAAACCACCTAGAAATGCTCTAGGGGGTTTCTAGAAAATTAGATGCTATGCGGCCTACTCGATCTTCATCTGGGTCATGACCTCGATCTTGGCCTCGGCCACGGCCGCACGCTGCTCGGAGGCGGCAAGGCGGTCCTTGAGGGCGGCGACTTCGGCCATCAGGTCGCGCTGGGCCAGGAGTGCGTCGTTCAACTCGGCTTGGGCTTTCAGCGCGGCGTCACGCTCGCCGCGCAGTCGCTCGATCTCATCGACCATGGCCACGGCCTCGGCATGGAGTCGGACGACCTGCCTGTCGAGTTCCCGAGCATCGGCGAGATATCTGACGCTCGCGGCATGGAGCTCGTTGTTCTCGAGCTCGAGGCTCGCGGTATCGAGTTCGAACTTCTCCTCTATAAAGGCAATCCGCTCATTGCAGTCGGCCTCAATCTTTTCATTCCGATCCGTCGCCTCGGCGAGCTTGCGGCTGAATTCATCCACCTGGGCCATGAGCAGTGCGTTCTCGGTCCTGAGGTCGGCAGTCTCGCGCAGCAGCTTCTCCCGCCATGTCGCCTCGATCCGCTCGGCAGCCTCATCGAGGACGGCCTTCACGCCGGATGTCTCGCTGATTTTCTTTTCGCTCGGATTGTCTGCCATGGTGCGGCACTCCAATCAACAACGGCATGGCTCCGCCATGCCATATGGCTGGGAACAACGCACGGCCGCTGTTGATTTGTAGTCATCCTGCGATCGGTGAGTTCTAAAAGGCGCCTCAAGTCATACGTTATGCGTTCACGCAGGGGGTTTCAGTTGGAGAAATACCGCACTCTTATATAGTAGCGCACTCGGATTTATCTTCTGACGCCCACCAATCCGCGTTCACGGAGGATGCGGTACAAAGTCGATTTCGATATACCGGTGGCGGCGCAGATGTCGGGGATGGGCGTTTCCCGCGCAAGGTAGAGTTTCACGGCAGCATCGGCCTTGACGTCCGCGATACGCGGGCGGCCCCCGACGTTGCCACCATGGTTCCGTTTTACGGCGATGCCCTCGGCCTGGCGCTGCTTGATCAGGTCGCGCTCGAGCTCGGCGGTGCAGGCGTGAGTGCCGAGGACGAATCGACCGAAGGCGGTATCGAGGTCGACCGGCTGTTTCAAGGAAGTTAGCTTCACGCCGAGATTTCGGAACATAAGGTCGTAGTTCAGCAATTGCCTGGTCGATCTGGTTAGGCGCTCCCAGGACTCGACTACCACTTCATCGCCGGCCTTCATCTTCTTGAACAGACGCTTCTGCTGAGTTCGGTCGCCGTCCTTGGCACCCGTGACCTTGTCTTTGTAGATATGGCCATAGGGCACGCCGGCGTTGACCAACGCCTCGATTTGCCTATCTAGCTTCTGATCCTTCGTGCTCACGCGAGCGTATCCGTATCTGGTCATTTTCAGCCTCCTGCCTTGTCTTTTGATTTTCTCATGGGAATGCAAGTGGAGGTTTTGACACTGGGTTTTGGCACTCGCTGTTCACGGCATCGAGGGTTCGGTTTTCGAGTGCCGCGCGGCATACGTTTTGGGACTGTCTCGCCTAAAAATCGACCTTACCAAATTCGATTTACGGCCCGAAAAAGGGTTGATGCGGGCATCCGCACCAGCCCTGGTCCAAATACCCCGTAAATCGAATCCTGTTAAGCCGTTTACCTGCGGTTTTGCTAAATTCGCTACCACCGGGTGAGAATCGTGTCCGCGCGGCACGATATAGTAGGTGAGACACCAACAAGGAAAGAAATGGCCATGAGCGATTCAATGGAAGTCATACATCGACTTGAGCGCGAGATGGCAGACCGTGCCGCTGCGGTTGAGAAAGTCGATGCCTTTAAAAACCAGCTCGCGCAGGCCATCAAGGCCTTCATGGATGCAGACAGCGCGGTCCGCATCCTTAACGACCATGACAGCATCGTTGACACTCAGATCGCCAACGCCATCGACGAGCATCTTCTCGCCATCGACAAGTTGTGCCGCTTCGGTATCGACGGCGGTTTCGGCGAAGAGCACCCGGTCAAGGAGTACTAGACCGCCGTATGGCCATCGAATAAAGTGAAAGAGGGTCGAACCGAGCAGTTCCCGGACAATTGGCGTCCGGCCAGACACTTCGGCTCGGCCCTTTCTCGTGCGTTTTTCTAGAAAAGCTCTAGAACATTTCTAGATGCATTCCGAAATGATTGCGAATCGCTTTTGATGCGGTGCCTAACGGCACCTATGATCCGCTCGCGAAGCTCGCTGATTTATATATCTCTTTGTACATTTTCGACTACAACCAAAAACGGATTCGGCGTCCTTGCCGAATTGTAGGTGTTACAGCCAGATGTTCTGGTCCGCCCGGGGAGCGAAGCGACGCCGGCGCTAAGGGCTGACAGCTGGTACGCCTCGCGCTAAGGGCTTGCTTGTTTATAAGACTGCCCGCGAGGTCTGATTGGCTTGCGGGTTGAATTGTTAGGTGGTGGAGTATCCACAGATTTTGGGCACAGTCGTGGACCCTCCCTAAATCTTCGAAACCAGCATGTAGCTGGGAAGACCTCACCCGCCCCTTGGCCTTTTGCTCGACGATCTCGCGGGTCTCCACATGGCTCCGCCATGTATCCGGACCATTCGTTTAACGCATCGGCCGTCCTCACCGATGCCCCTCTACATGACAGGGCCCAGGGTGGGGCACAAAGTCCGTCACGGCTGCCCGCCTACCGCAGTCCTCCTTGCTTGACGTTGCGGCTACTCACCGCCAAACACACGCGTCGCCGCGTGGATATCCCACCGACTCCTGCTCTTCAGCTTTTAACCTACTTTCCTGCAGTATTGCAGCAGGACGAGCGCTCGGATCCTGGCACGCCGTCCCCGCCCTTATGGGCCGAGGCAGCGCAGGGGTCACAGGGAAGGCACTACCCTCGTCGAAGTCTCCTCGTGGAGACGGGACGGCAGACCTGTACAGCTCAGTCACCGATTATTCGAGCAAAACGCTACCTTTTTCGCAGGCCCTGGGGCCTGGCCGACCGGGAACGGCATATGTCACACGCCCGGTCGATATGAAAAAACCTCCCGGTGAGGAAGTTCCGTTTTTTCTCTTATCTACTTCTCCGTGTTGTCCTGACCTGCGGGTCTGGATAAAATGGAGTTGTCAGATGGCTTGTGGTTTAAGCGTCTGACGGTGTAGATGTTGAGTTGGCACCTCACTCTACGCGGTTCCACGGTGTTGGTACCACCGCTGGAACAACCTCGATGATAGCACGCCCGCCCGTCTTAACGGCGGGCTGGTTATCAAATTTTTAGCTATCTACCTGCGAAAACTTAATACATTGGTACTACGGTATGGCTCTTTGCGGTGCCGCCAATAGCTGACTATTAGTGAATCTGTAACTAATAACTCTTAATAGTTTGTAATTAGAGGAAATTCCGAACTATTAGCGCCAATAGTTCCACCGCTCTTCGCTGGAATGTTGGCAAAAAGGCTAGCGGGCCGAGTCGCCGCGCGTGTAATCGCCACGATCGACAGTGCGATCGGACCGATAGTGAGGCGCGTCGCTACCGCCGTGCGCTTGGCCGGCGGCGCGGACGCGGTCGTCACCGGCATCGGGAACGGCGCCGGCGTAACGGTTGCGAATCTCTTTTGCGTAACCGCGCCGGGCAAGAAGCTCATCGCGAACCGCTTGATCTTCAAGCAGATCGTCGTCACACTTCGGTGCGATGAACCTCGGAAACAGATCGCAGGCGACGCTCTTGCTCGTCTTCGCTTGCTCGACCCACGCCGAATACGCTTTTTAAAGCCGTTGGATGTAAATCTCACAGCGCTTCTCGTATGGAAGGGCTCGCTCGGCTTCCAGCACGTTATTTTTGAAGGCCGCCTCGAGTTGCTTAACCGCAAACCGACCGTCAAGACGGGTCAGGTTGAAAGTGCACTTCGGGTTGCCGGCCTCTTTGATATCAAGATCTGTCGCATAGACACGATTGTTCTTGATGAAAATATCTACACCCCATGAGGCAAGTAACTTTTTGAACTGAACCATATTCTTTGGGCGACCTTCGTCGATTGCAATATGGATCAGCTTGCGCAGATTGTTTTTGTAACTGTAAGAAGAAGAGCAAGAAGAGGCGCTAGGGTCGAGCGCCACTGCGAAGGGAATCTCGTCCCACTTTAGTGCAGGATAAGATTCCCTTCGCAGGGCCTTCGAACTATTTTACTTCAAACCTTAAGAGCCTCCGCTCCGGCAGATCGGTCATCTTCATCGTATAGGTTCCGGGAAACGCTTTCTCAAAACGGACGGTTTCGTAATCTTCGAAATAGTCGTTGGTGTTTTGCATCATAAATGGGACGAGCAACTCGTTTTCTGCCCCAACCTCCACGGCAAACGCAGCAGAGCCGCCAAGGACCGGCATGGCTTGCGTTATCAGATCGGTATTGACTACAAAATCATAGTTTGGCGCAGACTCCGGAACCAGATGCCAAACATACGCTTTGATTCCACCGTCGATATTATCCCTATTTCTGACACGCATCTTTACGGCGATAACGCACGTGATGTCGGCATCCTTCAGTCTCGTTTTCGTATCCACGGTGCCATATTTTGAATAATCGTCATGTGCTCGTTTGAGATACTCGCGCGGCGTGAGTAGTTCTGCTCCATCTATGCAAAACGAATACCCATCAGTCACCACATCCTTCGATCCCAGAAACGCTCCATCCATCGAGAGCCATTCGCCCTCCGCGTAATATTTCTCAGGAATGACTGTTCGATTCCTGTTAACGACGCTCACCCTCATGCCCGCAAGGCCGGTAGCAGCACAGCAAAAAAGCGCGAGCGCCGATCTTCTCGTCCACAGGGTCTTCTTCATCGCGCTCACGACCTTTCCCGAACTTCCACAACGGCACCGTCGCGCATGCAGTAAACCCGATCGGCCAGCTCCTCGAGCACCTCTCCGTCATGGCTAGACAGAAGAACCTCGCGACCCGTTGATGCCGCCATCGCCACAACACGCTTGAGCATTTCCACGCCTGCTTCGTCGAGGGCATTCGTTGGTTCATCGAGAACAAGCAGCTTCGGCTTTTCCATAATCGCCGCAGCTATCCCCAGACGCTGCTTCATCCCAAGCGAGTATGCTCGGAACTTCTTTTTTTCGCCTGCATCGAGCCCCACGAGCCGCAGGGCGGAGCGAATGTCTTCGGGGGTGGCAACGCCCTTGATTTGAGCTATGAGTTCCAGATTGTCGTAGCCAGACAGATATCCTAAAAAGGAAGGAGCCTCTATCAACATCCCAAGACTCGGCGGAAACGAGATATCCGCCCCAAGTCTTTGACCATCGATAATGATCTCGCCATCGGTGGGTCTAATCAATCCGCAGACCGCTCGCATAAGCATGGTCTTGCCCGAACCGTTTATCCCCTGAAGCCCGACCACAGTCCCAGGGTCAACCTCGATAGACACGTTGCGCAGGACATCGTTTTTGCCCATGCGCTTCGATACGTCCCTAACGATCACACTCATATCTTGTCCCTCTTTTCGATAAGGTCGGCCCTTCGAAACCACAGTCCACCCAACGATAGGCATAACGACATAATCACAATTGAAAACAAGCCACTCGAGCCCGTCGCAATTCCTTCTTTGACGATTCCACCCCAGCGCAACAGCATCAAGGCATTTCCCAGCAGCGCCCAATGCCGCGCATATGCCGAACAGATCAGGTAGCTCATTACAACCGCAAATGAAACTGACGGCCCAAGCACAAACCCAACCGTTGCCTGCACAAACGCAAGCGCCTCAAAAGCAAGAAAGAGACCTGCGAAAAACGGCAGTGCACCTGCTTCGCTCGCCTTGAGAAACCACGGCGCCAAATTAGCCAGCTGAAGCGACTCGCCATGGATGACCGCGCTGAACGAGGCGCTCACCATCAAGCTCCAAATCACAACAGAGCAAACCACCACGAGCAGCGAAAATGCCGTTATCGCCGCCACTGAGATAAAACGCGAGACCCACCAAAGGGTTCTCGCCCGGCATCGGACAAGCGTTTGCAAACCAAACCCGTGCAACGATTCGGCGGGATAATCGAGTGTTGTATAGAGAATAAGCAGAATGAGAAATAGCCATCCTAGCGGAGGCACAAACATGACCCCGGGCCTAGGCTCAAACGGAGCAGATCCGGCAAACACGAGCGCAAGATTGTCCGCAAACCCCAAGGCATCCGTCCTGACCCCATACACAGAAGACAAACCGTAGGCGTACACCAGGTTCGCAACGGTCACTGCCGCAATCGCAATAAAGGTAATGATGTTCTTCTTCAAAACGGTCCTCAGGTCCGCGGTGACCAGCCTAAACAGCATCAGACCACCTCGCGTCTTTTCCACGCCCCAGAAAAAGCCAACGAAGCAAGGGTCAATAATATGATTTCCGCAAAACCGGCTCGAATGTCTGGCCAGTTATTCAGCGATTCCGACCTGATGCTGTTGAGGATATTGCAGTTAAACCCCACGCAAGCCATTACGCCGAAGATCCAGCCATTTGCAAAATGCCACGCAACCATTAGCAGATACGGGACAATTATCGCTTTGATTCTGCTACGAAACAAAATTGAGAAGCCAGTTACAGCCATGGATAAAGTCCCGAGCGTGACAGCATCGAACAGCGTGTATGCGAGCACATATGACAAAGGATGCGAATAAAATAGACCGGAGAAGTAGCTATGCAGGTAAAGTCCTACGTAAGTCGACTCATCGACCCGAGGAAGATACGCAGGAAAAAGCATCGAGACGATCAGGAAATTGACGAGCAGAGGAATGGCAGTCACTGTAAACGCGGAGAGGAAAGCAGACAGCATCTTTACGTTCACGTACGCCTTTCTGGAAACGCGCGTGCATATCTGCATGTCATAACCACTCAAACGCTCAAAGAGGCACGACCAAGATCCAGCCAACATTGCAAGCAGGGGCAGTGCATAGAAAAACACCGACGCAGACAGTGGCGCGTTCGCGCTCACAACAATCCAGTTACCGAAGCTGCTTTCACGTGTTTGACCGAGATAATTTTTGGCTTGCATGCCAACGCCGTAACCAAAAGAAAGAAGGTTGTGACGTTCTTTTTCCAAATTTGCCCACGGCTCCAGCGCGGCAGCTATTGCAACTGCGACTGCAATCAAGAGAGCAAAGATAAAAGCTGGACGTCTTATCGTTTTCGACAGTTCGTATCTTGCGAGCTTTTGGTTCATACGTACTCCTCCCCCTTCCGACCCAGAAAGCCGGAAGGGAGCCATTTCAAACAACTATGCGGGAAGCTTGCGGAAATGCCCGACGCAGTCGGGGCTCCATACACCAATAACAGTGCCGTAGCCGGACTCCGCCCATGCAGTCAGTCGCGCCGCAGATCGCCCGTTCTCACGGACGAGGTTATACATTTCCCACTGTCCCTTGTGATTCGAACGATATGTTCCCTGAGTACAATTCATGCTGCCGCTACCGCTTGTGTTATACGCACCGTCTGTATATAACCGAAGCGGATTTCCCGTATAGCCCTGGATATCCAGATAGAGCGATGAGGAATCATCCTTTTGACGGTAGCCAGTTGCACTCGTCCCGGCACATTGAAAACTAAATGCCTTATCGGCATTGTTCGTACAGGTCGTAATTCCCGTATCGGCGTTTTGAGTAATGCTGGAAACCTGAGAGGTGTCAAACTCCTCTTGTGCAAACGATGCAGCGGGAACCCCTAGGGACAGACCCGCTGCAATCGCCAAGCCGACTCCGATTCGAGCAATAGCGCTCCTTGGCTTAATCATGGCCTTCTCCAATCAAAAGCTGTTAACAATGCGTCGACACACGGCAACCTTTGCATGAATGGAGAAAGATGTCTGTAAACACTCGCTATTGAGTTGATAATCCAGGCGTTTACACGTTATCCACCTGCGATAACAATGAAATAAGCTCCGCTTTGTTCTTGATCTTCAACTGGCGATAAGATGCGGATCGCAACGCTTGCACCGTAGATGCAGCATAACCTACGTCCTCCGCAATGGTCTTTGTCGTTGCGCCCTCTGCCGTCATCAGCAAAATTTGCGACTGAACATCAGAAAGGGAGCGCGATGTAAGCAAAGCCAGCTGGCGCACGCGAGCCGTTTCGGTGAACCCATTCGCACGGTACTCCAAGACGGCCCTCTCGTTCTCAACCGAGTGGGCGAGCGCGATGTGCGTGACAAACATGGGCACAGACCAGCAGACGACCACCGTTGCCACGACGACATTGACAGCAGAACTTTGCCCCAGCAACGACGTAAGGAACAGCGGCTCGAAAACCATAAGATCCTGCGCCATGTTGAGCAAGACGACCCAGACAGGAGCCGTCGCCCCAAAGCAAAGCATCCATACCCCAAGCATTTTGCGCTGCGGACAGCTTCGCAGCACTACATATGTGAGCAGCATCCCCACCAACACCACGAACCCATGAATTCGCCCCCTACTGGCCGCATAGATTGAAGCAGCGACACCTATTGACACCAATGGCACGATAGCCCGAGCACGGGCATGCACCTTAAACGGACGCAGCCCAACAGCGAGCGAAGCTGTAGACGCCACGCCGCAAAACAGGACCGGCACAGCCATCAACGGAACGCGTATGCACCTCAATGCCGTGATATAGATAAAAGACCATTCCGCAGCAGACAGTATCGCCCACATGCACGGACTTCCGAGTTCAATCGCCCCATCCACTCTATCCAGATCAGCGTCATGATTCGTCTTTACAGCCGCGCAATACGGCGAAAGAAACAGTCCGAGGCCCAATGTATAGCTTGCGAGAGAAAAGGCGACTGCCCGCGTAACGCTGGATCCCCAATCACTATTCGCCATTACCAAGGGACCTGCCGCAAGGAAAATAAAAAAAGATGTGGGCAGATATCGAAGCAGCCGGCGCGTCCGAGCTAATGCCAACATATCGCCGGCATGCCGCTGCGACAGCTCAGACTCTACAGCTTCGCCTCCACCCGCAAACAGCGCCACCAGCTCACGCGAGCCCGCAACCGACGCCTTCCCGTATGCTCGGTGAAGCGTGGTCCGCACCGTCGATGGCTTCGTATCCGTCTCCCTGGCAATTTCCGCCGGCGTTTTCCCTTTGAGTAACAATCGAACAAACTGCTCTTCTCGAGGCGACAGAGAGGGGGAAAACGCTCCCGCATCGAATGGGTCGGACGTGCGGGGGATATCCGAATCGTTGTTCCGCTTCTTCCTGAGCAACGTACATACGAAGACAGCAATAGCGGACCCCATCGTCAGCGACGCAATGATCGCGGCATCGTTTGCGAAGTATGCCACCTCAACAGCGGGAACAAGGCCAATGGGAACTGCTACGAGCATAGAACGGGCAAACACGTCGCTCTGTCCCCGACCAAAGGCGCGGGGACAGCAAAGCAGCGGGACCGCAGCCAATACGAGATAGACCAGAGGAATTAAAAGCATAAGGCCAATTGATGCGGCCGTTACAGAGGGCATCCCCCATGGCTCGGGAACGACTCTCCATGAAACTCGACAGCAAAACAGCAGGCAAGACAGGACAACTATTGTTTCTGCAAAAAGTGCGCTCTGCGGTCGGCTGGTCCCCCTTTCGCCGTCCCGCGCCGCCCCCCATATCAAAGGGGAGCCCGCCGTATTCCAAATTACATATGAGAGGAGCAGCGACCCAGTGAAGCACAAGGCACACGAAACGCCATGCAACAGCCAGATTGGTGCAAACACGATTGGAATAGAATCTCCGCGAGCATAGAAGGCCAAGTCGACCCATTCGGGAACCACCGCAATAGCAGCAAGGAAAACACCGAAGACGCCAAGGCGACCCGGCCGCCTTATTTCTCTCCCCTTGCGGAGCGCAACACCATGACCAAACGCCGCGAGGCATACGCCAAGGATAACGAGCCAGGTCATTGCACCTGACGCCAATCCGATTGAAGATGAAAACCGGTGATAAGGGGTAACCGCCATTACGACGAGCGCAATGGTGAAAGCAGATGTGGCAGAACAGCGGGAAAAGAGCATATGACCTCCATAGCGCGGCATTATACCGCTCGGTTCGTTCATCCCTCTTCGCTCCCACACCGGCCAGCATCAACGATTCACGCATACTCCGATCCGAACCAGATAACGGTCCAATTTTTCCGTAGCCCCCGCTCCAGAGCGGGATACGGTTTCCTTTTGAGGGCCGATTGGGAAAACGCACCCCGTTTTAGGCCGAAAACTGGGACGCGCGGGCAGGAGCCATGCAAAGATAGCGGCTGTTGGCCTTGTAATCGGTCTTGCAATGGCACTATGCGCATCATTCGCGAAGTATAGGTCCGAGCTGACTGCTTTCTGTTTAATGACTGTCAATCTCTTCTGCTGTTAGCGCCGGGCGATTTTAGCCGCTAATAGTCAAACTATTTTGACCAATCC